>Ga0208851_1000109_pt1 | contig 34605 bp, 34 predicted proteins | sample NGESurshal092012_FD_184481 | JGI IMG/M metagenome (GOLD analysis project Ga0208851, IMG submission 184481) | Arctic peat soil microbial communities from Barrow, Alaska - NGEE Surface sample 415-2 shallow-092012 (SPAdes) | ecosystem: Environmental > Terrestrial > Soil > Wetlands > Peat ... | reverse complement strand
GGCCGCCCACTGCAGCGTGCGCACGGCGGAGATCATCAGCCAGAACCAGCTCCGGCTCCTCCGCCACGAGGACGTGGTCCGGCAGCTGTGCCTCAACCCCTCCTGCGGCCCGGCGCTCATCGACTCGGTCTGCGACTTCTGCGTCCGCTCCGGCCTGCTGCTCGCCGACGTCCCGGAGATGCGCAGCGCGCGCGTTCGCATCTTCGGCCCCGGGGCGGAGGCAGCGCCGCCGGACCCGGGTCCCACCGCCGACGAGGTGATCGAGGAGTACGAGGAGCTCAGGGACGAGGACGCCCCGCCCATCGACGAGGGGAAGCGGCTCACTCTGGCGCAGCGGGTGATGAAGATGAGCATCGCCGAGAAGATCAAGCTCGCGACCAAGGGCAACAAGGAGGCCCGCAGCTACCTGATGCGCGACAGCAACAAGCTGGTCGCGGTCGCCGTCATCCGCAGCCCGAAGATCACCGATGGCGAGATCTTGGCGGTGGCGAACAACCGCGCCGCCCAGGACGACGTGCTCCGGGTGGTCTACGGCAACCGCGAGTGGCTGAAGGACTACCGGGTGAAGGTCGCGCTCACCAAGAATCCCAAGGTGCCGTTGCCGGTGTCGATGAAGTTCCTCACCCAGCTCCGTGAGTCCGAGGTGAAGGATCTCTGCAAGAACAAGAACGTCCCCTCGGGCGTCCAGATGATGGCGCGCAAGATGATGGAAAAGAAGAACGCGCCGAAGAAGCAGGAGAAGTGAGCCCCGGCGGGCGCGCGGCTCACGCCACGGCTGGCTCGTCGCTGGAGCTGGGCTCGGTCTCGGCGCTGACGGACTCGAGCGGGCTGGCACTCTGCTCGGCGAGGAGCTGGCCCGCCACCGCGACCGCCTTCCGGGCCTTCTCTCGCGCCCGCTCCTCCGCCTTGAGGCGCGCGTAGAGGCGGGTCACCCGTTCGCGGTTCTTGGCGGCCTCCTCCTCGAGCTCGGCCACACGCGCCCGGAGGGAGTCGATCTCCTCCGGGGAATTCTCGTTCCGCGGTTGCTCGCGCAGGAGCACCAGCTCGTTCTCCGCCGCCTCCGCTCTCTCCTGGAGGCTCTGGAGCTGTCGCTCGGCGCCCTCGGCGTGGGCGCGGTTGAGCTCGACGTCCCGGCGGGCGGCCGCGAGCTCCTCTTCCAGCGCGCGGCGGGCCTCGTCCGCCTCGCTTCCGCCCTCCAGTGCCTGCTCGAGCCGGCGGCGCTCCTGAAGCGCCTGATCGAGCCGGGTCTGGAACGCCTTGAGCTGGCCGTCGCGGCGCGTGAGCTCGCCCGTCAGCTCGAGCTCGCGCTGCTCGGCCTGGGCTTGCTGGTCCCGGAGGTCGGACACCAGCTGCCCTGCCGAGTGCAGCTCGGAGCGAAGGCGGAGCAGCTGGTCGCCCCCCGTGACCTGCGCGCTCTGGGCGGCCGGGTCATGGACCAGCTCCTGCGCCGCGGCCTGCACCTCGGCGGCGAAGGCTCGCGCCTGCTCGTCCTCGCTCCCCACCGCGAGATCGTCGGCCACGAGCACGGCGTGGTCGCCGTCCTCGAGGCTCGGCGCCGCGTCGTTTCCGAACTGGACCATCGTCGGGCCGCCGTCGTCCGCGGTGAGCCCCGAGAAATCCTCCTCCGCGGGCGGAGCTGGCGGGGCGACGGGGCGCAGCGAGGGCCGCGGCGGGGCGGGAGGCGGAGCCGGTTCGGGCGCATCGTCGAACGCCGCATCGATGAGGTCGAGGTCCGGGTCGCCGGCCACGGTGGCCTCCTCGTCGAGCACGAGCGGCGTCTCCTCGTGCGAGCCGGACAGGCGCGCCACCGCCGCGACCAGCGTCGGGATGTCCGGGGGGCGGGGGAGGTACTCGTCTGCCCGGTTCTTCAGCCGGCGGTGCGCGTCGAACCCCTCCGGGTTTCCCACCAGGATGACGGGCACGGATTTCAGCGCCTCGTCCTTCTTGAGCTTGCCGACGAGGAGGTAGCCGTTCTGGCCTCCGGGGAGCTCCACTGCGAGCACCACCACGCCCGGTGGCCGCTGACGGACGCGCTCGAGGACGCTGCGGCCGTCGGTGGTCTCCTCGACGGTGTGCCCGCGCTGCTCCAGCGCGGCACGGACGCGGGCGGAGAGGGACGTCTCTCCGTCGACGATCAGGACGTGGGTGGGCATCGGCGAAGACCCGAAGGCTACCACCCACCGTGCCGAAACTTCAGTTCTGGAACCCGGCCGGGATGAGCTCCAGCGTCGGATTCCGGGGCGGGATGGGGAGCATCGGCCGCTGGCGGGCGGGTGACACGACCTCGGCCGGACGCGAGGGCGGGGGCGGGGGCGCCTCGTCGAGGCCGCGGAGGGCGTGCCGGAGGGCGGCCTCGTCCATGTCCGAGACCAGCTCGTACACCAGCCCACCCGAACGCCAGCTGGCGACGCTGAATCCGCGCACACTCCGGACATTGACCTGGGGGTACGCGGTCACGGAGGGGATCTCCCGGTCCGGGTCCTCCAGCACGAACAGGCCCATGCGGCGGTCTCCTCCACGCTGCTCGGCCTGCGGGAGCTGGTAGGCCACATAGGCGGCGTCGTGCTCTCGCAGGTTGGACAGGCGGGCCCCGGCGATGGTCGCTCCGGGCAGGTGGGGCAGGGCGACGCGCACCCGCATCTTGTCGCCGAACCACCGCTCGACGTCGTCACGGCTGGCGTCGGTGAGCTCGTACGGGAGGCCGCGCTGGTACCGGAGCGCGGCGTCCTCGAGGATCTGCTCCCGGTGCCCGGGCCGCAGCTCCACCCAGACCACGCTGGCGCTCGCCGCGACCAGGGCCAGGGTGCCCCAGCGCGCCCAGGAGATCATCTGGACCCGGAGGTTCTCCTTGCGGATGCCCGAGCGGAGCAGTTCGCGCAGCGCCTCGGGCGCGGGGCCCCGGGTCCGGAGCTGCACGCTCCGGCGGAGCGCCCCCTGGAATGCAGCCTCGCGGGACAGCCGGCCGCGGCAGGCGCCGCAGCCCGAGGTGTGCGCCTCGATGTGTCCGCGTTCGGCCTCGTCGAGCTCGCCGTCCAGGTATGGATAGATGAGCGGGTCGAGGTCGGTGCAGTTCATTGGGCGGCCAAGGAGGCCTCGGGCGGGTTGTGTAGCCCGGGAATCCCCGATGTGGCCAGCGGACGACCTGGAAGGGCCCGTCAGCCCGTACGGCGGCGGCGGTATGCACCCAGGTCGACCGGGGCTGCAGGGGCCTCGGGCGTCTCTGCTGGGACAACACCCTGCCCGGCCGCGTAATCCCGGAGAGATTTCTGCAGCGCCTTCCGTCCACGGAAGAGCCGGCTCATGACGGTACCGACCGGCACGTCGAGGATCTCGGCGATCTCCTTGTAGGAGAACTCCTGGAGGTCCGCGAGGATGACCACCAAGCGGAAGTCGATGGGCAGCCCGTCGATGGCCTTCAGCACGTCGTCCGACAGCAGGCGATCGAACATGTACTGCTCGGGGTTGGCCGCGTAGTCGCTGGCGTCACGGCTGACGAAGGCGTCGTGCACCGCCTCCCGCTCGGACCCCTCGGTGACGTTCTTCTCCTTCACCTTCCGGCGGTACCGGTTGATGAAGGTGTTGGTCAGGATCTTGAAGAGCCACGCCTTGATGTTGGTCCCGCGCTCGAACTTGTCGAAGAACCGGTAGGCCCGCATGCAGGTGTCCTGCACCAGGTCCTCGGCGTCGCGCTCGTTCTTGGTGAGCCGGAGCGCCGCCGAGTAGAGAGGGTCGAGGTGCGCCAGGACCAGCGCCTCGAACTCCTGCTTCGTCCGGTGGGTGTGTGGAAAGTCCAAATCCGCCGCTCCTCTCTGCGTCTCCACGTCCCACGTCCAGATGCGTCACCCATTGCGAGGTTTCGCACCTGCCCGTCAGGGAAGCAGGCGAGCAGCCAGGCTAACGGCGCGCCAGCGCCTGATCGATCGGCACGTAGGGATGTCCCAGATCGCGGGCCACGGCTTCGTAAGTGACCGATCCGCCGTAGGTATTCAGCCCGCGCGCCAGGGAGTTGTCCCGGCGGACGGCCTCGACCAGCCCGAGGTCCGCAATCCGCCGAGCATAAGGGCGGGTCACGTTGGTGAGGGCGAACGTCGAGGTCTGGGGGACCGCGCCAGGCATGTTGGCCACGCAGTAGTGGACCACGCCGTGGACGACGTACGTGGGAGTGTCGTGGGTGGTGGGCCGGCAGGTCTCGATGCAGCCGCCCTGGTCCACCGCGACGTCCACCACGACCGAGCCCGGCGTCATCTCGCGGATCAGGTCCTCGCGGACGAGCTTCGGAGCCTTCCCGCCGGGGATGAGCACGCCGCCGACGACGAGATCCGCCTCGCGCACCGCCCGGGCGATGGTCTCCGAGTCCGAGGAGAGGACCTCCACCCGCCCGAGAAACACGTCGTCCAGGTAGGCGAGCTGGTTCTGGTTGATGTCGAGGATGGTCACGTCGGCGCCCATGCCGACGGCGATCTTCGCCGCGTTGGTCCCGACGACGCCCCCGCCGAGGATGGCCACCCGGCCGCGTCGCACGCCGGGCACGCCGCCGAGGAGGATGCCCTTGCCGCCGTGCTCCTTTTCCAGGGACATGGCGCCGACCTGGATCGCCATGCGGCCGGCGACCTCGCTCATCGGGCGGAGCAGGGGAAGGCTCCCGTCCTCGAGCTGGATGGTCTCGTAGGCGACCGCGGCGACCTTCTTCTTCAGGAGGACGCGCGTCAGCTCGGGATCCACGCCGGCCAGGTGAAAGTAGGTGTAGACGATCTGCCCTTCCTGCATCCGCGCGTACTCGGGCGCGATGGGCTCCTTCACCTTGACGATCATCTCGGCGCGCTTCCACACCTCGTCCGCGGACGAGATGAGCTGCGCACCAGCGCGTGCGTAGTCCGCGTCCGGCAGGCCCGAGCCCACGCCTGCACCGGACTCGACGATGACCTGATGCCCGGCATCGACCAGTGCCTTCACCGCACCCGGGACCATGCCCACCCGGTACTCGCGAACCTTGATCTCCTTCGGGACGCCCACGATCATGGGCGGGGGCCAGACCACAGGGTGTTCCCCGGGTCAAGCGCCGCGGACGGCGACGCGGGATGTTATGTGGGCGTCCGCCATGCCGCTGTCCCGGTCCCCCGCGCTGCTGGTCGCCGATCCGAGCGGGCAGGTCCTCGAGCACCCTCGGCTGCTGGCGAGCGTCCGGTCCGGAGATGAGGTGATGCTCCCGACCGAAGCCCCCGTCCCGCTGCCCGACGGAGCCCGGCTGGTCCAGCTCCCCGGACGCCGGCCGGTGGGGGTGGATCCGCGGACGGGAGAGCTGGTGCTCGTCTCCGAGGCCCGGGTGGGCCGCCGCACGTTCGTGCCTGACGCCGTCGGCGCGCTGGTCCCCCCGGGATGGACGCGGACGTACCTGCCCGGTGAGGTCAAGGCCGAGGGCCCGGTGCTTCCGCAGTGGGCGTACACCGCCGCCGGCTGGGACACGGGCGGCGCGGTCGTCTGGGCTCTCCACACGGACCGCCGCACGCACTGGACCTCCGAGCGTTTCTCCACTCCCGAGCTGAAGGCCAGGGTGCGGAGCGCGCGCGCGGGCGACCCGGAGAACCGCGTCCTCAGACAGCTCGAGACCTGCGCGCTCGTCTACCGCTGCTTCACCAGCCAGAACGTCTTCTACGGGCGGGACGAGGGAGCGCTCCCGGTCTCCACGATGTGCAACGCGGCCTGCGTGGGCTGCATCTCGGACCAGCCCGACGATGGACCCCCCGCGTCGCACGAGCGAATGGACGACGGACCGACCGCCGAGGAGCTGGCGAGGGTCGCCGTGGCGCACCTCCGCTCGGCGGGGCCGCGGGCCATGGTGAGCTTCGGGCAGGGTTGTGAGGGAGAGCCGCTGACCCGCTGGCGCGTCATCGCCGAGGCAATCCGGCGCGTCCGGGCCGAGACCCAGGCGGGGTCGCTGCACATCAATACCAACGCGAGCCTCACCACCGGGCTGCGCGCCCTGTACGACGCCGGGCTCGATTCCATCCGCGTCTCGCTCAACTCGGCAGTGGCGGATCTGTACGAGGTCTACTACCGCCCCGAGAGGTACGGCTGGCCCGACGTCGAAGCCTCCATCGCGCTGTCCCGCGAGCGCCGGGCGTACGTGGCGCTGAACCTCCTGACGTTCCCGGGGGTGACCGACCGCGAGGGCGAGGTGGAGGCGCTGCGGGCCCTCATCCGGCGGCACCGCGTGGACCAGCTGCAGACGCGGAGTCTGTGCATCGATCCGCTGCAGTACCTGGACGTGGCGCGCGACCGCGGCGCAGGCGGCCGGCCCATGGGCATCGCCAGGATGCTCCGGGTCCTGCGCGACGACGCGCCGTGGCTGCGGGTCGGGAACTTCGCCCGTGGACTGGCCGAGCGCAGCCAGCCGGCCCGGGTTTCCCCTCGGCCCTGAGCAACTCCCGGCGCGGGCAGCGGCTTGCCGGGCGGTTGCGGTCCCCGGGACCCGGACCAGGGGGGGCGGATTGCGACTGGACCGGGGGTTCTGGCAGCGTGCGCCCTTCCCATGCTGATCCTCCTGAAGGCGGACGTCACTCCCGAGCAGCAGGAGTCCGTCGAGAAGCACATCCGCAGCCTCGGCTACGTCCCGCACGTCATCCCGGGCGCCACCCGCACCGCCGTCGGCATCACCGGCAACAAGGGCGCGCTCGACCCCGAGCCTTTCCGGATGATGCCCGGCGTCGCGGACGCCATCCCGGTGTCGCAGCCCTTCAAGCTGGTGAGCCGCGAGGTGAAGCCCGAGGACACGCTGGTCAAGGTGGGTGACCTCACCATCGGCGGCAACGAGCTGATCATCGCCGCGGGTCCGTGCTCGGTGGAGACGCACGAGCAGATCGTCGCCACCGCCGAGGCGGTGCGGGCGCAGGGCGCGCGGATGCTCCGGGGCGGGGCCTTCAAGCCGCGCACGTCGCCCTACGAGTTCCAGGGCCTGAAGGCCGACGGGCTGAAGCTGCTCGGCGAGGCCCGTGCGGTGACCGGGCTCCCGGTGGTGACCGAGGTCAAGGACGTGGAGAGCCTGGCGATGGTCGCCGAGGGCGCGGAGATGCTGCAGATCGGCGCCCGCAACATGCAGAACTTCTCGCTGCTCGAGGCGGTGGGTGAGCTCCGGCGGCCGGTCCTCCTCAAGCGGGGGATGAGCGCGACGATCAAGGAGCTCTTGATGGCTGCCGAGTACATCGTTGCCCGCGGCAATCGCCAGGTCGTCCTCTGCGAGCGCGGCATCCGGACATTCGAGACGATGACCCGCAACACCTTCGACATCAACGCCATCCCGATGCTCAAGCAGCTCTCGCACCTCCCGGTCTTCGCCGATCCCTCGCACGGAGTCGGTGTGCGGCACGGCATCGCGGCGGTCGCCCGGGCGGCGGTGGCCGCAGGCGCGGACGGGCTCCTGATCGAGGTTCATCCGGACCCGGCACGGGCGCTCTCCGACGGAGCCCAGTCCCTCACCTTCGCCGAGTTCAGAGATCTGATGAACGGCGTGCGCGCGGTGGCCGCGGCCGTCGGTCGATCCGTGCCGGCCGCCGTGGCCGCCTGACGTGCGGGTCCGGGTTCGGCGCGCTGCGCGGCTCGAGGCCGACGTGCTCGCCCCGGGCGACAAGTCCATCTCGCACCGGACGCTCCTCTTCGGTGCGCTCGGCACGACGGCCATGGCGGTGCGCAACCTCGCCCCGGGCGCCGACGTGCGCTCGACGGCCGCGTGCCTTCGGGCGCTCGGGGTGAGCATCGTGAGCGCAGAGGGTACGGCCGCGACGGTGGTGCGAGGGGTGGGCCCAGGTGGCTTCAGGTCGCCCTCGGTCCCGCTCGACTGCGGCAACAGCGGGACGACGATGCGGCTACTCCTCGGTCTCGTCGCCGGCGCGCGGGTGGCGTGCACCCTGGACGGAGACGCCTCCCTCCGCGGCCGGCCGATGCGCCGGGTCCTTGCCCCCCTCCGGGCGATGGGGGCGCGGATGGAAGGGCAGGGCGGCCCCGAGGACGAGCGGGCGCCGCTCCAGGTCGAGCCGGTGCAGACGCTGGTGGGCATGGCGCACCGGCTCCCGATCGCCAGCGCCCAGGTGAAGAGCGCGCTGGTCCTCGCCGGACTCGCGGCCGACGGAGAAACGCGGGTCCGCGAGCCCGAGCCCTCCCGCGACCACACCGAGCGCATGCTCGCCGCCTGGGGCGCACCGGTCCGCGTCGAGCAGGGCGAGGTCGTCGCCACCCGGCTGCTCCGGCCGCTGTCGCTCCCCGAGGGCCTCGAAGTCCCGGGGGATCCGTCCTCGGCGGCGTTCTGGGTGGGCGCGGGACTCCTGGTGCCCGGCGCGAGCGTCGTGGTGCGCAGTGTCGACGTGAACCCCACCCGCACCGGGTTCCTCGCGGTCCTTTCGCGCATGGGAGCCCGGGTCGAGCTCGAGCCCGAGGCCGGGCGCGCCGGCGATCCGGTGGCCACGCTGCGGGTGCGCGGGGGGCAGGCGCTCCGCGGGACCGAGATCCGCCCCGGGGAGGTGCCGTCGCTGCTCGACGAGATCCCGCTGCTGGCCATCATCGCCAGCCAGGCCAGTGGCGAGACGCGAGTGACCGGGGCCCGCGAGCTGCGGGTGAAGGAGTCTGACCGGCTCCGCCATCTGGTCCTGGGGCTGCGCGCGATGGGCGCGGACATCGACGAGCTCGACGACGGCTTCGTCCTCCGTGGACCGACGGCGCTCCGCGCCGCGCCCATCGACGCCGCCCACGACCATCGCATCGCCATGTCCTTCGCCATCGCCGGACTGCTGGCCGAGGGGCAGACCGAGGTCGAGGGCGCCGAGTGGGCCGATATTTCCTACCCGGGGTTCTTCGCAGCGCTCGAACGCGCCGCCCCGGGCGCGCTCGGCTAGGCCCGGGACAGCCCACGGGCCGTGGAGTCGCTCAGCGCAGGAGGTTGGCCGGGGTACAGTCCGGCCCGTGCCGCGCTTCGCAGTCATCGGTGATCCCATCGCCCACTCGGCCTCGCCCGAGTTGTTCGGCTGGCTCGGCGACCGGCTCGGGCTCACCTTGAGCTACGACGCGGTCCGCGTTCCCTCCGACGCTCTAGCCAGCGTGCTCGAGCAGACCCGGGCAGGCCGGTGGGACGGACTGTCAGTCACCGTCCCGCACAAGCAGAACGCGCTCGTGCTCGCCGACCGCTCGGACGCACGGGCGGCGCGCACCGGGGCGACGAACTGCCTGGTTCGGGGCGCCGATGGGCGGCTGGCTGCGCACAACACCGACGTGGAGGGCATCGTCCAGGCCCTCGCGCACCACGCCCTCTCACTGGATGGTGCGCGGGTGCTCCTCCTGGGCGCGGGTGGGGCGGCCAGGGCGGCGGCCATGGCGGCCCAGGAGGCGGGCGCCAGCCGGCTGTGGATCGCCAACCGACATCCGACGCGGTCGCTCGACCTGGCCCGCGCATTCGAGGGCGAGGCCGTCCCGCTGACGTCGGAGGCGCTGGGGCCGGTGCTCGCGGGTGCCGACCTCGTGCTCCAGGCGACCTCGGTGGGGCTCGGTGCCCCCGGTGACTCGCCGTTGCCCCCGGGCTGCGTGCTACACGACCGGCTCACGGTGATGGACATGGTCTACCGCCCGCTCCGGACGCGCCTTCTCCGGGAGGCCGAGGCTGCAGGTGCTCGCACCCTCGACGGACTCTGGATGCTCGTGTTCCAGGGACTGGCCGCGCTCCGGCTCTGGACCGGTGTGGAGGTGGGACCCGATGTCGCCCCCGCGCTGCACGACCACCTGGCGGAGGCGGGATGACGGCTCATCGCCTCCGGGCCCTGACCGCCGGCGAGAGCCACGGGCAGGCACTCCTCGGCATCCTGGAAGGTCTCCCCGCCGGGCTCCCGCTGACCGCGGCGCTCATCGACCGCGACCTCGCGCGCCGGCAGAAGGGGTACGGGCGGGGAGGGCGGATGCGCATCGAGCAGGACGTGGCGGAGATCCTCGCCGGCGTCCGCTTCGGCGAGACGCTCGGCTCGCCGCTGGGACTGCTGATCCGCAACCGCGACTGGGAGAACTGGACCGAGCGGATGACTCCCGCGCCGGGTGGTCCCGACCCGCGGCCGGTGCAGGTTCCGCGACCCGGGCACACCGACCTGGCGGGGGCGCTCAAGTACGGTCGGACCGCAGACCTCCGCGACATCCTGGAGCGGGCCTCGGCGCGGGAGACCGCGATGCGGGTGGCGCTCGGCGCTGCGGCACGGGCGCTGCTGCGCGAGCTGGGCATCCAGGTGGGGAGCTACGTTCGGAGCATCGGTCCAGCCGAGGCCGACGCGGCCGTCGACGTCGCGCCCGAGCTCTTCCACGACGACGCCGAGGGGCTCGCGCTGCGCGCCGACGACACCGAGACGCGGGCGCTCACCGCCGCAGGCTCGGACCGGCTGGTCGCGGCGATCAAGGAAGCGCAGCGGCGCCGCGACACCGTGGGCGGGGTCATCGAGGTGGTGGCCACCGGCGTGCCGCCCGGGCTCGGCTCGCACGTGCAGGCGGACCGCAAGCTCGATGGACGGCTCGGCGGCTCGCTCCTCTCCATCCAGGCCATCAAGGCGGTGGAGATCGGCGAGGGCATCCGCGGGGGACGCGTCTACGGCAGCGAGACGCACGACCCCATCGTCCTCGAAGGCGACCGGCTCGGCCGCACCAGCAACCACGCCGGCGGGCTCGAGGGCGGCATTACCAACGGACAGCCGGTGGTGCTCCGGGCGGTGATGAAGCCCATCGCCACCGTCCCGGCGGCGCTCCCCTCGGTGCACCTGGGCTCGCTCGAGCTCGTCCCCGCGCATGTCGAGCGGAGCGACACCTGTGCGGTGCCCGCGGCGGGCGTGGTCACCGAGGCGGTGCTCTCGCTCGCCCTCGCCGATGCCCTGCTCGAGGCGCTCGGCGGAGACACGATGGAGGGGCTTCGGCCGGCGTTCGCGAAGCTGCGACTGTCGCCGCGCACCCGGCCCGGTCACGTCTGGCTCGTCGGCCCCATGGGGTCGGGCAAGACCGAGGCGGGACGACGCCTGTCGGTGATCCTCGGGTTGCCCTTCGTGGACCTGGACGCCCAGGTGGAGCAGCGGGCGGGGATGTCCATCGCCCAGCTCTTCCGGGGCGAGGGAGAGGTGCGGTTCCGGGCACTGGAGGCCGAGGCCGTGGGCTCGGCGGCGAAGGACCCCGCGGCGGTCGTCGCCACGGGCGGAGGCGTCGTGCTGGGTGAGCCGGCCTGGCGAACGATGCGGAGCAGCGGCGTCGTCCTCGGGCTCACGGCGCGGAAGGAGACGCTCCTCACCCGTCTGGGCACCGAGGCGGACCGCCGGCCGCTCCTGGCCGGGGATGCCGGGGCGGCGCTGGGCCGCGTGCTTTCCGAACGGCGCCACCTGTACCGGCGAGCCGACCTGACGCTCGACACCGAGGGGCTCGGGCTCGATGCGGTCGCCGGGGCGCTGGTGGGTCTGCTCCGTTCGCTCCAGGGACCGCTGGGGAGACCCGGGAGCGGCGGATGAGGGTGACGGTCCAGTCGCGCGCCGGGCACTACTTCGTCGACATCGCGCCGGGGCTGCTCGACGGGCTGGGGGAGGATCCCGCGTCGGCCGGACTGAGCGGGCGCGTCGCGGTGGTGACCGACGCGAATGTCCGCCCTCTCTGGGGTGAGCGCGTCCGGGGGGCGCTGGGGCGGGCAGGGGTGGAGACCGTGCTGCTGGAGATTCCTCCCGGCGAGGGCAGCAAGACCCTCGCCCGCGCCGACGCGCTCTGGACCGGCCTCATCGAGTCGGGCTTCGGCCGCGCCGACACGGTGCTGGCGTTGGGCGGCGGCGTGGTCGGGGACCTGGCGGGCTTCGTCTCGGCCACGTTTCACCGCGGCATGCGTCTGGTCCAGGCACCGACGACGCTGCTGGCACAGGTGGACTCCTCGATCGGCGGGAAGGTGGCGATCGACCACCGGCTCGGAAAGAACCTCATCGGCGCGTTCCATCCGCCGGCCCGCGTGATGGCGGACGTCTCGACGCTGCGGACGCTCCCCGCGCGCGAGCGGTGGAACGGGCTCGCCGAGGTGGTGAAGACCGCCCTGGTGCTCGACAGCGAGCTGTTCTCCGAGCTGGAGACGGCGCTGCCCGCGCTGGGGGCGGGACAGATGGACGACGCGGGCTGGCTGGGGGTGGTTGGCCGCACCGCGGCGCTCAAGGGGCGTCTGGTGTCGGAGGACGAGCTCGAGCGCGGGCCGCGGACGCTCCTCAACTTCGGGCACACGGTGGGGCACGCGCTCGAGGCGGCGACGGGGCACGGCCCGTTGACGCACGGCGAGGCGGTGGTGCTGGGGATGCGGGCCGCGCTCGCGGTCTCGCGTCGGCTCGGCCGGCTGGATGCAGGCGAGGAGCGGCGGGCGCTGTCGGTGCTGGAGCATTTCCCGGTGCCGCGCTCGGTGCCGCGCCCGGATCGGGTGGAGGTCCGCGCCGCGCTCGGCCGCGACAAGAAGGCGGCCGCCGGGCACATCCGCTACGTCGTCCTGGAGGGCCTCGGACACGGCGTGGTCGAGCCGGCCCTCTCCGAGGAGCTGATCGGATATGCCATCGACCGGGCGCTGGAGGCGCTCTGATGCGCGTCCTGGTCCTCCACGGCCCGAATCTGAACCTGCTCGGCGAGCGGGAGCCGGCGGTGTACGGCCGGGCGACGCTCGAGGAGATCGACACCCGCCTCGGGGAGCGCGGCCGTCACCTTGGCGCGGAGGTCCGGACGTTCCAGAGCAACCACGAGGGTGCGCTCATCGACCGGCTCCACGCCGAGCGCCGCTGGGCGGACGGCGTGCTCTTCAACCCCGGCGCGCTGACCCACTACGCCTGGTCGCTGCGGGACGCGGTGGCCGCGGTGTCCCTGCCCTGCATCGAGGTTCATCTCTCGGACGTCAGCAAGCGCGAGCCCTGGCGCCACGTGAGCGTGCTCGCGGATGTCCGGGTGGCGCTCTGCGCCGGTCGCGGGCTGGACTCGTATCTGGAGGCGCTGGAGCTCCTGCTGGAGGTCGCCGCGGGGCCCGAGCGCGACGCCGACGCCACGGTGGCGCTCCTGGCCGAACGGCTCGCCCATCCGGACGAGCGGAACGTCCTGGCGCGCGAGCTGGCGCAGATCATCCGCCGCTCCGGCCGGTTCCGCTGGGTGGGCCTCTACGACGTGGGCCCCGACCAGGTCGAGGTCCTCGGCTGGGCCGGACCGAGCGCGCCGACGCACCCACGATTCCCGGTGACCCAGGGCCTGACCGCAGCAGCCGTGACGAGCGGCCGCCCGGTGGTGGTCCAGGACGTCCGGGGTGACCCCCGCCACCTGCCGACGCTCGAGGGTACCCGCGCGGAGGCCATCTTCCCGGTGAGCGGCGGCTCGCGCGTGACCGGTACGCTGGACGTGGAGAGCGCGAACGCGCAAGCCTTCACTCCCGAGCGCATCCGCTGGCTCGAGCGCTGCGTCGAGGGTCTCGGGGGGTTCTGGAAGACGGGGTAACAGCGGTTCATCACTCGCCTGCTCGTGCGAGCATCCGAGGCGTGGACCGCCGCCCGAGACGCCGCATCGGATTCGTCACCTCCGCCGAGCACCGGAACCTCACTGCCGACGATCGGCTGTCCCTTCCATGGCTCGCCGCGCGCGGCATCGAATCGTGCCGACCCGGCAGGTCATCCGTGGATCGGCGGTCACGCTCTCGCGCTTGCTCCGGGAGGCCCGCTGGGCCGAGGCGGTCGTCAAGCCCAGCGTCTCCGCGGGTCCATTCGAGACCTGGCGGGCGCGCGGAGTCGATGCGGACGACGCGCGCTTCGCCCAGCAGCTCGCGGCGATGGACTGCCTGCTCCAGCCCTTCGTCCCTGAGCTCGTCTCCGCCGGCGAGTGGTCGCTCAGGTCCTTCCACGGCCGTCACAGCCATGCGGTGCGGAAGACGCCCTGTGCCGGTGACTTCCGCGTCCAGGAGGAGTTCGGGGGCCTCGCCGCCGCCGCGGATCCACCGTCGCAGGTCCTCGCCGCGTCCAGGCGCGCGCTCGACGCAGCCGGTCACGAGACGCTCTACGCCCGGGTGGACGGAGTCGTCCGGAACGGCCGCTTCGAGCTGATGGAGCTCGAGCTGGTCGAGCCGTCGCTCTATCTCGCAACGTCTGGCAGCGCCGCGGAACGGTTCGCCGCAGCGATCAGCCAGGTGCTTGGCTGACGCTCCGCACCGAGTGGACGGCCTCGGCGAGCGCGCGCACCAGCGCCACCGGCCCCTCCGGCTTGCCACCGCAGCGAGCGATCTCCGCCACCAGCGCGCTCCCGACCACGACGGCGTCGGCGTGCTCGGCGAGCGCGCGGGCCTGCTCGGGCGCGGAGATGCCGAAGCCGATCGCCACCGGGGCGACGCTCGCCGCCCGGACCGCGTCGAGTCTCGCTGGCAGATCGGCCGGGAGCGCCGCACGGGCTCCCGTCACCCCGGTGATGCTGACGAAGTAGAGGAAGCCCCGGGTTCGCTGGCCAATGCGCCGGAGCCGCTCGGGAGGCGTGGTGGGTGCGGCGAGCAGCACCAGGGCCAGTCCCTTTGCGGCTGCCGCCTCGCCGAGCGACTCGGCCTCCTCCAGCGGCAGGTCGGGCACGATGAAGCCGTCCACCCCCACCTCGGAGGAGCGCGCGACGAACGGCTCCACGCCCATCCGGACGATCGGGTTCATGTAGCCCATCAGCACCAGCGGGACCTCGCAGCCATGGGCCCGGAGGCGTCTGACCATCTCGAGGATGCCGCCGAGCGTCGTGCCGGACCGCAGCGCGCGCTCGGCGGCGGCCTGGATCGTCGGCCCATCGGCCAGCGGGTCCGAGAAGGGGACACCGAGCTCGATGATGTCCGCGCCGGCAGCGGCGAGCGCCGGGACCAGCTGCTCCGTGGTCGCGAGGTCCGGATCGCCGGCGCACAGGTACACGATGAGAGACGGCCGGCCCGCGGCACGCGCCGACTCGAACTGACGGTCGATCCGGTTCATGGCCGGGGGGCTCCGGCCCGGCTCCGCCGCGAGAGCCACGTCTCGATGGCCGGGTCCGTGCGGTCGTGGATCGCGACGCAACGCTGGATGGCATCGAGCGCCTGCCGGAAGGCGAATGGCCCTCCGTTGATCTTCTCCATCACCGCCGCGAGGCGCGCGCGGGCCTGAGCGGCGAGCTTCGCGTCGCACGCGCGACCGATCGTGGCGATCAGCTGCTGCGCCTCGTCGTCGCGCATCTTCGGAACCAGGGCCGCGGCGTGATCGCGCAGGAACGGCCAGGCCTGGGCGCGGGTCTCGTCGCGGGCGACCTGCTCGGCCAGGATCCGGCTCGTGTCGCGCAGCTCGAACCGTGAATCGTCCACCAGCGCCCGGGCCCGTGCCGCGAGTGCAGGGGACTCGAACCATCCCAGCGCGTCGATGATGCGCGTCCGGTCGATGCGCGAGCGCGCCGCGAGAGCTTCCGTGGTCATGGCCTCGAAGAGCGCCGCATCACCCCGGGCTGCGGCGACCTCGAGCACCGGCTCGATGACGTCCTGGTCCGGTCCGCGCCGGTCCTGGAGCCAGGAGCGCGCGAGCTGCGCTGCGTCTGTCTGCAGGACGCGGTCCTCACCCCCCAGGGCGACATGGGGCAGTACGACGCGCCGCAGCTCGCGTGCATCGAGCGAATCTCCGGGACGGGCGTTCCATCCGAGGGCGCGTGCGCGGGCCGACCCGAGCGAGCGGTAGAGGCTCACCCGCCGGCCCTGCCCTGCCGGAGTCAAGCGATCCTTGCGGAGCCATCCCTCGAGGAGGCGCCACCCCTGGGTGGCTACATCCGAGTCCTCCTGTGCGGTCATCGCCGCGGCCCGGTCGAGGACCTCGCCGATGGGCACCTCGCCCCGCTCCGCGAGCGCGGACAGATCTGCGGCGAGCGCGACCTGCTCCTCCACCGAGAGGGCAGTCGGCGGCGCGCGAAGGAGACGGGCCCGGAGCGGCGGAGTGTAGGCGGACCGGTAGTAGCCCAGGCCTCCATCGTCGAGGAGAACCCAGTCCGGACAGCCGAGCGCTGCGGGCAGCGTGAGGGCGCCGGTCGGCGCAGAGAGGAGCGTGCAGGCGCGCTCGATGCGCGTGCCCGCGACTGCCCGGACACAGACCGGAACGCCCCAGGTCGGCTTCGAGCTGGACGTCTCCCCGGAGAGGAACGGCTCCTGCGTCAGGTCCAGGACCGCAGGCCCACCCTTCCCGCATCGCAGGGAACCACGCACGATGGGATAGCCCGGCTGCTCGACGAAGGTCGCGAGCGGCCCCGACACGTTGCGGCCCAGGGACGCATCGAGCGCGGAGAAGAGGTCCTCGGAAGTGACGTTCCGGTCCGAGTACTTCCGGAGATAGCTGGCCAGCGCGCTTCGCCACGCGTCCTCGCCGATCCACCGCTCGAACATGCCGATGACGGTCCGGCCCTTCGAGTAGGTGAGCGCACCGTCAAAGGAGGACTCGATGTCCTCAGGGGTGAGGACGGGCTGACGGATGCTCTTCGCGCCGGGGAGCGCATCGGCCTGCATCGCCTGCAGCCGGGGGCCGATCGACCGCCGATGCCAGCGCCACGCCGGGTCGAGCCGGTCGGTGACCTTGCCGTCCATCCAGCTGGCGAAGGACTCGTTCAGCCAGGTATCGTTCCACCAGGCCAGGGTGACCAGGTCGCCGTACCAGTAGTGGGCCAGCTCGTGGATGGCGATGTTGGCGCCCCGCTGCTGGCGGGCGAGCGACTCGAGGCCGGGCGGAAAGAGCATCAGCGGCTGTCCGAGCGCCACCAGTCCGGGATGCTCCATGGTTCCCCAGAAGCGCGGGACCACCAGCACGTCGAGCTTGCCGTACGGGTACGGCACGTCCGTCGCATCTTCGAGCAGCGAGACGCTCCGAGGGAGGATGCTCTGGGCGTACGCCAGCTCGTCGCGGTGGCCGGGGGGGAGGATGAAGCGGAGCGGGGTCTGGTGATTTCCTGCCGGCGCGCCAGGGACGACATCGAACGGACCGGCGGCGAAGGCGACCAGGTAGCTGGGCAACGGGCGCGTTCGTGCGAACCGCACCGTCGTCCAGCCGTCCGGAGCCGATGCGCGACTCGCCTCGGGCGCGTTGGCGAAGGCACCGCTGCCGGGTGGAACGGAGATCTCCAGCTCCCAGGGGATCTTGAACCCGGGTTCGTCGAAGCAGGGGAACGCCCGGCGGGCGTCGACCGGTTCGAAGAACGTGTAGAGGTAGGGTGTGTCCCCCTCGTTGACCTTGTAGAGCCCCCGGCTGCGCTCGGCGTCGAGCGTGCCCTGGAAGTCGAGCACGAGCTCGGCCTGCCCGGGCGTCAAGGGAACCGCCGGGACGACGGCCAGGAGATCCGGCGGAGCGGTGGCGATCCGCGCTGCACGCTCCGCACCCCCCTGGATGACCGTGGCGCGCTGGATCGTGAGGTCCTGCGCGTGGAGCCAGAAGGCCGGAACCGGCGTCGAGACCGTCAGCTCGATGCGCACGGTTCCGGAGTACGTCGTCGCCCGCGGGTCGAGACGGAGCGTGATGCGCTGGGAGGTCGGTCGCACGTCCGTCGGCAGCCGGAACCCGGGCGCTGGCACCGGGACGTCTGCTGCGGCCAGGGTGACCTGACCGCCGGGGCGATTGTGGCCGGAACTTGCCGGGCCCGAGGCGCAGGCGGGGAGGAGGCAGAGCACCACGCTCACCAGTGCCGCGCGTGTCTCTCGGCTCACGTGCGTGCCCCGGGCGACCGGCGATCGATCTCCGCCAGCACGTGCAGCAGGTCCTTGTCTCCGCGCCCCGAGAGGTTCACCAGGAGCCGCTTTCCGCGGCCGAGCTCACGGGCCACCTCGCGGGCCCGGGCGAGCGCATGCGCCGTCTCGAGCGCAGGGAGGATACCCTCGAGCCGGCAGCATTCCTGCAGCGCGGCCAGCGCCTCGTCGTCGGTCGCGGTCCGGACGTCCAGCCGGCCGATGTCGCGGAGGTGCGCGAGCTCCGGACCCACGCCCGGGTAATCCAGCCCCGCGCTGACGGAGTGCGCCTCGGCCACCTGTCCATCGTCGGTCTGGAGTACGGAGCTGGCGCTCCCGTGGAGCACGCCGAATTTCCCCGCGGTGAGCGAGGCGCCGTGCTTCCCCGTGGCGAGGCCATCACCGCCCGCCTCCACCGCGACCAGCCGCACCGAGCTGTCGCCGACGAAGGCGGTGAAGGCCCCCATTGCGTTGGAGCCGCCGCCGACACAGGCCACGACCGCGTCTGGCAAGCCGCCCAGCCGCTCGAGCCACTGCGCGCGGGCCTCGTCGCCGATGATCCGCTGGAGATCGCGCACCAGGCTCGGGTAGGGGTGCGGTCCGGCGACGCTCCCGATGACGTAGAAGGTGGTCTCGACGTGGGTCACCCAGTCGCGGATGGCCTCGTTCATCGCGTCCTTGAGCGTGCGACTTCCGCTCTCCACCGGGCGCACCGTGGCCCCGAAGAGCCGCATCCGCTGGACGTTCGGCGCCTGACGGCGGACGTCCTCGGACCCCATGAAGACCTCGCAGGGGAGCCCTGCGCGGGCGCACGCCGCGGCGGTGGCGACGCCGTGCTGCCCGGCGCCCGTCTCGGCGATGATCCGGCGCTTGCCCATGCGGAGCGCGAGCCGCACCTGCCCGACGGTGTTGTTCACCTTGTGCGCGCCGGTGTGGAGCAGGTCCTCGCGCTTGAGCCACACCTCGGCGCCACCGAACGACTCGGTGAGCCGGGCGGCGAAGGTGAGCGGGGTGGGGCGCCCGGCCCAATCGCGGAGGTCCGCGGCCACGGCGGCCCGGTACGCCGGGTCCACCCGGGCGGCCTCCCAGGCCGCGGCCAGCGCGTCGAGCGCGGGGATGAGCGTCTCCGGGACGTAGCGACCGCCGTACCGACCGAACCGACCTGCCGTCTGCTCCAGCTGAGCCATCACTCCTCCGCCGCTCGCACCGCGGCCACGAACGCCCGCACCCGGGCAAGGTCCTTCACTCCAGGCGCAGATTCCACGCCCGAGGCGACGTCTACTCCCACCGGCGCGGCACGTCGCACCGCCTCACCGACGTTGTCGGGCGAGAGGCCTCCGGCGAGCCAGAACGGGACGCCGAAGCGCCGCGCCCCGTGCGCCAGCGACCAGTCGAAGCTCCGCCCTCCTCCGCCGAACCCCTCGACCCGCGCGTCGAGGAGCAGCGCAGCCGCGCTCGCCGAGACGGACCCGGGGAGCGTCGAGTCGATGCGCAGCACCTGCCAGAGCGGCACGCCGACCTCGGCGTAGTCGGCCGGGTCCTCGTCGCCATGCAGCTGGATCGCCCCCAGGTCGACCGCGCGAGCTGCGACGAGGACCTCCTCGGGCGACGCCCGGACGAAGACACCCACCCGGAGCACTCCCGGCGGAAGCGCCGAGGCGATGTCGGCCGCACGGGAAAGGGGCACGTGCCGGTTGCTCCCCGGCCAGAAGTTGAACCCCACCGCATCCACGCCAGCGTCCACGCAGGCCAGCGCGTCCTCCAGGCGGGTGATGCCGCAGATCTTCACCCGCGTCATCACACTGCCTCGACCAGGGCGCGGACCGCGGCGACCGGGTCGGCCGCCCGCATCACGCTCTCGCCGACCAGCACCGCGCCCGCTCCGGACCGCGCGCACCGCCGCACGTCGTCGGCCGTCCGGATGCCGCTCTCGGCCACGAGGATGCGCCCAGGGCGGGCCAGCGCCGGGGCGGTCCGGGCGAACCGGCCGTCGTCCACCTCCAGTGTCTCGAGGTCCCGGGCGTTCACCCCGACGAGCGTCGCCCCGAGCCCGTCGGGAGCGCCGAGCTCGAAGGGCTGCACCACCTCGAGCAGGACGTCCAGGCCGAGCTCCCGGGCGGAGGTCCACAGGTCGGCCAGCCGGCCGGGCTCGAGCGCCCCAGCGATGAGCAGCACCGCGTCCGCGCCGGCGTCCACTGCCTCGGCGAGCATGTGCGGCGCGACGATGAAGTCCTTCCGGAGCAGCGGGAGGTCGACGGTCGCCCGGACACTGCGGAGGTCGTCGAGGTCTCCGCCGAAGCGCTGCTCCTCGGTGAGCACGCTCACGCAGCGTGCGCCGCCCGCGAAGTAAGCTCGGGCCTGCGACGCGGCATCGACCGCACGGATCGCACCGGCGGAGGGCGAGGCTCGCTTCACCTCGCAGATGAGCGGAAAGCCGGTGCCCACCCGGAGCGCCTGCTCGAACCTCGGGGTGCGCCGCGGCCGGCTGGCCACCTCGGCGAGAAGCCGTGGACGGTCCCGCATCCGCCGGGCGGAGCCCTCGTGCGCAGCCGCCACGAGCTCGGCCAGGACCCCGCGGGGTGGCCGCCAGGTGGCTTGCGCGTTCGCACCGCCCGCGCTCACGCCGCCACACCCGCGCGGGTGAGGGCGACCAGCCGCTCGAGACGGGTGCGGGCCGCGCCCGTGTCGATGCTCTCGGCGGCCCGGAGCACGCCCTCGGCGAGCGTGTCCACCGCATCGGCCACCCAGAGCGCCGCGCCGGCGTTGAGCAGCACCGCATCCCGCAGCGCGCCGCCCTGGCCGTCGAGCAGCCCGGCCAGGAGCCGGGCGTTGTCCTCCGGCGTGCCTCCCTGGATCGCGCCGTGGGGGACGGGGGTGAGGCCCCCGTCCTCGGGCCGGAGCTCCACCTCGCGGACCTGCCCGGCCTCCACCCACGCCGCCCGCGTTGGACCGCTCGGGGAGATCTCGTCGAGCCCCTCGAGCCCGTGCACCACCAGCGCCCTCTCCGTCCCGAGCCGGGCCAGCGTCTCGGCCACCACCGGGACGAGCGCCGCGGCATACACCCCGAGGAGCTGGCGGGATGCCCGGGCCGGGTTGGCGAGCGGACCGAGGAGGTTGAAGACGCTCCGGAAGCCGACCTCGCGCCGGACCGGCCCGACGTGGCGCATTGCCCCGTGCAGCGCAGGCGCGTAGAGGAAGCCGATCCGGACCTCGGCGAGGCACCGCTCGACGACCGCCACCGGGACGTCCACCTCCACCCCGCATGCCGCCAGCAGATCTGCGCTTCCGCTGCGGGACGAGACGCTGCGGTTGCCGTGCTTCGCGACGGTGACCCCCGCGCCCGCGACGACCAGCGCCGAGGCGGTGGAGATGTTGAAGCTGCCCGCGCCGTCGCCCCCCGTCCCGCATGTGTCGAGCACTACCCGGCCGGGTGGGATGCGGACCAGCGTCGCCCTGCGGCGCATCACCATGGCCGCGGCCGCGATCTCCACCGGCGTCTCACCCTTCATCCGCAGCCCGACCAGGAACGCCCCCATCTGGGCCGGGGTCGCCTCGCCCTGGAAGATGGCCTCGAACGCGGCCTCGACCTCGCCCGGGGTCAGGTCCACCCGGTCGACCAGCTTCTGGAGCACCGCCTTCATGGGCCGAGGCGCCCCTCGAGGAAATTCCGGAGCAGGGCGGGGCCGTCCGGGGTCAGAACGCTCTCGGGATGGAACTGCACGCCCACCGTGGGATGGGTCCGGTGACGCAGCGCCATCACCTCACCGTCGTCGGTGGAGACGGCGGTCACCTCGAGCACGTCGGGCAGCGTTCCCCGGTCCACGACCAGCGAGTGGTAACGGCCGACCGGCAGCGGATGGGGTAATCCGGTGAAGAGTCCCGAGCCCTCGTGCGAGAGGGGCGAGGTCTTGCCGTGCACGACCCTGCCCGCGCGGCGGACCACGCCACCGAACGCGGCCCCGATGGACTGGTGGCCGAGGCAGACCCCCAGGATGGGGACCGTGCCGCTGAGCGCGCGCACGAGCGGGACCGAGATGCCGGCCTCGGCAGGCGTGCAGGGCCCCGGGCTCAGCACGATCGCCTCGGGGCTCATGGAGCGGACGTCCTCGAGCGCGATCTCGTCGTTCCGGTGCACCTCCACCTCGGCCCCGAGGCACTGGAGCGCCTGCACCAGGTTGAAGGTGAAGGAGTCGTAGTTGTCGACCACGAGGATCACTGGCCGGCCTCGTCCCCCGCGATGGCCACCAGCGCCGCGCGGAGCTTGTGCGAGGTCTCCTGGTACTCGGCCTCGGGGGTGCTGTCGTGCACGATGCCTGCCCCGGCCTGGAAGCGCAGCCGCTGCCCGCTCAGGGTCACCGCGCGGATGACGATGGCCAGGTCCATGTCCCCGTCGAAGCCGACGTATCCGGCCGCGCCAGCGTAGGGACCGCGGGAGGTGGGTTCGAGCTCGTCGATGATCTCCAGCGCCCTGACTTTTGGCGCGCCACTCACGGTCCCTGCGGGGAAGGTGGCGGCCACGACATCCCAGGCATCGAGCGCCGGGTCGAGCGTTCCCGAGACCTGGCTGACCATGTGCATGACGTGGCTGTAACGCTCGATGACCTCCCGCTCCTCGACCTTCACCGTGCCCGGCTGGCTGACCCGCCCCACGTCGTTGCGTCCGAGGTCGACCAGCATCACGTGCTCGGCCCGCTCCTTGGGGTCCGTCTTCAGCTCGGCCTCGAGCGCGGCGTCCTCCTCGGGCGTCGCCCCCCGCTTCCGGGTCCCGGCGATCGGCCGCACCGTGACCGTCTCGCCCGACAGCCGGACCAGGAGCTCGGGCGATGCACCGGCCAGGGTGCGGTCTCCGAAGCGGAGGAAGAAGAGGTACGGGGTGGGGGAGACGCGGCGCAACGCCCGGTACAGCTCGAACGGGTCGCCCTCGTAGCTGGCCGAGAGCCTGCGGGAGAGCACGGCCTGGTAGCAGTCGCCGGCGGCGATGTACTCACGGATGCGCGCCACGGCGGCCTCGAACCCCGCGCGGTCCCAGCCCTCCTCCAGGCCCCCGAGCTTCGGCACGGGGCCGGGCGGAGGCAGCGGACGCTGCAGTGACTCGGCCAGCGCATCCGCCCGCTGCATCGCGGCGCGGTACGCCGCCTCGACGCTCGCGTACATCGGCAGATGAACCGACGCCCAGACCCGCAGCCGATGGCTCAGATTGTCGAAGACGGCGCAGCGGTCGATCAGCATCCACTCGCCGTCCGGAAAGTCGGGGTCGGGCCCGTGCCGCTGGGGGACGCGGGGCTCGAACCACCGGACCGCGCCATGTCCCAGGTAGCCCACCAGGCCGCCCACGAAGGGAGGGGCGCCGTCGGGTCGGACGAACTCGAACGGGTGCATGAGCTCGCGGAGCGCCTCGAGCGGCGGGAGCTGATCGTCGAAGGTGCGCGCCCCGGCCTGCTCGAGCGTGACGCCCTCGGGAGTCTGCCGCACGAGGGCGATGGGCTCGTCGCCCAGGAACGAGTACCGCCCCCAGCGCTCGCCGCCCTGGACCGACTCGAGCAGGAACGCGTGCGACGGCGTGGGCAGCTTGAGGAAGGCGCTGACCGGCGTCTCGGTGTCCCCGGGGAGCTCGCGCCACACCGGCACGAGGTTCCCGCGGGCAGCGAGTCGCTCGAAGCTGGCCAGGCTCATCCGGGTGTCACGCATGGAGAGCGGGCACCCTACCGCAAGACCCGCGAAGGGCGGATCGGCTCAGGCCTTCTCGAGGTCCTCGACCGACCTCGTCGGATCGAGCCACGTGGAGAACTTATGGGTGAGGTACTTCTTGGCCTGCCCCCGGAGCAGCATCCCGGGGTCCGTGGCCTCGCCGCCCACCGCCCTGTCGGTGACCCGCAAGGTGGCGTCGAGGTGCACCCCCATCACCTTGCCGCTGAGCTTCGCGACGTCTCCTGCCCACGAGGACTGGATGCCGTGCTTCGCCCAGTGTGCGGTCAGGCGCTCCATCCGCTTCTTGGCCTCGGCCAGGGACAGGGTGTGCGGCACCTGGAAGTCGATCGTTCCCATCGCGCGTTCAGACTCCTTCCGAACCACCGGGGGCTGCGGGCTTCCGTCTCTTCGGGATCCTCACCCGGGCTGCGTCGGGCCCACCGTATCGGGCCAGGTAGGGCCCGAGGTCCGTTTTCTCGGCGGTCCGGAGCGAGCTCATCGGCCGGACCTTTCCGATGACCGGGCGTTCCTGGAAGGGCCGATCGTGGAGCCCGAGCACCCACATGAAATTGGCGACGCTGACCGCGTCGCGTCCGTCTAGCGCGAAACGGTCGTTCAGATGGGCGAGGCGGCCGAGCGCCTCGTCCGGAGAGGGGCTCCACTCGAGGATCTTCTTTCCCCAGAGCATCCGGAGGTAACCGTGGATGCAGCCGTCCTCCCGGAGCTCGCGCTGCGCAGCGTTCCAGAGCGGGTCGGCCGTCTCCCCTCGCTCGAGCTGCGCGAGCGAGTAGAGGTGCTCCCTGGCGTCCTTGGCGTGGGTGGTGAGCGTCTCCTGCGCCCAGCGGGGCAGGGAGGTGAAGGCCAGCTGGGCGTGGACCGGCGTGTGGAGACAGTAGTTGAAGCTCAGCTCGCGGCGGACCAGCAGCTCCTCCAGGAACGACTTCACTCCCGGTTGGCCCGGGCCGTGGGCATCGATGCAGGCCTGGGCGACCTCCCCCGCGAAGAGCAGGCCCCAGTGGAGTGCCGGAGACACGCCCGACTGTCCGCGCTGGCCGGGCTCGTTCCGCGCCTGGTCGAAGCGGGCGACCTGCTCGCGGACGAAGATGCCGAGCGCCTCGAGCGCCGCGGCCCGCCCACCAGGGCGGCTCGCCACCGGCGGAACCGAGTGGTCGATGTCGAAGCCGTCCAGCTTGCCCGCGAGGCCTCCGGGCGAGGTCTCGGGCGTGAAGCCGAGATCGACTTCCCGGGCGGCCCGCGCGTGGGCGGGGGTGGGGCCGGCGGGGAGGCGCCCCAGGTATTCCGGCCAGAGCTTCCGCAGCTTCGGACGGAGCGTGTAGGCCCCCACCTGCTTCTCCGGGATGCGCTGCATCGGCACGACGCAGGAGGCGTCCACCGCGATCAGCGGGACCTCGAGCGCCTTCGCCGCCCCCCGGAGGTGGCCGGGGATGATGAAGGAGGGAAACCAGTCGGACACCACCGCCGCGGCCCGCTTCCCGAGCGTTGCCAGCCGGGGGACGTGCTGGCGCGTGTCCCGGGGCAGCTCGAGCCAGTAGGGAACCCCGGCAGCGCGCAGCGCCGCCCCGAGCTCGTCCAGCCCCTGCAGCACGAAGGCGTGAAGGCGGTCCGAGGCGTGGGGGTAGTCCGGACGGAGCGCGTGGTAGCAGACCACCGGCAACCCGAGCCTGTTCCCGAGGGCAATCGCCGCCTGCAGCGCGTGGTTGTGGGGCACGCGCTGGTTCAGCATGCACCAGTAGAGGACGAACTCGCCCCCGGACGGCAGGGGCGCATCCCGGATGACGCGGACCCTGGCGGGGTCCACTCCGATCTCCGTCCACGAGAACCCGATGGGCATGGGCGGTGTTGAATACCGTGGTGTAACCTCTCCGCGATAGAACGGAGCGACCGGCATGTCCTTTCCCACTCACCGTCCCCGGCGACTGCGCCGCACCGAGGCGCTCCGGCGCATGGTGCGCGAGACCGAGCTCCAGCCCTCGGACTTCATCTACCCGCTCTTCGTGGTCGAGGGCCGGGGTGTCCGCAGGCCCGTCCCCTCCATGCCGGGGATCGACAACCTCTCGGTGGATCTCGCGGTGGAGGAGGCGAGGCGCGCCCGCGCGGCGGGGGTGCCGTCGGTCATCCTCTTCGGCATCCCCGGCCACAAGGACCCGCGCGGCACCGGTGCGTGGGCCGACGACGGCATCGTCCAGAAGGCGCTCCGGGCCTTGAAGGACTCGGTCCCGGATCTCCAGCTCATCGCCGACGTGTGCCTCTGCGAGTACACCGACCACGGGCACTGCGGCGTCATCCACGGCGGCGAGGTGGACAACGACCAGAGCCTCCCGCTGCTCGCGCAGATGGCCGTCTCCTGCGCGAAGGCGGGCGCGGACATCGTCGCCCCGTCGGACATGATGGACGGCCGGGTCCGGGCCATCCGTTCCGCCCTGGACGCGTCCAGCCTCGCGCGCGTGCCCATCCTCAGCTACGCCGCGAAGTACGCCTCGGGGTTCTACGGGCCCTTCCGCGAGGCCGCGCAGAGCACGCCCCAGTTCGGGGATCGGCGCGGCTACCAGATGGACCCGGGCAACGTCCGCGAGGCGCTCAAGGAGACCGCGCTCGACCTCGAGGAGGGGGCGGACATGGTGATGGTGAAGCCCGCGCTCTCGTACCTCGACGTGATCTGGAAGGTGAAGGAGCGCTTCGACGTGCCGGTCGCCGCGTACAATGTCTCGGGTGAGTACGCCATGGTCAAGGCCGCAGCGGCGAACGGCTGGATCGACGGGCAGCGGGTGATGATGGAGATCCTGACCTCGATCAAGCGCGCTGGCGCGGACCTCATTCTCACCTACCACGCGGTGGAAGCCGCCGAGCTGCTCCACTCGTGAGGCGCGCCCGAAAGCCCCGGCGCAGGAGTTCCGGCAAGCCTCCCACCGGGCCGGCGGCGCTGCAGTACAAGATCGTGGAGCTGTCCACCGTGGACGAGGGGAGCCTCGAGTTCGCGGTGAATCACTGGGTGCAGCAGGGATGGACCCTGGAGAACGTGCAGTTCGCGATGCGGGAGTCCTCGAAGCGGCCGGCCATGGCGTTCGTCTTCTTCACCCGGGCGAGCGAGGCCGAGGCCCAGGTGGCGACGGCGCAGGCCGCCGCGGGCCAGGGCCGCGCAGAGACCGCCTGGAGCCGGCTCGCGGCGCTGGCGACTGAAGGAGAGGACCGATGAGCCGCCTCCGTGCTCCGTTCGGGGCGCCCAACCTCCAGCTGGTCCCCGACGATGGGGTCCCCGAGTCGCCGTACCCCCGCTGCTCGCTGCTGCTCCGGGGCATGGCGCGCCTGGCGGACGTGGGCGTGGCCTGGGTGCTGGCCCTGGCGGCGGGACGGGCAGGTCTGGTGGTGGCCGTCCTGTACCTGCTCCTCGCCGATGGCATCTTCCGTGGCCAGAGCGTGGGCAAGCGCATCTTCGGGGTGAAGGCGGTGTTCATCCCCATGCGCACCGATGCGCGCTTCCGGGACAGCAGCCTCCGCAACGCTCCCCTGGCGCTCATCGTCCTGCTCCGGATGATGCCCGAGCCGCTCGGGCTACGCGCCGGGCTCGGCGGGCTGGTGGTCATCGGCGGAATCGAGGCCTGGAAGGCCCTGCGGGACCCGCTCGGCCGCCGGCTGGGAGACGTCTGGGCGCAGACCCAGGTGGTGGACGGCAAGGTGGTCTCGGGCTCGCAGGCGCTGGCCAGGGCGCAGGGCGTGCCGGTGGGTCCGGAGCGCTGGATGACGGGGACCGCGGACCGTGCGGCGTCCTCGGGAGGACGCTGAAACCCCGTGCGCATCGCGCTGACCTACAACCTCCGTCTCTCCGACTCGGAGGAGGAAGCCGAGTTCGACACCCAGCAGACCGTGGACGCGCTGGCCGGCGCGATCGACCGGCTGGGGCACCGCCTGGAGCGCTTCGAGGTCTCCGGACCGGCCTCGCGGACCGTCGCGCGCCTGGAGGCCTACTCGCCGGACCTCATCTTCAACACCGCCGAGGGCAGGCGGGGGCGCTTCCGCGAGGCCTTCTACCCGGCGCTGTTCGACGAGCTGGGGTTCCCCTACACCGGCAGCGACGCGTACGCCCTCGCGGTCACGCTGGACAAGCAGCTCACCAAGCTCATCCTCCGCGACCACGACGTCCGGACGCCGGGCTGGCAGTACATCGAGAAGCTCCAGGAGCTGAAGCCGTCCGCGCTGCGCTTCCCCGTCATCGTGAAGCCCAACTTCGAGGGCAGCAGCAAGGGCATCACCCAGGACTCGGTGGCGGAGACGGTGACCGAGCTCGAGGAGAAGGTCCGCCGCGCGCTGGAGCGCTACCCGGCCGGCATCCTGGTGGAAGAGTACATCTCGGGGCGCGACCTGACCGTTCCCTATCTGGCCGCCCTGGAGAACGACTACGACGGCGTGCTCGCCCCGGTGGAGTACGTCATCGACGCGGAGATCTCGCGCCAGCGCCGGTACGCCATCTACGACTACGCGCTCAAGACCAGCCAGGAGAAGGCGGTGCGGGTGAAGGCGCCCGCGTCCATCCCCGCGGCCATCGCCGACGAGCTGAGGCGCACCGCGCAGACGGTGTTCCGGCTGACCGACTGCCGGGACCTGGGCCGGATCGACTTCCGGCTGAGCGACGCCGGTGTCCCGTACTTCCTGGAGATCAACGCGCTGCCCTCGCTCGAGCCGGGCGCGGGCATCTTCGCGGCGGCGGAGCTGGACGGCCTGCACTTCGACGGGGTCATCGGCTCGGTCATCCAGGCCGCGGCGCGGCGCCATGGCATCAAGGACAGCCCCAGGCGCCAGGGGAAGCCACCGCGCAAGACCGGTCCGCTCCGCGTCGGCTTCGCCTACAACGTGAAGCGCATCAAGCCCACCGCGGATGCCGTGGAGGACTCCGAGGCCGAGTACGACAGCCCGAGCACGCTCCAGGCCATCCGCGAGGCCATCGCCAGCTGGGGGCACGAGGTCATCGACCTGGAGGCGAACCAGGAGCTGCCCACCGTGCTCGCGGTCACCCCGCTGGACCTGGTCTTCAACGTGGCCGAGGGCTTCAAGGGGCGAAACCGCGAGGCGCAGGTCCCGTCGTTGCTCGAGCTGCTCGACATTCCCTACACCGGGAGCGACCCCGCCACGCTGTCGCTCGCGCTGGACAAGGCGCTGGCGAAGAAGATCGTCCGTCAGCACGGCATCCACACCCCGAACTTCCAGATCTTCACCACTGGCAAGGAGCGGCTGAACCGCGAGTTCTCCGAGTTCCCGCTGATGGTGAAGCCGGTGGCGGAGGGTTCGAGCAAGGGCGTGGTCAGCAAGAGCGTGGTGCAGAACGAGGCCGAGCTGCGCGAGGTGGTGCGGGAGATGGTGAGCAAGTACCAGCAGCCCGCGCTGGTGGAGGAGTACATCCGGGGCCGCGAGTTCACGGTGGGCCTGCTCGGCGAGCGCCGGCCGCGGGTGCTCCCCCCGATGGAGATCGTCTTCGTCGACACCGCCGAGGAGAACCCGGTCTACAGCTTCCAGCACAAGCTCGACTGGAACGATCGCATCCGCTACGACGTCCCGGCCAGGCTGGAGCCGAACCAGACCGAGAAGCTCCGCACGGCGGCGCGCGGGGCGTTCATGGCGCTCGGGTGCCGTGACGTGGCCCGGATCGACTTCCGGATGGACAGCCGCGGCCGGTTCTACTTCCTCGAGTGCAACCCCTTGCCCGGCCTGACGCCCGGGTGGAGCGACCTGGTGCTCATCGCCAAGGGCGCGGGCATGGACTACCGGGCGCTCATCGGGGAGATCCTCAGCGGCGCCATCCGTCGCTACAAGGAGCGGGAGCAGCGCCGCGCTGCGGACATGCCCGCCCACACCAACGGGAACGGCGGAACGGCCAGCGTGGTCGAGCTGCCGTCGCCCGAGCTGCGCGAGGGCAAGGGGTGAGCCCGGTCGCGGGGGCGGCGCGCAGGCCCGGGCGACGTCCGGTCGGAAAGAAGCGAGGCCGCTACCACCACGGCGACCTCCACCGCGCGCTGCTCGACGCGGCGCTGGTGGTTCTCTCGGAAGAGGGCGCGAGCGCCTTGACCCTGCGCGAGGTGGCGCGGCGGGCCGGCGTCACCCACGCCGCGCCGTACCGGCACTTCGCGGACAAGCAGGCGCTGCTCGCCGCCGTGGCCGAGGAGGGCTTCCGGATGCTCACCGCCGAGATGGGCAAGGGGGCCGCGTCCCACCGGGACGACCCCGCGCGGGCGCTCCAGGAGATCGGCACGGCGTACGTTCGCTTCGCGACCAGCAAGCGGGCGCACTTCCAGGTGATGTTCGGCAACCACGTGGACTGGAGCTGCAAGCACCTGCAGCTGGAGGAGAGCGCGGACACCGCTTTCGGGGTGCTCATCTCCCAGGTGCAGGCCTGTCAGGCAGCGGGGCTCATCCGCTCAGGGGACCCGCTGGTGCCCGCGCTGTGCGCCTGGTCGATGGTGCACGGGCTGTCGGAGCTCATCGCCAACGGCCAGTTCAACGCGCTCGAGCTAGCGGTGCCACCGGTCGAGCAGCTGATGGGCATCATGAACGTGATGTTGATCGAGGGCGCCCGGCCAAGAGAGTAAGGTCGACCGGATGGCCGACGCCCACGAGACCCCCGCTCCACGGGTGCGGGCCCGCGCCCTGGATCTCCCGCTGGGCCGCTACCGCCCGGGGCGCTTCAATGCCATCACCGACGTTGACGGGGTCCTGGTCGGTCACACCACGCTCATCGCCGGCGAGGGCCCCCTGCGGCCGGGGAAGGGGCCGGTGCGGACCGGGGTCACCGCCATCGTGCCGAGCGGCGGGAACATCTTCATGGAGCGGCTCCACGGCGGCGGCTTCGTGCTCAACGGTGCGGGCGAGGTCTCGGGGATGACGCAGGTGATGGAGTGGGGGCTGCTGGAGACGCCCATCCTCCTGACCAACACCATGGCGGTGGGCGTGGCGTCCGACGCGATGGCGCGTCTGATGGTGGAGCAGCACCCGGGCATCGGCGACGAGCATGACGTCATCATCCCGGTCGTCGGCGAGTGCGACGACAGCTGGCTCAACGACATCACCGGTCGGCACGTGCGCGACGAGCACGTCCGCTCCGCCATCGCCGCGGCCGCGAGCGGGCCGGTGGCCGAGGGGAGCGTGGGCGGCGGCACCGGGATGGTGACCTGCGACTTCAAGGCGGGCATTGGCACCTCGTCCCGGAAGCTCCCCGAGTCGCACGGTGGCTACACCCTCGGGGTGCTGGTGATGTCCAATTTCGGGAAGATGCACAACCTGCGGGTCGCCGGGCTACCGCTCGGCGAAGTTCTGGAGGAGCACCACCGCGAGGCGCCGCGTCGAACCGCGAGCTACGGCAGCATCATCGCGGTGGTGGCCACCGACGCGCCGCTCTTGCCGAATCAGATCAACCGCGTCTGCCGCCGCGTGGCGCTTGGAATCGGCCGGGTGGGGAGCTACGCGGCGCACGGTTCCGGGGAGATCGTCGTCGGCTTCTCGACGTCGAACATCATCCCGCGGCGCACGCGGAAGATGGTCGCCAAGGTGAAGTTCCTCCTCGATCAGCGGCTGGACCCGCTCTACGAGGCAGTGATGGAGGCGACCGAGGAAGCCATCCTCAACTCGATGTGCATGGCCGGGCCGATGACCGGCATCAACGGGAACCACTGCCCTGCGCTTCCGCTGGACGAGGTGCGCCGCTTCCTCGAGGCGGTGCGGCCGGCGCTCCGGCACCGGAAGCGCGCCCCGCCGCCCGAGCCCCCCCGCGACGAGGACCGCGAGGGCACGGTCACCGTGGCGGACGCGATCCCCACGTCGGTGCGCAGCGCGGAGGGGATTCCTTTCCCCACCCGTCCGCCCGGTCGGTCCGAGACGTGACGCGCCGGCAGGATGTCTGCTAGGAGGCGGCGCCTCGAACCACAGAGGAGCAGGGATGGCCCGGAGCAGAAGCAAGCACCGCCGCAAGCAGATGAAGATCAAGCAGCACTGGAAGAAGCGTCGCGAGCGAAAGAAGGTCGCTGGCGCCGCGACGAAGTAGCTGCACGCCGGCTTTCCGCCGGTGGGCATGCAGGCGTCAAGGTCGGCCCGTCGTGGGACGTCATCATCGGCCTGCACCCGACCTCGGTGTTCGGCATCGAGTTCGTGTACTCGGGCGCCCTGAACAGCATCAACTTTGGGAACTTCGGCCTGTCCGGGAACGGGATCGACATCGTCCGCAACGGCGGACACGCGGACGTCACCTTCGCCATCGGGCCGTGGGCTGTGCAGCCGTTCGTGCTCGCCGGTGTCGGCGCGAACTACTCTTCGGTGAGCGACGCGGCGCAGGCGGCCGGCTTCTCCTCAGGGTGGGCCGGGTACATCCCGCTCGGCGGCATCCGCGGGCAGATCCACAACGTGACGATCGACATCCGCGGCGCCTACGACCTGCCGTTCAGCGACTCCCTGTCCCCCGGCGGCTCGGGCCAGAACACGCTCGGCCTCTCCACCGGCAACTACGGCCGATGGAACGCCACTCTCAACGTCGGCGGCACCTTCTGACGTCGAGGTGAGGCCGTACCCCGCGTGGCTTGACACATTGCCGCGCTGCGTTATGAAAAGGTCGTCGGGCGGCCATCCGCCAGCCCGTCGAGCTTTTCTCCTTGAGGAGGCGTGGGTCATGTCGAAGAACAACGAGGTTCCGGCGTTCGTGAAGGAGCAGCTCACCGAGGCGCAGAAGCGGTTCGCGGTCATCCAGACGCAGGCCGAGAAGGCTATCAAGGAGTGGGTGGCGAAGGGGCATGAGCTCCAGGCCACCACCGCCAAGCGCACCAAGGCCCTCGGCCACGAAGTCCGCAAGCAGGCGGAAACGTTCCAGAATCGGCTCATCCAGGCGGCAGGCGTGGCCACCCAGAGCCAGATGAAGCTGCTCAGCCGGGAGCTGTCGAAGCTCTCGAAGAAGGTCGACACCTTGGTCGAGAAGAAGGCCGCGGCGAAGTCCGACGTCCGAGCCTAGGTCCTTTGAACCCCACCCTTGGGGCGTTGGAATGGCTTCGCCCCGGGGTGGCGCTTATGTTGTTGGCGGGTGCCGATACCTTGCCTGATGGGCGGGCGGGCATCCTACAAGCCTGGAGTCCAGCGATGTCAGGCGATGCGTTCAAGGATAGACGGCCCGTGGTCGAGGTGCTGGAGCGGATGTGGGCCCAGGCCGTGACTGCGGTGTCCAGCGTGGAGGATGAGGCGGCGCGGGTCGTGCAGAGGGCACAGACGGTCGCCGGGTGGAGCCAGGACGAGGTCCGGCGCCAGATGAACGAGATGACGGAGCGGCTGGTCGCGCAGCGGAGGGAGCTGGAGCAGGGGCTGGAAGAGCGGGTCCGAGGCACCTTGCAGCGCCTCCGGGTTCCGCGACGTGACGAGGTCCAGGCGCTCACTGCCCGGGTGGAGCGGGTGGCGGAACGGCTGGAGAAACTGGAACGAGGGGCCTGAGTCGCCGCCTCGCTCCCGGAGAAGGAGTGGAGGGACGGTGCGACGACTGCTCTTCCAGCTTCACGCGCTGAGCTCGCACTGCGCGGTGCTTCCGCTCGTCGCGGCGGTCTTCCTGCTCGGTGCTGCGCGCATCGCGGGGACGCTCCAGGGCCACGCTCCCCGGGCAACTGAGCCGGTGCGTGTTCTGGTGCAGCCTGACGCGGATCTGACGCTCCTGGACTCGGTGCTCGCCAAGAAGGCTCCCGAGCTCGGCCTCGAGCTTCGGGTCCAGGTCAGCCGTGCCATCGCCGAGGAGGCGCGCCGCGCCGGCTACGACCCGCTCCTCATCCTGTCGATCATCGACGTGGAGAGCGAGTTCGACGTCGACGCGGTCAGCTCCCAGGGTGCACGGGGGCTCATGCAGATTCAGCCGGCGACGCTCCACTGGTTCGCCGAGAAGCAGGGCCTGCGGCTGAGCCGCGAGGAGATGGCCGCGGACCCGGCGCTGTGCGTGCGCCTGGGGATTCGCTATCTGCGCTCCCTTCAGGACAGGTTCGGCGGCGACCTCTCCATGGCGCTCATGGCCTACAACGCTGGACCGGACCGGGTTCGCCAGGCCATCCGGGAGCGCTCGCTGGATCGGTACCGGTTCTACCCGCGCCGGGTGAAGCGCGACTTCGAGCGCTTCCGCAAAGGAGAGGGCCTCGGCGGCGACTGGGCCTTCGCGCTCCGCGACCCCGAACCGGTCGTTCGCTAGAACCGCCCGCGGCGTCGTGGCATAAGCAGCTCCAGGCGTGTTCTCCCTCGACGACCAGGCGCGTGGACTCGAGGCCGCACGGGAGCAGGTGGCGGCCCTCTTCCAGAGCATCAACGCGCCGCACGTGGTGGTGCCCGGCCGCCGTGCCGGGCCGGCGCAGGCCTTCATCGCCTGCCTCCGTGGAACCCATGGCTTCTCGGTGGGGGTCTACCTCTGGCTCTCCGAGACGCGGGAGTGCGCCGTCTACACGACGGCCGCCACCGCCCAGACGCCGGAGGAGTACCGGGCCCTGCAGACCGAGGCGCTCGGGTTCGTCGAATCGATGGGCTTCATGATGGACAACCTCAACTTCCGCTCGCTCTCGCCCGAGCACCAGGCCGAGCTGCTGCAGTCCGTGCCGGTGTGGCGGGGAGGGCGCGCAGCGACCGGCAGCACGCCCGCGGTCCCCCCGGGTGGCCAGCAGGGGTCGTCCGCGGCCGGGACCGGCGCGGCCCTCGCCCGGTTGTTCTCCTCGTTCTGAACTCGATGCTCCGCGCTCCATCCGTCGCCCTCGCCCTCGTCGCCGCCGGCGCGCTCGCCTCGTGCGCGCACGTGCCCACCGAGAAGGAACGCCAGGGCGCAGACGCGCACTACGACCTGGGCGTCAACGCCCAGAATTCGGGCGACGTGCGCAGCGCGCTGCAGGAATACGACGAGGCTCTCAAGCTCGACCCGGACTTCGCCGACGCCCACAACGCCAAGGGAGTGGTGCTCCACCTCGCGTTCGACCGGAAGGACGAGGCGGAGAAGGAATACAAGCGCGCCATCGAGATACGGCCCACGTTCTCCGAGGCCAGGGTGAACCTGGGGAACCTCTACCTGGACGAGGGCAGGCTCGACGAGGCGATGGCGCTCTACCAGCAGGCGCTCAACGACATGCTCTACGCCACCCCGTACATCGCCGAGGCCAACCTCGGCTGGGCGTACTTCAAGAAGGGCAACAGCG
>Ga0208851_1000108_pt1 | contig 34735 bp, 30 predicted proteins | sample NGESurshal092012_FD_184481 | JGI IMG/M metagenome (GOLD analysis project Ga0208851, IMG submission 184481) | Arctic peat soil microbial communities from Barrow, Alaska - NGEE Surface sample 415-2 shallow-092012 (SPAdes) | ecosystem: Environmental > Terrestrial > Soil > Wetlands > Peat ... | reverse complement strand
CCCCGCCGTCCATGCCGACCGAGAGGAGACCGAGATGTCCCTGCGCACCCTCGCCCCCGCTGCGCCCGTCGTGCCCGATGCACCTGTCGTGACCGCCGTGCCGCGACCCGCCGTGCCGCGACCCGCCGTCCCCGGCCAGAGCCGCGACCTGCTCGCGGGCTCGGCGCGCGAGCTGCTCGCCGCCGGCACGGCCGAGGACCCCGAGACCCGCTACGCCCGTGCCCACCTCGCCGCGCTGCGCGCCTCGGCGGCCGTCCTCGCCGCCCGGGCCCGGCCCGCCCGGTCGCGCCGCTCGTCGCGGGTGCGCAGCGCCTGGGTGCTGCTCTCCGAGGTCGCGCCCGAGCTCGCCGAGTGGGCGGCGTTCTTCGCGGCCGGTGCGGGCAAGCGCGCGGCGGCCGAGGCCGGGCTGCACGGCGTGGTCACCGAGCGCGAGGCCGACGACCTCGTCCGCGAGGCCGAGACCTTCCTCGCCCTCGTCGCCCGCTCGCTCGGCGTCGCGCACCAGCCGGCCCTCGACGGCGACCGGTCCTGCTCCGACATGCCGATGCGCACCACGCCCGTGCGCACCGCCTCCTGACCACCGCCAGCCACCGCCACCTGCCTGACCTCCCGTGCCCACCGACCCCTTCGTCCACCTCCACGTCGCCTCCGGCTACTCCCTGCGCCACGGCGCGAGCAGCCCGGCGGCGCTCGTGGAGCGCGCGGCGGCGCTCGGGCAGGACGCGCTCGCGCTCACCGACCGCGACGGCCTCTACGGCGCGGTCCGCTTCGTGCTCGCCTGCCGCGACGCCGGCATCGCGCCGATCCTCGGCCTCGACCTCGCGGTGCACCCGGTGCTCGGCGAGGGCGGGCGCCCCGGCCCGGTGGGGTCGCGGGTACGCCGTACCCCGGCCGGCCGGCTCGGGTCGGGCCCCACTCTGGCCGAGCGGACGGCCGACCGGGGTGTCGCGCGCCCGGCGGCACCGCCGCGCCGCACCCCGGTGCGCGGCGGCAGCGAGGTCGACCCGCGTCACGCGCGCGTGCTGCTGCTCGCCCGTGGTCGCACCGGCTGGGCGTCGCTGTGCCGGCTGGTGTCCGCCGCGCACCTCGGCCTGCGCCCGGACCTCGGCACCGGTGCTGCTACCGGCACCGGCCCGCCCGTCGGTCCCGATCCGCGCGCGCTCGACCCCCGCGGACGCGCCCCGGAGGTGCGCCGCGGGTCGCCGGTCACCTCGCTGGAGGTCGTCGCCGAGCACGCCGACGGGCTCGTGCTCGTCCTCGGTCCGGAGTCCGAGGTCGGCCGGGCGCTGGCCGGGCGCCGTCCCGACCTCGCCGAGGCGGCGCTCGCCCCGTGGCGCGCCGTGTTCGGCCGCCGGCTCGCAATCGAGGTGGTGAGCCACCGGGCGCGCGACTCCGGGCTCGCGGTCACCGACCTGTCCGGTGCGCCCTCGCGCGGCCTGCCCTATTCCTCGGTGTCGGCCGCACGCTCCCTGGCGTTCGCGCGCGACCACGACCTGCCGGCCGTGCTCACCAACGCCGTGCGCCACGCCACGCGCGACCAGGCGCCGGTCGTCGACGTCCTCGACGCGATCCGGCGGCTGGTGCCGATCGACTCCCGCCACCTCGACCGCGCGAACGGCGAGGGCTACCTCGCCGAGGGCGCCCACATGGAACGCGTCGCGCAGGAGGTCGTGCACCTGTCCGGCGTCACCGGCGCCGTGGAGCGCCGCGAGGTGCAGCGGCTGCTCGCCGACACCCGGGCGCTGGCCGACGCGTGCCGCCTCGACCCGGTGGCCGACCTCGGCATCGGCGAGGTCCACGTGCCCGAGCTCGACCTCCTGCTGCCCGCGCGCGCGGCGGGTCGCAGCAGCCTGGTGCGCGACCGCGGCCCGGCGGCGCTCGCCACCGAGGCGCTCGAGGCCGACCGTCACCTGCGCGCCCGCTGCGACGCCGCGCTCACCGCCTACCTCGACCGGGCGCGGCACGCGCCGCACGAGGTCCGCGACCGGCTCGACGCCGAGCTCGCCACCATCGCCGCGCTCGGCTTCGCGGGCTACTTCCTCACCGTGGGCGAGGTCGTCGACCTCATCAAGGGCATGGACGTCCGCGTCGCGGCGCGCGGGTCGGGCGCGGGCAGCCTGGTCAACCACCTGCTCGGCATCTCCGGCGTCGACCCGCTCGCGCACGGTCTGGTGATGGAGCGGTTCCTCTCGCCGCTGCGCCGCGCACTGCCCGACATCGACGTCGACGTCGAGTCCGCGCGGCGCACCGAGGTCTACGAGCGGGTCCTCGAGCGCTTCGGCGGCGAGCGCTGCGCATGCGTCTCGATGCGCGACACCTACCGCGTGCGCCACGCCGTCCGCGACGTCGGTGCCGCGCTCGGCATGCCGCCCGGTGAGATCGACGCGTTCGCCAAGGCGTTCCCGCACATCCGCGCGCGCGACGCGCGGCAGGCCCTCGACGAGCTGCCCGAGCTGCGCTCCTCGGGTCTCGGACGCCTCGCCGCACGCGGTGAGCTCGACGGCTTCCTCACCCTCGTCGAGGCGCTCGACGGCCTGCCCCGCCACATCGCGCTGCACCCCTGCGGCGTCCTGCTCTCCGACACCACGCTGCTCGACCGCACCCCGGTCGAGGCCAGCTGGATGGGCTTCCCGATGAGCCAGTTCGACAAGGACGACGTCGAGGAGCTCGGGCTGCTCAAGCTCGACGTCCTCGGCATCCGGATGCAGTCGTCGATGGCCTACGCCCTCACCGAGATCGAGCGGGTCGACGGCGTCACGGTCGACCTCGACACCGTGCCGCTCGACGACACCGCCACCTACGACCTGGTGAAGTCGGCGCACACCCTGGGCTGCTTCCAGATCGAGTCGCCCGGCCAGCGCGAGCTCGTCGGCAAGTTCGCGCCGGAGACCTTCGACGACCTCATCACCGACATCTCGCTGTTCCGCCCCGGACCGGTGAAGTCCGACATGGTCACCCCGTTCCTCAAGGCGCGGCAGGGCTGGAACGACCCGGTCTACCTCCACCCCGATCTGCGCCCCGCGCTCGAGGAGACCTACGGCGTCGTGGTGTTCCACGAGCAGGTGCTGCGCATCGTCGCGGTGATGACCGGGTGCTCGCTGGCGGAGGCCGACGAGGTGCGGCGCAGCCTCGGGTCCCCGGACACCCAGCCGGAGGTGCGTGCGTGGTTCTACCCCGCGGCGCGCGCCCGCGGCTACGACCTCGTGACGATCGAGCGGGTCTGGGAGGTGCTGCGGGCGTTCGCGTCCTTCGGGTTCTGCAAGGCGCACGCGGCGGCGTTCGCGCTGCCGACCTACCACTCGGCCTGGCTCAAGGCCCACCACCCGGCGGCGTTCCTCGCCGGCGTCCTCACCCACGACCCCGGGATGTACCCGAAGCGGCTCATCCTCGACGACGCCCGCAACCTCGGCATCGCGATCCTCGGCCTCGACGTCAACGCCTCCGAGGGCACCTACTCCGTCGAGCGGGTCTCGCCGTTCGACGAGCCGCCACCCGAGATCCTCGGCGAGCGACCGCGCCGGCCGCAGGACGTGCCCGGTCTGCCCGACGGGTCGGCGTACGGCATCCGGCTCTCCCTCGCCGACGTCAAGGGCATCAACGCCGCCGAGGTCGAGCGCGTGGTGGCCGGCCGGCCCTACGGCTCGCTGTCGGACTTCTGGCACCGGGCCCGGGTCGCGCGCCCGGTGGTCGAGCGGCTCGTCGTGGCGGGCGCGTTCGACTCCCTCTACGGCATCGGGCTCTCGAGCCCGGTGCGCCGACGCGGCCGGGTGACCCGGCGCGACCTCCTGCTGCAGGTCGCCGACCTCGACCGCCACACCCGGGCCACCACCCGTGCGGCGCGCGCGGCGGCGCCCCGCGGCCGCCGGTCGGTGCCGCTCGGGACCGGTCCGCTCGGGGCCGCCACTCTCGGCCTCGGCACCGACACCGTGGCGGCGGCGCGGCGCCAGGCCCAGGGCCCGGCCGCCGCCACGGCGGCCGCCGACCTCGACGTGCAACTCGCCCTCGACCTCGGCGACGCCCCCGGGGAGGTCGCCTCGAGCGGGCTGCCGGAGATGACCGACGCCGAGCGGGTCCGCGCCGAGCTCGAGGTGCTCGGCCTCGACGCGAGCCGCCACGTCGTCGACTTCTACGTCCCCATGCTCGAGTCGCTCGGCGTCACCCGCTCGCGCGACCTGCTCCACCGGCGCAACCAGTCCGAGATCCTCGTGGCAGGGGTGAAGGTCGCCACCCAGACCCCGCCGGTCCGCTCGGGCCGTCGCGTCGTCTTCCTCACCCTCGACGACGCCACCGGCCCGGTCGACGCCACCTTCTTCGAGGACGTCCAGGGCCCCTACGCCGCCACCGTGTTCGGCTCGTGGCTGCTGCTCGTGCGCGGTCTCGTGCGCCGCACCGGCCCGCGCGGCATCTCGATCCGCGCCACCGGCGCGTGGGAGCTCGGCGTCGTCCACGAGGCCTGGCGCCGCGGCGGCATCCCGGCGGTCGCCGCGCTGCTCGACGCCGACACCGGCACCCTGTCCGAGGGTGACGACGGCGCCATCGCGGGTCGCGCGGGCAGCCGGTCGACCCGGCCGGTGATGAGCCCGCCGCCCGGCGCCGCACCCGGGGGGTACGCCGCCGCGCGCCTGTCCGGCGAGGGCGAGCACGGCGGACCTGCCGCGGGCGGGATGGGCCAGCGGGGCAGCGAGCTCGCGGGGGAGGAGCGGGCCGAGCGGGCGCGTCGCGTCCTCGTGCACGCGAGTGGGTTCCGGCAGTCGCCCTACGCCGACATCAAGCCGCAGGGCGTCGACGCCGCCGACACCCGCGGGCAGGTCTCCGAGGCCATGGGTGCCGCACGGGCGGCCGAGAAGGCCGAGGGGCAGGCCGAGAAGAAGCCACCGCCGAGCAAGCTGTGGCACTCCAGTCCCGGCAGCTCGGGATGGTGAGCGGGATGATGTCCCGGTGAGCCGTAGCCAGATCACCCGCGGGGCGCGCCTGACCCAGGCCGACCTCGCCCCGCACGGCGCGGGCCTGCGCGAGGACGACGGCTGCCCGATCCTGCACGTCGACATGGACGCCTTCTACGCCTCCTGCGAGCTGCGCTCGCGCCCGGACCTCGTCGGCCTGCCGATGATCGTCGGCGGCGACGGCTCGCGCGGCGTCGTCACGGCGGCGACCTACGAGGCCCGCAAGTACGGCATCCACTCGGCGATGCCGATGTCGCGCGCGAAGCGGCTGTGCCCCGACGTCGTGATCCTCCCGCCGGACTTCGCGCTCTACACCGAGGTCTCCGCGGGCGTGATGGCCGTCTTCCGCGACGTCACGCCGCTCGTCGAGCCGCTCAGCCTCGACGAGGCCTTCCTCGACGTCTCCGGCGCGATCCGGCGGATGGGCCCGCCCGCCGTCATCGCCGAGGACATCCGCTCCCGGGTCCACGACGAGCAGGGCATCACCTGCTCGGTCGGCGTCGCCTCGACCAAGTTCGTCGCGAAGCTCGCCTCCACCAACGCCAAGCCCGACGGTCTGCTCGTCGTCCCGCCCGACCGCGTCGTGGCCTTCCTGCACCCGCTGCCCGTCGGCGCGCTGTGGGGGGTCGGGGAGAAGACCGAGGAGGCCCTGCTGCGCCTGGGTCTCACCACGGTCGGCGACATCGCGCACACGCCGGTCGACACCCTGGTGCGCGCGCTCGGGCAGGCCTCCGGCAGCCACCTCTCGGCGCTGGCCTGGGGCCGGGACCCGCGCCCGGTCGAGGTCCCCGAGGCCGAGAAGAGCATCGGCAACGAGGAGACCTTCCCGCGCGACATCGACGACCCCGAGGTGATCCGCCGCGAGCTGCTCAGGCTCTCGGAGAAGGTCGCCTCCCGGCTGCGCCAGCAGGGCTACGCCGGGCGCACGGTGGTCCTCAAGGTCCGGTTCGCCGACTTCACGACGATCACCCGGTCGAGGACCCTGCGCTCGCCCACCGACGTCGGCCGCGAGATCTACGCGACCGCGAGCGCCCTGCTCGACGCGCTGGGGCTGCAGCGGGCCAGGCTGCGGCTCGTCGGCGTCCGGGCGGAGGGGCTCGTCGACGCGGACGAGGCGCCGCGCCAGATGCTGCTCGACGAGCCCGAGCTCGGCTGGCGGGAGGCCGAGCAGGCCGTCGACCGGGCCAGCGCCCGGTTCGGCCGGGGCTCGGTGCGCCCGGCCCGGCTGCTCGGCACCGGCGAGGACGACGGCTTCGGCGGCGCCCCGGTCGCGCCGCGCCCCCGCGGCTGACGGGAACCCCGGCGCTCGGCCGGACGTTGCCCAGGCAGGACCCGTCGCGCCCGGAACGTTCAGATCGCCGTCCCGGGGGCCGATGGATCCCCTACGAGGACTCAGTGCGACGACATGACCCGTCCGGGTTTCCTGATCGGCGTTCGCTGCCTATCCTCAGCAGTAGGACCGGGAGCACCGGCCGTGGACCACGAGGAGGAGTCGTGCCGCTCAGCGAGCACGAGCAGCGGCTGCTCGAGCAGATGGAGCGGGCCCTCTACGCCGAGGACCCGAAGTTCGCCTCGAGCCTGCGCTCCGCGGGTCCGCGCCCCGGAAGCCGTCGCAGGGCGGCCGTGGGCGTGCTCATGGCCCTCGTCGGCGTCGGACTGCTCATCACCGGCGCGGCCACCTCGATCGTCGTCGTCGGCGTCATCGGATTCCTCGCGATGCTCTTCGGCACCTTCCTGGTCATCACCACCCTGCGCGCGCAGCCCGAGACGGCCGCGGCGCAGACCGCCAAGCCGGCGGCCAAGCAGCAGGCGAAGCAGCACAAGGCCGGGTTCATGGACCGGGTCGAGGAGCGCTTCCGCAAGCGTCGCGACGGCGACGACCTCTAGCCCCTGATCGCAGCGCCGCGGACCTCGTCCGCGGCGCTCGTCATGTCCGGTGCACGCCGCCCCCGCCGGTCCCTGTCGGCCGCAGCGCTCACCCGGGTCGCGTCAGTGGCGACGCAACGACTTCGGCAGAAGCGTGGCCCGGACCCGCGTCCCGCGGTCGGCCTGGGTGAGCAGCGCGGTCCGCACCGCGCCGACGTCGTCGGCGAGACCGTCGGTCGAGGGCGCCACCGGGGCGTAGCGCGAGCGCTCGATGACCCGCCCGACCCGCGTCGCCGCCTCGGCGGCCGGGCCGGCCAGGTGCTCACCCTCGATGACGCGGGCGACCGCCTGCCGGGGGGTGCGCGCGTCGGACCACTCGATCCCGAGGTCGCGCGCGGTGTCGCGCAGCTCCTCCCAGGCATCCTCGACCGATGCTGCCGCGGAGAGCCGTCGGCGTCGGCGCGCCCAGCGCCAGAGCGCGGGGACGCCGGCGAGCAGCAGGCCCACGACCGTCAGAGCCACCAGCCCGCGCAGCCGCCACTGGTCGGCTGTCGTCGCGGCGTCCGGCCCGTCGAACGGGGTCGCGGCCGCGCCTGTGTCCTCCAGCAGGCGGGTGACCTTGCCGGGGAGGACCTTGCCCTGGGCCGAGGTGGGTGTCGTGCCTGGCGTGGTCGACGGCCGCACGGTGGTGTAGGTCGGGACGGTGACGGTGCCGCCCTGTGCCGCGGTCCTCGGCGTCGGCTCGAAGCGCACCCAGCCGACGCCCGGGAACAGCAGCTCGGGCCAGGCGTGAGCGTCCTTGCCCCGCACGACCCAGGTCCCGTTCTCGAGCGTCCCCCGGGTGTAGCCCACGACGACCCGCGACGGGATCCCCACCGCTCGCGCCATGAGCGCCATCGTCGCGGCGAACTGCTGGCAGTAGCCCGACTTGTCGTTGAGGAAGGAGTCGAGCGCGGAGATCGACTGGTCCGAGGCCGCCTGCGTGGAGTAGCTGAACCGGGTCTGGAAGTAGTCCTGGATCAGGTCGGCGCGCTCGAGGTTGGTCGTGGCGCTCGCGGTGACGGTGCGCGCCAGCTCGGCGACGCGCGGCGGGACGGTGCTGGCGCCGCGCAGCGACTCGATGTCGGGGGAGTTCCCGATGACCGACGACGCGAGCTGGTCGGGGGTCGGCGAGGCAGCGAGCGCGTCGACCTGCCACACCGCGTCCTTCGTCGTGGAGTCGACGCCGAAGATGGTGCCGGTCAGGGTGTCGTCGTACCACTGGCCCGCGAGACCGCGGACGAGCGTGGCGTTCTCGGGCATGGGGACGAAGGCGTTGACGAGCTTGTCCGCCGTGAAGGCGTAGCTCTCCGGCGTGGTGGCCACGCCCGGGCCGATCTCCGGCGACAGGGCCGCGTCATCGGCGACCCGCAGCGAGGTCGAGGGGTCGAAGGCGCGCGCCGACCAGCGCTCGTTCGCATACTGCTCGAGGACGACCGTGCGCAGGTAGGAGGGGTCGGTCGCCTTGGTCGTGTAGCGGAAGACGACGGCGTCGGGCAGCTTCAGCAGGTCGCGGCGCAGGGACACGAAGGCGTCGAGCCCCAGCTGTTGCGGTCCGGCCCCGGTGCCGGGGCCGTCGCCGAAGCCACTGTCGTGGCGGCCCAGCACGGCGTCGGTGAGGCTCGGGACGATGATCGGGAGCGCGATCGCGGTGACGATCGCCACGGCACCGAGCCGCAGCGCCGCCGACGACAGCCCGGACAGCGCCGAAGCCCCGCCCTCGCTGCGGCGCAGCACCCTGCCCCAGCTCACGAGGCCCACCCGCTCGTCGCTGATGAGCAGGACCATGAACCCGGCTGCCACAGCGGCGAACGCCCACCAGGGAGCGCCGTCGGCCAGCACGAAGGCCGGGACGACATAGACCGCGATGAGGGCGACGCCGGCGACCACGGGCATCCGCAGGTTCACCTGGAGCACGAACACGACGATCGCGACGCAGCCGATCGCGATGGCGGTCACCGCGGACACGCCGGCCGAGTACGGCACCGGCGGGGCGTAGCGGTCGACCTCGCCCATGCCGGTCGACAGCACCGACCGCAGCTCGGTCATCGAGTCGGGCGTCGGGACGAAGCCGAGCGGGGCGTCGGTGGTGAAACGGGCGACGAGGATCGAGAACAGCGCGAGGACCTGGACGATGGGCACGAGGAACAGCGGGAGCCGCGCCCACGTGGCGACGCCGCCCACCGCGACGACGACGGCCACGGTGACGACCGCCGCGCCGAACCAGCTGCTGGTGTCGAAGAGCGGCCCGAGGGCCACCGAGGACAGGACGACGGCGACACCGCTCGCGACGGTGGGGCCGAGGATGCCGCTGGTCGAGACGCGGTTGGAGGCGCCGGGCGGCGTGGACGGCGTGCGGGTGCTCCAGGTGGGGAAGGCGTCCGTCGCGGTCATCGCGCACCGCCGGCGATGACGCCGCTGCGCGCGAGCCCGCGCCACGCCTCGGCGAGGTCGGTCTGCGGCCCGCACAGCACCACGCGCCATCCCGCTGCCGACAGCAGCGCGGCGGCCCTGGTCGAGCGGCCGTCCTCGGGCGTCGTGGACCGCGACGCCCAGCCGGCGGTGTCGAGCACGAGGGCCAGGGCGCTCCCGTTCCCGCTGCGAAGCGATGCGACGGACTCGGCGTGGTCGGGGTCGAGGTCGCCGACGACGGCGACGAGCAGGCCGTCTCGGACCCGGGCCTTCGCGGTGGCGTCGCGCACGCCGGGCGCCACTCCCTCGGTCAGCCCGACCGTCGCGAACACGTCGAGCAGCGGCCCTTCCGCCTCGGCGCCCGACAGCGCCTCCGCGGTCGACGTGCCGGGCCGCAGCCACGTGCCGTCAGCGTCGACCACGCGCACGGCGTATCCACGCCGGGCCAGGTGGCAGGCCATGCTGGCCGCGGCCGACACCGCCCACTCGAACGACGACCCCGGGCCTTCGCCGCGGTGCGCGACGGCGCGGGTGTCGAGGAACACCGTGGCCCGGGTGCGCCACGGGTGCTCCTCGCGACGCACCATCAGCTCGCCGCTGCGGGCGGTGGACTTCCAGTGCACGCGACGCAGCTCGTCGCCCGTGCGGTACTCGCGCGGGATCACGTCGTCCTCGCCGGCGGAGGCGACGGCCCGGGCGCGCGCCTCACCGAGGCCGGACCAGTCGCCGCCGACCGGGATCGCCGGCAGCGTCACGATGGCGGGAACCACGGTGAGGGTGTCGGTCGTGGTGAACTGCCGGGTCGCGCGGCAGAACCCGAACGGGTCGACGAGCTGCACCGCCACCGGGCCGATGGCGTAGCGCCCTCGCAGCGCGCCGCGCAGCTCGTACCGGACGTCGCGGCGACCCCCGGGCTCGAGCCGGTCGATGACGAAGCGCTGCGCGCGGCCGAGCTGCCAGGGCACCGCGTCCTCGACCAGGAGCAGGCCGCTGGGAAGCCGGGACACGTTCTCCACGCGCACGACGCCGGTCGCCGGCTGGTCGACGGTGACGCGGGTCGGTCGCAGCCCGCGTGCGGAGGCGAGCCGGTAGCGGGTGCGCGCCACGAGCAGAGCGGACAGCATCGGGAGGACGAGCAGCAGGATGCCGACCCGCATCACGTCGCGCTGTCCGAGGAACAGCGACACCGCGATCACGCCGATCCCGAGGGCGGCGACGAGGCGACCGCGCGGGGTCAGCTGGCGCAGGGCGGCGCGCACGGTGGCACCCTCCTCACACGCGCGCTGTGGCGGGGACCGGCACGCGGCGAAGGATGTCGGAGATCACGGACTCGGTCGTGCGCCCGGCGATCTGGGCGTCGGCCGTGAGGATGAGCCGGTGCGAGAGGACCGAGGGCGCGAGGGCCTGCAGGTCGTCGGGCAGGACGTGGTCGCGGGCGTCGAGCGCCGCCGCCGCCTTCGCCGCCCGGACGAGGTGCAGGGTGGCACGCGGCGAGGCGCCGAGCCGGATGTCGGCGTGCCCCCGCGTGGCGTTGGCCAGGTCGACGGCGTACTGCCGCACCGCCTCGGCCACGTGGATGAGCCGGACGACGGTGACCAGCCGGCTGACCAGTGCCGCGTCCGCCACCGCGGTGACGTCGTCGAGGGGGCTGGCGTGCGCGTGCCCGGCGAGCATGTCCATCTCCGAGCGGGTGTCGGGGTAGCCCATCGACACGCGTGCCATGAAGCGGTCGCGCTGCGCCTCGGGCAGCGGGTAGGTGCCCTCCATCTCGACCGGGTTCTGGGTGGCCATCACCATGAACGGGGACGGGAGCAGGTAGGTCGTGCCGTCGACGGTGACCTGCTGCTCCTCCATCGCCTCGAGCAGCGCGGACTGGGTCTTCGGCGAGGCGCGGTTGATCTCGTCGCCGAGCACGATGTTCGCGAAGACCGCGCCGGGCCGGAACTCGAAGTTGCGCGTCTCCTGGTTGAAGACGCTGACCCCGGTGACGTCACCGGGAAGCAGGTCCGGGGTGAACTGGATGCGCCGGACCGTGCAGTCCAGCGACTTGGCGAGGGTCTTGGCCAGCATGGTCTTGCCCACCCCGGGGACGTCCTCGATGAGCAGGTGGCCCTCGGCCAGCAGAACCGTCAACGCCGTGCGCACGACGTCGGACTTGCCCTCGATCACCGTCTCGACGGACTCCCGGATGCGCGCCGCGGTCTGCACCAGGCCGGCGACGTCGATCGAGGGGTCGGAGCCGTGCTGGTCGGTGCTCACGCGTGCTCCTGGGGGTCGGGACTCAGGTCGGTGTCGATTGTCCCCCGGAGGGGTCGGATCGCGCAGGGTCACCTCACCATTCGTCCGGGGACCTCCGAGTCCTCAGACGTCCGGGGAGGCCGTTCGGTTCACCTCTCGGACGATCATTGTGCGCCCGCGCGCTCAGGCGGCCACCGGGACCAGCCGCTGGGCGTCGTCGAACAGGGCGCCCTGGGCCATCCGGGCGGTCACCAGCGCGGAGACCGCCCAGGCCGCGAGCAGCATGTACATCACGATGATCTGGTAGCGGATGGCCTGCAGGGGGTCGACCCCGGCGATGATGAGACCGGTCATCGTGCCCGGCAGGGAGATGAGCCCCACCACCCGCGTGGAGTCGACGGTGGGGATCAGCGCCGTCCGCACGGCGGTGCGCATCTCGCGGGCGAAGGCCTGGTGGGCGGGCAGCCCGAGGCTGAGCGCGGCCTCGACCGACGGACGGTTCTCGACCGCCGAGCGGTGCAGCGAGGACAACGTCAGCGACGCCGCCTGCATCGACCCGCTCACCACCATCCCTCCGATCGGGATGAGCACCTGGGGCTCGGTCGAGATGACACCGCCGAGCACCAGGACGCCGAGGGTCGAGGCCGTGGCCACGAGGATGCCCACGAGGGCCGCGGCGTAGGCCCGCGGGAGGCCCTGCCCGCGGCGCCGTGACTCGTTGGCGGCCACCACGGTCATGGCGAGCACCCAGGCGAGCGCACCGGCCACGCCGGCATGGGCGAAGAGCCACGCGAGCACCGCGCCGACGGCGACGAGCTGCACGAGCGCCCGCAGCGCGGCCACGACGATCTCGCGCGAGATGCCCAGTCGCTGCCACGAGGCGATGCCGACCGCGACCAGGACGAGGAGGCCGGAGACCGCGACCGCGGCCCAGCTGGGAATCGTCGTCATGGCTGCTCCGTGGTGGGGTCGGCGTCGGTCCGGGTGGTGTGCGCGTGCTCGTCCTCGTCCTCGCGCTCGTGCTCGTGCGGGAGGTGCGCGGCTCCGTGGCTGCGGGGGTCGGTGACGTCGTGCACGTGGCCGTCGGCCGGGGGGCTCATGAGCTCGTGCTCGAGGTCGAGGTGGACGGCAGGTCCGCGTGCGGTCACCCGACCGCCGTGCAGCACCCGGACGTCGTCGGCCACGCGACCTGCGCGCAGCACGTCGTGGCTCACGAGCACCACGGCGAGCCCCGAGTCGACGAGCGCGCGGATCACGGCGTCGACCGCGTCCGCGCTGCGCGGGTCGAGCGCCGAGGTCGGCTCGTCGAGCAGGAGCACCTCCGGTCCGACGGCGAGGGCCCGGGCCAGGCACAGCCGTTGCAGCTCCCCGCCGGACAGGCTCGACGGGACGCGGCCGAGGAAGTCCCCGGGGTCGAGCGCGACGCGTTCAAGCAGGGCCCGCACCTGCGCGTCGGTCAGGTCCGGCGCGGCGACGCGCACCTCGGCGGCGACGTCGTCGGTCAGCGCCGTAGCCCGTTGCGGCACGAGGACGGCGCGGCGTCGCAGCTCGAGGACGTCGAGGTCGCGCACCTCGGTGCCGCGGAACAGCACGCGCCCCGACGTCGGCTCGGCGAGCCGGTTCAGCAGGCGCAGCAGGGTCGACTTGCCCGAGCCGCTCGGCCCCGCGATGGCCGTGGCGACGCCGTCGTGCAGGTGCTCGTCGACGCCGTCGAGGATGCGGCGGCCGTCGATCTCGAGCGAGACGTCGTCAAGGGTGAAGAGCTCCGGGCGGTGCACGCGGCCAACCTACGGCCCTCGGCACCGGGGGTCAGCCCGGGAGGTTGCGTCACTACGCTCGAGTGCACCGATGACGCACGCGAGAGAGGTCACTCCCATGACGGTCCACCCGGCACAGCTCGGCCGCTTCTTCGACGACTTCGTCGTGGGCGACGTCTACCAGCACCCCTTCGGCCGAACCATCTCCGAGACCGACTCGACCTGGATCACCCAGCTCACCTGCAACACCAACCAGAACCACTTCAACGCCCACCTCGCCGAGTCCAACCCGATCACCGGCGGTCGCGTCATCGTCAACAGCGGGCTGACCGTGGCGCTCGTGCTCGGGCTGTCCGTCATCGACATGAGCCAGAACGCCGTGGCGAACCTCGGCTGGACCGACATCAAGCTCACGCACCCCGTCTACGTCGGCGACACGATCTACGCCGAGAGCGTCTGCACCGACAAGCGCGAGAGCTCGTCGCGTCCGGGCATGGGCATCATCACCATGACCACGCGAGGCCTCAACCAGGACGGCGACGTCATCGTGTCCTGGGTCCGCTCGGTCATGGTCCCCAAGCGCGAGACGGGGATCGGCCAGAACTACTTCCCCGAGGCCAAGGCCGGCCCGCTCACGGCAGGGTGAGCATTTCCCAGCGAAACGCTGGGATATTCTCGCTCGGGACTACGACCCGGGACGAGGAGGCACACATGCCGGTGGAGCCGCTGCCGTTGCGCAAGCTCGGCTTCCTCACTCTGGGCGTGTTCGACCCCGGACGACCCGACGCCGGGGCACGAGTCGCTGCTGTAGGTGCTCGAGTTCGGCGAGCGGCTCGGCTTCGACAGCGCGTGGCTGCGGCACCGGCACCTGCAGTACGGAGTCTCGTCGCCGGTCGCCATCATGGCGGCGGCGAGCCAGCGGACCTCCCGGATCGAGATCGGCACGGCGGTGACGCCGCTCGGCTGGGAGAACCCGCTGCGCCTCGCGGAGGACCTCGCGACCGTCGACATCCTGACCGGTGGTCGGGTGAACCCCGGCATCAGCGTCGGTCCGCCGATGCGCTGGGACGACGTGCGCACCGCGCTCTACCCCGACACCGCCGGGCTCGAGGACCTCACCTACCGCCGGGTCGAGCGCTTCCTGTCGTTCGTGGCGGGGGAGCCGGTCGGGGACGTCGAAGGCACGGTCGGCTTCGAGGTCTTCTCCGACCGCGTCGAACCGCACTCGCCGGGGCTGCGCTCACGTGTCTGGTACGGCGGCGGCTCGCTGCGCTCGGCCCGATGGGCCGGGGAGAACGGGCTGCACCTCATATCCAGCAACGTGATCCGTGCCGAGGAGTCCGAGGTGTTCGAGGACATCCAGGAGGCGCAGCTCGAGCTGTTCCGCTCGGTGCACCCGGACCCGGCCTCGGCGCGGGCGTCGCAGGGGCTCGTCGTCATCCCCACGGACTCGGCGACGCCGGAGCAGCGCGCCAGGTACGGGGCCTACGTCGAGGCGCGCACGCCGCGCACGGCCCACCCGCAGGGGCCGCAGCGCATGCTCTTCGCCCGCGACCTCATCGGCACCTCCGATCAGGTGGCCGAACAGATATCCGCCCACAAGGGCTTCCGGCAGGTCGACGAGGTCGTGTTCGCCCTCCCGTTCACCTTCCGGCACGAGGACTACGTGCAGATCCTCACCGACATCGCTACCAGGCTCGGGCCCGCCCTCGGCTGGTCACCGGCGTCCTGACGACGCCGTCCTCGCCCGGAACCTGCTCGCGTGGCGCGATCGGGCACGTGGGACCGCCGTGGTGATCTACCCTTCGGCCACACCCGCCTATCGAGTGGAGGCCCAGATCATGGCCGGTTCGGAGCTCGTCGCCGTGCTCGGCACCGTCGACCTCTTCCACGGGCTGTCGCCGAAGGTCCTCGCCCACATCGCCGAGGCAGGGCACCAGGCGACCTACGCGGCCGGTGATGCCGTCATCGTCCAGGGCGACTCGGTCACCGGGTTCAAGGCCTTCTCGCCCACCGGTGTCGAGATGCACGTGATCCTCGAGGGCGCGGCGCGCATCGACGTCGACGGCGTGACGCACAACCATCTCGGTCCGGGCGAGTACTTCGGGGAGATCGCGCTGATCGACGGCAGGCCGCGCACGGCCGACGTCGTCGCGGAGCCCGGTGGCCTGCGCACGCTGGCGATCTCGAAGTGGACGTTCGAGGACCTGCTCGAGAAGCACCCGGAAGTCGCCGTCCCGATGCTGCGCGTGCTGGCCTCCCGGCTGCGCGCCTAGCCGCGTCGGTCCCGGCGGACCCGCCGATGCACGCCCGGGAGCCTTGCTCGAGTCCGTACGCCAGGATGTCCGCATGACCGGCGGACCCACGAGCGACGAGGGCTCCTCCGCTGACGCGCGCGCCCTCGTCGTACGACGTGCCGGCCCGCAGCTGCCGGCGTCCGTGGAGGGGCCCGTCGACGTCGCCCTCGGCGCGGCAGTCACCGTCGCACGCCCGGTCGTGTCGGCCGCCTTCGGTGCGGGTCGCGCGGTCGAGCCGCTCGTGCGCGGTCTGTGGTCGTTCGCCGCCCGACCGCCGCTGGTCCCGGACGCGTGGACCCCCGCCTCGGTCGCCGACCGGCTGGCCGACCGCGGCCGCGCGGTGCGGTTCGCGGCGGGCGCCGACGCCACCGAGATCACGGGGCAGACCCTCGACATCGTGGTGCCGACGGTGCTGGACCCCGTCCTCGACCGAGTCGACCTCACATCCCTGGTGATCCAGCGGGTCGACCTCGAGCGGCTCGTCGGCGCCGTGCTCGACACGATGGACCTCACCGAGCTCGTCCTCGACCGGGTCGACCTGCACCGCATCGTCGAGGCCGCGCTCGACAGCCTGGACCTCACCCAGCTCGTGCGCGACCGGGTCGACCTCGCGTCGCTCGCCGAGGAGGTCGTCGACGAGATCGACCTTCCCGACATCATCCGGGAGTCCAGCAGCGGTGTGGCCGGCGAGGTCGTCGACGGCGCCCGGCTGTCCGCGGTGGCGGGCGACGAGCTCATCAACAGGTGGATCGACAGGTTCCTGCAGCGACGCAAGGCGCGCAGGACCCAGGCTCCGGGCGAGGCCGCCCGCGACGTCGCGCAGGCCGCTAGCGAGGGGAGCCCCGATGCCTGAGACCGGACCCGGACCGCAGATCAACCCCATCCCGGTGAAGGCGCGTGGATTCCAGGGCCTTCGCGCCGGCGTGGTGTCGAGGTCGATGGCCGGCGGTATCGACTACCTGGTCGTCATCGGCGCGACCCTCGGGACCTACGTCGGCATCGTCGTCCTGCTGTTCCTGCTCGACCCGCGGGACTTCAAGCCGCCGACGTGGAAGTTCGGGGAGTTCCTCATCCTCGGCTTCGGCTACATGGTCGTGTACCTCACGCTGTCGTTCGCCACGACCGGCCGCACCCTGGGCGGACGCGTCATGGGCCTGCGGGTCGTGGGCCGCAAGGGATCGAAGATGCGGTGGATCCCCGCTGCGCTGCGGGGCGGCTTCTGCACGGTGTTCCCGATCGGCTTGTTCTGGTGCGCTCTGAGCCGGGAGAACCGCTCGGTCCAGGACATCGTGCTGCGCACCTCGGTGATCCACGAGTGGCCGGTGGCCCCCGCTGCTCCCGCGCTGCTCGACGCCGAGTCCCGTCGCCTGTCCGAGTAGGCCCTCCACACCGCTCCACCCGTCCGCCCGTCCCGTCCCGTCCCGGGGCGCGCCGCCGTGATCCGCGCCGCGCGAATGCCCCGGACCTGGCCCGGTCGCGTCAGGACACGCCGGGACGACACCGGCGACCGCGCGTCCGGCCCGCCTGCGCCGCGCTCTCCTCCACTGCCCTCCACCGCTCTGACCTGCGCGGACGGCGCCCAGGTGGACACCACGTGCGCGCGGTCGGCGCAACCGGGGAGCGAAGGTGGTTGACCGTGGAGTGAAGTGGAGTATGTTGGCGCCCATCGGAGCGGAGGACACCGCTCCCGTCGGCGTCCAGGGAGGTGGTGGCAGGTGTTCCTCGGGACCCACACGCCGCGCCTGGACGACAAGAACCGGGTGATCCTCCCGGCGAAGTTCCGCGAGGCGCTGGCCGAGGGCCTGGTCATGACCAAGGGCCAGGACCGCTGCCTGGTCGTGTGGACCAGCACCGGCTTCGCCGACTACGCCGAGTCGCTGCGCAACGCGCCGCAGACCACCGATCAGACCCGCCGCTACACCCGCGTGCTGTTCGCGAGTGCCTACGACGACGTGCCCGACAAGCAGGGCCGCATCACCATCCCCTCGCAGCTGCGGGAGTACGCCGGCCTCACGCGCGAGTGCGTCGTGGTCGGCGCCGACACGCGCATCGAGATCTGGGACGCGGCCGCCTGGGAGTCCTACCTGGCCGACACCGAGCAGTCCTTCGTCGAGCTCGACAGGGAGGTGGTCCCACCCGGAACGACGTCGTGACGCGAGGTCTCCGGTCCGTCACCGGTCACCTGGCACACCTTCCCCGGTGCCAGGCGAGCCCCACCCCGAGTGACGGACGGGGGACCTGGCCCCACGACACGAGCCACCGAACCCTCCAGCCCCGCGATCCGAACACCCGGCGACCCGCCGGCAGCACCGACGAGACCCCCACCGCGAGCGCCCCCGGGCGAGGAGGACACCGTCAGCATGGCTCTCACCCTGCAACGACCCCGGAGCGACGCCGACCGCAGGTCGGCCGTGCGCACCGCCGTCTCCGTGACGACCGGCCCGGTCGGCGTCCTCACGGCCGCCTGCCTGCTCACCACCGGGCTCCTCGTCGCGGTGTCCGACCTCGTGACCCGGCTCGGCTGAGACCGTGACCGACCCGACCGACGCGCCGCTCCCGGAGGTGGCCGCCCGGCCGCTCCCGGACGGGCGCGACGGTCGCCCGGTCCACGTCCCCGTCCTGCTGGAGCGGTGCCTGACCCTGCTGGCCCCCGCGCTCGAGCGGCCCGGCGCCGTCGTCGTCGATGCCACCCTCGGGCTCGGCGGCCACAGCGAGGCACTCCTGCGACGCTTCCCGGACGTCGTCCTCGTCGGAGTCGACCGCGACCCGGCGGCACTCGAGCTCAGCGCACGCCGTCTCGCCGAGTTCGCCTCGCGCACCGTCCTCGTGCACGCCGTCTACGACGAGCTCCCGCAGGTCCTCGACGATGTGGAGCACCCCCGCGTCGACGGCATCCTGTTCGACCTCGGCGTCTCCTCCATGCAGCTCGACCAGGCCGGCCGCGGCTTCGCCTACGCCCAGGACGCCCCGCTCGACATGCGCATGGACCCGACTGTCGGCATCACGGCCGCCGAGGTCCTCAACACCTACGACGTGCGCGACCTCGCCCGGGTGCTGCGCGAGTACGGCGAGGAGAAGTTCGCGCGCCGGATCGCCGAGTCCGTCGTCCGCGAGCGGGCGTCGGCGCCGTTCCACTCCAGCGCCCGTCTGGTGGAGCTCGTCCGCGCGTCGATCCCCGCGCCGGCGCGCCGCACCGGCGGCAACCCGGCGAAGAGGACGTTCCAGGCGCTGCGCATCGAGGTCAACGCGGAGCTCGCCGTCCTCGAGCGCGCGATGCCTGCAGCCATCGACGCGCTCGCCGTGGGGGGACGGATCGTCGTCATGTCCTACCAGTCGCTCGAGGACCGGATCGTCAAGCGGGCGTTGATGTCCCGGGCGACGAGCCACGTCCCGCACGACATGCCGATCGTCCCCGAGGGCCACGAGCCGGAACTAACGATCGTGAGCCGCGGGTCGGAGAAGGCCACGAGCGCGGAGATCGCCGAGAACCCGCGGGCGGCGTCGGTGCGCCTGCGCGCTGCACAGCGGATGAGGGAGGCGGCATGAGCGCCACCGCCCGCGCCGCGGCTGCCCGCCCCTCGGCCGCGCGCCGCCGCCCGGCCCCGAGTCGCGCCGCCGTACGCCGTCGCCCCGCGCTCACCGCGGTTCCGTCGGCCCCGGCGACCGTCGCGGGTCGCGGTGTCTTCGCCCTCGTGGTGCTCGCGATGCTGGTGACCGGGATGGGGGTGCTCCTCGTCCTCAACACCTCGCTGGCGCAGGGCGCCTTCGAGCTCGGTGCGCTGAGCACGACCCGGAACGCGCTGGCGATCCAGGAGCAGCAGCTGCTCCAGCAGGTCGCCCTCGAGGAGTCGCCCGACGCGCTGCAGGCCCGGGCGACCACCCTCGGCATGGTCCCCGTCTCCGCACCGGTCTTCCTCCGCCTCGCCGACGGTGCCGTCCTCGGCACACCGTCGGCCGCGGTCGGAGCACCCCGCCCGCACACGACGGCATCGGTGCCGGTGACCGGTGGAGCCCCCGCCGCCGGAGTCGCCGCCGCCCCCGCGGGAGCCGCGACCACCTCCGCACCGGCCGCGGGCACCACCACGATCGCCACCACCACGTCAACGACGGTGGCCGCACCGGTGCCGGCGAAGACCACCGCCGCGACGTCGTCCGCCGCCAAGCCGGTGGGCGCCAAACCGGTGGGCGCCAAGCCGGCTGCGCCCAGGCCCGGCAGCGACGCCGCGGTGGCCGATCCCGTGCGGCAGAGCGACGCCGCCGTCGCCGACACGACCCCGGCGGTGCGCCGATGACCACGCTCGCGCCCCCGCCGCGCAGACCGCGCCCGGCCCCGCGTCCCGCGCCGCAGCGTCGTCGGTCGTCGTCCGCCTCACGTCCGTCCTCGGCGCGCCCGCCGAAGCGTCCCCACGGCCGCCGGCCCTCGGGCGACTTCCGGGCCGGGGACCCGGTGCGTCGGCTGCGCGCCTGGCAGCTCTGCCTGCTGGTCGTGCTCACGATCGTCGCCGCGCGCGTCATCGACCTCCAGGCGATCCAGGGACCGACCCTCGCGGCCGCTGGCGACAAGGCACGGCTGCGCTCCGTGGTGCTTCCGGCGACGCGCGGGCAGATCATCGACGCCAACGGCGTCCCGCTGGCCACGACGGTGACGGCGAAGAACATCACGGTCGACCAGACCCTCGTCAAGGACGCCGCGGGCGAGTCCCAGCAGCTGGCCTCGGTCCTCGGCGGCGACGCGTCGGTCTACCAGTCGCGGATGAGCGGGACCCGTCGCTTCGTCTACGTCGCCAAGGGCATCACCCCCGAGGTGTGGGCGACCGTCGCTGCGCTGAAGCTCCCCGGTGTCTTCAGCGAGGACACGTCGACCCGGATCTACCCGGCGGGTTCCGTCGCGGCCAACGTCGTGGGCTACGTGCGCGCGGACGGGCACGGCGGCTCGGGCCTGGAGTACGGCTTCGACAAGCAGCTGGCCGGGACGCCGGGATCGCAGAGCTACCAGAGCTCCGCGCGCGGCACCGAGATCCCCACCGCCGACTCCTCGGGGACGGACGCGGTGGCGGGCATGGGCGTGCGCCTCACCATCGACCGCGACATGCAGTGGGTCGCGCAGGACGCGATCGCCAAGCAGGTCGCCGCGGCGAACGCGGACAGCGGTTCGGTCGTCGTGATGAATCCGCAGACGGGCCAGATCTACGCGCTCGCGACCGTGCCGACGTTCGACCCGAACAAGCCGGCTGACGCGGCGCAGGCCGACATCCGCAACCGCGCCGTCACCGACGTCTTCGAGCCCGGCTCGACCAGCAAGGTCATGACCTTGGCGGCGGTGATCGAGGAGGGCAAGGCCACCCCGCTCACGCACATCACCGTCCCGCCGGTGCTGCGCACGCCGTACAAGACGTTCCACGACGACGTGCCGCACGGGACCCTCAGGCTCACCCTCAACGGCGTGCTCGCGCGCTCGAGCAACATCGGCACCATCCTCGCGTCGCAGAAGATCGGCGGCGAGAAGCTGTACGGCTACCTGAAGAAGTTCGGCATCGGCGAGCCGACCGGCCTGCACTTCCCCGGCGAGAGCCGCGGCTACGTCCCGTCCCCGTCGAACTGGTCCGCAACCTCCTTCGGCACGATCGCCTTCGGCCAGGGCCTGTCCCTGACCGCGGTCCAGGCCGCGTCGGTCTACGCCACGATCGCCAACGACGGGCTGCGTGTGCAGCCCACCCTGGTCGCGGGCTACACCGCTGCCGACGGCACGTTCCAGGCCGCGGCCGCACCGAGCAGCGTGCGGGTCGTGAGCCCGCAGACGGCGACGCAGGTCCGGTCCATGCTCGAGTCCGTGGTGTCCGACGAGGGCACCGCTCCGAAGGCGGCCATCGCGGGCTACCGCGTGGCGGGCAAGACGGGCACGGCGAACCGCATCGACGACAGCTGCCACTGCTACCGCGGCTACACCGCATCGTTCATCGGCATGGCGCCGGCCGACGCGCCGAAGCTCGTGATCGCCGTCTTCCTGCAGAACCCGCGCAACGGCCACTTCGGCGGTCAGCTCGCGGCGCCGGTGTTCAAGAAGGTCATGAGCTTCTGTCTCGAGCACCTGCGCATCCCGCCGACCGGCACGATGCACCCGCGCATCCCGGTCTTCTGGTGATCGCCGGATAGGGTCGAGCCGTGCCCGAAGGACCACGCCCGAGCACCGATCCGATGCCGCTCGCGGCCATCGCCGGCATCGCCGGCGCGACCCGGTCCGGCGCCGTCCCCTCAGGCCCCGACACCGTTGTGACCGGGGTCACGCACGACTCCCGCGACGTACGTCCTGGTGACCTCTACGCGGCCCTGCCCGGGTTCCGTACTCACGGGGCGCAGTTCGTCGGCGAGGCCGTGGGGCTCGGGGCCGTCGCGATCCTCACCGACTCGGACGGCGCGGGCCGCGCGGGCGCGACCGGCCTCCCGGTCCTCGTCGTCGACGACCCGCGATCGCAGCTCGGCGCCATAGCCTCGGCCGTCTACGGCGACCCCTCGCACGACCTTCTGGTCGTCGGCGTGACCGGCACGAACGGGAAGACCACGACGTCCTACCTCGTGGACGCCGGGTTCCGTGCTGCGGGCCGTGTCACCGGCGTGATCGGCACGGTGGGCACGCGCATCGGCGACGACGTCGTCGCGACCGTCCGGACGACGCCGGAGGCGGCCGACGTGCACGCCCTCCTCGCGGTGATGCTCGAGCGCGGCGTCACCGCCGTGACGATGGAGGTCTCGAGCCACGCTCTTCGTCTCGGCCGGGTCGACGGCGTGCGCTTCGACGTCGCCGGGTTCACCAACCTGACCGAGGACCACCTCGACTTCCACCGCGACCTCGAGGACTACTTCGACGCGAAGGCGTCCCTGTTCAGTGCCGCCCGCAGCGCGCGCGCGGTCGTGTGCGTCGACGACCACTGGGGCGAGCTGATGGCGGAGCAGGCCGCGACGGGCGGTCTGCCGACCTCGACCTACGCCGTACGAGCACCGGCCGACTGGACCGCGCACGGCGTCGTACCGGTCCCGGGAGGCTCGGTGCTGCGCGGTCACGGGCCGCACGGCGTCGACGTCCCGCTCGAGGTGAGGCTGCCGGGGGAGTTCAACGTCGCCAACGCGCTGGGTGCACTGGCGCTGCTCGTCGCAGCCGGAGTGGAGCCGCTCGTCGCCGCCGACGGGATCGCCGCGTGCGAGGGCGTCCCGGGCCGGATGGAGCGGGTGCCTGACCCGGACCTGAGCCGCGGCCTGCTCGCGTTCGTCGACTACGCGCACACGCCGGATGCCGTCGCACGCGCGATCGAGGCAGCGCGAGATGGTGCGCGCGGCAAGGTCATCGTCGTCCTCGGTGCCGGTGGTGACCGCGACCCGCACAAGCGTCCGGCGATGGGCGAGGCGGCGGCGCGCGGTGCCGACGTCGTCATCGTCACCGACGACAACCCTCGTTCCGAGGACCCGGCTGACATCCGAAGCGCGGTGCTCGACGGCGCCTACGCCGTCGGCAGCGCGCAGGTCGTGGAGCTGGGGGACCGGCGCCGTGCCATCCACGTCGCGGTCCACGCCTACGCCGCACCCGGTGACGTGCTGCTCGTGCTCGGCAAGGGCCACGAGCAGGGCCAGGAGGTCGACGGCGTCGTGCGGCCGTTCGACGACCGCGTGGCGCTGGCCGGTGCGCTCGAGCCGGACGAGGCGGGGATCACGCCGTGATCCCTTTGAGCCTCAAGGAGATCGCGGCTGCGGTCCACGGCCGTCTCGCCGGTGGTGCCGATCCCGACGCCATCGCGCTGGGCGCCAGCACGGACTCGCGGTCGGTCGAGGCGTTCGACCTGTTCGTCGCCGTCGTCGGGGAGCGTCACGACGCGCACGACCACGCTGCCGAGGCGATCGCCTCGGGTGCGGTGGCGGTGCTCGCCTCGCGCGAGCTCGACCTTCCGTGCGTCGTGGTCGACGACACCGTCGCGGCGCTCGGTCGCCTCGCGCGTGCCGTCCTCGAGCTTCTGCCCGACGTCGTGGTCGTCGGCGTGACGGGCTCCTCGGGCAAGACGAGCACCAAGGACCTCCTGGCCCAGGTGCTGCCGTCCTACGGTCGCACGCTCGCCCCGGAGGGCTCGTTCAACACCGAGGTCGGCCTGCCCATGACGGCGCTGCGTCTCGAGCCGCGCACGCGGGTCCTCGTCGCGGAGATGGGCGCACGAGGCGTCGGCCACATCCGCTACCTGTGCGGCATCACCCCGCCGCGGATCGGCGTCGTCCTGAACGTGGGCTCGGCCCATGTCGGCGAGTTCGGCTCGCGTGAGGCGATCGCCGAGGCGAAGGGCGAGCTCGTCGAGTGCCTCCCGCACGCGGGGGACGGCGGCATCGCTGTGCTCAACGCCGACGACGCCCTCGTCCGGGCGATGCGCACCCGGACCACGGCACGCGTCGTCACCTACGGCGAGAACGTGCACGCCGACGTCCGTGCCGACCTCGTGGACCTCGACGCGGACGGGCGCCCGTCCTTCGACCTGTGCCACTTCGGGCGTCGCGCCCGAGTGTCGCTCGCCCTGCACGGACGCCACCACGTCTCGAACGCCCTCGCCGTCGCTGCCGTCGCCCTCTCGCTCGGTCTCGACCTCGACGAGGTGGCCCACGCACTCTCGCGCGCCGTCCCGGCGAGTCGCTGGCGGATGGAGGTCACTCGGACGCCGGCAGGTGCCACCGTGGTCAACGACGCGTACAACGCCAACCCGGAGTCGGTCCGGGCCGCGCTGGAGGCGCTCGTCACGATGGGACGACCCGCGGCCGACCGCGGAGCCCGCCGCACGGTCGCCGTGCTCGGCGAGATGCGCGAGCTCGGGGACCGCTCGGTGCCGGAGCACGAGGAGATCGGGAGGATCGCGGTGCGGCTCGGGGTCGGACGCCTGGTGCTGGTCGGCGACTCCGCCGAGGTGCGCGCGATCGGTGACGCGGCGCTCGACGAGGACCCGTCCTACGCCGTCGTCCGGGTGCCCGATGTCGCGGCCGCGGTGGACCATCTCGCGACGACGGTCCACGACCACGACGTCGTGCTGGTGAAAGCCTCACGCGGTGTCGCGCTCGAGCGCGTCGCGGACGGCCTGCTCCGGAGCGTGGGGGTGGCCTCGTGAGGCTCGTCCTGATCTCGTCGGGGCTCGCGCTCCTCACAGCGCTGCTCGGGACCCCGTTGCTCATCCGCTTCCTGCGCCAGCACGGCTACGCCCAGGCGATCCGCGTCTCGACCGAGGGCGAGCACTACCCCGAGCACGAGGGCAAGGTCGGCACGCCGTCGATGGGCGGCCTCGCGATCCTCGGCGGCCTGCTCATCGGCTACCTCGGTGCGCACCTGTTCCCGCTGCGCGCTCCCACGGTCTCGGGACTGCTGGCCATCTACCTCACGGTGGGTCTCGGCTGCGTCGGCATGGTCGACGACTACCTCAAGATCTTCAAGCAGCGCAGCACCGGCGTGCGGGCACGCACCAAGCTGCTGGGCCAGGCGGCCGTCGCGCTGTCGTTCGCCTGGATGGCGGGGCACTTCCCGGACAGCGACGGCCTGACGCCGGCGTCCCACGCCATCTCCTTCCTGCGCAACACGGGGCTGGTGCTGCCCACGGCGGCGCTGATGCTCTGGATCTGGTTCCTCGTCACCGCGACCACCAACGCCGTGAACCTGACCGACGGCCTCGACGGCCTTGCCGCGGGTGCCGCGACGATGACGCTCGGCGCGTTCACGCTGCTGTCGCTGTGGCAGTACCGGCAGAACTGCTCGTTCCTCGACACCTCGCGCTGCTACGACGTGCGCGACCCGCTCGACATGGCCATGTTCGCCGCCGCGGCTGCGGGGGCGACGTTCGGCTTCCTCTGGTGGAACACCGCGCCCGCGAGCATCTTCATGGGGGACACGGGTTCGCTCGCCCTCGGCGGCGCCATCGCCGCGCTGGCGATCCTGTCCCGCGTCGAGCTCCTGCTCCCGCTCCTGGCCGGGCTCTTCCTCATCATCACGCTGTCGGTCATCGGACAGGTCGGCAGCTACAAGCTCACCGGCAGACGGATGTTCCGGATGGCCCCGCTGCATCATCACTTCGAGATGCTCGGCTGGCCGGAGATCCAGATCGTCGTGCGCTTCTGGGTCGTGCACGCCCTGTTCGTCGCGCTGGGCCTGGGCCTGTTCTACGCCGAGTGGATCCGCCGACCGTGACCCGTACCGATGTCTCGTCGCACTCCCGTGCGTCGGACTGGAGCAGCGTGCACGCGGTCGTCGCCGGCGTGGGCGTCGCCGGCTTCGCCGCCGCCGACCAGCTGCTGCACCTCGGGGCCCGCGTCACGGTTATCGACGGCGCGGACGGGGCCCGTCAGCGCGAGCGGGCCGACATCCTCGAGGTGGTCGGCGCCACCATCCGGCTCGGCGACGGCGACACGCTGCCCGACGCCGCCGACGTCCTGATCGTGTCCCCGGGGCTGCCGCCGCGTGCCGCAGTGATCCTCGCGGCGCACGAGGCCGGGGTGCCGGTCTGGGGCGAGCTCGAGCTCGCCTGGCGTCTCCGCGGGCCGGACCCGGCTCCCTGGCTGGTCGTCACGGGGACCAACGGCAAGACCACGACCACGCTCATGCTCGAGTCGATGCTGCGCGCAGCCGGTCTGCGCACCGCGGCCGTCGGCAACATCGGCGTCTCGCTGGTCGACGCGGTGATGGACCCCGAGGGGTTCGACGTCCTCGCCGTCGAGGTGGGCGCGCCGCAGCTCCCGTTCCTGCTGACCGCGAGCCCGCTCGCGTCGGTGTGCCTCAACCTCGCGCCGGACCACGTCGACCTGTTCGGGTCGTTCGAGGCCTATCGCGCGGCGAAGACGCGCATCTACGCGAACACCCAGGTGGCCGCGGTCTACAACGTCGCCGACCCCGAGACCGAGCGGATGGTGGCGGAGGCCGACGTCGTCGAGGGCTGCCGCGCGATCGGCTTCACCCTCGGCACGCCCGGACCGTCCATGCTCGGCGTCGTCGACGACCTGCTGGTCGACCGTGCCTTCGTCGAGAGCCGTCGCGACAGCGCGCAGGAGCTGGCGTCCGTGCACGACGTGCGGCCGTTCGCCCCGCACAACGTCGCGAACGCGCTGGCCGCCGCCGCGCTGGCGCGCGCGTTCGGCGTACCTCCTGAGGCGGTCGGCGAGGGCCTGCGGGCATTCGAGCCCGCGGGCCACCGGATCGCCGACGTCGCCGAGGTCGACGGCGTGCGCTGGGTCGACGACTCCAAGGCCACGAACTGCCATGCCGCCGAGACCTCGCTGCTCGCCTACGACTCCGTCGTGTGGGTCGCCGGTGGGCTGGCCAAGGGCCAGGAGTTCGACGACCTCGTCGTGCGCGCCCGCGACCACATCCGAGCCGTGGTGCTGCTCGGCGTGGACCGCGAACGGATTCGCGAGGCACTCGTGCGACACGCCCCGGATGTCCCGGTCGTCGAGGTGCCGCGCACCGACACTGGAGCCATGGACGACGTCGTGGACGCCGCCGCCGGACTCGCGCGGCCGGGCGACACCGTGCTCCTCGCACCGGGTTGCGCGTCGTGGGACATGTTCCGCGACTACGCCCAGCGCGGCGACGCGTTCGCCGACGCCGTGCGCCGCCGGGCGCAGTCGTGACCCAGGAGGCCGTCCGCCGGGTCGAGTCGACCGGGCGCCCGAGGTCCGAGCACCCCATGGCGACCTACCACGTCATCCTCGGTGCCACGCTGCTGCTGCTCATCCTCGGCGTCGCGATGGTCCTGTCGGCGTCCACCGTCGAGAGCTACCGCGTCTTCGGCTCGGCCTACACGCTGTGGGGTCGGCAGGTCATGTTCGCGGTGGTCGGTCTCGTGGCGATGGTCGCGGCCTCGCGCCTCCCGGTCGTGTTCTGGCGGCGGATGGCATACCCCACGCTGATCTTCGCGTTCGTCACCCTCGCCATGGTTCTCGTGATCGGGCACAGCGTCGCCGGCCAGCGCAACTGGATCGAGCTCGGCGGTCCGTTCCGCTTCCAGCCCAGCGAGTTCGCGAAGTTGGCCCTCGTCCTCTGGGGCAGCGACCTGCTGGCGCGCAAACAGGGGCTGATCGACCAGTGGAAGCACCTGCTCCTCCCGCTGATCCCCGTCGTGGGGGCGATGATCGGGCTCGTCGTGCTCGAGGGCGACGTGGGCACGGCGCTCATCCTCGTCCCGATGCTCGCCGCGATCCTCTACGTCAACGGAGCACCGTTCCGGCTGTTCGTCGGCGGCGCCGCCATCGTCCTCGCGGGGATCGCGCTGCTCAGCGTCGCCGCTCCGTACCGCCTCGCCCGGTTCACCTCGTGGCTCAACCCCGGACAGGACTCGCTCGGCAGCGGCTGGCAGGTCCTGCACGGGCAGAGCGCGCTCGGTGGCGGGGGCTGGTTCGGCGTCGGTCTCGGGGCCAGCCGCGAGAAGTGGGGCTGGCTGCCCGAGGCGCACACGGACTTCATCTTCGCCGTCGTCGGCGAGGAGCTCGGGATCATCGGGACGCTGCTGGTGATCGGCCTGTTCGCCGCGATCGGCGTCGCGGGCCTGCGGCTCGCGCGCGTCACCAGCGATCCGTTCGTGCGCACTGCATCGGCCGCCACCGTCGCCTGGATCCTGACGCAGGCGCTGCTCAACCTCGGTGCCGTGCTCCAGCTGATCCCGATCACCGGCGTGCCGCTTCCCCTCGTCTCCTACGGCGGGTCCTCGCTCGTCCCGACGCTCCTGGCCCTCGGCATGCTCATGTCCTTCGCACGCGCCGAGGCCGGTCGCCCGGCGCGCCCGCGCGCGCGGCGGGTCCCGACCGCCCGGGAGCGGTGAGCCCGGTGCACGTCGTCCTCGCGGGCGGGGGAACGGCCGGGCACATCGAGCCGGCCCTCAACCTCGCAGACTGCCTGCGTCGCCACGACCCCGACGTCGGGATCACCGCGCTGGGCACGGAACGCGGCCTCGAGACCACGCTCGTCCCGGACCGCGGCTACGACCTGCGACTCGTCACTGCGACGCCCATGCCGCGGCGACCGAACCTCGACCTCGCACGTCTGCCCGCACGGGTGCGACGGTCGGTCGCGCAGGTGCGGGAGATCCTCGAGGAGTCCCGAGCCGACGTCGTCGTGGGCTTCGGGGGCTACGTCGCCCTGTCGGCGTACCTCGCCGCGCGCGGCAGCGTCCCGATCGTGGTCCACGAGGCGAACGCGCGGCCCGGGCTCGCGAACAAGCTCGGCGCGCGCTTCACCGAGTTCGTGGGGTGCGCCGTCCCGGGGGCTATCCCGCACTCGCGCCACGTGGCGATGCCCCTGCGACGCGCGATCGCCGACCTCGACCGGACCGCGATGCGCGCGGAGGCTCGGGCCGTGTTCGGCCTGGACCCCGACCTGCCCACGCTGCTGGTGTTCGGCGGGTCCCAGGGTGCACGCCGCCTCAACCAGGCGGCGCTCGACGCCGCTCCCGGCCTGACCTCGCAGGGCATCCAGGTCCTGCACGCGGTGGGCGGGCGCAACGACGACCAGCGACCCGGGCCCGAGGTCGGCCCCGCCCCGTACGTGACCGTGCCCTACCTCGACCGGATGGACCTCGCCTACGCCGCCGCGGACGTCGCGCTCTGCCGCGCCGGTGCGATGACGTGCGCCGAGCTGGCCGCCGTCGGCCTCCCGGCCCTCTACGTGCCGCTGCCGATCGGCAACGGGGAGCAGCGGCTCAACGCGCTGCCCGTGGTCAACGCCGGGGGAGGGCTGCTGGTCGACGACGCCGCTCTGGACGGTGAGCGGGTGCTGCACGTGCTCGCTCCTCTGCTCCACGACGACGACCAGCGACGCGAGATGGAGTCGGCCGCCGCCTCCCACGGTCAGCGCGACGCGGACGAGAGACTGAGGCAGCTGGTCCTCGACGCGGTGGGCGCCGGGACGGACCCAGGAGGAGACCGATGACCGCCGAGCTCGCGCGCCCCGCAGACCTGTCGGGGCTCGGTCGCGTGCACGTCGTCGGCATCGGTGGCGCCGGTATGTCCGGCATCGCCCGCATCCTCGTCGCGCGCGGCGTCACGGTGAGCGGCAGCGACGCGAAGGACTCCCGTCGGCTGACGGCGCTGCGCGCCCTCGGCGTCGATGCCCAGGTCGGCCACGACGCGAGCCACGTGTCGGACGTCGACACCGTGATCGCCTCGACCGCGATCAGGCCGGACAACGCCGAGCTCGTCGCCGCACGCGCCCTGGGACTGCGGGTGATGGGTCGCGCCGAGGCGCTCGCCACGCTGATGGCGGGCTACCGCGGCATCGCCGTCGCAGGCACGCACGGCAAGACCACCACCACGTCGATGCTCACGGTGGCGCTCCAACACTGCGGTGCCGACCCGTCCTTCGCGATCGGCAGCGAGCTCAACGAGTCGGGCAGCAACGCGCACCTGGGCACGGGCACGGACTTCGTCGCCGAGGCCGACGAGAGCGACGGCGCCTTCCTCGCGCTGCCCGCCTACGCCGGCATCGTCACCAACGTCGAGGCGGACCACCTCGACCACTGGGGGACTTTCGAGGCCATCGAGCAGGGCTTCCTCGACTTCGCGACGGCGATCGGCGAGCGCGGCGGATTCCTCGTCGTGTGCGCGGACGACGAGGGCGCCGTGCGTCTCGCCGGACGGGCCCGGGCCGCCGGGGTCGACGTCCGGACCTACGGCGAGTCCGAGTCGGCCGACTACCGCGTGCAGCTGCTGGGCCTCGGCGATAACGGCTGGCGCTTCGACGTCCTCGACCACGGCGTGCGGCTCGGTGCGATCGAGCTCGGGGTGCCCGCCCGGCACAACGTCCTGAACGCGACAGCGGCGCTCGTCACGGGGATCGGCCTCGGGCTCTCGCCCAGCGACCTGCGTGCCGGCCTCGAGTCGTTCAGCGGCACCCGTCGCCGGTTCGACTTCAAGGGCACAGCCGACGGCGTCCGGGTCTACGACGACTACGCGCACCACCCGACCGAGATCGCCGCGACGCTCGGCGCGATGCGCGACCTCGTCGGTGCGGGCCGGCTCGTCGTGGCGTTCCAGGCGCACCACTACTACCGCACCGCCCTGTTCTCGAAGGAGTTCGGCGAGGCGCTGGGCCTGGCCGACGAGGTCGTGGTGCTCGAGGTGTTCGCTCCCGGCGAGGAGCCGATCCCGGGCGCCTCCGGCGTCGCGATGGCGTCCAACGTCCCGCTCCCCGCGGAGCAGGTGGTCTTCGAGCCGTCGTGGAGCCGGGTGGCGGCTCAGCTCGTAGAGCGCGCTCGGCCCGGCGACGTCGTCATGACCCTCGGCGCCGGTGACATCGCGATGATCGGCACGGAGGTCCTCGACCTGCTGCGCGCCCGTGAGGGGACCGGCCGATGACGGTCGTCGAGTCCGCGCAACGCTTCGGCGCGGCCGCTCGGACGCGACGCACGAAGCAGTGGGCCGCGCTGGCGGTTCTCCTGGCGGTCGTGGCGGTCGCGGCGTGGGTCGTCTGGTTCTCCGCCCTCCTGACCGTGAAGGAGGTGCGCGTGGTCGGCGCCGTGAACCTCAGCGCCGACTCGGTGCGCCAGGCCGCGGCGGTTCCTGCGGGGATCCAGCTCGCGCGGGTCGGCACCGACGGAATCGTCGAGCGGGTGGCCGCCCTGCCGCGGGTGGCCTCGGTCGAGGTACGTCGCGGCTGGCCGAACGTCCTCGTCGTCGTCGTCACCGAGCGCCGGCCGCTCGCGGTCACGCGCGACGGCGGCGGATGGACCTACCTCGACGTCACCGGCGCGCGCTTCGGCTCCCTGACCACGGTGCCCCGCGGGATGGCCACGCTGACGGCCGACAACGACACCGCGATGTCCTCCGCGATCGCGGTCTACGCCGCCCTGCCCAAGCCGCTCGCCGCGCGCGTGGCGTCCGTCGCCGCGCGCACCCGCGACGACGTCGTCGTCACGCTGGCCGACGGCACGACGGTCCAGTGGGGCGACGCGTCGCAGAGCGACCGCAAGGCCGCCGTTCTCGCCGCGCTGCTCAAGGTCAAGGCCGTCTCCTACGACGTGTCGGCCCCCGACCTGCCGACGACACGGGGGACCGGGTCCACCAAACCCTGACCCTCAAGTCCCCGCCGAGGGATTCTCAGTCTCGCGGGATACGTTGGGGGACAGTGGATCTGGCCGACAGTGCGCGTCGTGACGCTCTCGTGTTTCCCCGATCGCCTTGCGCACCCGGGCCTCGGCGTCGTAAGTTCACCCGCACCTGCAGGATGACATAACTCTGAGCCTCTACGTGAGGATGAGAGTTGCCCCAGAGTCGTCCCGTGCCGAGTGACGAGAGAAGGCGGGCGCCGTGGCGGCTCCTCAGAACTACCTCGCGGTCATCAAGGTCGTGGGCATCGGCGGCGGCGGCGTCAACGCCGTGAACCGGATGATCGAGGTCGGTCTCAAGGGCGTCGAGTTCATCGCCGTCAACACCGACGCGCAGGCCCTGCTCATGAGCGACGCCGACGTGAAGCTCGACATCGGTCGCGAGCTCACCCGCGGGCTCGGCGCCGGCGCCGACCCGGAGGTCGGTCGTCGTGCGGCCGAGGACCACACCGAGGACATCGAGGAGGTCCTCAAGGGCTCCGACATGGTCTTCGTGACCGCGGGCGAAGGTGGTGGCACGGGCACCGGAGGTGCTCCCGTCATCGCGAAGATCGCCCGCCAGCTCGGTGCCCTCACCATCGGCGTGGTCACCCGCCCGTTCGGCTTCGAGGGCAAGCGCCGCGGCGTGCAGGCCGACACCGGGGTCGACGCGCTGCGCGCCGAGGTCGACACCCTCATCGTCATCCCGAACGACCGGCTGCTCGCGCTGTCGGACCGCAACATCTCGATGCTCGACGCGTTCCGCCAGGCCGACCAGGTCCTGCTCCAGGGCGTCAGCGGCATCACCGACCTCATCACCACGCCCGGCCTGATCAACCTCGACTTCGCCGACGTGAAGAGCATCATGGCCGGCGCCGGCAGCGCCCTCATGGGCATCGGCTCGGCCCGTGGCGACGACCGCGCGGTCGCCGCCGCCGAGGCTGCGATCTCCAGCCCGCTGCTCGAGGCGAGCATCGACGGCGCGCACGGAGTCCTGCTGTCCATCTCGGGCGGTTCGGACCTCGGGCTCTTCGAGATCAACGAGGCCGCACGCCTGGTCGCCGACGCCGCGCACCCCGAGGCCAACATCATCTTCGGCGCGGTCATCGACGACACCCTCGGCGACGAGGTGCGCGTCACCGTCATCGCGGCCGGCTTCGACGGCGGACTCCCGCCGGCCCGTCGCAGCGGCAACAAGCCGGTCACCCGCGGCGATGTCGACGAGACGCCGCTCGCGGTCGACACCGCGCGGGCCACCGCCGAGGCCGGGCAGCCCGCCGTCATCCCGGTGTCGCCGGAGGACCTGCCCAGGCGCGAACCGCGCACCATCGTGTTCGACGACGCCAGCGACGACGACGACCTCGACGTGCCGGACTTCCTCAAGTAGGACCGCCCGACCACGAGCTCGCGTCCGGCTGCGGCCGGGGCCTCCGGGCCCCGGCCGCAGCCACGCCCGGGTGCATGCGCCCGCAGCCCCCGCCTGACAGGGTGGGGCCATGGCGTTCGTCGACGGATCCCTCGGCCCGCGGGTGCGCTGGGCGTTCGCGGACCGCACCGACGGCGTCAGCCTCCCGCCGTACGACGCCGGCAACCTCGCCGACCACGTCGGCGACGACCTCGGACACGTGCTCGACAACCGGGCCGCGCTCGCGGGACGGGTCGGCGTCGACGCGGCGCACGTGGTCACGATGGCGCCCGTGCACGGCAACGACGTCGGCCAGGTCGCGGGTCCGAGCGCGACGCCCGTGCCCGAGGTGGACGCCCTCGTCACGACGGTGCCCGGGATCGCGCTGCTCGTGCTCGCGGCCGACTGCGTGCCGGTCCTGCTCGGCGACAGCGGTCGCGGAGTGGTGGCCGTGGTGCATGCGGGGTGGCGCGGGGTGCTCTCGGACGTCGTGGGGCAGACGCTGTCCTCGATGGCGGATCTCGGCGCACGGCTCGACCGGGTGCGCGCCGTGGTGGGCCCGGCCATCTGCGGTCGCTGCTACGACGTGCCCCGCGCACGCTTCGACGAGGTCGTCGCCGTCGCCCCCGAGGCGGCGTCGGTCGCCGCAGGCGGACTCCCCGGCCTCGACCTGCGCGCCGCCGTCGTCGCCCGGCTCCGCTCGGCCGGGGTGACGCCCCAGCTGCATCTGGGCTGCACCACGGAGACGGCGTCGCTCTACTCCTACCGTCGTGACCACGTCACGGGTCGGCACGGGGGTGTGGTCACCCTGCTCCCCGAGGCGGTGCGGGCGTGAGCGCCGAGCGACGCGCGGAGCTCGCGGCGAACCTCGCCGAGGTCCACGCCCGGATCGCGACGGCCGAACGGCTCGGGGGCCGCGTGCCTGGCAGCGTGCGGCTCGTCGTCGTCACGAAGACCTGGCCAGCCTCCGACGTCCGGCTGCTCGCCGGTCTCGGCGTCACCGACGTCGCGGAGAACCGCGACCAGGAGGCGCGACCGAAGCACGAGGAGTGCGCCGACCTCGGGCTGCGCTGGCACTTCATCGGGCAGCTGCAGCGCAACAAGGCCCGCCACGTCGTCTCCTACGCCGATGTCGTCGAGTCCGTCGACCGTCCCGAGCTGGCCACGGCGCTCGACCGGGCGGCCGCCGAACTGGGTCGACGGGTCGACGTCCTGCTCCAGGTAGACCTGGCCGAGCCGCCGCAGCCGCACCGCGGAGGTGCCGTCCCTGCCGACCTCGCGGCCCTGGCCGAGGTCGTCGTGGGGCGGTGTCCGGCCTTGCGGCTCGCGGGCCTCATGGCCGTGGCCCCCCTCGAGGAGGACCCGCGGGCGGCCTTCGCGCGGCTGGCCGAGGCCGCCGCGGCGTTCCGGCGCGAGCACCCGGGGGCGACCGTCGTGTCGGCGGGCATGTCCCAGGACCTCGAGGAAGCGGTCGAGTCGGGCGCGACACACGTGCGCGTGGGCACGGCGGTGCTCGGAGGGCGCCCCGCACTCGGGTAGCGTTTCCGCGACGGCGCGTGCCACGCGTGCCGCCGTCGTACGCATCCGCGGCGCAGCGGGTCGTGGACAGCACGTGACGAGGAGCAGGCATGGGCGCGATGCGCAAGATGGCGGTCTACCTCGGCCTGGTCGAGGACGAGGGCCTCGAGTACGCCGAGCACGA
>Ga0208851_1000106_pt1 | contig 34951 bp, 26 predicted proteins | sample NGESurshal092012_FD_184481 | JGI IMG/M metagenome (GOLD analysis project Ga0208851, IMG submission 184481) | Arctic peat soil microbial communities from Barrow, Alaska - NGEE Surface sample 415-2 shallow-092012 (SPAdes) | ecosystem: Environmental > Terrestrial > Soil > Wetlands > Peat ... | reverse complement strand
GGCTACGCCGACGACTTCGTGCTCGACCTGAACGCCTGCATCTACTGCGAGCTCTGCGTCCAGGTGTGTCCCACCGATGCCATCGTCATGACCCGCGAGCACGAGCTGCCGGCGTACGGACGTGAGGATCTGGTCCTCACGATGGCCAAGCTCTACGCCAACGAGAAGTCGAAGCTGCGGGCGTGGGGCGATGCCACCCGGCTGAACGGGATGCAGACCGCCCCGAAGGCACCCAAGCCCGAGCCCGCCGCGGCGGCGAAGCCCCCGGCCCCGCCGACGGCGAGCGCTCCGGTGCCGAGTGCTCCGGCGGTGGCGAGTGCTCAGGCGACGACGAATGCCCCCGCCGCCGCGAGGACCCCGGCGGCGAGTGCGTCGGCTGCGGCCCCAGCGCCGGCGAGGGCAAGTGGTCCCACCACGCCCTCCGCGCCCGTTCTCTCTCCTGCGCCGGCCAGCGGAGGCGCCACGGTGGCGGCTTCGGCTCCAGCACCCGTCCTGCCGACTGCCTCCCGCGGCGCCCCCCCGGGTTCGGTCGCCGCCGAGGCGCCTGCGGCCCCTCCGGCGGGCACGTCGGGTGAGGGGAACACGTGAGCGGCGCCGAGCTCGGATTCGGTCTCCTCGCCTTTCTCCTGGTCGGCTTTCCGGCCATCCGGGTGGTGACCAGCACCGACCTCGTGCGGGCGGTGCTCTGGCTCGCCGCGACCCTGCTCGGCACCGCGGTGGTGTACGGCCTGCTGCACGCGCCGTTCCTCGCCGGTGTCCAGGTGCTCACCTACGTGGGCGGCGTGGTGACGCTGATGATCTTCGGGGTGATGGTCACCCGGAAGTACGACGGCACGACCGTGGCCATCGACGGCACCAATCGCCTCCGGGGCGCCCTCGCGGCCCTGGCCTTCTTCGGTCTGGTCGGCTCCGCCGTCGTCCGGACCGACCTCTCCCAGCTGGGGGCGGTGGAGCCGCCGTCCACCCAGGATCTGGCCTTCGCTCTGCTCGACCGGTACCTCATTGCCTTCGAGGTCGCCTCCGTCCTCCTGCTGGCCGCGATCATCAGCGCGGTGGTGCTGGCGCGCCGGCGAGACCCATTGCCTGAAGGAGCCGAGGCGCCGGAGCGGGTCGCGCTGCGAGAGGGGAGCGTCCCTTGACCCTTCGCGCACTCCTCCTCGTCGCGACCGCGCTGTTCGCCACCGGCATCTACGGCCTGGTGACCCGCCGTCAGGCCGTCGCGCTGCTGCTCTCCATCGAGGTCATGGCCAACGCGGCCAACCTGGTTTTCGTCGCCTTCGCCCGGTTCGGCGGCGCGCCGGGGCACCCGCTGGTGCTCTTCGCCCTGGCCATCACCGTGGCCGAGGTCGCGGTGGGGCTCGCCCTGGTGCTGCTCCTGTACCGCCGCCACGGGGACACGCTGCTCGAGCTGGCCAGCGAGGCGAAGGGATGAGCCCGTCGCTGGTCCTCGCGCTGGTGACCCTCGGCGCTCCGCTGGCCGCGGCGCTCGTCTCGGTGCTCGTGCCGCCCCTCCGGCACCGGGGCACTCCCTCGGCCGTCCTGACGATCGGCGCCAGCCTGCTCGCCACCGCAGCTGCCGGAGTCCTGGTGGGGCAGGACGTCGCCGGTCGTGCCATCCGCGCCACCGTTCCCTGGATGCTGGTCCAGGGCCGGGGCCTGGGTGAGATCGGCGTCCGGCTCGACGCCGTTTCGATCCCGATGCTGGCGGTCGTCTGCGGCGTCGCGCTCGCGGTTCAGGTCTACTCGCTGGCGTACATGCACGGGGAGACGCACCGCTCCTACGGGCGGTACTTCACGTACCACGCGCTCTTTCTCTTCAGCATGAACACGCTGGTGCTAGCGCCGGATCTGCTCCAGGCGTTCGCCGGCTGGGAGCTGGTCGGGCTGGTGAGCTACCTCCTCATCGGCTTCCACTTCGACCGCCCGTCCGCCGCCCGGGCAGCGGTGAAGGCGTTCTGGATGACCAAGCTGGCGGACATGGGGTTTCTGTTCGCGCTCCTGCTGCTGTACTCGCGCACCGGCGCCTTCTCCTGGGACGTGGCGCTCCGGCCCGAGGTCGCCGAGGCGGTCGCGGCGCTCGTCTTCATCGCGGTGATGGGCAAGTCCGCCCAGTTCCCGCTGCACGTGTGGCTCCCCGACGCGATGGAGGGCCCCACGCCGGTCTCGGCATTGCTTCACGCCGCGACCATGGTGGCGGCGGGCGTCTACCTGGTCGTCCGGGCAGACCCGCTCTTCACCCAGGCCCACTGGGTGCAGGGGGGGATGCTCTGGATCGGCACCCTCACCGCGGTGTTCGCCGCGCTGCTGGGCCTGGTCCAGACGGACATCAAGCGCGTCCTGGCGTACTCGACCTGCTCACAGCTCGGGTTCATGGTGGCGGCGCTGGGCGCAGGGTCGGCGTTCGCCGGGTACTTCCACCTCGGGACGCACGCCTTCTTCAAGGCGCTGCTCTTCCTGGGCGCGGGCAGCGTGATCCACGCCGTCCACTCCAACTCGATGAAGGACATGGGCGGGCTCGGGCGCAAGATGCCGATCACCGCCGCCACCTTCGCCGTGGGAGCCCTCTCGCTCGCCGGCGTGCCCCCGTTCTCCGGCTTTGCCTCCAAGGACGCCATCCTCACCGCGGTCGAGGGACGGGCAGGGTGGATTCCCTGGGCGCTGCTCCTGGCAACCGCCTTCCTCACCGCCTTCTACATGGGCCGGGTGCTGGTCCTGACCTTCCTCGGCAAGCCGTCGGCGGCCGCGGCGCACGCGCACGAGTCTCCCCCGGTCATGACCGGACCGCTGCTCGCGCTCGCCATCCCCACCGTCGCCGGAGGGCTGCTCGGGCCGTGGCTCGCGCGCGGGATGGGGGAGGAGATGCACCTGCACCTCGGGCTGACCCCGGTGCTGGCCAGCGTGGCCGCGCTCTCGGGCCTGACCCTCTCCTTCCTGCTCTACTCGCGGGGCCGGGAGGCGCCCCTGGCGGGCGCCATCGCCGCCCTGGACCGGGCCTCGATCGTGGACCGGACCTGGGCGTTCGGGTACCGCGGCGTGCTGCTTCCTCTGAGCGGCGTGCTCCGCTGGGTGGATCGCTACGTCGTCGACGGGCTGATCAACGGCCTGGGGTGGGGCACCCTCGAGGTCGGCACGGTGGTCCGCCCGCTCCAGACCGGCCGGACGCGTGATTATGCGCTGGCGGTGGTGATCGGCGCCCTGGTGCTGCTGGTGCTCGGAGCGTGGTCATGAGCCGGCACTTGCTGGGGTGGATGGTGGCCTCGCCGGCGATCGCCGCGGCGGTGCTCCTCCTCGTCCCGGCTCGTATGCGGCACGCGATCCGCTGGGTCTCGCTCGCCGGCGCCAGCGGCGGCCTGCTCGGGGCGGTGCTCACCGGCCTGGCCTGGGACAAGGCGGTGGGCGGATTCCAGCTGGGGGAGCGCTACCCGCTCGTGCCCTCGATGGGAATCTCTCTGTCGCTGGCGGCGGACGGCTGGAGCGTCGCGCTCGTGCTCCTGACCGGGATCATCATCGTCACCGGGGTGCTCGCCAGCTGGACGGTGCAGCGGCGGGACAAGGAGTTCTTCGTCCTCCTGCTCACGCTGGTGACCGGGGTCTTCGGGGTCTTCGTCAGCCAGGACCTGTTCGTCTTCTTCCTCTTCTACGAGATCGCCGTGCTCCCGATGTACCTGCTCATCGGGATCTGGGGCAGCAGCCACAAGGTGAAGGCCGCCGGCCCCTTCAAGGGCGCGTGGCGCTGGTTCGCGGTGGGGAGCCGCGAGTACGCGGCGATGAAGCTCACCCTGATGCTGCTGGTCGGCTCGGCGGCCATCCTGGTCGCCATCTTCGGCCTCTGGACGCGCGCCGGCGGCAACACGTTCGATCTTGGCCAGCTCGCGGCGGCGTCCATCCCGCGCTCCACCCAGATGTGGGTCTTCCCCCTGCTCTGGCTGGGCTTCGGGACGCTCGCCGGCGTCTTCCCCTTTCACACCTGGAGCCCGGACGGACACGCCTCGGCGCCCACCGCGGTGAGCATGCTCCATGCGGGCGTGCTGATGAAGCTCGGCGCATTCGGCGTCATGCGGGTGGGGATGGTGCTCGCGCCCGAGGCGGCCGTGGCCTGGGCGCCCCTGGTCGGTGCGGTCGCGGTGGTCAACATCCTGTACGGCGCGCTCTGCGCCGCGGCCCAGGACGACCTCAAGTACATCGTGGCCTACTCGTCGGTGAGCCACATGGGGGTGGTGATGCTCGGGGCGGCCACGCTGACCTCAGTGGGCTGGAACGGCGCCGTCTTCCAGATGTTCGCCCACGGCATCATGACCGGGCTGTTCTTCGCGCTGGTGGGGTTGGTCTACGAGCGGGCGCACACCCGTGACCTGGCGAAGATGGGCGGGTTCGCCCATGCGATGCCCGCCATCGCCGCCTTCTTCACCCTGGGCGCGCTGTCCTCGCTCGGCCTCCCGGGCACGGCCGGGTTCGTGGCCGAGTTCCTGGTGTTCCTCGGCGCAGCGACGGGTCGGAGCGCCTGGTGGACCGTCCCCGCGGTCCTCGGCGCGTTCGTCACCGCGGTGTACGTGCTCCGCGCCTCGAAGATCATCTTCTGGGGTCCGAGGCCGGTGGGTGAGCTCGCGCACCTGAGCGACCCGCACCGCACCGAGTGGATCGCGCCCATGGTGCTGTGCACCTGCCTGGTGGTCTTCGGCGTCTGGCCCCGGCTCATCCTCGACGTCATCGACACCACGACCTCCGGGTACCTGAACCGGGTGGCGCTGGTGGCGGAGGCGCTGCGCCCTTGAACCCCTGGTTTCAGCTGCTCGGGCCGGCGATGGCGGTGGCCGCGCTGGGCGCGGTGGTGCTCGGAGGCGACACCCTGCTGCCTGACCGGGGACGGCTGTGGGGCTGGGTCTCGGTGGCGCTGCTCCTCGCGCTCCTCGGGCTGTCGCTGGGCATGAACTCGGCCGGCGCGGCTCCCCACCGAGCCTACGTCGCGGGCCCCTGGTCGCTGTTTCTCCAGCGGATCTTCGTGGTCGGCGCGCTGCTGGCGATCCTGGGCTCGATGGACTGGCTCGAGGCGCGCGCCGGCGGGCGCCAGGCCGAGTACCTGGCGCTGATCCTCTTCAGCACCTCGGGGATGATGATGATCCCGGGGGCCCGGGACTGGGTGCTCCTGGTCGTCTCCTTCGAGCTGATGGGAATCCCGCTCTACGCGCTCGCCGCGTGGGCCAAGAACGACGGTCCACCGGACCGCCCACGGCTCGGCGCCGAGGCGGGCCTGAAGCTCTTCGTCACCGGCACGGCGAGCTCGGCGCTCACCTTCTTCGGCCTGGCGCTGGTGGTGGGCCTGAGCGGGACGACGCAGATCGACGTCGTGGCGGACCCGGCCGGGGCGCCGCTGGCGGCGGCGGGGATGCTGCTCATCATCGCCGGCTTCGGCTTCAAGATCGGCGCGGTACCATTCCACTTCTGGGTGCCGGACACGTACCAGGGCGCGCCGACGCCGTTCGTGGCGTTCCTCTCCGTCGCCCCCAAGCTGGGTGGGCTGGCGGCGCTCGCGGTGGTTCTGCTCCACGGCTGGGGACGCCAGGGGAGCCTGTGGGCGCCGGCCATCGTGCTCCTGTCGGCGGCGAGCATGCTGGTGGGCAACGTCTTCGCCCTCACCCAGTCCGACGTGCGCCGTCTGCTCGGGTTCTCCGGGATCGCGCAGATGGGCTACGTGCTGATCGGGCTCGCCGCGCGGACGCGCGCGGGGCTGGCGATGGCGCTGTTCTTCATGGCCACGTACCTGTTCACCAACCTCGGCGCGTTCCTGGTGCTCCACGCCGGAGCCGAAGCCGCGGGCGGCCATGGGCTGACGAAGCTGGCGGGGCTCTCGCGGCGCGCCCCCGCGCTGGGCGCGGCGCTGCTGATCTTCCTGCTCTCGCTGGCGGGCATCCCCTTCGTCGCCGGCTTCTGGGCGAAGCTCTTCGTGCTGCTCGCCGGATACCGCGCAGGGCTCGGGTGGCTGGTCGTGCTCGGCGTCGCGCTGGCGGTGCTCGGGCTCTTCTACTACCTGAGCGTGGCCCGCTCGACCTTCATGGCCGAGGGCGAGGGGACCGCGCCGGTGCCGACGCGGCTTCCGCTCCGGCTTGCCATCGGCGTGTGCCTCGCGGCCGTGGTGGGCCTGGGCCTCTGGCCGCGGCCGCTGCTCGAAGCGGCCGACGTGGCCGCAGCGGATCTCCTCGCGGAGCCGGCCGCCGTCTCGGCCCGGCCCTGAGGCCGCCAGCCCCGGTGGCTGTCAGCCCATGAAGGTGTCGATGACGATGATGTCGTCGCGAAGCACTTCCGGGCTTAGCGCGTGGTGCTCCTCGCCGTCCATGTCGGCACGGAGCCGGCGAACGAACTCCTCGATGCGCTGAACGGTGCCGTCGAGGTCCTCCTCCAGCGCAATGTGGCTCAGCTCGGCCACGGCTGTGCGCTGGGCCCTGTGCTCGGCGTCCATCGCCTCCACCCGCGCCGGGCCCCAGGCATCGACGTCGACGAGGAGAGGACGGAGCACCGTCTCCTCGTGGTTCAGGTGACGGAGGAACGCATCCTGGAAGGTGCGAAGGGTGGCCCGGAGGCGCCCGATCGAGCCCGGGACACGCCGCGTCATCTCGCCCAGGGTCTCGTCGATCTCCTCGAGGACATCCCGGAGGACGGTGTGCTCGTCGAGGATGAGGCTGCGGACCTGACTCGCGCTCAGCTCCATGGTGGCGTCCCTCCGCACCGCAAACGTTTCGCGGTCTCGCCGGTGCCGCAGCGGCCCGCGCACTCCCTGCGCCCCGGTGCGACGGACCACCGGAGATGCTCCAGGGGCCTGCGAGAACCATGCGCAGAGAGACGCCGGTCGCCGCGCACCGCGTCGCGATCGCCGGGGCACGGCGCGTGCTTCCGAGGAGAGCCCATGAGCTTGCCTCGCCTCCTCACCGTCGATGGCAACGAGGCCGTTGCCTCGGTCGCCCACCGGCTGTCCGAGACCATCGCCATCTACCCCATCACTCCTTCCTCCACGATGGCCGAGCTGGCGGACGAGTGGTCGGCACACGGACAGCAGAACATCTGGGGTGTGGTCCCGAGGGTCGCCCAGCTGCAGTCCGAGGCGGGAGTCGCGGGAGCGGTGCACGGCGCGCTCCAGGCCGGGGCGCTGACCACGACCTTCACCGCGTCTCAGGGTCTGCTCCTGATGATTCCCAACCTGTACAAGATCGCCGGGGAGCTGACCCCGTTCTGCATGCACGTGGCGGCGCGGACGCTCGCGACGCACGCGCTCAGCATCTTCGGGGACCACTCGGACGTGATGGCCTGCCGTCAGATCGGGCTCGCGCTGCTGGCCTCTGGCTCGGTGCAGGAGGCGCACGACCTGGCCGCGGTGGCGCACGCGGCGACGCTCAAGGCCCGGATTCCCTTCCTCCACTTCTTCGACGGGTTCCGCACCTCGCACGAGGTGGCGAAGATCGCCGAGCTCTCCGACGAGCAACTCCGGGCGATGATGGACGAGGAGGCCATCGCCGCTCACCGCGGCCGCGCGCTCGACCCCGAGCACCCGGTGCTCCGGGGGACGGCCCAGAACCCGGACGCCTTCTTCCAGGCCCGCGAGGCCTGCAGTCCGTTCTACGCCGTCTGCCCGGAGATCGTGCAGGAGGAGATGGACCGCCTGGCGAAGCTCACCGGCCGGCAGTACCACCTGGTCGACTACCACGGTCACCCCGAGGCCGAGCGGGTGGTCGTGGCGATGGGCTCGGGCGCCGAGGTGACGCACGAGACGGTGGACTGGCTGCTCTCGAAGGGCGAGCGGGTCGGCGTCCTGAAGGTGCGCCTCTACCGGCCCTTCCCGGCAGAGGCGTTCCTGGCGGCGCTCCCGAAGACCGTGCGCGCGGTCTCCGTGCTCGACCGCACCAAGGAGCCCGGCGCCCCGGGCGAGCCGCTGTACCTCGACGTGCTCGGGACCTTCGCCGAGGCCCGCGCCAGCCGGCCGATGCCCACCGTGGTGGGCGGCAGGTACGGGCTGTCCTCGAAGGAGTTCGACGCCGGCATGGTGCGGGCGGTCTTCGAGAACCTCGCGCGCCCCGAACCGAAGAACCACTTCACCATCGGTATCGTCGACGACGTCAGCCGGACCTCGCTCGACTGGCAGCGTGACTTCGAGATCTCGGTGCCGGGCAGGACCCAGGCGGTGTTCTATGGCCTCGGCTCTGACGGCACGGTCGGGGCGAACAAGGCGTCGATCAAGATCATCGGCGAGGAGACCGAGCACGCCGCCCAGGGCTACTTCGTCTACGACTCGAAGAAGTCCGGGGCGATGACCATCAGCCACCTCCGGTTCGGTCCGGGGCCCATCCGCTCGTCGTACCTGGTCAAGCAGGCCGGCTTCGTGGGCGTGCACCAGTTCCAGCTGATCGACCGGATGGACGTGCTCGAGCTCGCGTCGCCCGGCGCGGTGGTGCTGATCAACGCGCCGTATCCGGCGGATCAGCTCTGGGACCGGTTGCCGCGCGAGTTCCAGGAGACGGTGCTGGAGAAGAAGCTGAAGCTCCACGTGATCGACGCGGTGAAGGTCGCGCAGGCAGCGGGGATGGGTGGGCGAATCAACGCGGTGATGCAGGCCTGCTTCTTCGCGCTCTCCGGCGTGCTCCCCAGGGACGAGGCGGTCGAGCAGATCAAGAAGTCCATCGAGAAGACCTACAAGAAGAAGGGCGCGGAGATCGTCCGCCGGAACCACGCGGCCGTGGACGCCTCGCTCGCGGCGCTCTTCCCGGTGAAGGTGCCGGGGAAGATGACCGCGACGCGTGGCCGCCCGCCGGTGGTCGCCCCCGAGGCGCCGGACTTCGTGCGCCGGGTGACGGCGGTGATGCTGGAGAACAAGGGCGACCTGCTCCCGGTCAGCGCCTTCCCCATCGACGGCACCTGGCCCACGGCCACCGCGCGCTGGGAGAAGCGCAACCTGGCCCTGGAGATACCGGTCTGGGACGGGCCGATCTGCATCCAGTGCAACAAGTGCGCGCTGGTCTGCCCCCACGCCGCGATCCGGACCAAGGTCTACGGCGAGGGAGCCGTGGCCACCGCGCCACAGGGCTTCAAGCACATGGCCTTCAAGGGCCCGCCGGGGAGCGCGTACACCGTCCAGGTCGCCCCCGAGGACTGCACCGGGTGCGGGCTGTGCATCGAGGTCTGCCCGGCCAAGGACAAGGCCAACCCGAAGCACAAGGCGCTCGAGCTCGCCCCGCAGCCGCCTCTCCGTGACCAGGAGACGAAGTCCTTCGAGTTCTTCCTGGGACTCCCCGAGGTGGACCGGACGACACTTCGGCTGGACGTGAAGGGATCGCAGTTCCTCCAGCCGCTGTTCGAGTACTCGGGGGCCTGCTCCGGCTGCGGTGAGACGCCGTACATCAAGCTCATCACCCAGCTCTTCGGCGACCGGATGATCATCGCCAATGCCACCGGCTGCTCCTCCATCTACGGTGGCAATCTCCCCACGACGCCCTACGCCGTGAACCGCGAGGGGCGCGGCCCGGCGTGGGCCAACTCACTCTTCGAGGACAACGCCGAGTTCGGCTTCGGCATCCGACTCGGTTCGGACGCCCTCCGCCACCTGGCCGAGACGGTCCTGAAGCGGCAGGCGCCGCTGCTCGGGGACGCTTTCGTGACCGCGCTGCTCGAGGCGGACCAGTCCACCGAGGCCGGCATCGCCGCCCAGCGGAAGCGGGTCGCCGAGCTGAAGGGCCGCCTGAAGACCGACACCCTCGAGGGCCGGACCCTCCGCGGCCTGGCCGATCACCTGCTCAAGAAGACGGTGTGGATCGTCGGTGGCGACGGCTGGGCGTACGACATCGGGTACGGCGGGCTCGACCACGTCCTCTCCACGGATGTGGACGTGAACATCCTGGTGCTCGACACGGAGGTGTACTCGAACACCGGTGGCCAGCAGTCCAAGGCGACCCCGATCGGTGCCGCGGCCAAGTTCGCGGCCGCGGGCAAGTCCATCGCCAAGAAGGACCTCGGGCTCCTGGCCATGGGGTACCGGACGGCCTACGTGGCGCAGGTGGCCTTCGGGGCGAAGGACGCCCAGGTGGTCAAGGCCATGCTCGAGGCCGAAAGCTATCGGGGACCGTCGCTGATCATCGCCTACAGCCACTGCATCGCCCACGGCTATGACCTGGTGAACGGGCTCGAGCAGCAGAAGCGGGCGGTGGACTCGGCGACCTGGCCGCTCTACCGCTTCGACCCGCGGCGCATCGCAGCGGGACAGCCGCCGCTGGTGCTCGACTCGGGCCCGGCGAAGATTCCGCTTCGCGAGTACATGCGCGAGGAGGCCCGGTTCCGGATCACCGAGAGCCTGGACCCGGAGCGGTACAAGCAGCTCCTTGCCTGGGCGCAGCAGAACGTCACCCAGCGGTACGGCGTCTACGAGCAGCTGGCCAAGGTCGTCGTGCCGCAGGCCACGGCCATCCCCGATGTCACCCCGCCCCCCGCGGCCTCCCTGGAGTGAGCGCGCACATGGATCTCTCGGTCGATTACCTGGGACTGAAGCTGGCGCACCCGCTGCTGCCAGGGGCCTCCCCCCTCGCCGACGAGCTGGGGACGGTCCGCGCGCTCGAGGACGCCGGAGCCCCGGCCATCGTGATGCGCTCGCTCTTCGAGGAGCAGCTCACGCAGGAGCAGCTGTCGACGTTCATGGCCACCGAGCAGCACCAGATGATGTCCGCGGAGGCCTCGAGCCTCCTGCCGGAGCCGGCCGGATACCGGCTGGGCCCGGACCGGTACCTGGAGCAGCTGCAGAAGATCCGTGCCGCGGTGAACATCCCGGTGATCGCCTCGCTGAACGGCACCACGCTCGGTGGGTGGATCGACTTCGCCCGGCTCATCGAGCAGGCAGGAGCCTCGGCGCTGGAGCTGAACCTGTACGCGGTGCCGACCGACCCGACGCGCGACGGCGCGGCGGTGGAGAAGGACACGCTGGAGCTGGTGCGCACCCTCAAGGCGCGGGTGAAGCTTCCGGTCGCGGTGAAGCTCTCGCCGTTCTACACCTCGGTCTCCAGCGTGGCGCGGGGGCTCGAGGAGGCCGGCGCAGATGGCCTGGTGCTCTTCAACCGCCTGTTCGAGCCCGAGATCGACGTCGACGCCCTGGAGGTGAAGCGGGTCCTTCACCTCTCGGATAGCTCGGAGCTCCCGCTCCGGCTCCGGTGGCTGGCCATCCTCTCCGCGCAGCGCACGCTCCCGCTGGCGATCAGCGGCGGGGTGCACGAGACGTTGGACGTCATCCGCGCGCTGATGGCTGGGGCCACGGTGGTCCAGCTGGTGTCGACACTGCTGCGCAACGGCCCCTCGCGCCTGGTCTCGCTCCGCGGGGCGCTGGAGCGCTGGCTGGTGGAGCGCGAGTACACCTCGGTGCGGCAGCTCCGCGGGAGCATGAACCTCAAGGCCTGCCCGGACCCGTCGGCGTACGAGCGTGCCAACTACATCCACTTGCTGCACGGGTGGCGGGAGCATCCGGGCTCTCTCTGAGTCGTGGGCTCCCCACCACACCGAGTGCATCGGACGACGGGTCAGGGGTGCCGCCGACATTCGAGCGACGCGGTCCGGCATGCATCCTGCTGTGTCCGGCCGGTTCTTGACACTCCGTCACCGGGCGGAATACGAACAAGCTCCCACGCTGGAGCAGGGCCGACGCTGCTCCACATGACTCGTCACCCCAGGGCCCAGACGTACGGGGAGACGATGCCCCATCGGAGTTTGCCTCGCGAAAGCCCGGCTTCCCTTGGGAGGGGGGGCCGGGCTTTCCAGTCTTCCGTCCCTCAGAGCTTGATGGGCTTCTTCGCGAGCGGCGCCGTCCCCGCACTCCCGCTTCCGCCGATTCCCGGGGCTCCGTCCTTCGGCTCCCTGCTGAACGAGTCGATCTCCGCCTTGGTGATGCCCCCCTCGGCCATCACCTGGCGGGTGATGTAGACCGGCACCTTCGCCGCGAGCGCCATCGCCACCGCATCCGAGGGGCGGGCCTCGATGACCAGCTGGCGATTCGCCTGCTGGATGACGACGTGGCTCGAGTAGACGTGGTCGCGCAGCCCGTCGATCCGTACCTCGGTCAGCTTCCCTCCGAGGCTCGGGACCAGGCGATCCAGCAGGTCATGGGCCAGCGGGTGCGGCGTGGGCCGGTTCATCAGCCGGAAGGCGATGGCCACCGCGGCGGTCTCGTCCACGAAGAGGGGCAGCACGGTGCCATCCTCTCTGGAGACCAGCACCACCGCGTGCTGCTTCAGCTCCTTGAGCGGGACGACGTCCTTGACCTCCATCCGCACCAGCGGCGCCGGAGAGGGGTTCGCCGAGAGCAGCAGCGTCGCGAGGAAGAAGAGTGAGGTGGGCACCCTCGGACGCTAGGCACGGGGGCCAAGGGCCGCCCCTCGATCGAGCGGTGGGCGACAGTCCCGCCGTCCGCTACTTCTCCTCGTCCTCGTCCTCGAGGTCGTCGTCGTCCTCGTCGAGGTCGTCGTCGTCGTCATCCTCGTCGACGTTTTCCTCGTCCTCGTCCTCGTCCTCGTCGTCGTCCGCGTCGAGCTCCGCGAGGTCCTCGCTCTCCAGGGTGGTGGAGACGGTGAACTTCTTGCTCAGGGCCGCCACCTGCGCCCGCATCTCGGTGAGGGCGGCGACGAAGTCATCGACCGCCGCCGCCGGTGCGCGGGTGTTGCAGTGCGGACATTCCAGCTTCTCGCTCCCGTCGATGAGATCCTGGGCGTCGATCTCGAAGGTGCCCTCACACTTCTGACAGGTGAAGTCGAGCGTCATGGTCCTGTGGTCAGCGCTTGTCGAAGGGGATGTAGTCCCTGCGCTTGGCTCCGGTGTAGATCTGCCGCGGGCGGGCGATCTTCTGCTCCTGGTCGAGCACCATCTCCTCCCACTGGGCCACCCAGCCCACGGTGCGAGGAATGGCGAACAGCACGGTGAAGAAGTCCGAGGAGAAACCGAGCGCCTCGTAGATCAGCCCGGAGTAGAAGTCGACGTTGGGGTACAGCTTCCGCTTCACGAAGTAGTCGTCCTGGAGCGCGATCCGCTCGAGCTCCAGCGCGATGTCCAGGAGCGGATTCTTCCCGGTCACCTCGAAGACCTCGTCGGCCACGCGCTTGATGACCTTGGCCCGCGGGTCGTAGCTCTTGTAGACCCGGTGGCCGAAGCCCATCAGCTTGGTCTCGGCCTCGCCGCTCTTCACTTCCTTGATGAAGTCGGGAACCTTGCTGATGTGGCCGATGCTGCGGAGCATCCGGAGCACCTGCTCGTTGGCCCCACCATGCAGCGGGCCGTACAGCGCGGTGATGCCCCCGGCAATCGCCGAGAACGGGTCGACCTGGCTGCTGCCCACCAGCCGGACCGCGGTGGTGCTGCAGTTCTGCTCGTGGTCGGCGTGGAGAATGAAGAGCACCTCGAGCGCGTGCTCGAGCACCGGGTTCACCTTGTAGGTGTCGGTCCCGATCTTCTTGATCATCGCCAGGAAGTTGCCGACGAAGCTCAGGTCGTTGTTCGGGTAGACGTAGGGCAGACCCATCGAGTGCCGGAAGCTGAAGGCGGCGATGGTCGGCATCTTCGCCACCATGCGGATCTGCTGGACGCGCCGGTTCTGGGCGTCCTTGATGTTCTTCGCCTCGGGGTAGAAGGACGAGAGCGCGGCCACCGTGGCGGCCAGCATGGACATCGGGTGGGCGTTGTACCGGAACCCGTCCATGTACGCCTTGATGTTCTCGTGGACGTACGTGTGGTGGGTGACCGTGTAGACGAAGTCGTCGAGCTGCTTGCGGCTCGGCAGCTCGCCGTTCAGTAGCAGGTACGCAACCTCGAGGTAGCTGGCCTTCTCGGCCAGCTGCTCGATCGGGTACCCGCGGTACTCGAGGATGCCCTTGTCGCCGTCGATGAAGGTGATCGCGCTACGGCAGTTCGCGGTGTTGAGGAACGCCGGGTCGTAGCCCATGAGCCCGAAGTCGTGCTCGTCGACCCGGATCTGACGGAGATCCGCCGTCTTGATGGTCCCATCCTTGATGGGAACCTCGTACGACTTGCCGGTGCGGTTGTCGGTGATGCTGAGCGTGTCTTTGGCCATGGCGTCAGGCGTCATTTCACCCGGGAGAGGCTCGATTCAACAAAAAAGAGTGGTTCGGTGTTCAAGGTTGCGGAGCCGTTGTTCCGTCCCGTATACCCCCTGACCGCCAAAGGTTTTTGGCAATTCGGGAGGCCACCATGAGCAACCCCGTTCCGACCGGTGAGAGGATCACGCTGTCGTCGGGAACACTGTCGGTCCCGGACCGGCCGGTGATTCCCTTCATCGAGGGTGACGGCACCGGGCGCGACATCTGGCGCGCATCGCAGGCGGTGTTCGATGCCGCGGTGGCGAAGGCCTACGGAGGAAAGCGGTCGATCGTCTGGATGGAGGTGCTCGCCGGCGAGAAGGCGTTCAAGCAGACGAAGAACTGGCTCCCGGACGAGACGATCGACGCGTTCCGCAAGTACCTGGTCGGGATCAAGGGCCCGCTCACCACGCCGATCGGCGGTGGCATCCGCAGCCTCAACGTCGCGCTGCGCCAGCTGCTCGACCTCTACGTCTGCCTCCGTCCGGTCCGCTACTTCAAGGGCGTGCCCAGCCCGGTGAAGGCGCCCGAGAAGGTGGACATGGTGATCTTCCGCGAGAACACCGAGGACATCTACGCGGGCATCGAGTTCGAGGCGGGCTCGGAGCCGGCGACGGCGTTCCTGGCCATGTTCCGCGAGCGGTTCCCGAAGGAGTTCAAGAAGATCCGTTTCCCCGAGGAGTGCGGCATCGGCATCAAGGCCGTGTCGCGCGAGGGAAGCGAGCGCCTGATCCGCGCCGCGATCGAGTACGCCCTGGAGCACAAGCGCAAGAGCGTCACCTTCGTGCACAAGGGCAACATCATGAAGTTCACCGAGGGCGCGTTCCGCGGCTGGGGCTACGCGCTCGCCGAGCGAGAGTTCGCTGGCAAGGTCTACACCTGGGAGCAGTGGGAGGAGACCAAGGCCAAGAAGGGGGAGGACGCGGCGAACGCCGAGCAGAAGGCGGCACTCGCCTCCGGGAAGCTGTTGATCAAGGACGCCATCGCCGACATCACGCTCCAGCAGGTCCTCACCCGGCCCGACGAGTTCGACGTCATCGCCACGCTGAACCTGAACGGCGACTACCTGAGCGATGCGCTCGCCGCGCAGGTGGGGGGCATCGGCATCGCCCCGGGCGGGAACATCAATTACGTGACCGGCCACGCGGTGTTCGAGGCGACGCATGGCACCGCGCCCAAGTATGCCGACCAGGACAAGGTGAACCCGGGGAGCGTGATCCTCTCCGGCGACATGATGCTCCGGCACCTCGGGTGGAACGAGGCAGCGGATCTGATCATCAAGGGGATGAATGGCGCCATCGCGGCGCGCACCGTGACCTACGATTTCGCCCGGCAGATGAAGGGCGACGGCCACGGCGAGGTCAAGGAGCTGAAGTGCTCGGAGTTTGGCCAGGCCATCATCCGGCACATGTGAAAGGCGGTCTCGGAATCATGGGCGGCAAGAAGAAGATCGGACTCATCGGCGGCGGGCAGATCGGCGGCAACCTCGCGCTCCTCGCGGTGCAGAAGCAGCTCGGGGACGTGGTGCTCTACGACATCCCCGCGGCCGAGGGCCTGGTGAAGGGGAAGGCGCTGGACATCAACCAGCTCGCGGCGGTGGACGGGTACGACTGCCGCGTCACCGGGACGACCGACTGGAAGGACGTGGCCGGAAGCGACGTGGTGATCATCACCGCCGGCATGCCCCGCAAGCCCGGCATGACCCGGGAGGACCTGCTCGAGGTCAACCTCAAGATCATGAAGGACGTGGCGGCGAACATCAAAGCCCACTGCTCGAACGCATTCGTGATCAACGTGGCGAACCCGCTGGACGCGATGGTGTACGCGCTGTTCAAGATCACCGGGTTCCGGAAGAACCAGGTGGTCGGCATGGCGGGCGTGCTGGACACCGCGCGCTTCAAGTTCTTCGTGGCCGAGGCGCTCAACGTGTCGATGCGGGACATCGACGCGCTGGTGCTGGGCGGCCACGGGGACGACATGGTGCCGCTGCTCCGGCACGCGACGGTGGGCGGCGTCCCGCTCACCCAGATGCTCCCCAAGGACAAGCTCGACCCCATCGTCGACCGGACCCGGAAGGGCGGCGGAGAGCTCGTCGCGCTCTACAAGACCGGATCGGCGTACTTCGGACCGGCCGCCTCGGCCATCGCCATGGCGGAGAGCTTCGTGTTCGACCGCAAGCGGGTGCTCCCCGGCGCGGCCTGGCTCGAGGGCCAGTTCGGGATCAACGGCTTCTTCATGGGCGTCCCGCTGCAGATCGGCGCGGGCGGAGTGGAGAAGATCATCGAGCTCGAGCTGAACGAGGCGGAGAAGGCCGAGCTGCAGAAGTCCTTTACCTCGGTGAAGAAGACGGTGGACGAGGTGAAGCTGTAGCTGGGGCTCTCTGCGAGCGCCGTGATGGGTCGCAGCGGGTGCTCGTTGACGCAGGGGCACGGGTCTGCCCCGAGCGGAGCCATGATGCCGGTGGTGCACTGACGTCGGTGCGCGGGCAACGCGCTGGCCTCGGCGTGGCCGCTCGCAGGTTGCCGCAGTCGCAGGCATGACCTCTGCGGCGGTCGAATGACACCGCGGGCTGGCACATGGCCGCTGGTCGGTTGCCCGCCGCGACCGGTGGGACCTCGGCGGCGTCCCGGAACTCCGCGTCCGCTTTTGCACGTGGGAGCCGGTTCCACGTGCAGAAGCGGTCGGGGAGTTCGGAAGCGCCAGCGCACGGCAGCGAGGGAGACTCCCGAGGTCGCCGAGTTGATGCTCGGCGCCTTTCGAGCGGCCGGGCTGGGACTTCCTGCGCGCGGTCAGACCGACGTTCGTCGACGGTCGTCCCATGCTCCCGATCTCCGGGGCCATCTTCCTCGACGGTGGATGCTGGATGCAGGCGAGGGAGTTCATCCGAGGCCTCGACGCGTACAGCGCGGTCCTGCTCGACGGACGCAAGTACTCCATCGGCCTACGCCCTGTTCTCCCGGGTGAGCGGGAGTGGAAGCCCGTATTGCCAGACGCACACTGAGGCGCCCTGGACCGTCTCCGGCGAGCAGGGGAGCCCGGAGCGCGTGCAGACCCCTTGCTTCGGGCTCCGCCGGCGAGCAGCAGGCGGGAACCGTCGCCCCCGTCCACGCACGCCGCCTGGGGCCCTCCGGCAGCCGGGCACCGGACGCGTCGTCCGAGATACCAGCCAACACCCCTTTGGTGGCCCGCCGGGCCGCCGCCCAGAGCGCTCGAGATCGCGCAGGCCGGACGGGAACGCCCGAAGGCGCACCCCCGGCCCCACCTGCGTCCTCCACGGAGCGACGCCGTCCGTCCGTGGACCTGCGTCAACGCCAGGGCTCGCCCCACCGCCTCGTGCGCCCGGAGCGCCGCACCCGAGCCACTCCCCGGGGCAGTCTTCCGCTCGGTCCGGGAAGCCCGGTCTGTCCTTCACCGAAGGACCCGCCTGGCGAGACGTCGGCCTCCGGATTCTTCTTGCCTCCCGGCTCCGGGTCCGGGAAGACAGGCCGGCTCCTGTCCGCCATGAAAGCCCCTGATTTTCCGAGGGCTCGCGCGATGGTCATGGCGGTCCCGCGGCACTAATCAGGAGACTCGACCATGGCCGACGCTGCCACCACCGCCGATGCCGTCCGCACGAACACGGGCACCCCGGGCGACCACTCGTTCCTCTGGCGTCGCCTGCACTCGCTCTCGGGCGTGCTCCCGCTCGGCGCCTTCCTCTGCTACCACATGTTCGAGAACATGTCGGCGCTGCGCGGCCCGGCCGCGTACGACGAGATGGTCAACCACGTGAACGCGCTGCTCCCGCGTCCGTTCTTCTACGCGCTCGAGCTCGTCACCATCGTCGCACCGCTGGCCTACCACGCGCTCTACGGCGTCTGGGTGGCGGCCACCGGACGGCCAAACAACGGCAAGTACGCCTACGCCGGCAACTGGGGTTACCTCGCCCAGCGGATCTCCGGGGTCATCGCGCTCCTGTTCCTCCTGGTGCACGTGGGGACGCTGCGGACCTGGGTGACGCTGCTGGGGAACCACCTCGCCGCGGTCCGCACGCTCACCGCGGACGGGCTGGACCTCGTCACCTACCGGGACGTCGCCGCCCACCTGGGCAACCCCGCATCCCTCGGCGTCCAGAGCATCCTGGCGGGGGACCACATCTTCGCGCTGTATCTCATCGGGACGCTCTGCACCCTCTGGCACTTCACCTACGGGCTGAAGGGATTCTGCTGGACCTGGGGCATCGCGGTGGGGAGGCTTGCCCAGCGGCGTGTCACGCAGCTGGCCTGGCTCCTCTTTGCGCTCCTTTCGGTGGGAACGCTCAGCATCCTCTTCCAGTTGCGCTTCGGCGCCGTCGGCTGATCAGGGAGCACGACCCATGGCGGAACCTCGATTCACGGTGGTGGGAGGCGGGCTGGCGGGCCTGATGACGGTCATCAAGCTCTGCGAGACCGGTCACAAGGTGGACCTCCTCTCCATCGTCCCGGTGAAGCGTTCGCATTCGGTCTGCGCGCAGGGCGGCATCAACGGCGCGGTGAACACCAAGGGTGAGGGAGACCATCCGGACATCCACGTCAAGGACACGCTGCGGGGAGGCGACTTCCTCTGCGAGCAGACCAGCGTGCGGGGCATGTGCTACGCGGCCCCGGGCATCATCTACCTGCTCGACCGGATGGGCGTGCCCTTCAACCGCACTCCGGAAGGCCTGCTCGACTTTCGCCGCTTCGGTGGCACGCTCCACAACCGGACGGCCTTCGCCGGCGCCACCACCGGCCAGCAGCTGCTCTACGCGCTCGACGAGCAGGTCCGCCGGTTCGAGGCGGACGGCAAGGTCACCAAGTACGAGTACTGGGAGTGGCTGGGCACGGTGAAGGACGAGTCCGGCCGCGTGGTGGGCAGCGTCGCCATGGACCTGCGGACCATGGAGCTCCGTGCGCTGCCCGCGGAGGCGGTGATGCTCGCCACCGGCGGCCCGGGCATCGTCTTCGGCCGATCCACGAACTCGATCATCAACACCGGGACCGCCGCCGGTCGCGCGTATCTCGAGGGCGCGTTCTACGCCAACGGCGAGTTCATCCAGGTGCATCCGACGTCGATCCCCGGCGAGGACAAGCTCCGGCTCATGTCCGAGTCGGTCCGCGGCGAGGGCGGCCGGGTCTGGGTGCCGAAGAAGAAGAACGACACCCGCGATCCGCTCAGCGTCCCCGAGACCGAGCGCTGGTACTTCCTCGAGGAGAAGTACCCCAAGTACAAGAACCTGGTCCCCCGTGACGTCGCCACCCGCGAGATCTTCCACGTCTGCCGCGAGATGGGCATGGGCATTGGCGGGCGTGACGGCGTTTACCTGGACGTCACGCACATCCCGGCCTCCACGCTCGACGCGAAGATCAAGGGCGTGATGGAGATCTACGAGAAATTCGTGGGGGACGACCCGCGCCGCCACCCGATGGTCATCTTCCCGGGCATGCACTACTCGATGGGCGGACTGTACGTGACCTTCGAGCCCGGGCCGAACCTCGAGCCGCTGGCCGGCAGCCCGAAGAACCAGGCCACCAACATCCCCGGCCTCTACGCGTCCGGCGAGGCGGACTACGCCTACCACGGGGCGAACCGCCTCGGCGCCAACTCGCTCCTCTCCTGCATCTACGGCGGGATGATCGCCGGCCCGGCGATGGTGAGCTACGCGAAGAACAACGCGAAGAGCTCGACCGCGGTGGCGGGCAAGGTGTTCGAGGACGCGAAGAAGGAGTGGGCCGAGCGCTTCGCCGGCATCGACAAGATGACCGGGACCGAGAACCCCTACGTCCTCGCCCGTGAGCTCGGCGAGGTGATGACCGAGAACGTCACGGTGGTCCGGCGCAACGACCGGCTCCGGAAGACGCTGGAGAAGCTCGACGAGCTGAAGGACCGCTGGAAGCGCGTCAACGTGCTGGACCACGGGCACAGCAGCAACCGCCCGCTCAGCTACGTGAACCAGCTCTGGAACATGTTCGCGCTGGGCGAGGTCATCACCAAGAGCGCGCTGCTCCGCGACGAGTCGCGCGGCGCCCACTACAAGCCCGAGTTTCAGCTCCCCGAGCCCAAGACCAAGGACCCCACCCAGGACCCCGACTGGATGCGCGCCTGGAAGGAGCGCCACCAGAAGTGGGCGAAGACCACCATCGCTCGCTGGACCCCCCAGGGCTCCGAGATCACCTACGAGAACATCCCCACGCCCGTGCTCGACCCAGAGCCGCGCTGGTACGCCTGAGGAACCCCAAGGACGCCATGGACCAAGCCACACAGGTTGGACTGACCACCGAGAGCGGGGCGAAGCCCGACGAGAAGTGGGTCACCTTCCGCATCTGGCGGCAGGAGAGCGCCGGCAGACCGGGTGGCTTCGAGGAGTTCAAGGTGCCGTACCGGAAGGGCGCCAACGTCATCTCCTGCCTGATGGAGATCCAGCGGAACCCGGTGAACGCCGCGGGGCAGACCACCACCCCGGTGACCTGGGACGCGGCCTGCCTCGAGGAGGTCTGCGGCAGCTGCGCGATGAACATCAACGGCCGGGTGCGGATGGCCTGCTCGGCGCTGGTGGACAAGCTCGAGTGGCCCATCACCCTGGAGCCGATGCGGAAGTTCCCGATGGTGCGGGACCTCTGCGTGGACCGCAGCCGGATGTTCGAGTCCCTGAAGCGGGTGAAGGCCTGGGTCGAGCTCGATGGCACGCACAACCTCGGCCCGGGACCGCGGCAGAGTCAGAGCGAGCAGGCCCAGCGCTACGTCCTCTCCACCTGCATCACCTGTGGCAGCTGCCTGGAAGCCTGCCCGCAGGTCACGCAGGACAACGACTTCATGGGGGCAGCCCCCATCAGCCAGGCGCGGCTGTTCAACCTCCACCCCACGGGTGCGATGCACGCCGAGGAGCGGTTGCACGGGCTCATGGGGCCGGGCGGCATCCAGGACTGTGGGAAGGCGCAGAACTGCGTGCAGGTCTGCCCCAAGGAGATCCCGCTCACCACGTCGATCGCCGCGATGAACCGGGACGTCACCAAGCTCGTGGTCAAGGACCTGTTCTTCAAGGACAAGGAGACCGAGGCCACCATGGGCGGGCCGGCCTGATCAGCCCCTGGCGCGCGCGCGGCAGCGTGCTCCGTGCGGTGACCAGCACCGTGCACAGGACGAGCCCCAGCCCGAGCCAGCCGTAAGCACGGAGCTCGAGCATCCGTCGGAACCGGTCGGGGCCGAGCACGTCGTAGTTCAGCACCACGACGGTCAGCGCGAGCGCAGTCGCACACCCGATGCGCACCCGCGACAGGAGTGGATCCGGCGCGCGTCCACGTGCGAAGAGCAGGGCGAGCGCCGGCGCGAGTGCGAGCAGGTTGGTGCGCCAGCCCAGCGGGGAGAACAGCGCGGTCGCATGGAACGTGAGCGCCACCGCGAGCCGTTCGCCTTCGGCCGGTGACCGCCGGGCGCACCAGACCACCGCCGCGATCCCCGCTCCGCCGAGACACCCCGCGGCGAGCGCCACCGCGGCGATGAACCCCGGGTCTCCGGGTGCGCGTGAGGTCACCGAGCAGACGAGGGCCACCAGGCTCTGGTTCTGGGCACCGCAGGTCGCCGCCGGCGTCGACGCTGCGAGCAGTGACCGCCAGGCGGCGAGCTGGCCCACCGTCGCGGCGGGCCCGAGCACGAGGGCGAGCAGGGCGAAGGACCCGGCCAGTCCGGCGGCCAGACCGAGTCCGCGGCGCAGCTCCCGCCGCCAGACGACCAGGCCGAGGAACACCGCGAACGGCGGCTTGAACAGGCAGGCGACCGCCCACAGTCCCCCCGAGAGGAGGGGGGTGCGCGCCCGGCGGGCCTCGCTCTCCGCCATCAACCAGAGGAGGAGCCCCTCCGACTGGCCCAGCCCGAGCAGATGGGTCACGAAGGGGAGCAGGGCCACGAGGAGGAACAGCTCGCGCCTCGCATCCGGCCCGCCACCGAGGGTCGCCTGGCTCCAGCGCACCAGCCGGAGGAGCCCGACGGCCGACAGCACCAGCCAGAGTCCGTTGGCGAGGCGCTCGGGCAAGAGCGCCAGCGGCGCGAGGATCAGGGCGACCGGCGGGGCGTACTTGAACGGATACGGGCCGTCCGCCGCCTGGTACGGGAAGACTCCGTCCAGGGTGCGGCGGCCGGCCACCCAGAACACATGGAAGTCGCCGCCCGGCTTCAGGAGCCAGGTGTGCGCCACGAGCACGGCGAGGAGCAGGATCAGCCCGGCGCGCCACCAGGCGGCGGACGACGCGTTTCCCGCTTGCCTCGGCCCGGTTTCTGCGTGAGACATGCCCGCCCCCCGCAGGGGGAACCCCCATGAAGATCCACGAGTATCAGGGCAAGGAGCTGTTCCGGAAGTACGGGGTGCCCACCCCGCGTGGCGTGCTCGCCACGACTCCGGAGGAGGCCGAGAAGGCGGCGGTGTCGCTCGGCACTCCGGTCGTCGTGGTCAAGGCGCAGATCCACGCCGGCGGCCGTGGCAAGGGCGGCGGGGTGAAGCTCGCGAAGAGCCCCGCCGAGGCCAGGCAGCTCGCGTCACAGATCCTCGGGATGATGCTGAAGACGCACCAGACCGGCCCCGAGGGGCAGAAGGTCAACAAGGTCTACGTCGAGGAGGGGCTCCCCATCGAGCGGGAGTTCTATCTTGGCATGACCCTCGACCGCGCGACCTCGCGGCTGTCGCTCATGGCCTCCAGCGAGGGTGGGGTGGAGATCGAGGAGGTCGCGGCGAAGCATCCGGAGAAGATTCTCCTCGAGTCCATCGACCCCGTCGTCGGCCTCGCCGACTACCAGTCGCGAAAGCTCGCCTTCGGCCTCGGCCTCAAGGGCGACAGCATCGGCAAGTTCGTCGCCTTCGCCCGCGCGCTGTACCGCTGCTATGTCGAGACCGACGCCTCGCTGGTCGAGGTCAACCCGCTGGTCCTGCTCGAGGACGGCTCGGTGGCGGCGCTCGACGCCAAGCTGAACTTCGACGACAACGCGCTCTACCGGCACAAGGAGCTGGTGGGCTACCGGGACGTCGCGGAGGAGGACCCGATCGAGGCCCAGGCGAAGGAGTTCGACCTCGCCTACATCTCGCTCGACGGAAACATCGGCTGCATGGTGAACGGTGCGGGCCTGGCCATGGCCACCATGGACACCATCAAGCTCGTCGGCGGCCAGCCGGCGAACTTCCTCGACGTGGGTGGGGGGGCGACCAAGGAGAAGGTCACCGAGGCCTTCAAGCTGATCCTCGGCGCCAGGGCGGTCAAGGCCGTGCTGATCAACATCTTCGGTGGAATCATGAAGTGCGACGTCATCGCCGAAGGCGTGGTCGCCGCGGCCCGCGAGGTGAAGCTGAGCGTTCCGCTGGTGGTCCGCCTGGAGGGCACCAACGTGGAGCAGGGCAAGGAGATCCTCCGTCACTCCGGCCTGCCCATCATCCCCGCGGACAACCTCCGCCAGGCCGCGGAGAAGGCCGTCGCGGCCGCGCGCGGCGAGAAGGTGTCATGAGCATCCTCGTCGACCAGAACACCCGGGTGCTGATGCAGGGGATCACCGGCTCTGCCGGCTCGTTCCACGCCGGGCAGATGCTGGACTACGGGACGAAGCTCGTGGCCGGTGTCACGCCAGGGAAGGGCGGGACGAAGTTCCGCGAGTCGGTCCCCATCTTCGACACCGTGGCGGACGCGGTGAAGGCCACCTCTGCCAACGTCAGCGTGGTCTTCGTCCCGCCGCCGTTCGCCGGTGACGCCATCCTCGAGGCGGCGGACGCGGGCGTGCCGCTGGTCATCGTCATCACCGAGGGGATCCCGGTGATGGACATGGTGAAGGTGAAGCGGGCGCTCCAGGGGCGCCCGGTGCGGCTGGTGGGCCCGAACTGCCCGGGGGTCATCACTCCGGGCGCGAAGTGCAAGATCGGCATCATGCCCGGTCACATCCACAGGCCGGGGCGCATCGGCGTGGTCTCCCGCTCGGGGACCCTGACCTACGAGGCGGTCTTCCAGGTCACGCAGCTCGGGCTCGGCCAGTCGACGGCGGTGGGGATCGGCGGTGATCCGGTGAACGGGACCGACTTCGTGGATTGTCTGAAGCTCTTCAACGCCGACCCCGAGACGGACGCGGTCATCATGATCGGGGAGATCGGCGGGAGCGCCGAGGAGACCGCGGCCCAGTACATCGGCAAGGAGTTCAGGAAGCCCATCGCCGGATTCATCGCCGGCGTCTCGGCCCCGCCGGGGAAGCGCATGGGGCACGCCGGAGCGATCATCGCCGGGGGGAAGGGCACCGCCGCCGAGAAGATCCGGGCCATGGAGGCGGCCGGCGTGCTGATGGCGCCATCTCCTGCCGAGCTCGGCACCACCCTGCAGGCCGCGCTGCAACGCGGCCGCACTCGCTGAACGAAGGAACGACACCAATGGCCACTGAACGCACCCTCTCCATCATCAAGCCCGACGGACTGGAGAAGGGCATCATCGGGAGGATCATCACCCGCTTCGAGGACGCGGGACTGAAGCCGGTCGCAGTGCGGCTGCAGCACCTCTCGCAGAGGGACGCCGAGGGGTTCTACGCCGTGCACAGGGCGCGCCCCTTCTTCAAGGACCTGGTCACCTTCATGACCTCGGGGCCGGTGGTGCTCATGGTGCTGGAAGGTGAGAACGCCATCGCCCGGAACCGCGAGATCATGGGCGCCACCAACCCGGCGAACGCCGCCCCGGGCACCATCCGCAAGGACTTCGCCACGGACGTGGAGAAGAACACCGTGCACGGCTCGGACAGCGCCGACAACGCGAAGATCGAGATCGCGTACTTCTTCCGCGAGACGGAAGTGACCCCGTACCCCTCGAAGGGTCGCTAGAATGAAATCAGGAGGGTCGGGGCGATGATCCAGGTCTGGTACGGGGTGTCGGTGATGGTGTCGTAGTCCACCGTCAGACCCAGGGCGAAGGACCGGCTGAAGAAGAAGATGAACCCGCCGCCCACCCGGATCGCCAGGCCTCCCTTCGAGTAGCCGGCGGGGCCGCTGACGTTTCCGTAGCCCAGCGCTCCCTCCACGAACGGGCCGAAGTTGCCAAGCGGCAAGGTCACCCGCGCGCCCCCCAGGCCGGAGTAGATGGTCAGGTTGGAGCCCCAGCTCCCCTGGACCATCACGCCGGGCGTGACGATGACCGGCCCGACGTCGATCCCGTAGCCCGCGACCACACCCAGCGTGAACCCGGCGCTTCCCCCGTTGGCGGGGATGAAGACGCCGGGGGCGATGCTCAGGCGCAGGCCCACCGAGTTCTGGCGCACCAGGCTCGGCTCGGGCGGAGGCTCGAACGCCGGAACCTGGGTCCCGTACCCCGGCGGCACGGTCGGCGCCGTCGGTGCGGACTGCGCGTGCGCCACGGACGACACGAGCCACAGCGCTGCGGTCAGTGCGGCCTGCCCGTTCAATCGCATGGAGCGAGCCTGCACCGTCGGCGGCCCCCCGACAATCTGAACGTTGTGCCAACGGCGGCCGCGCGGGAGAGTCCGCTCCATGGACCCGGTGGCGCTCTTCATCCCCTGCTACGTGGACCAGCTCTACCCGGCAGTGGGCCTCGCGACGGCGCGGGTCCTCGAGCGGCTGGGGGTGAAGGTCGAGTACCCCGAGGACCAGACCTGCTGCGGTCAGCCCATGGCCAACGCCGGCGCCACGGCGGCGGCGGCGCCGCTCGCCAGCCACCACCTGGACGTCTTCGAGAAGTACGCCCAGGTCGTCTGCCCATCCGGGAGCTGCACCGCGATGGTCCGGCAGCACTACCACGACGTCCTCCCGCACGACCCGCGGGTCGGGACGGTCGCCGGGAGGACCTACGAGCTCTGCGAGTTCATCACCGACGTGCTCGGGCTGCGCCGCATCGAGGGGGTCTATCCACGGAAGGTGGCCATCCACCAGAGCTGCCATGGTCTTCGGGAGCTCCGCCTCGGGACCGGGAGCGAGCGGATGTTGGAGCCGTCGAACAAGGTCCGGTTGCTGGTGAGCTCCCTCGGAGGAATCCAGCTGGTGGACCTGGCGCGCCCCGACGAGTGCTGCGGGTTCGGAGGGCTCTTCTCGCTGGACGAGGCGGCGGTCTCCGGCGCGATGGGACGGGACCGCGTCGCAGACCAGATGCGCGCCGGCGCCGACGTGGTGACCGCGGTGGACATGTCTTGCCTGATGCACCTGGACGGAGTCGCTCGCCGGGGCCGGTCGCCGCTCCAGTTCCTCCACGTGGCCCAGGTGTTCGACGCCGCGATGTCCGGCGCCGCCGTGCCTGCGCCCGCCTGAACCGGCACGCCGCGCCTCAGCGGGGGCGCCGGTGCGGCCAGGGTAGGGGCTTCGGGCACTGACAGTGGGTCACGCGCTCGCATCGCCAGGGGAGGCGCCCGACCGTCTGGCCAGCGCAGATCCGCCCGCACTGCTCGATCTCCCCCGGGCAGGGGTGCACCAGCGGCTCTGCCATCAGGGTCGCGGCCACCAGGATCCCCAGGATGGGCAGGGCGGCGATCAGCGCAATTCGTGCGTTCCGGCTCACGGGGCGTGCGGCGCCCGAGGATAGTCACGGCCGGGCGCTCGCGGGGCCCCTCACGGCCCGGTTGCGCCCGGGAAGGCACTCGGCTGAAGTCGCCGGCCACCATGAACGCCCACGCCCGCGCCGCACTCACGCTGGTCCGGGACGAGGCGCGCCTGCACTGGCACGACGCCGCGGTCTGGAACATGCGGACCAAGCGGGATCGGGCCGCCAGCGCGGTGCCCGACTGGGAGGCGCTCCGCGACGCGGCCTCGCGCATCAAGTTGCACACGCTGTCCCGGCTCCCCGAGTACCTCGAGGAGTTCGAGCGGAAGGCCCTGGCCCTGGGCGCGCAGGTGCACTGGGCAGCCGACGCCGCCGAGCACAACGCCATCGTGCTCGGGCTCCTCCGCGACCGCGGTGTCACCCGGCTGGTGAAGAGCAAGTCGATGCTCACCGAGGAGTGCCACCTCAACGGCGTCCTGGAGGAGGCGGGCATCGAGGTGGTGGACACCGACCTCGGCGAACGCATCGTGCAGCTGGGCAAGGAGCCGCCGAGCCACATCGTCATGCCGGCCATCCACCGCAAGCGCGAGGAGATCGGCGAGCTCTTCCACCGCACGCTCCACACTCCCGCCGGCCTCTCCGACCCGAAGCAGCTCACCGAGGCCGCCCGGCAACACCTGCGTCAGAAGTTCCTCGCCGGTCAGGCCGGGCTCACCGGGGTGAACTTCGCCCTCGCCGAGACGGGTGGCTTCGTGGTGTGCACCAACGAGGGCAACGCCGACCTGGGCGTGGCGCTCCCACCCATTCACATCGCGTCGATGGGCGTGGAGAAGCTCATCCCGCGCGCGGCGGACCTCGCGGTCTTTCTGCGGCTCCTCGCCCGGAGTGGCACCGGTCAGCCCATCACGACGTACACCTCTCACTTCCACGGCCCGCGGCCCGGAGGCGAGCTCCACATCATCCTGGTGGACAACGGCCGGAGCAACCTGCTGGCGAGCGAGACGCACCGCCGTGCGCTCTGCTGCATCCGCTGCGGAGCGTGCATGAACACCTGCCCGGTCTACCGGCGCAGCGGCGGCCACAGCTACCGGACGACGGTGCCCGGACCCATCGGATCGGTCCTCTCGCCCGCGGCCGACGCGGTGCGGAACGTCTCGCTGCCATTCGCCTCGAGCCTGTGCGGGTCCTGCAGCGACGTGTGCCCGGTGAAGATCGACCTCCACAGCCAGCTCCTCGCCTGGAGACGCGAGCTGGATGCGCGGGGGCTCACCCCCGTCGGCAAGCGCCGGGGGGTCAAGATCGCCAGCTGGGTCCTCCAGCGGCCGCGGGTCTATCGGTTTGCAGGGTGGATGGTGCGCTTCTTCGGGCGGCTCCTGCCGGCGGGGCTGCTGCGGAGATTGTCCGGCGGCTGGGGTCAGGAGCGGGACCTCCCGCCGATGCCGGTGCGGAGCTTCCGTGAGGAGTGGAGGAGCCGTCGTGCGAACTAGCCGCGAGAAGATGCTCGAGGGGCTCCATCAGGCGCGGCCTCCGCCGGTCCCGCTGCCGGACCTCGCGACCTCGCCGGTGCGGTTCGAGGACGTGGCGTCCCGCTTCGCTCAGAGCGTCGTGGACGTGGGCGGCGCGTGCCTCCGCGTGCCGGGGCTGCTGGAGGCCGCGGCGGCCATTCGCGCGCTGCCCGTCACGCAGTCGGCGAAGCAGATCGTCTCCCTGGTATCGGACGTTCTCCCGGGGAACCTCTCCATCGACGCGGTTGCCGACCCCCACGGGTTCGCGGGCGTGGACCTGGCCATCGTGCCCGGCGAATTCGGGGTGGCGGAGAACGGGGCGGTCTGGCTGACCGACGCGGTCCTCCGCGAGCGCCGGGCGGTGCTCTTCGTCACCCAGCACCTGGTGCTGGTGGTCCCGGGCAAGGAGCTGGTCCACACCCTCCACGACGCCTACGCGCGACTGCGCCTGGGCGCTCCGGGCTTCGGCATCTTCATCTCCGGTCCCTCGAAGACCGCCGACATCGAGCAGGCGCTGGTCATCGGCGCGCACGGCGCCCGGTCGACCACCGTGCTGCTCGTGGGCTGACTGCCCGACATGAAGACGGCGCGGCTCGAGGCATTCAGCGACGGCGTGCTCGCCATCATCATCACCATCATGGTGCTCGAGCTGAAGGTGCCCCATGGCGGCGAGCTCGGCGCGCTCCGGCCGATGGTCCCGCTCTTCCTGAGCTACCTCCTGAGCTTCGTGTACGTCGGCATCTACTGGAACAACCATCACCATTTGCTCCACGCGACGCGCGAGATCAGCGGCGGAGTGATGTGGGCGAACCTCGGGCTCCTCTTCTGCCTCTCCCTCGTTCCGGTTGTGACCGCCTGGGTGGGAGACAACCCCCGGGCTCCCTGGCCCGCGGCCCTCTACGGGGTGGTGCTGCTCCTGGCCGCGGTGGCGTATCTGATCCTCGAGCGGGCCATCATCGCGCACGAGGGTCCGAGCTCGATCGTCGCCAGGGCGGTCGGACACACGCTCAAGGAGAAGCTGTCCCCGGTCGCCTACGCCCTCGGCATCGGGCTGGCGTTCGTTCACCCCTGGCTCGCGAACCTGGTCTACGCCGGGGTGGCCCTCAGCTGGATCATCCCCGACCGTCGGATGGAGCGGGGCCTTCGCAACCGCTGAACCGCTGGCCCGGCAGCTGCACCGTCCTCGTGCCGGGTGGGCCGGGCATGCTTCGTCGACCCGGACGCGCTCGCCACAGCGCAGAATAGGCCCGGGGCACCGCGTCTCGCGGGGCTGCCGGGGAGGACGCCACACCGTGATGGCTGGATCGACCCGTCTCGTCTGCGCCGCCGTGTTCACCGCGGCCGCGCTCACTGCCTGCAAGGGCAAGCCGTCGGGCTCGGACGGGCTGCCGCTGCAGCCGCTCCCGGCAGCCCCGAGGCTCGACATCGCCAAGGAGACGTTGCCCGGGGGTGGACTCACCGTCGTGGCCGCCCGGCCACACGAGGTGGTCGGCGCGGACGCACGGCCGACCATCACCTTCTCGCGCCCGGTGGTCGCCCTCATGTCCGTCGAGGAGCAGAAGGCCCTCGCGCCCCCCGCGTCGCTCAGCCCCGTGGTCGAGGGGGAGTGGCGGTGGATCGGCTCGGCCAGCGTGGAGTTCGTCCCGAGGACGCCGCTGCCCTTCGCCACCCGGTTCACCGTCACAGTGCCCGCCGGCCTCAAGGGCGTGGACGGCTCGACGCTCGAGGCGCCGTACAGCTGGTCCTTCGACACGCCGGGGCCGAAGGTCGAGGCTGCCACCCCGCCCGGCGGCTCGCGGTGGCTGAAGCCCAGCCAGGACATCGTCCTGGTGTTGAACCAGGCGGTGGTCGAGCCGGAGAAGTCCATCTCGCTCCGGGTGGGCCCGGAGGGCACGGCCTGGCCGGTGACGGTCTCGTCGAAGCCCGCGGACCCGGCCCCGGAGCAGGTGCAGCGGCCCGGGCGTGACCTCGTCCCGAGCCGGCGCACGGCGATCACCGTCAAGATGGACCGTCCGCTTCCCCTGGCGACGGCCGTGGAGCTGGTCATCGCTCCCACGCTCCGGGCCAAGGAGGGCTCGCTCACGCTCCAGCAGGAGGTTCGCCTCGACTACCGCACGTACGGCCCAGCGCGCATCGAGGGGGTCCAGGCGTGCCTGGGCGGATACGAGTGCCCGTACGGCCCGCTCGTCGTGGAGAGCAGCAACCTCCTGGACCTGGCCTCTCTGAAGGCCCACCTGAAGGTCCAGCCTGCGGTGCAGATCGACTGGGAGCGCGCCGAATCGCAGGGGCCGTACGGGAACAGGCGAAACCCTTACACCGCCCTCCCCGGGAACTTCCGTCCAGGGACGACCTACGTGGTCACCATCGCCTCCGGGGTGAACGACGTCTTCGGACAGACCGCGCCCTCGGCACAGGGGCAGATCCGCACGGACGATCTCCGCCCGGAGTTCGAGCTCGGCCCGGACCTGGCCCTCCTCGAGGCCAAGGGAGATGGCGACCTCCCGGTGCGCTTCACCAACGTGACCGCGCTGGACGCGCAGCTCTGGCCGCTCGGACCCGCGGAGCTGGCGCGGTTCCTGTCGGGGCGCCGCACCGCGCAGACCGTTCCCGCGGGACAGCCAATCACGACCCACATCGCGCTCGACGGCACGCACAACGTCCCGGGCACCCGTCCGGTGAAGGTGAGGGAGCTGCTCGGGGGCAGGGGCACCGGCCTCTTTCACCTGGTCACCACTGCGCCCGAGATCGACACCCGCCGGGGATGGCAGCGGACCCAGCGCGTGACGGGCCAGATCACCGACCTCGCCGTGCACTCCAAGCTCGGCGCGACCTCGGGCATCGTCTGGGTCAGCAGGGTGTCGGATGGCGGCGTGGCACCGGGAGCAGCGCTCTCGCTGTACGACGCCGACGGCGCGGTGAAGTGGCAGGGGAGGACGGATGCGGATGGCCTGGCGCGGCTGCCCGGCCTCGCGGCGCTGGTCGGACCGGGGAAGGCGGGCTCGCGCAGGAGCCGGGACCAGGAGGGTGGGCCGCCGTTCGCGCTCGTCGCCGCGTCTCTGGACGGCGACACCGGCGTCACCCTGGCGGACTGGTCGGGCGGCTTCGGGCCTTGGGCGTTCGGGGTGGAGGGCGCGTGGGACGGAAAGCGGCCCCAGTCGATGGGCTTCGCGGTCGCCGAGCGCGGCATCTACCGGCCGGGGGATACCGTCGACGTCAAGGGCATGCTCCGCTACCGGCGGCTCGGGGTGGTGACCACGCCCGCCCGGGGAACGAAGGCCGACCTGTCGGTGACGGACTCTCGCGGGAAGGAGATCTGGTCCCGGAGCATCCCCCTGAGCGAGTTCGGCACCTTCTCGGCGGAGGTGCCGGTCGACGCCGGCGCGCCCCTCGGCACGTACCTGCTCCGGGCGAGCGCGGACGTCCCCTCGGGCGGCATCTCCACCAGCGCGACGTTCCGGGTGGAGGAGTACCGCCCGCCCCAGTTCAAGGTCGACGTCACCACGACGTCCCCCGAGGCGCTGAGCGGCCAGAAACTCCAGGGCAGGGTGCTGGCGCGGTATCTGTTCGGCGGCGCGATGCCCGGGGCCGCGGTGCGCTGGACCGCCACCCGCTCCACGGAGGACTACCAGCCCCCGGACAACCCGGGGTTCGCCTTCGGGGTCAACACCTGGGAGTGGAGCGACGAGCGGCCTGGGTCGACCACCGAGGTCATGGGCGCCGGCGAGGGCAAGACGGATGGGCAGGGGGTCTTCGAGATCGACGCCGGTCAGGTCGAGACACCGGGCGGACGCTCCTCGGTGGTGACCCTCGAGGCCGAGGTGGCGGACGTCAATCGCCAGCGCATCGCCAACCGGGCGGTGGTGCACGTGCACCCGGCCGCGCTCTACGCCGGCATCCGGCAGCGCAACGTGGACGGCTTCGCCGAGGTGGGCAAGCCGGTGTCGCTCGAGGCGGTGGCGGTGTCTCCGGACGGCAAGCGGCAGAAGGGCGACGTTCAGGTCAGCGTCTTCCGGCGCGACTGGAAGTTCGTGCGGAAGAAGACCGCCGGGGACCGCTGGGAGACGCTCAGCGAGCCGGTGGAGGAGCCGGTGGCAACGTGCACCGTGAAGGTCGAGCAGGTTCCGGGCCCGTGCAGCTTCACCCCGAAGGCGCCCGGTCTGCATGTCGTGCAGGCCGAGATCGTGGACGCGCAGAAGCGGAAGCAGACCACCCGCAGCTCGCTGTACGTCGTGGGTGACGGCTGGGTCTCGTGGCAGCGCAACGACTCGGACCGCATCGACCTGGTGACGGACAAGGCGGTCTACGACGTGGGCGAGACCGCGCGGGTCCTGGTGAAGAGCCCGTTCCCGTCGGCAGAGGCGGTGCTCACCGTGGAGCGCGAGGGCGTGAGCCTCGCCCGTCGGGTGAAGCTCAAGGGTGCAGCGACCATGCTCGAGGTCCCGGTCGGGGAGACGGGCATCCCGGACGTCTACGTGGGCGTCGTCCTGGTGCGGGGGCGCGTCCCGCAGGCGGACGGCCCCGCGGCCGGGGACGACCCGGGCAGGCCTCAGGTCCGGGTTGGCTACGCGAAGCTGAAGGTCGAGCGGAAGAGCAAGCGCCTCGCCGTGGAGGTGACGCCGGAGCGGACCCAGTACCGTCCGCGCGAGACGGTGAAGGTGGCGCTGAGAACGGCCGACTGGAAGGGCGCGCCGGTCTCCGCCGAGGTGGCGGTCTGGGCCGTGGACGAGGGCGTGCTGCGGCTCACCAGCTACGAGCCCCCCGATCCGCTGGACACGCTCCAGCCCGAGCGCGGGCTCTCGGTCCGCATCGGCGAGCCGCTCATTCATCTGGTCCGGCGCACCGCGTACGCCGACAAGGGGATGACCACGGGCGGTGGCGGAGGCGCGGAGGGGGGAGGAGGCATCCGCTCGCAGTTCAAGACCACGGTGCTCTTCGCCCCCGCGGTCATCACCGGCGCGGACGGCAGGGCGCAGGTCGAGTTCACCCTGCCCGACAACCTGACGACGTACCGGATCATGGCGCTGGCCATCGACCACGGCGATCGCGGCGGGAAGGGCGGGAGCGCCATCCAGGTCTCGAAGCCCCTGCTCGCGATGCCGGCGTTGCCGAGGCTGGCCAGGGTCGGGGACACGGTGGAGGCCGGCGTGGTGGTGCACGCGCCTTCGGGGAAGATCAAGGAGGTGGAGGTCACCGCCAGCGCCACGGGTCCGCTCAAGCTCCAGGGAGAGACCCGAAGGACCCTCGCGCTGCCGGAGGGCAAGCCGCGCGAGGTTCGCTTCCGGTACGTCGCCGAAGGGCCGGGAGAGGCGGTGCTCCGGTTCGCGATCTCGGGAGGTGGCGAGCAGGACGCGGTCGAGCAGCGCGTCCCGGTCCGCATCCCGACGCAGCTGGAGGCGGTCGCGCTCGCCGGCGAGACGAAGGATGTGGCCCGCGAGGCGCTCTCGACCCCGAGCGGCGTCCGTCCCGACGTGGGCGGGCTCGAGCTGACCATGGCCTCCACCGTCCTCGGCGGCTACGGCGAGGCGATGCGGCAGCTGGTGGACTACCCGTACGGGTGCCTCGAGCAGCTGTCCTCGCGGCTGGTGCCCTTCGTTGCTCTGCGCGAGCTGCACGGCGTCTTCAAGCTCCCGTGGCGACCGGACAGCGTTCGCGCGTGGGTGGGCGAGGACGCCATCGCGCGGTGGGGGACGACGGATCCGGACGTCGTGGCGAGCAAGACCGTGAAGGCCATCGAGGCGCTGCAACGGCATGACGGCGGCTACGGCTACTGGAGCTCGGACAGCTGCAGCTCACCCCACGGGTCGGCCTACGCCGTCCTGGCGCTCGGGCGCGCGGCCGAGGTCGGGTATCCGGTGGACCGGGATGCGCTCAGGCGCGGGCAGCAGTTCCTGACGAAGGTAGCCGCGGGCAACGTCCCATCGTGCAGCTGGTGGGCGCGAGAGGTGGAACCCGGGACGCGGGCCTTCGCCCTGTACTCGCTCGCGCGCACCGGTGCGCCGCAGGCCTCGAGCGCCACCGCGCTGTACGCGCGGCGCTCCGAGCTGCCGTTCTACGGAAAGGCGATGCTCGCCGATGCGCTCTTCGTCGGGGGGGGAGACCGGGCCGCTGCCCGTCAGCTCACGACCGAGCTGATGGACCGGGCGACCGAGACCTCCGGCACGCTGCACCTGGAGGAGATGAACGGCGTCACCTACCAGTCCGACTGGTCCAGCGACCTGCGGACGACCGCCATCGCCCTCCAGACCCTGGTCGACGTCACACCGGACCACCCGTTCGTCGGCAAGATGGCCCGTTACCTCGTCCAGGCGCGGGGGCCGGACGGCCGGTACAAGACCACCCAGGAGGCTTCCTTCGCCCTCATGGCGCTCACCGAGGTGGTCCGGACGCGCGAGAAGGACGCGCCGGAATTCGTGGGGAAGGTGCAGATCGCCGGGAAGGAGATCGCCCGGTCCGACTTCCACGGCCGCACCCTGGACGTCCAGCGGACTGTGCTCCCGATGTCCCGGTTGCCCCAGCTCGGGAAGGCGTCTGCCTTCCAGTTCCTCCGCGAGGGAAGGACCGGGCTCCTCTCGTACACCGCGGTGATGCGGTACGCCCCTGCGGAGATGCCGCGGAACGCGCTCGAGCGCGGGCTGGTGGTCCAGCGCTGGATCGAGCCGTACGCCGGCGGCGGTCAGCTGAAGGCGGTCAAGGCTGGGGAGCTGGTCAGGCTCAAGGTCAGGGTGGGTACGCCGGCGGCGCGCACCAACGTGGTGCTCGAGATTCCGCTTCCGGCGGGCCTCGAAGCGGTGGACACCAGCCTCGCCACGGTCGCGCGGCTGCCGGGTGGCGAGCCGGGCGCGGACACCGAGACGGA
>Ga0208851_1000104_pt1 | contig 35223 bp, 36 predicted proteins | sample NGESurshal092012_FD_184481 | JGI IMG/M metagenome (GOLD analysis project Ga0208851, IMG submission 184481) | Arctic peat soil microbial communities from Barrow, Alaska - NGEE Surface sample 415-2 shallow-092012 (SPAdes) | ecosystem: Environmental > Terrestrial > Soil > Wetlands > Peat ... | reverse complement strand
TTTTCTTCGTCCACGTCCACGTTTTTCATCTCCTTTGCCCTTGCTAAGCGACAGGGTGAACATTCCTTTTAACCTTTTCTTATTATTTATCCTAAAATTGTGCCTGCAACGCGCAATCTGACGCGAAACGAACTTATATTACTCAGGAAAAAAAGAGGAGGGGCTTAAGCCCCTATTGCGCTTTCACTACGACTGTGTGTGCGACGCGATCGCCGAGACGCTGTTTCTTGTCTGAGGTCCAGATAAGTATTGCGCCAAGCAAATATGGTATGAAGTACGGAATAGCGTCGATAAGCAAAAGAATCGTTCGCACGAACGCATCTCCGTACGAGATCTTTGAGCTGTCCGCCTCCTTTACGACCTTAATCTTGACGAGCATCATGCCAACTGATTGCCCGTAAAGTCCTAACAGAAGCGTGAAGTACAGCAGTTCGATCACCAAGGTTATACCGAATATCGCGTAGTATGCAGCACCAATCGTAACCGCGCCAGTTGCTGCATCATAGGATACAGCCGATGCAGCGAAAGGAAGCGTCAGTATGTAGTTTATAATTCCCAAAATAATGACATCAATGAGAAGCGCTACAAAACGAATGCCGACACCTTGGTACTGCATTTCAGCGCCTTGTGCTGCAAACGTCGGAGCGGGCTCCGCAATAGTCGGACCTGCAACTGGTTGTGAAGCAGCGGCTAGCGGTGCGCCACAGCTCTCGCAAAACTTGGCATCTGGTGCGGCTTGAGTGCCGCATTGCGCACATTTTTCTTCGTCCACGTTTTTTCACCTCCTTTTTTTTGAATAATAGGGCTAACATTCCTTTTTAACCTTTTTCTTTCAAACCAGCGCAGCCGCGAATTTAGACTTTTTACAAATCGGTGACTACTGCGCTTGGTCGTTAAGGAGCGGCCGTCATGACCGGTCTATACCTTCACAACACAATAGCCGTGAGAAAATAGGCGTTATCCGCTCTTTCTGCAACAAAATGAAAAATCAAAAGTTCAACGCTATCCGTAAAAATAAAGGGGGGCTACACCCCTTCACGCTTTTACTACCACCGTGTGTCCAACTCGATCGCCCAAGCGCTGTTTTTCTTCTGAAGACCAGATGAGGACAGCACCGAGCAGGTATGGGACAAAGTACGGAATTTCATCTAGAAATCGGAGGATCGTCCGGACTGCAGCTTGCGAGTAATCGATTGGCGTGCCATCTACTTCTCGCACAACTTTGATCTTCACGGCCATCTTCCCGACGGTCTGGCCGTAATGCCCTTCGAGCAATGTAAAGTACAACATAAATACCGCAAGGGAAACGAGCCCGCCCAAAACACCGGCAAACGAAAAGGTGACCGTACCGGCTGCATTATTCGTTATGGCGGCGAACGCGTTGAAGGGGGCTGATAATATGCCCGCGATGATCGCTATGATAATGGTATCGATAAGTATCGCGACAAAGCGAATGGCGACCCCTTGGTAAGGTGTAGGTGTGTATGGCACATAAACACGGGGAGCCTGATACCCGGGTGCGGGAGCGAACGCGGGCATTGGCTTAACTGGTTTAACAGCAAGAACCGCGCCACAACTCTCGCAATATTTAGCGCCAGGTGACGTCGTAGTGCCACAGTGTGCGCATTGATTCTCGTCCACGATTTAACCTCCTTTAGTTAAGCCATAGGGAAAACAACTTTTTAATCTTTTTCTTACCGTCCGATTGTGTCTCTTCATGCGGTGCGATTAAGACTGCATTTGTTCTTTTAATCACTGTGGTTGTGTTTTTTAAGCTGAATGACACATATCGTCATTATCCATCTAATAAAAGATACTAGGACCTTTTTGCGTTAACTGGAGCATTAGGCTCCGCATCTCGCGAAGGCAGCGGTGCTTTCTTGAGCCACAGGAGAGAACCACCGATCACTTGCTCACCACTACGGTGTGTGCGACGCGGTCTCCAAGTCGCTGCTCCTTATCTGATGTCCAGATAAAGATCGCCCCAATCAGATAATCGAACAAGCCGTCGATGATACGAAGAACGGTACGCACCGCCGCTTCGCCGTAGTCGATCGGCATTCCATCTGTTTCTCGCACGACTTTGATATTGAGCGCCATCTTGCCAATTGTTTGTCCATAGTGCCCCTCAAGCAGCGTAAAGTAGAGAAACCAGATAGCAAATCCTATTAGGGATGCCAAGGCAATGGACCCCCACGCAATGGTTGATACGTTTTCAGAGACCGCAGTAGCGGCTACGGCTGCTGCGAGGAATGGCAACGCTAAGAGTCCTGCAATGATCCCGATGATGAAATAATCAATCAGTATTGCTACGAAACGAATAGCAACGCCTCGGTAAGGTGTTGGAACGCCCGTGTAATATGCAGGCGCCTGGTAGGCTGTGGGACCTTCTGCTGGCGGTTGCATGCCTTGCGGGGCGACTGGAGCACCACAACTCTCGCAATACTTGGCGCCTGGTGATGTTGCAGTGCCACACTGTGCGCATCGATTTTCTTCCACGTCGTTCACCTCTTTTGTTAAGACTATGCTTTTTACTATTTCAAGCCTTCTTTTCGCTTACAGGATCCGAAGAACGCGTTTTTACACATCTGCACGCTGCTAAAGGCGTAGGTGCCTAACCTGAAGGGCCTTCTGCCATACATTCGAAGCTTTTTCTTCACCTGATGCGTAAGACCAGACAAATTTTGACTAAAAGGCGACCTTTATATCGAGTGCTGATTTTACCCAAACTTTACGAAAACTTGACTGCAACATAAACACAGCTGCCTACTCTCCTCTAGGCGCTTATATACCCATACGCTGTGTGTTTGTATTCCTATCATTGCACTCGGCATCCGCGGAGTTTGCTGATAACAGCTCTTGGACTAAACTTTAGCACAAAAAAAGATGAATCCAGCATTTAATTCTCGAGCTCGTGTAGAGACTACCTCGGCCGAACGGAGTCATGTGCCACTGGATTGGGGTGCTCACAGAGTCAGCCGAATTTTGGTGTGAACCGCTTCCCGTTGTCACCAGGATAAGGTTCGGTGTGACGGAAGCGGTTTTCCCAAATCTCCAAAGGTATCGAAGGAAAGACCTGACAGACACGAGGGCTAATATAGTTCTTGCAGCTCAGACAGAGCGGGACTTTCTTTTGTTTCACGCGCACCTTATACGGTATTAGAAAGAGTGTTCGTCTTTTCCCGGTCACACGGCTTGGGTCTTTGGCACGTGCTCCCTGTATAGCTCTTCGAGCTCGGGCAACTCCTCCACAGGCGTCGGGATCACTTTCACATCGTTTTCCAGCACCTTTTGCGCGAGCTCTCGGAAAATCGCCGCCTCCTTAGACTGGGGAGCGTGTTCGACCACAGCTCGGCCTTCAAGTTCACACGCCTGAATGACCGAACTGTGCGGAACAAATTCCACGAATGTGCTGCCCAACCGCTGGGCAAACGCAGGAACCACTGCCCGTTCCAAGGCGTCATCACCGTTACTGTTACAGATAATACCTGACAACCCTGTGTCGCCGCGGCGCGCAAGACGCTGCACCGCCCGCGCGATGTTATTCGCCGCGTAGATGCTCATAAAACCTCCGGAACAAACGAGGTAGATCTCACTCGCAAATCCTTCACGGATGGGCATCGCGAACCCACCGCACACGACGTCGCCGAGCACGTCGTAGATGGCCACATCAATTTCAAAGGTTTCGAACGCCTTGAGGTCTTTCAGAATCTGGAGCGCCGTGAGGACCCCGCGCCCTGCACAGCCGATTCCCGGCTCCGGACCTCCCGCTTCGACGCAGTAGATGCCGCTTGGCGTCTTGAAGACAATGTCCTCGAGCGAAATGGCGTGCGCGTCCTGTCCGTGGCGGAGCTTGTCTCTGTAGATCTCCAGGACAGCGGGGATGAGGTGCCCACCCGCGAGTATCCTCGTTGAGTCCCGCTTTGGGTCGCAGCCGACCTGCATGACGTTAACCCCTTGCTCATTGAGGGCCGCTGAAATGTTCGAAGCGATAGTGCTCTTTCCGATTCCTCCCTTACCATAGATTGCGATTTGTTTCATTGTGATGTCTCCTCTACCAGCGTGCCGTATACCGCCGTTGCGTTGACCGCCACCGGTCGCTCCACTCGTTTTGGATGCACTCGAGCAGATTGAGAATGCCGCGATAGCCGAAGTACGCCCGATTGAGCAAGCGGAACTGCCTGACAGGGCGCACCACCTCGAAGACGTACGGCACGTCAAGTCCCTCGCTCGCGTGCCGCTCGATCGTGCTTCCGAAAACGACCCGCGGCCGCACCGCCTCAATGTTTCTCCTCGTCGCGTAGACGTCGGTCCCACACACGACGTGGGGCGCAAGGCCGAGGTCGCGCAATTCGCATTCGAGCAGACCAGCCGCGTCGGGGTGTGCAGAGCGAAGGGCAACGAGCACGGGCGTCAGCTCCATCTCCTCGGTGGCAAAACGGACTAACGGGATGCCAACCGTGGCGTCGGCCACGATGGCTGCGGGGGTCCGATAGAAAAAGCGCGCTATAGGCCACCGCCGGCGACACGTTTCTGTGACCATCCGTTCGCCGTCCGCGATCAAGCCCTCTGCGACCGGCTCCGCGTTGAAGCGCTCGCCGAGCGCCGTGAGCCATCGTCGCGTGTTGGTCATGCCGATGGGGAGAGGTAATCCTGCACAAAGCGGTTCGACTCCAAAGGTGTCGGCGAGATACGCGACGGCTCTGTAGCCAGCGTCGTGGCTCAAATGCAGCACACCCTCGGCGGCGGCGACGTTCGCCAAATCGCTGAGGGGAGTGGCGTGAGTGAGTGTGGCCACCACCTGAACGCCCAATCGGGAAAGAACGTGTTTTACCCACTCAAGATCGGCCATCCATGTCGGATTCGCGTTGGCGTGCGGTGCTACGAGGCACACCGAGTTTGGGATCGTTCGGCGCGTTTCAGCGAGCGCGCGGAGCATCGCGTCGAGGGCGAGGTCAATACCATCATATTGCGACCCGCGAAACCCAGCGCACTCGATAGGAATAATCTTGAAGTCGACCTTGGGCTGCACATCCTGACAAACCGCGATGATGTCGTCGCCTACGATTTCTGGTCCGCAGGCACTCAGCACAAAGAGCGCTGAGATATCGAGCTCTTTCGCCTCGAGGATCGTGCGCGCGAGGAGCTCTTCGCCCCCGTGGACGATCTCATCCTCACACAACTTCGTACACAGCGTCGTCGTCTGGGCGTAGTCGCAGTCCTGCCAGGAAAAAGCGCCGTCAACGAGGTAATTGCACCCCTGCGGGGCGTGCGCGAGAACAGCACTATCGCTTACCCCGAGTGCCGTTTGGGCGGCGCCGCTGAGAGCGCACCTGACGTATGGGTCAAGGCATGCATCGGTGGGCGTCGTGCGTACCGCGCACGCCGCGTCAGTTTGTTTCGTTGCCGTAGAGCATCCCTCGGAAGAGTGTTGAGCGTGGGAGACGTTGGTTCTCCATGGCTTGTCGGAGCAGCGCGGCGATGTTGTGAATGCCCCTGAAGCCGTAGTGGGGCAGATACGCAGGGTTGAGGAGCGTGAGATTCACCACCGGACACCCTGGAAAGCGGGCGGCGTTGCCAAAGAAGATCGGATCGTCAAAACCCCGTACGATTGTTTCGAGCTCGCGCTCCGTCTCGCGCGACGAACGGAAGCTCCCCAAACGGAAGAGTCCTTTGGTAAGGATTACTTCGGGATTGACGCCGGTCTCTAACAAGAACTTGATGCTCGGCATGCGCTCCTTAATCGTGTACGGGTGCACGTTAATGACGACAGGGTGGGCGCCGCACTCTTCGGCCATCCGTGCGAGCGAGAGGGCTCGAATGGGGCCAGGAAACTCTGATATCTCGATAATAGCAGTCTTGCCCTCGAGCGTGTGCTGCATGTAATCAAGGTCTGGGCGTATCCGTTCGGTCTCATCCCGGATCACCCGCTCAGCCTCTTTTTCTAAACCGAGCGGCCGTGCGATGCCCATAAGCCATTCCTCCGTCGCTGTAAGCCCGTAAGGTTGTCCAGTCCTGCTGTACGGGATGCCGAAGCGCGCTTCCATGGCGTCGCCGAGCTTTTGTCCCCAGTCATAGCACCACGAGGCATTGAGTTCGACCTCGCGTGCTCGACGGATCTCTTCGACCGTGCACCCGCCGGCGATGACTGCGTTTATCTTGACGCCCACCGCGTGCAGCAGCTTTGTGATCTCGTCGAGGTCGTCGCTAAACTCGGTAAGGGAAGGGCCCATTCGCGCACCGATGAGGTTGATCGTTCCCCTCCGCGTTGCTCTCGGAGGCTCCATCAGATCCATGATAAGCTCGAAGGCGTCTTCGTAGCCGCTGCGGAAGTCGCCACCAAATCCCTCGCTGCGAAGCGCGAGCACACGAGCGTGTACTAGCTTTTCGGCCTCGCGCGCAACGCTCTCGACGTCGTCGCCGATGATCCCGGAACAGCAGCAGGAGAGGATGACGATAAGGTCTGGATGGTAGCGCTCGTCGGCCTCCTTTACCGCTTCGAGGAGCTTACCTTCGCCGCCGTAGATGATGTTCGTTTCATCAAGAGAGGTGCAAGCGGTCGGCTCGAGGGGGACGCCACGGAATTCGCAGCATTCCCTCGTCCTTACGATATCGGAGACCCACAAAGGGCATCCCGTAGGACCATGCACGAGGGGGACTACGTGACGAATACCACTTATGACATAATACGAGGTAAAGAACTTACACATGGGTGCATGCGAGGCCTGCAGCTTCGGAACCATCTCGCCCCGTTCGACCTTCTCGACGAGTTGTTGCAAGGTCCCGTGAAAAACGATGTCGTCGTTGTTCTTCATGTATTTTATAGGTCTTTTACGTGCTCGTACTCGGTTTAGCGGGCCAAGGGTCAGGAATTAAAATTATGAAGTATTAATAATAATCTGTGTTCAAAAGTGATAAAGGTTAGCCGATCGCGTTCTTCAGAGCTCAATTGTCGAACCTGCAGCAAAGCAACTCGAATCTAACGTAGACTTCATCGTGACGGCGCCCGCTGCGCTTTAACTAAGATAACGACGGTATTTAGGATAAATGGCGCATGAAATTGACTTGCGCAAAACTTAGCTAACTCAGTCGGTTTACTTTGTTGAGCAAGTCATAAAGTAATGAACACCTTCCAAATGGCTTTTTTAGAAAGGGGTCGAGATCTAACCACAAAAAAAGGCCAATAGAAAACTTGATACGCGTAAGAACGTCATCTATCGACAGTATGGCCTACAGGGGCAAGGCGCATGACGTAATTATTGCGGAACTCGTTGACCAGATCAAAAAGGAGGGTTCCGTCCAGACCCTAGTGGTGGAAACCTACAAGAACCTCAAAGGGATTTCCGGAACGACTCACCAATTTGACGTGTATTGGGAGTTTCTAACGAGGGGAAAAACGCACAGATGCGTAATCGAGGTGAGATACTGGGACAAACCAGTCAGTGTGCAAAAACTCAGTAGATTTCGAAAAACTATCAATGATGTGCAGGCTCTTTCAACTGGCATTTTTCTCGCGTCGAGCGGATTTGAGAAAAACGCGCGTAAATACGCAAAGCGTCAAAACATTGATGTGTGGGTTTATCCGTTCAGCATCAAAGTAGAAAACGAAGAGGTCACTTTTTTTGTCGCCAAATTTGAGTACGTATCACCTGTTTTTGATGAAGTTTGGATAGAAAGAGTCCTAAAACCTAAGCTCCAAGAAGAAACCCATTTACCAGCGAACCTAGAGGGCACCGACGAAGAAACGCACATATTTAGTGAGCAGTGCGCTGCTAAGACCGTACGAGAGGTTCTTAACGAACACTACCTAGCAGAAATGACTGACGAACCAGCCCACGAAATTTGCGTGCTATTTGACAAGCCAACGTATATCGAAACAGGCGATCTCGCCGCCCCTATGTTGAAATTAAACGGTTTAGATGCAGTTTTTTCGATGACTTCACCTAAAGAAACGCTTCAACACGTATCGAAGGACTATGCACGCCGTGCCGTCGAATTCATAGCCGTTCTTTTCAAAGAACGATGAAAATGATATAAGGAACCGCGCTTGTCCTTCGCCAAATATAAAGACAGATAAAGTGAAGTCGGCTTCAATGAGTTGATGTGACGGATCAGCAGTCAAAGGTCCTCAGCTCGCTAGAGGCGCTGCTTCCTGATCTCCATAAGAATGGCTTGTTGTTCTCTTAATAACCCAAACCGACTTTTTTGGGATGCCAATTAAAAAAAGACCGAAGAATTTGCGGAGCCGTCTAAATAGGGTTATTACTTTAACGGTATATGTTAATGTTTAGTGCGGTTTCTTTTTAGATAAAACACCGCAATTCCGAAATGGAGTATATTAATGAAGTTATTAGCCTCGATTGCTACCATGCTGGTGCTCGCAGAAGCTGGAGCTAACACTGTTTTTGAAAGTGAATCTGGATTTAAGATCACATGGCCAACGCGGTACAAAACGGACCAGAACGCATCAACTTCTACAAAACTCTACATTTATCTTGCCGATGGCACGCCGGTCGACGCCATCACCGTCAGCACTGACGAAAGTTTCAATGAGCACGCGACTCTTGATACGGTCACTGAAAAATATGCAGACGCCATAACGAGCGCTTACAAAGAACTCAAGGTACTATCTAAAGAACGCACGACTTTGAGTGGGCATGCCGCATTTCGCACAATCTACAGGGGCACGCTCGCGGTCCAGTATGACGACAATACCGTGCGAGAAGAGACGCTTAAAGTGAACCAAACGTGGGCTCTCACGAACGCGCGGGTTTATACGCTTACATACAAAGCCCTCGCACGAGATTATAATCGGTACTTACCACAGGCACGCTCGATAATGAAGTCATTCACGCTAGAGTGAGACTTCTATAAACGTTAATGCGCCATTTGCATTCGCAGTGCCATTTAAGAAACTCAACATTTAAGCGCTAAGTGCAAAGCTAGGGCGCACAGTCGTAAGACCCCCGCATGCAACCCAAAAATACCTTTAAGAAGCTTACCTTCTTTGACGTCACCAATTTGCTCGTCGGCGCCATCGTCGGCGCTGATATTTACGTTGTTGCCTCCTTGGGGAGCCAATATCTTGGGCCTGCAAGCCTTGTTGCGTGGATTGCCGCCGGAGCGATCGCCATCATTATAGCGCTCAACTTTGCTGAATGCGCAACGCTTGTGCCACGGGTCGGCGGCGCCTATGCGTACGCACGGGAGGTGTGGGGAGATTTCGCGGGGTTTGTCGTCGGCTGGGCGCTCTGGCTCGCCGAGGTAGCGGCGCTCGCCGTTTTTCCCGTTGCCTTCGTGCGGTACTTGACGTTTTTCTTACCCGCCCTCACCACAGCAGAAGGCGCGGCCATTAAAGTGCTTTTCATCGCATCAATCACCTATGTGAACATACGCGGGACAAAGATGGCAGGAAGAGCCAATGACGTTCTCACGATTGCGAAGCTAAGCCCTCTTCTGCTGTTAATCGTCGCGGGGTTGATCTACATGGCATTTAATCCGACCGCCACCAACGCGAACTTCGTGCCCTTTGCCCCGCTCGGCTTCGATCACTTTGGACAGGCGCTCATTTTGATCTTCTGGGCGTACGCCGGATTTGAACTCGCAGCTATCCCGTCGAACGAGATTGAAAATCCGACCCGGACGATACCTAAGGCCATCATCGTCGGAATGGCGATAGTCACGCTGTTCTACCTATTGACGAACTTCGTTATCATCGGCGTTGTTAACTGGACGTCGCTCCAGTTCGATCCCGCGCCCCTTGCCACCGCTGGCAGCGTGGCATTTTCGCTGACGCCCACGCTTGCGCTGATCGGCGGCCTCATACTCGGCGTTGGCGCGCTCATATCTGTTTCCGGGTCCGATGAGTCGGGCACGTTGTCGACGGCCCGACTGTCCTATGCCATCTCACTCGATGGTCTCTTTCCACGTTTTTTTAGCGACCTTCACGCGCGATACGGTACGCCGTATAAGAGTCTCATCGCCCAAGGCGTTCTCGCGTTGGGCCTCTCGCTGTTCGGGGGCTTGACTCAGCTCATCCTCTTTTCGACCTTCAACCTTGCTTTCGTGTATCTCACCACTTGTGCAGTGGTTCTCGCGCTGCGAGAGCGAGGACGGATTAAAGCCGGCCGCACCCTAATTGAAAAGATGACAGGACCGATCGTTCCTGTTGCCGGAATACTCTTGTCTGCACTTCTGATATTCGAAAGCGGCATAACAACGGTTGTCATTGGGCTCGTAACTATCGCGATAGGGATTCCCATTTATGCGTTCTATTCGCCACACAGCGAGATGGAAATGGTCAAAGCGACGTTCTACTCGACTGAAGCTGTGCTATCGCGAGTTACACGAACGCAGCGGGTCTTTCTTGGTTACTTGTTGCGGATCGTAACCAGGCGTTGAACCCACCCTAGAAACTTGTATTTTCCGACTGGAAAGCCTTAAGGTGTTTCTCGTACAATTTGCATGTTTAGGTTTTTTTTCAGAAGCATTAGACGTTAAAGAAGGACGAAACGCATGAAAGAGAAGTTAGCTGCAATCGTTGTGTTTCTTATGATCGTATCGCTATCCGCGGCAGGTTGCACAAAGATTACTACAACCGTGCCAGCGACGCAACCCGGGCAGCAGCTTGCGCAATACATAGAGAATTACAATACCACGTTGAAGAGTGAGCATCCAAATAATTTGACCGCCTGGCTAGTAACGCCGATAAACAACACTTCTGCTCAAATACAAGATGCGTGGACAGATGCTGCATCTAGCACCAGCGCGGCAAACATCACCTACAGTGAAAATGTCACCGTCATGAGGTTCAGTTCCCCTGACGAAGCGACGACATATGTCAACGGACACAACGCTGGTTATCGATTAGTAGCAACGTCATATCCGAGCAAATTCAGTCCTGAAGCGAGCCAGCGCGCAAAAGGGAACGCGACGACTGCCTATACCATTTATACTACCGGCAACGGGATAGGGGCTCCAAGCAAACAGATTGTGCAGATTGATCAATTCGTTTGGGTCGGCGACTATCAATACTTACTATCTGCTCCGTGACCGACTGACGATAGCTTAGTTTAGCACGCTCTCTTCAGTCTAATTCTCCGCCAGATATGAACAGAAGTTGCTGAAGATCGAACGAAGATCGACTACCAATAGGATGACGCCTTCACATTTGTCGCTTAGTTTAGTGCTGCTGTTCACCTTAAGAGTGTTGGCAAAGGCACCCTAAGACCGCTTAAAAACGCCGGGGCCCATCGATTTCTCAGGGAGCTTATTGCGGCCTTGCCGCACTCGTTGGTCAAAAAAGAACACGCTTGTTATGAGGAGTATAGTGCCATTTCGTTTAACTTATGTGCCGCGGCCGAAGCACGCTGTTCACCGCGTTGGCGAGGCGCTCTGCGCACTTGTTGCAGTTCGGATCGTTTGTGGAATTCAAGCAGCCGAAGTGGGGACCATACCAGCAGGCCCCGTTTTTTGTGGTCGTTGCATTCGTTGCCATCACGTTCATCTCCGATCGAGACTACACGGAGTGGTTTCATAAGGCTGCGTGAGGCAGCGATTTCGTGGAAAAGTGTGACAGCGTGTCTGTGTCACACCTGAGCGTGATTCGACGAGATTCGCAAACGGTGAAATTCAACTACTTGCGCGCCGCTCTTAGCGAATCACTATCCAGATTCACAACTCGTTTTCGGCTATGAACAGCAATTGCGTAGAAGTCGATGAGCTTATACTGCAACTAGCGGACTACAAAAACGACTATGCTGACGTGGCGGCCGAAAAGCTGCTACGCAAGTGCTCGCGTTCTTGGGGAGCGTACCAGTATCTGGAGAACCATAGGCATGACACATGACTTCCAAACAGCGCACGGCAACAATTAAGAGGGATTATAAACCGTATACGGATGCGAATGCATCAGCAGCGTGAGCACAGTTGAGTCTAACACCACTCAACCACTCTTAAACTAAACCGGCTACTTTAGAGAATCTGCTGACCTGACTAAAGATTTCGGGGCTTCAGCTCAACTGTTTCACTTGAGAATTATCTCGTCGATAGCACGTCTCTTTCGTGGAGTGGGCGCTTCATCAGGGTAACCGAGCGGTAGCAGAGCAACAACGTGGATGCTATTTTCCCAGCCAAAGATGGCTTTGATCTTCTGTTCGTCGAGCATTCTCACCCAGCAACTTCCCAAGCCAAAATCCAAGGCCCTCAACACAATATGCTCAATGGCAATCGCGACGTTGAACGCGATGCTTGGCGCAAGCTCCTGGAAATTCATGCCTTTAAGTTGCTCGGCTCGTCCACGAAGAACACGCAACATTGTCTCCTCAAGCCCCCCCTCTTTTCCAAATTCCTGACTTCTAGCCGTGATTCCTTCAAAATAGCCGAGCAGGTCGGCACAACAGACAAGCACGACGGGAGCCTGAGCAACAAACGATTGGCGATAGGCAGCTTCCGCCAATTTTGCCTTTGTCTCGTCGTCTGAAACAATCTTAAACCGCCACGGTTGTGTATTTGAAGCTGATGGCGCTAGTCTCGCGGCTTCGATCAGTGCCATTATATGCTCATCTGGCACAGGATCCTGCTTAAATTTCCTTATGCTGCGCCTTTTTTCGATAGCGTCCTTTGTTGGTAAATTCAGTGTGGCCATATCGAATAAGTTCTCTCGCTTCGCATCTCCTTCAACGCCTTAGAATCTGTTCGCTAAACACTAAAAATCTAACGGATAAATCAGCGAGGCATACAAGGTAATGCAACTGTCGTCACGTCAATGATGCGTCCTTGCAGATCACTTGTGCGCGTGCCTTGCCTGCCAAGGTTAGTCGTGTACTACTCGGGGCAGAGTTGGTCGATTCTTTAACTTCGATCCACCCGTCCTCGACAAGACGCTCGAGAAAGAGTTGTATTTCATCTTCACTGTAACCTGTTTTTTGCGCTGCTTCTGGGACGATCACCCAGCCATCTGTATCGCTTTGACGTTCTTTAAAATTCAAGCGCGCTAATTGACAAAAAAAGTAATCTCGACGATTTTTTTCATCTGCCCCTTGCATGTCTAACTCCCTTTTACGTTGCTCTGAATTGCGTGAGTGGCTAACGACCATTTTACGCGTCCTCAAATTAGACGCATTTCGTCATCAAGATTGCCCTACTTTAACGTAGTTTCTCTGAATGAATAAGAACCTTGCACGATTATATTTCGCTTCAGAGAGCTAAAACCGAGGAAAGAGAGGCATACGGATCGCAACCGTTCTAGACGATACGCTTTACGAAGACGGATCGCACTCACGTTTCAATTGTTTCTCAACGATCGGGAGCGTCACCGTGAAGGTTGATCCTTTTCCCACCTCACTCTCAACGATTATCTCCCCCCCGTGTGCTTCAACGATCCGCTTTACCACTGCGAGTCCGAGTCCCGTCCCCTTGGCTTTGCCCGTAAAAAGTGGCTTAAAGAGCTTGTCTTTGAAATCCTCGTGGATTCCGGTTCCCGTATCGCTCACACGTACTGCAATTGCGCCGTCTTCCGAAAACGCGCTAACGTTGAGCGCCCCTCCGTCCGGCATCGCCTGCATGGCGTTGAGGAGGAGATTTGCAAATACACGATGGAGGAGAAGAGGATCTGCCATCACGTGCAGACTTGGAATGCGCACCTCAATACGCACATCGTCTGTCGGTGGCAGTGATTTGATAACGTTTTCGATTAACCCCTTTACATCGACCTCTTCGTTTTCAGGGACGATCGGACGTGCAAAGTCTTGAAGATCGCCGACGATCTTGTTCATGTAGAAAACCTGTTCGCTAATTTTGTCAAAAAGCTCAGATTCCCTTTCCAAATCGTCAGAACCGCGTTGCTCGGGAGGGATTCGCTCGGTGCGGAGCCTTTGCAGGTCAACGACATATTGGAGGACTTGTAACGGATTCCTGAGATCGTGACCTATCATCGCGGCGGTCTCGCCGATACCTGCTAAGCGTTCAGCATTTTGTAGCGCCTCTTCCGTCTTTTTAAGCTCGGTAAAGTCTATGCCGACAGCTAAGTGCCCGATGTGCCGCCCATCTCTGTCGATGAGACTCTCGTTAGCCCACTGGATCCACACGCGCCGTCCGTCCTTCGTGACGTTCTCGTTGAGACTGATAGGATAATCAGCAGGGGAAGTTAGAATGCTGTTGACAAGGGGCTTGAGCGGTCTTCCAGTGCTCTCCACCTCCGGAACGATGATCATAACGTCTTGCCCGATAAGTTCGTTGGGCATGTAGCCGAAGAAGCTGGCTCCGTAGTCGTTAATGAAGGTAAGAATGCCTTCGGTGTTGGTTGTAAGGATAATGTTGTTTGCAGTTTCAACGAGTGTACGGTACTGCTGCTCGCTCTCCTTGAGCCTGCCAGTCCGCTCGTCGACGAGCGCTTCGAGATGCCCAGAATAACGCTGTAATTCCCCTTCTGCCCGCTTCAGTTCGGTAACATCTCTCGCGGCAGCAAACACTCCTTGAACCTTGCCAGCTTCATCCTGGTATACCGTGGCGTTGTACATTACATAAGTGATGCTCCCGGACTTATTTTGAATGGCCAATGCGTAGTCCTTTACAAAACCATCGGCGAAAACCTGTTGGTAACCTTTGCGTGCCACATCGGGTTCAGTAAAATAGTTGCTGAAGTCACTGCCGATTAGCTCGTTACGAGCGTAGCCGGTCACCTCTTCCGTAGCCTTGTTGGCGTCGGTGATCTTGCCTTCGGCACTGATAGTGACGAGGGGGTCAAGACTCGCCTCGATAAGGCTTCTCGCATAGAGAGAGGCAGCACGGAGTTTCTCTTCGGCTTGCTTCCGATCGGTAATGTCTCTTGTCGTCTCGAGAATTGCGACCGGAACATTCCGCGCACCGTACTGCAAGGTCCAGTTGCTCATGACCGTGATCACGACGCCGGCGCGCGTAGTTTGTCGGAGCTCTCCCTCCCATCGTCCTGTGCGGAAGAGGTAGTCGGAGATCGCCTCAAGAGAGGGGTGAAATACGGTCTTCAGTAACGAATGAATCAGTTCTCCTCGCACGTCATCTTGCTTCCACCCGTACTGCCGTTCCGCACCCTTGTTCCAATATTTAATATGCCCATCGAGATCAAAGATGATGATTGCATCTTTCGCTGCGTCAAGCATAGCGAGGCGCAGTTTTTCATCTATCGCATCGCGTTCCTCCGTTACATCGTGTCTAAGCATGAGCACGCGCGTGACAGAACCGTCCCTCATTGTTATAGGATAGAGGGACAATCGAAAACGCCGTCCTTCGCGAAGCTCCTCAGCGTGTATCGGCGCTCGTGAGGACGCCACTTCATCCATCCACTTCCTTCGTATCCCTGCTGCATCAGCGGGAGGAGCATCGTACGCGCATGTGCCGACAAGCGCGGCTGCACTGGTGCTAAATCGCTCTACGGCAGCGTCGTTAACGGCGAGAACCATCCCGTCGGTGTCCATAAGCAACGCCGCGTCAGAAAAAACGCTGAGAAAGTCTGGCACTATTTCGAAGCGATCTGTTGATCCATCGGTGCGCGGTTTGTCCACTGCCTTATCACCAATATCCGTTCAGTCGTGATCGAATGTCTAGCTGCCAACAAACGTTACTTTCGCGAATATAAGGTTTCACCCCTGAAAAACAGCCGCGACTGCTATTTCTGCAGCTTAAAAGGTTACGACGGCTCCGTGTGCTCGGTATCGTCTTTCTTAAGCTGCTCGTAGAGTTCAGGGCCGACGCATTCTTTCGCATATGCGCACCAATGAACGCACAGGTTCATGTCGTTAAAAACCGCGAACCCACACTTGCTACATTGAACCTTGACATCTGACGAAAAAACCTCAACATCCTCACCACACTGCGGACATTTCTTGATTGTAAGGGTCGGGGTGCGCAAGCGCGACGTCCCTGGACAACTGCCGAACATCATCCTCTCCTACGCTGCTCTCAGGCTTTTTTCATAAACATTTTAGACTAACGCAAGCTCGTTACGCTGCTATGATGAATTGGTATACACTGAATATATAGCATTTCACGATTCGTGCATACGTGATTATCAGCGTTTACCTAATCACTAAATTCCTTCTGTCATACAGTCTATCCAAGTTTTTTTTATTGCGATGCCTTAGTTTGCGTTCGATGTGCTCGAAGCGGAAGAGTGCTCACCAGTATTTCTTACCTGAAAGAAACGCATCAACGCCTTGTTTCTGTATTTTTTTGAGATTCTTAATGTTCGCGTCTCCGTGTGCAGCCGTTAGAAAATTAAATTTATCACACGTTTCAAAGTCGGCACACTCCCAGCACCCCTGAAAGTCGTGCGTGCGGGCACAATTCCTGATCTTGCACTGCGGTGGCCCTCCGTTGTCGCGGCATCCACGTTTGCATCGGAGCTTCACCATGGCTCCTAACGTTTCGTAGCACTGTGGATAATTAGCGAACGGCTTAAAAACCACCGCTAGTGCTGGGGCGATACGTTCAAATCGATACTCGCGCAACTTCTTTCTTAAATCTCGAGCTAGATCTGGTATCTCTCCGGCGTTAGGGCAGTCATCGCAGCATAGACCGCAGTAAGCAATTCGCTGAGTTCCTTTGTTTGGTTCAACAGCGTGTGCAATCATTGCGCATCATAACGAACATGACGTTGTTATACATTACGACGAAACGGGTTATATGCCCAATAACACGTGATGAATCATAGTTGAAATCGTGACTCAAAAGTCACTGTAGTTATTTAACTCATCTTCATTATTTCGTTTGTTATCGCTACTGCTGAGCTTATGCGCTGCTTAGGTGAGGAACAGGATATAGTTTTCAAGACTTCGTCCGGAAGAACCAGATTCCAAAAATCGAGATCGTCGGGGTCACCGCATACGCGCAGAGGTAAAGACCTTAATGCTTTGTCCTAACGACGATAACTCGGATTGGCGCATTCTTAACTATTTCATCGGCCACGCTCCCAAGGATAAACTGAAGCCGTCTCCGTCGTTCAGTAGCCCTGATCATTATGAGATCGTAATCTCCTGCCCTTGCCTCGTGCAATATCGTCTGCGCGACTGGACCTTTTTTGACCACCGGCGTGAATTCGATATCGGTGCTATAATGGCTTGGCTTATTTTACTCGCCCCCTTATATTTAATCACTTTGATCCGTTATCGTGCTGTTTAGGCTTGAAAGCGTTTGATAGGCCTCTGCTGCTAAAGTGCTATGCCCTCTACGCGTCGCGAGAGAGGGTACCTAGAACAGGTATATTTGTCATAACTGCTGATAAAGAGACATTCAACTATGTGCTTGGTGATAAAATGGAAACAGCGAAGGAGATCTCCTTTCAAGAAGTCACGAAGTTCCACGGGCACATTTGCCCTGGGACAATCATAGGATACCGTGCAGCACAGATAGCAGTGCAGGCATTTTCGTCAAAAAAGTCAGTCGATGAGGAGCTGATAGCCATCGTCGAAAATGATAGCTGTAGCGTCGACGCCATACAGGTTGTAACAGGCTGTACGTTTGGGAAGGGCAATCTTATTTTTAAAGACTATGGAAAGCACGTGTATACGTTCATTAACAGGGAGACGGGAGACGCAATACGAATCTCTTTGAATAGTTCAGTTAATCTCGAGCTTATGGATCCAACGTGGAGTCGGCTGCGCAGAAAGGTGACTTCTGGATCTGCCACTTCGATTGAGCAGCAAGACTTCAAGAAGCGTGCAGACATGATCGCCGAAAAACTTATGAATATCCCTGAGGGGGACCTGTTTAACGTCAAGCATATAGAAAAGACCGATGTTCCCAAGAAGGCACGGATATTTCGGTCAGTCACGTGTCAGAAGTGCGGAGAGCTGGTTTCAGAGCACAGGGCGCGAATGGAAAACGGCGAGGCGGTGTGCATTCCCTGTTCCGAGGGAATAATGTGACAGACTTCTGAGCCGTGCAGGATAGTCGTTCACCGCCGGGGAGAGATCCTTACGGGTACTCTCTTGTACAAGCGATGGGTCTTCGCGCTCCCGGGAAGCCATCAAAAGCACGAAGGTCGCGCTGATCATTCCCCCTCAGCCCTATGGTGGACGATTCAAGCGAAGGCTTTTACGGTTTGAACTCGAACCTATGTTTATGAGCGATGAACACCTCACCACGAATCAAGGCGTTCCCGTCACCGACAACCAGAGTTCGCTAACCGTCGGTGAGCGCGGACCAGTCTTGCTGCAAGACGTACATCTCGTCGAAAAGCTTGCACACTTCGACCGTGAGCGCATCCCTGAGCGCGTCGTACACGCCAAAGGCGCCGGGGCGCACGGTTACTTCCAAGTGTACAAGAGCATGGCCCCGTATACCTGTGCAAAGTTCCTCCAAGAGCCAGAAAAGCAAACGCCAGTCTTTGTTCGTTTTTCAACGGTCGTCGGCGCCCGAGGCTCCGCCGATACGGCACGCGACCCGCGAGGCTTTGCGGTCAAGTTCTACACTGAAGATGGGAACTACGACCTCGTGGGAAATAATCTGCCCATCTTCTTCATCCGCGATGCTCTCAAGTTTCCTGATATGGTACACTCCTTCAAGCCCTCACCAGATTCCAACATTCCGACGAGCTCCTCAGCAAACAGCCGTTTCTGGGATTTTATCTCCTTGACGCCTGAATCGACCCACATGATCGTCTGGTTGTTTTCAGACCGCGGGACCCCTAAGAGCTTCCGGATGATGGAAGGATTTGGCGTCAACACCTACAAGTGGGTAAACGTGGCGGGGGAAGCTTGCTACGTTAAGTACCACTGGAAACCGAAGCTGGGCGTCCATTCCTTCGACCGTAATGAAGCTACGAAATTGGCGGGGACCGACCCGGATTACCTCACCCGAGATCTTTGGGCTACGATCGCTAGCGGCGGGGCAATAGAGTATGAACTCAACGTTCAGATGATGGATATGGCGAAGGAGCTTGAACAGGACTTCGATCCCCTCGACGCTACCAAGACGTGGCCCGAGGACAAGTTCCCACTTATGCCGGTCGGTAAGATGGTGCTGAATCGCAACCCGGAGAACTACTTCGCTGAAACAGAGCAGGCCGCGTTCTCTCCAGGTGCCTTCGTTCCGGGTATCGAACCGTCTGCCGACAAGCTCCTGCAAGGCCGCATCTTCTCTTATGCAGATACGCAGCGACATCGGCTGGGGCCTAACTACTTGCAGCTCGCCATCAACCGACCACATGTGCCGGTCAACAACAACCAACGTGACGGCTTTATGCAGTCGGGGTCGTTCAGAGGAGTAGTTAACTTCGAACCTAACAGCTTAGGCGGAGGTATGCCAAACGAAGCGCCTTCCGGCCCAACGTCCGTCTATCGAGTCGACGGGGAAATCACTCGACGAAAGATTAGCCTCACAAATAACTTTGCGCAGGCGGGTGCTAAGTTTAGGTCCCTCGACTCAATCGACCAAGACCACCTGATCGACAACGTCGTAGACTCACTAGCGAATGCCGACAAGTCGATACAAGAGCGCATGGTAAATAACTTCACTAACGCAGATATCGAACTTGGCGCCCGTGTGGCTAAGGGACTTCACCTCTAGCTAAGCATCCAAAAATAGCATTTCAAATTTGCGAGTGTGGTTCTCATCAGCCGTTTAGCTAACAGGAACTAATCTCCGACTAGCTTTTCATAGGCAAGCCATCGTAATTGCAGTTGCACGGCTAACACTGAACTTTGAGTGCGCAGTCGAGAGTTTCGCTGCTACTTTTCGCGCAACCATCGCTTGCTAAAGAAGTCTCTGGAAGCAACAATACATTCGAAGCAGACTTGAAAATTCTAGTCCACAAATCGCAATGACATAAAGCATATCTCTTTTAACAGAAATTATCACAAAATCTGACCACCCCTAAGTAAAAAAAAGTGGCAAAACACTAAATTTAGCAAATTTTAAATTAGATACAGTAAAGGTGCCTAAAAAAGAATAGAGTTTGATACCTGCCCTTAATCACGCTAGTATATGCACTGGGAAGGGGGCTCTATTTGAGCAACACCACATTTCCCATCCCGCGCCGCCTGCGCTCAATAAGGCCCCTACTTTCGAGCCCATAGAGCGCCCTACTAACGTTGGATTTCGGAAGACCGGTCTTTTCAACAAGCACACTCTGATTGATGATTCCTTCGTCTATGATGGCTTTGTAGAGTACCTGCTCATCGTTTTTGAGCGTTTTTGCTATCTCTTCCCATCGCTGTCGTCGCTCCTCAATTATAACGCTCGCCGCAGAGTTAGCAGAATTCGTGTGCGCTGATCCTTCAACGCCGATCAAATCGTGCAGCAAAAGGTAAGTGCCGCTCACGCTCATCGAGATTAAAGCGATAGCGATCACAAACACATCGCTGTACGTGAAAAGCCCCGGAACCTGACTCGTTATAACGGTATTCCCCTCAACAAGGATTTGCACAGGCGTGGGGGTTAGAAATTTAAATGCGAGTACCACGACTGAGGCGACAAAAACGACTGCTGTAAAGAGTGTCTTTCCGCTGATTTCTCCCCGCGGCATATATACGTTTAACCTCACTCGTGTCAGCTGTAATCACTCAAGCGTTGCACCCTGAACCATAGCACGTAAGTTGCTCTACCGAGATAACCTTTTCATTCGGTGCATCAATGTTGATCATGTAAAACAGGCCTTCGACTTTCACGACCAGACCCGTAGTATCGTTAGAGCTATTGGCCGGGGCTGGAGACGGTGCCAAAACGGCGATTGCCAAAACGGTGTAGTTCTTTCCGGCGAGAATTGAGCTTACGCGGTTATCTTTGATTGCGATCGTAGTCAAATTATTTGCGCGCTGGTCAAATTGCGCCTGCTGTAGCGTTATTTGATCTGACGATTTCCCTGTTTGTGACGGCTTAACCACGCTGAAGTATGCATTGCTGCTTCCAGGCATCGCCTTGTCTGCCCCAAGAACGATGATAGCAGCTCCCGCTATGACCCCTACAATGAGCAAAATGCTGAGTAACGCGAGACGCCGTCGCAATTTAGCATCCATCATCTTTATCCTCAGTTAACGTTCTAAAAAAACTCGCTTTTCGTTTCAAAGAGTCTCCGGTTTGACGCGTGTATCTTGTGGTGTAGGTCTTTCCTCGCCCTCTTGCGCTTTATTTTTTTAGGACAACAAACTACTTGTTTTTAACTATACGATTTCACTCTTAACACAATCGTTTTTAGAGAATTTTTGTCGCAATTCTGAAGCATTTAAGAGTCGCTCTTGAACTGCTTCAACTGAAATAATAAGGCAATGCATCATCTATTCTCTTTACGCCAATGACTGTTACGTTATAACCCTCTTTTTGTAGCTGAGCCTGTAAGTTAACACCCCCAACAACGTTTGTGGCAAGTGGAGAAGTGGTGCTTACTATAGTCTGACCGCTAGGAACAATGATTACTCGAGCACCGGCTCTTACTGCCGCCTGTGCTTTTAGATATATGCCACTAACGCTGCTTACCGTTCCGTTGCCATCAATTGCCCCAGTTCCGTACACAGAGGAATTAGTCTTCTGCTTAGTGAGGGCCGAATAAGCCGCTATTGCCATAGGAAGTCCGGCGCTCGGTCCATCGACCTCAGTTACTCCTTGAGGCACTTTCACGACGAATTCAAAGTCTCGTTGATTTTTGTTTATCTGAGTCCGTTCAGCTGCCACTTCAACGGCATATCTCGCGGTCGTTTGAAAATCAACTCCCGTCAGCGGCTCTGTTTCCACAAAGACGTGGCCAGTTCCAAGTTGCGTATAAACAATAACACTAGATACGGTGCCCTTATAGGTGCCGTTATCTTCATCTGATACCGCGAGCATATGTGCGGTGCCATCGCTTGTGACACTAGAGTTTATTCCTGAAGGAGATTGAGAGGGGTTGAGTTGAGTGTTTAGAAGTGGTACGTTAACCGTACATCCTGCTGTCAAGACTGGTAAAAGCAGCAACAGAACGCATAGGATATGAATTACGCGATGCTGTTTCATAGTCAAAGCCTTGCTAACCTCTCATAGCAATCTCGTGTGTTTGGATAATAACTTTGCTATTAAGGGGGCATAACACGTGCAAAGAACCTGCAGCTAGATGTAGCGCAGTTCTTCATTTAATCCCACGGCAATCTTCAGTGCTAAGTTTCTATCCGATACGGTAACAATTCTCCTTGAGCGGGGTCCAATTTTTTCATCACTGCACTTAGCCACATGTTATCCACCCGTGTTTATGCAAGAAAACGAAAAGGAGATGTGGCGGGAGCCTTCTCACAAACTCAAGGGGGGTATTATATTGAAGAGCCCCGCCTAGTTATTTCTCTATTAAGTACTTCTTGGTTTAGTTGTACTTAGGAAGCTGCTGGTACTGCAACTCCAACAGCATATTAGACACTCTACCTTATCTTCCATACGTATGAAACTAGTTTCCAACTTGAAAAAAAGCCTATTTACTGTGTCATATGCAGTTTTGTGGCTCAAATGCATCGTTAACGCGAAAATGTGGCGACTCTCGGAAAATTCCTCTCTCGCCGAGAAAAAAACCAAAAGTTTGCGTAATAGCGTTCCACTTATTACGTAAATAGCAGTTACAGGGCTACGAAGATGTGTTCGTATCCAGCTTCAGCTATTTGAAGTCATGTTCGCATTCGTGCATCGCTGCAGCAAACGCTGATGATTCACGTAGGGCGCGCTGGTTCAAGGTCAAAGACTTCGAACACCCATTGAGTGCGCTTCTGCCAGTCCTTACATAACGCACGTTTCGATACGCGATATTTAGCAGAAAGCTTCTCGAGGATGTCAGACATGTTTAGTTGAGCTATGTACAAACGGTACATCTCACGCCTTCTCGAGTACAATTCCTCTTTTTTCGTCATGATTAACCTTAGCATTAACCTTAGCAGGGAATCACTCATTTATCTGGCAAAGACTTAAGCTTTTTCTGGAAATGAAGGTCATGAAGCGTGCGATCAACCTCAAAGTGGACTTGATTAGGGGGTTATCACATCCAACCCCTCTCCATCCAATAGTCGTATTGATGCCTCCAAGCCTCTTTATTTGCTTTCACTAATTGCCTGAAAAACGCACCTCTCTCGGCAATTTCGCTTTCCTGATCATCGTAGTGGCGCTTTGTCTGTATTGCGTCCGCAAGGGTCTGCCCGAGATTGCGCGCTTCGGTAATCGCTGCATCAAGCGCGGCAGGATTGCTGCCAACGGCAACGCCGACCTCGCCCACCGTCACTGCACCCAATTCATTCAGGAAATAATTCATATAGCGAAGCACTTCGCTGATGCCCGAACCGCCTGCCGTGGTCACAGCGCAACCATATTTCCCCACGAGCATCTGGCAATGGATTGCGTCAGCTAGGCGGTCGATTACCGTCTTGAGTTGTGCGGTGACACCATTGATGTACACCGGTGAGCCGAGAACGATCCCGTCGGCGCGCATCATTTTTGCCCATAATTCAGCGAGATCATCCTCCTGAATGCACTCGCCTTCAGCGTAACAAACCTGACACCCTATACAATATTGTATGTCCAAAGCACCGATATCGACGAGTTCAGTTTCTGCGCCGCGCTCCTTCGCGCCGTTGAGGACAGCGTTTACGAGCTTAAGCGTCCGACTGTTCTTGCCACGGGGGCTGCTATTTATTCCAAGTATTTTCATCTTTGCACCTCGATTACGTACAATGTCGACGTCATGCCATAATTAAGGTTGCAGTCAGGCAGAAAACATACTTTTATCTTGTTTCTGTGAAAGACCAACTTTGCGTGGTTGACTTCGATTCGTTTTATGAAGGTGCGCCACCGTGGGACATCGGCCGCCCTCAGAAAGAGTTCGAGCAGCTGGCAGAAGCCGGGGAAATCGTTGGCTCCGTACTTGATGTCGGATGCGGGACTGGCGAGAACGCGCTGTTTCTTGCGAGTCAAGGACATACCGTTTGTGGAATAGATTCGAGCCCCATCGCGATCAAAAACGCACAGAGCAAAGCGGAGCGGCGCAAGCTATACGTCAACTTTCTTCTTTGGGACGCATCGGAGCTGCATAATCTAGGGAGCACATTCGATACTATCATCGACTCGGGATTGTTCCACGTGTTGAGCGACACAGAGCGCACCTTTTTTATCACGAATCTTGCGGCCGTTCTCTCCCATGGAGGGACTTATTTTATGCTTTGTTTCAGCGATTTAGAACCCGGGACATATGGTCCGCGACGGGTTACGCAGGCCGAGATAAGGGATTCATTTGAGCGTCAGTGGCGCATAAATTACATCAAGTCGGCGAAGAAGGAAGCCCGACACCACCCTAACGGCATCCGAGCGTGGCTCTCGTCAATTTCGAAGTTTTAGAGGACGGCGTGCCGCTAGAAGAGCTCATAGAGAGTGTGTGGGGGAAGGGAGCGACGAAGTGTCTATTCTTGTTCTGTTTGGGCAAGTTCAAAAATCGACAAGTTCTCTAGATAGAAGATAGCTTGAGCGTCGGTCTTCAATTCGTCAATCTTTCCCTGCATAATATCAGTCAGCTTGGACGTATCGTCGTGGTGGAGGCTTTGCTTACAAACGGGACACACAAATTGATATCCACACGCGTAGCCACTCGCCATGTCAAACGTGAAGCGGCTGCAGTGGTTGTCACACGTGTAATAGACGGTGTTCAGCTCCCCATCTAGCCATTTCTCGAGCGTGGAAATAAGCTTTTGAGCATCATCAGCGAGGCGACGCTCAATATCCGCAAAGTCCACGCGCCATCGATACAGCATCCAACCGGTTTCTTTGTCGCGCTCAAGTATATAGGAAGCGAGGTGATGCTCATACAACGTGAATAGCGTCCGCCTCACAATATTTAAGTCAGTACTAGTTTCTTGTGCTATTTGTTGGTCCGTCAATTCATTTTTTGAAAGTCGCTCAATCATTTCAATCCCTTGAGGACCAACTAACTTCTCGAGGTAAGCCAGATTTGCCTTGTCTTTTTTCACAATATATACATGGACTCGAACCGACTTATAGCTACTGCCACCGCAAAGTTCGCCGAGTACCTTCGTAGGTTTAAAAGGAGGTCAGCACCACTCTATTTTATGATTCCAACTCCAAACCTACCTTTGGGACCTTCAGTTCAACAATGTATATCAATGTGTGTCATCGTGGCGGCTGTGCCCCATCCTCACTAGTCAGGTGAAGTTCAAGCGTAAGTCAGGACAGGAATTGTTCTAAAGCGGAAACCATTGACTGAAACCCTGTTTAGCAATGCGAAGTGTGCCCGTATTGAGCTCTGTTTCATTCAATTGTGAAACACGCGTGTTATAGCATCTTAAATCAAAGAGCCATAAATGTGGTTGTTTCAATCGTTGTGATCAGCTCCAAATGCCCGGTATTTCAGCAAAAAGTAGTTCATAAACTAATGAGATACTTATATGCATGAGACGGCTGTTGGTAGCCATTGCCGTTGTAGGCGTTTTTCTTTTGGTGCTTAGCGTTGCAATGGGCAACGGTCTTTTGTCGTGCCAAGTGTAGCCCAGCTTATAGTAATATTCTGTGCTGTTTGACGTGAAAAATCAGTCAGTTCTTAATTGTCAAATAGTAGCCACTTCTCAACGCAAGGGTAACCGGAAAAGTCGAGTTTTGGCGTGTTTGCAGCCACGGCAAAACATTAGCGCTCAAATCCCGGTGAAAGCACTTATTCTAGCCTTGATGAGTAGCCGACTTGTCATTTGCCACCCCTTCTAATAGCAAAGCTGTTTTGTCTTGCGCGTTAGCGGATGACATCGGCTCAGCGAGCGGAAGTGAATGCTTTAATGGCGCATTCGCGAAAACTGCAAATTCAAGGCCTTTTTAGAGCTTTGCTCAACTCTCAGGATTGTTAGCCAAATGTACAGAAATTATTAGCGACTCGACGAAGACAACGCGCGGCGACGACAAGGACGCTATCTCGCGGGCTTATAGATTTGGGATGCGCTCCGTGAGGTCGGCCCAATCGCTGGGGATGGCCTTTTTGATGAGTTCCTTTACTCCGGCAAAGACAGGTGCAGGCATCCCCATCTGCCAGGCACGGACTATATTCTCACGATCGCCCTGCCCAATCAACGGGAATAGCCACGCGATCGCTTCCGGATACCGTTCCGGTGGAATCGCGCTAGCCATGATACCAATCGCATTCCATTGTTCGGGCAACAGGACTCGTTCCTTAAAAATCCGGTAGAGGTGTGTATCTTCTTTACCCAGGTGGATATTGAGATGAAAGCGGAACGCAGCTGTAGCCCTAGCAGTTTGTAAAGGATCACGCGAAGAATATGATCTATCTAGTTCACCAAATGCCGCGTCCAAACCACGGTGGTCTTTCACATAGGCCTCAGCAACCAAGGGGGCGACATTTTCGAGTGCAGGGAAGATCGCAAGCTCTTCTCCGTGGGCGTGCCAGACCAATATTTCGTTGAAGAACCGGAAACGCTCGACGGCGGGGGCAAGACCCTCCTTTCCCCTTGCTGAGTCCAACGCCGCAGTATCGATCTGCTCCATGTCATTCCTAAAGGCGTTGTGAAACGCCATTATCACATCTACAGGCACTGCCATGATAATTCCACCTGTGTGGTAGTTAGTGATAAAATATTGTCTGGCTTGATGGTGCAGATCCTATACCGAGTTGCTCTAATGCTGGGGGACTACCAGAAGACGAGATCGAGGTAACTCAGAAATCTACTACTTTTGACGACTTTGATGAGTCCCTACGACAACAAGCGCTGGGGAGCTTTATTCCATTGCACTAGAGTGCTTCGATTTAATAAAATGGCCCTGCAGGATTGCTCCATGGATTAAAAAAAAGATTCATTCCATCGTTTCTCAGAGGTGTTCCGCATTTTTATGAATCCCGTTTATGCATGAATCGAGGTCCTTTCCAGTTCCAATCCCCGAGAAGATGCATAACCGCCGGAACCACATAGGTGCGGACAAACAGCGCATCAATAAGAATTGCGAATCCAAGGGCGAATCCGAACTCCTGCAGCATTGGTGCCGAAGAGAGCATCAACGTGCTGAAAGCGCCGGCCATTATGAATCCGCAGATCGTAATTATTGCACCTGATCGCTCAACTGCGTAGGTGATTGCCTCATCATTAGACTTCCCTTTCCTCACGTTCTCTCTGATACGGGTCGTCAGAAGAATATCGTAGTCCATACCGAGTCCGAGACATACCACGAACAGGAATATCGGAACGATCCACGTCACTGGTATGCCCAGCAGTCGATCGAAGAGCAGGAATGTGAGTCCCAGTGTCCAAACGACGCTCATCACGATCGTTACGATTGAGCGAAGCGGCGTCAGATATGACTTCATAACAAAGAACAGCAACAGGAATATCAGGACGACCACCCCGGCCTCGATCCACACGAATTCAGAAGTCGTTGTCTGTGAGATAACGAGGAGTGATACAGCACTTCCAGTGACCCAGGAATTGGTCACCGCGTTGCTGTAGGTACTATCGAAATTAGAGACAATGTCCTGTATGCCCTTGATAGTGTCGAACGAACGTTGAGACAGTGGCTCATCTTTCATTATGGTGGTGATTTTTGCATAGGTGAGGGTGCGTGCTCCCGTTGAATTGTTAACAGGGCCTCCGAGCGACCCTCCGAGGAAGTTGAGGATATAGTCGATCGACTGTACTTTGTAGGCGGCAGGAAGCTGGCTGGCAAGAACGGTTGACACAGCGGCCTTTAGTGAATCTGACGGCACAGCCTGTAATGCTGCGGACTCATTTCCATAGAGGGAAATGAGCCGTGCCCAGCTAGTCGGTCCGTAGGCGAGGCCTACGTTCTGACCCTCATTTGTCATTATTGTCTTAGTTAGTGAATCGGTCTCGTTGAGATATTCACCCGCAGAGCTGTTCCAGCTCAGTAAGGGTACGGTGGTGTTTGTCAACGCCACCGCGGATATCGTTGCGATCGACTTGTTAAATTCAAGAACAACATACGTGGGCATGATTACCCCGCCGTTGGTGTTCGCTCCTATGACGTCGACCCCTTGCTTTGCCTCTCCATTGGGCATCGTGCTGATCATGTTATAGGAAGACGACGAGGTCGTCGCCACATAGGCAAGGGGGATGGTGATGAGGGCGCATGCGATAATTATCGCCCACGCATACTTTATCGCTTGCTTTGCTGAGGTGGAGAAGTACCGTTGCCCAAACCTGGAGAACCTGCCATACAGCCCCTTCATTGCCTTGCTGTCCTCTGAAAACGTCTCCACAGTTGAAGGATAGAATATCCGGTCTCCTATAAGCCTGATGATGGAGGGGAGTAACGTGAGCGCCGCCAACAGTGCTATCACGATCCCGGTAGCGAGTACCATCCCCATCGTGCTAATCAATGAAAATGAACTGAACGACATAACGCCAAATCCGATGATGACCGCACATCCGGATATGGTGATGGACTCTCCTGCCCATTTGACCGCTTCTCGAAGCGCGGATTCCTCATTTAGACCATTCTTGCGCTCTTCCCGATATCTCGCAACGATGAAGATGCAGTAATCACAGCCCGCGCCGAGCATCGAGACAAGCACAATGATCCTCGTTATGTAGTAGATTTCAACGACACTGCCTAGGAAGAACACGAAGCACAGCAGTATGCCAAACGCAAAACCGATGACGATCGGCGGGGTGGCGGACGCAACGATCGACCGGAAGAAGAGTCCTATGAGCACAAGGACAAGCAATATCGTGAACGGATCGATCTTTGATACGTCCGAAGTGGCTCCTGATTCAATATCATGTGAGATCGCAGACTGGCCTGTTACGTAGGTCTTTAGGCCTTCGGTGTTGGCATTAGCTACAAGTGACCGTATTGTGGTAACTTCTGCGCTTGGTTTGCGGTCGCCTGAGAAATTGATAAGATACATGTATATGCCGGATTTCGACAAACTGTCGTTCGAGAACCTGCCGGCGTACGACAAGGTTGCATCACTGCCATATTCTCCCTTTAACTGCGTCGCCAATGCACGCTGGAATTGCTGTATTGAGGCCTCTTCGGCGGGATTGCTGAAAGGAACAACGACAATGGTAGACATCTTGGACGATGAATTCGTGTAGAAATATCCTGAATCATAGAGGAGATGCATGCCATCCGCTGACTCTGAGTTAGATCCTTTCATCGTCGTTTGGTCATAATTGAGGACCTTATCAGACTGCAAGGCAAACGGGATGGAGATGAGCAATGCTACCACCCAAAAGGCGACGATGGCCTTGGGGTGCTTAATGATCGTGTTTGCTATTCGTTCGAATACACTCATGTCTCTATGGTGGTCGTAGTCGTTTCGCGTATTTCAATGACGTTTTGATAAAACCGCCTCATCGTTATAGTTATCGGAGTTATATAGCCCTTACAAAGGCACATTACAGCAAGATAACGCCGGACTTGTTCACTAAAAAGAGTCGTGGCAGCCGAGCGATTTTAACGCTGCAAACAGCCTTTTAGAAAAAGGGCAGATCCATACTTTCTTAAGAGCTCTATATTATCTCCCCATTTATAGAAATCGTGTAATCTTTTATTATAATGTTCTTTTGGGCTTTTTCCAGTGCCCTGCCGACTATAATCTCAATACCTGAGCAGCAGGGAACTTCCATATGCACAATTGAAATCGATTTTATGTCCTGTTTCTGGAAGATGTCTGATAATTTGTCCACGTATTCTTCTATGGTTTTATCCAGTTTAGGACAAAAAATAATCAAAACCTTACCCTTTATGAATCTTTGATGGAAATTAGCGTAGGCAAACGGGGCGCAATCGGCCGCCAACAAAAGTTCAGCATTTTTCAGGTAAGGTGCATTGGGATTTAAAAGCTGTAACTGTATGGGCCAATTTCCGAGTTCTGAGGTTAACATCACCTGCTCATGCGGCTGATTGTCAGATCTACGTAAATCCAACGTCATTGAACCGGGACAACCGCAGGCCAAACGTCCTTCTCCATAATCCGGAATTTCAATGTTATTTTCCTTTAAAAAGTCAATAGCCGCATTTACGAGATCCTCCTGGCCATGTTCTTTAAGATGCTGCAGGTGGGCTTTTATGACATTAGGTCCCTCTTTTGCGATATTTTCCATAACCGTGTACTCATCATAAGGTTCGGCTTCTCTTGATTCAATATCTATAGCGCCCTCTGGGCAATCTCCAATGCAGGCCCCTAAACCATCGCAGAATAAATCACTGACGACTCTGGCCTTCCCATCAATTAGTTGTAAGGCACCTTCAGGACATCCAGTCACGCAACTTCCACAACCAGTGCATTTTCCTTCATTAATTCGGATAATATCTCTTTTCACACTTATTCACCCATATCGCTGATTTATTGAATTCAGGGATTATTTGTCCCAATATCATTGTTAAGGTACGTGGAATGATTCTATACATTTATGAAAATAAGCTGGTAATATTGCTGTACAAATTCCTTGCAGACCTGTCTGAGTGGAGTTGAGCAGCTGCAACATTTTTGCAAAACTGTAATGTCGCTGAAAATGTGTGCGTTTTAGTGTATTTTAAACCGCGCGCGCGATGGCCTATACCAGCCTATAACCTTAAAATCTGTAACTACAATTGAATTTCGATGATTGACGGCAAATTTCAGTTCTCAACAGTACTTGAAACTCTGGCACGTGATAAGATAGCTGTTTATATCGACGTCTGGGATTCGCACGCGGCGCTTGCGTTTTCGCGCTACGAGAACGGCGTTATAATAACAAAGTACGTTGAAGGTGAAGAGTTGTACGCATGGGCGTTGCGATATAATGACTTGGTGGGGGCCGTCGAGGCACGCGGCGCTATGACCATAAGTGGGTGGTATCCCGCTAATGAGAAGATTATAGAGGCGGTGCGCGGGCGTGACGCGCAGGCTATAGCGTTGTTTGCTAATCAAATAAAAGCTTAGAGGACTTATCGAATGTTGTAAGTCGCCCTTGAGCTTTTGAAGAAGTTTGGCAAAAGATCCGTGGACTCGGCGGCTCCGTCCTTCATTCCCTTTTTAAGCGCGCTGTCGCGATCCTCGACCGTTTTGAACACGTTTGTGACGGCGTCGTTGTCTTATCGCGTTGCTCTTCGAATATCGTTCCTCAAGCATTACACGGGCTGGCAGACCATCGAATTCAAAAGTATACGCCAGATGCTCGGGTGGAGATAAGGTGTGATATACGCCTTAGAAGGCGAATTAATTGCCGTCGGGCCCGCGCAGCATATATCACCAAAAACCACCAAATCTAACGTCCATCTCGTCCGCATTGGTAGTAACTCTTTTCCCCACTATTCTGGTATCAGATGTGGATCGGTGCACGCATTGAACACGAGCTCTCGCGGCGTCGAAGACACGAGTGATGATGACTTCTCGTTCCCGCTGTTCTACAGAAATAGTGACTGGATTCTCTTCCGTCATTTGTTATCACCCCTTCGTGTATGGCGAATAGTGTAAATAAGCGTTTAAGCAGAGGCGTAACATACGAAAGTTGTTATAAACGTTCAAATAGCTTTCAGCTGTTTTATATCGTGCCTCGGTCAATGTGGTGCTAAGGTCCGTTTAGCTACCTCGTTTGCACGAAAGGGTCGATGCTTGTGCCTCTAAGTTCGTGATTGTTTTGACTTCCTCAGGGGTGGGTGAACGGTCTTAGTTCCCTTAACCGTTTTTGTACGATTTTCAGCAGCACGGCTGCGTTAATGATTATCGGATTTACGCACAGAGCTCTTGTCGATCATTATAGTGGGGTTTACTTACCTTTGCCGAGAGTTTGAAGAGATAGGCACGTTTTGCCTTGTACATAAGTGCGTGTAGATTTTGACGTGCCGCGCGCTTCGTCCTTTTTAGATTGATCAGATCGTCAACCACTTTTTTGTAAATTACGCCTGTCTGAAATTCATGTATTAATACAGACAACGAAAGACGCCTTAATGAATAATAGAACAGTTGGAGCGATGCTAGTTGCGTATAAACCGGTACCGCTCCGGATATCTGTTGGAGCGATATGCCTTAACGGTTTCCCCCATTGCGGCGTAGCCGAGCGTTTAGGATACCGCGCAAACGGCGGTCTGTACTCGCTCAAATGTTAAACGCAGGTTATTTCATTGATTTAAGTAGTTAAATGGTTGCATTTAGCTACGTCTTTCAATTTGAAAAAAAGGCGCTCGCGTTGAAGGCCGACGTTTACCTCTACGTGGTGGGGGTCATCACGAGGACTAGCGGCGCGTCAATTTGTGAAGATGGCATCGCTGTAACGCTAACAAGCGTGTTTCCTGAGAGACCGTACCATATATTGAGGCTGGCATCTCCGCTGTTGCCTGGGTTGTAGGTAGCGTATCCTTGTGATTGGTAGGAACGTATTAGCTGATCCTTAAATGAAAGTGCCTCTGAATATGAGTTCATAGGGTAAACTTGCGTGTTATAAGTCTGGCCGTTCATAACCAGAGTACCCGCGTAGGCCGTTTTTCCATTGATGGTGGCCTTTTCAAATTGAGAAGCAGTGGTAAGTCCTGCGCCTAGACCAACTGTATTCAGTCTGCTCGCATAATCAGGCAACACGGATTGCGCTGGTGACGGCGAGGCCGACACGCTCGGCGTCGCGGTTGCTGTGACAGAGGCCTTTACGGTTGCTGTACCGGATGGGGACGCCGTAGGGGCCGGCGTAACGCCGATAGACGATGCTTCGATTGAAGGTGTCGCTATCGATCTGTTAGCGGTCTGAAAAGAAGCAGACATAGCGCCTACTACGACAAACAGCGACAAAACGGCTAGCACTGCATAAAGGATATATCGCTTCTTAAAACGATGAGAAGGCCCGACAGGAGCTTCGTTTAACGGCTCTTCGTCCAAAGGCTCTTCTAACGGAGGCGGCGGCGGAGGAACCGGCAGCGATTCTTCGGAAGCGGGGAGAAACGAGTTGCCGCAGTCTGCACAGACTGCAGCGTACGGTTGGTTCTTTGCTCCACAGTTCTGGCAATATTTTTCGTTACTCATCACGCGCTCCTTGAAATAAACAGCCCAAGAAATAGAACGAAAATGCCTTTTTTATAGGTACTAACATTACTGGATCACACACACAGCTTAAAGATATCGATTTTGTGTGCGCGTTGACATTGTTTAGATGGAGTCTTTTAGCAGTTAACGTCATAATGAGATGCGTTGCTCTTTACATCAAACGTTGATCATTATCTGCTAGCGTGGTATGCGTTAAAACCTTCTTCTTTGTTGTTGCTTGGCTGTCTATGCCACATGTTGGGCCCCCTAATTGCGAGGGTGTGGGGCCGCGCTAGCGAAAGCTTGCTGTCACCTTTTCAACAAGACTGTATGGCACATCTCTTTTGCTGTGCAATGCAAATAAGACGACATCCCTGCACATAAGCAACTTCTCAAAATCTTGAACAGATAATATAACTCGATCGTCGTCTTGGTTTACCGCCAATATGTTAAACGGTGAATACGAGTCTGTAATCAATCGTTCTTTTCTTCCAGTATCGTCAAGTCTCATTTCCTCTTTCCTTTTTGTGATAGCGTTTTGTGCTATCGAATTGTGCGACGTCGCGACAAAAGGGCAGTTGGGGCGAATAAAAAAGCAATTTTCGACTTTAGTTGTGCTGCCAAGCGTTTATCTCCGTTCCTCGAAGCTGGGCGTTCGATTGTTTACGACGACCTTTACACGACAATCACTGCTTTCTACGGCACAATCATCTTATGCTCGGACTCGGTTGAACGTGGCATCAAACGTGGTGACAACTTCGTTGACTTGAATTATGTAGCTTTGTTTATAGGCGTTTTGCGCGTCGTTAAGCAATTTTACATACGTATTAGTGACAGGGGTGCTGTTTGTTACATTCTGATAGATCTTGTGTGTATTAACTGAGCTTGCGGTCACAAGAGTAGGGTCGTTGCCAGCGAGTGCCTGCACACTCGTGACGTTATAGCCTTGGTTAATTGAGGCCACGTAGTTGCTGGCGTCTTGCGCCGAAGCAAACTTCTGATACTTCGCCGTGTACTGAAAGGTATGGTTTGTGTACGTACCTATCGTAAAAGTCACCATCGCCGTAGTGTCGTTAAGCCATACGGGAGTTGAGTTCCTCACTAGGCGAGTCCATGACGCGTTCACATACGTTTGAACATCATCGTTAATTACAGCGCTAAGTACTGTATGGGCTGATTGCGACGTGCTCTGATTCGAAGAGGGTTGTGTGCTTGAAGTACAGCCGGCAGCGAAGATACTTGCTATGATCGCAAGAACGATGAGGACGCCGACTTTCGATTTCATAAGAATTAATAAACCCCGATATCACAATTAATAGTTTTCTATTTCTAAATATAAGTAGCTAAATGCTCCTTTTCAAAAAAATTGTTAATGAAGTTCTTTTTAACTGTTTTTTGAGCCAAAAATCTTTAAATTCGCGAATAGGCCTCGTGACGGTCTTTTCATATTAAGAATAAGTTCGTTCTAGCCCTTGTTTAGAACGCTCGCACCGATTGACCATTTACTCTTTCAGCTTCTGAAAAATGCTGAGGATTTCTATAGGGATAGGAAGCACGACGACAGAATTATTTTCTTCGCCGATTCTAACCATCGCTTGATAGAGCCGAAGCTGCAAAGCCGTCGGCGACTTTTCGATGGTTTTGGCCGCTTCCAGCAGCTTATCTGCTGCCATCGCTTCACCTTCAGCAAGTGTGATGCGCGCGCGCCTATCTCGTTCTGCTTCGGCTTGCGCGGCCATAGATCGCTTCATCTCTTCTTTAAGCTCAACGTCTTTAAGTTCGACCGAAAGCACGTGAATCCCCCAAGGCATTGTGAACTCATCAACAAACTTGCGGATTCTCTCGCTTAGCTCATCACGCCTTGCGAGGACTGTATCGAGTTCAACGGTTCCGACGACATCTCGTAGACTCGACTGGGCAAGCTGGTTTATCGCATAATCATAATTGCTTATTTCGATAATGGCTTTATCTGCCTGAACGACCCTATAGAAGATTACCGCATTGATCTTGCACGGAACGTTGTCTTTTGTGATGACCTCTTGCCGTGGAATGTCTAACGTGTTTACGCGTAGGTCTACTTTCCTGATCGATTGAAATGCTGGGAATGCATATCGTAATCCTGGGGGATAGACTTTCTTAAATGACCCTAGGGTGAACTTAACGCCTCGTTCATATTGGTAGATCACACGAAGCCCGGAGAGCAGATAGAGCGCCACCGCAACGACGATGATTGCGAAGACCAAACTGAGGCTACCGACTTCTATTTGGGCAAACATCGACCACAC
>Ga0208851_1000103_pt1 | contig 35456 bp, 33 predicted proteins | sample NGESurshal092012_FD_184481 | JGI IMG/M metagenome (GOLD analysis project Ga0208851, IMG submission 184481) | Arctic peat soil microbial communities from Barrow, Alaska - NGEE Surface sample 415-2 shallow-092012 (SPAdes) | ecosystem: Environmental > Terrestrial > Soil > Wetlands > Peat ... | reverse complement strand
GTCGTTCTCGGAGGCCCACAAGCAACTTTTTTGGATCGCGAGTGTCTTGAGAGATCCGCCGCCGACGCTGTCGTCAGGGGCGAAGGCGAGAGTACCATGCTGGATATCGCGACTTCTATCGAGTCGGGCGGTATTAGTGACGTTGAGGGTACAACCGTGCGAGAGGGGAGCACTATAGTGAGAAACCCAGATAGGGAGCTGATCGCCGATTTGGACGATATACCGTTTCCGGCGCGGGATTTGCTGCCTATGGAAAAGTACTCGCCTGTTAACAGCACTGGTATCGTGTCAAGCAGGGGGTGCCCATTTAGGTGTATTTTCTGCGCCTCATCAAAGCTCTACGACAAAAAGTTTCGCTCGCGGAGTGCGCAGAACGTCTTCCAAGAAGTCGAACAGCTCGTTGGTCAAGGCTACGCGAACGTCACAATGCTCGACGATAATTTCATTCTCAATAAAGAGCGCGCATTTGAGTTTGCCGATTTGGTGGAAGAGAGCGACATCAAGTTTGAATGGTCATGTACGGGGCGCGTTGACTCCATTGACGAGGATTTGCTCCGAAGACTGCGCGAAGTCGGCTGCAACGGGCTCTTTTTTGGCGTTGAGTCTGCTTCGAACAACACGCTAAAGCTCATCAAGAAAGGGTTTACGACCGATCAGGTCATCAACGCCTTTGACGTGCTCAAAAACTACGATTATCCGACAACGGCGTCGTTCATGATCGGTTTGCCCGGAGACGACCCAGGGAAGGTCGCCGACACGATCAACCTCGCCAAACAGATCGATCCAGACTTCGCCATGTTTTCGGTTACGACGCCCTATCCAGGAACCGAGCTTTACGACAATATCGACGACTACGACCTTGAGATTACTATAGACGACTGGCGCAAGTTCACCCTCACAAAACCAGTAGTGCGTACGAGCGCTCTTTCGACAGCTGACCTGCACCGGTGGTTTTTAAGAGCATACTTCAGTTTCTACGTCCGTGCATCCTATTTGAGGCGCGCCATCGCAAAAAAGCAGCTCGGCTTCGTATTGAACCCTGTAAAGAACACAATCGCTGACGCGTTCCGTGAGGCAATTTCGTAGCACTATTTTTTATCGGCCTGACCAGCACGACTCGTTAGTTTTGTTGCGAAGCCTTGGTTAAAGAGGATTAAGCGTAAATATCTTGCCTTATAGAGTCTAAAGCCACTTGCAACTAAAAGGAGACGATACCTATGGGAACAACCTATGTTTTACCAAAATTGCCCTACGACTATAACGCGTTAGAGCCATACATCTCTGAACAACAGCTTACGATTCATCACGACAAACACCATCTTGCGTACGTAAACGGGGCGAACGCGGCTTTTAAAAAGCTTGCTGAAGCGCGAAAGAGCAAAGCAGAGATTGATGTTAAGGCTATGCTGAAAGAGTTGTCTTTCAACATTGGCGGCCATCAGCTACATTCTATTTTTTGGCCAACAATGGCGCCTGCTGGAAAAGGAGGTGGTGGAGAACCTACAGGTAAGCTCGCAGAAGCTATAAACAACGAATTTGGCAGCTTTGGCCAGTTCAAGGCGGAGTTCAGCAAAGCAGCAGCAAGCACTGAGGGTTCCGGATGGGCTGCACTCGCTATCGACGTGAAGACTAAGCAGCTAGCCATAATGCAGATAGAAAAGCACAACGTCAATGTGTACACCGGCTTTTATATTGTGATGGTGCTGGACGTGTGGGAGCACGCCTACTACCTTGATTACAAGAATGAACGGCCGAAATTTGTCGAAGCGTTCTGGAATATCGTCAATTGGGAGAGGATTAATAAGCGGTTTGAAGAAGCTTTAGCTAGTACGTTCGCGGTCCTCTAGACCTTATGGCCACAACGTGAGCGTTAGACGGGCTCAGTCTAAACGCTCTTCTTTTTTTCTGCGAAAATGCTGCGTACAAATAGGCTCATAAAGATGAGAGAGCCTCCGGGCCAACTTTATACGCAACATTTACGTGACACTAAGACCCGCAACGAGGCTTATTATCCCTAAAATTGTTTGAAGGTCGACCACATTAGTGGGACTGCTCAGATCCCTGTCTTATGGTGTTTTGTTGTTACGTATATGCGTGAGACGTATTCGAGCAGTTTATCTTAACAAGAGCGGCCCAATCTCACCATTCAACGGAGCTGCCAGCGCCGTCAGATCCTCTTTGAATTGTGATTTGCTGCCTAGTATGCGAATGGAAAGCATCGTCGTGGCTTATGACGATGACCTGGCTTAGTCCTTTAATTGCACCTATTTGGCTAGCCAAGTTGTTACGGCGTTCCTCATCAAGATGTACTGTAGGTTCGTCAAGAATGAAAAGGCCGAGTCCGCCGATAACTTCCTGAAGCGCTAGGCGAACGCTGAGGCACGCGGAAATTTTCTCGCCGCCACTCATTTCGTATAGCGAGATTACATTGTCATTTATTGTTTTGAAGATCAGGTAATCTTCCTGCCAAAACAGTTGAGACCCTACGCCGACGAGACTTGACCAGTACCGCTCCGCGTGTTTGGTTATCTCTCTCGTGTAGACAGGACGTAACGAGCTCAATTTCTTAAAACTAGCTCGAATCTCGTCAAAAAATGCAGCGTCGGATTCAATTTCAGTAAGTTCGACTTCAGCGACCATTAGATCTTCTTTTTTCTCTTTGACGTCGCTTTCGATTGACTTTTCTTGACCAATCTGTTTGAGTAATTGCGTCAGGATACCTTTTTTTTCGTTGGAAACTCGTTGTTTCCCATCCAGCTCTTCAATGATTCGCTGATGTTCCCGTTTGTCGTAGACCCCCTTAGTTTCGAGGGCTCTCCTATCTAATTCGGCCCGTTGGGCTTCCAAATCCTGAAGTCTGCTGCGTAGTTGATCGTAACTGGTCTCTAAGTTTTCTAATTTCTCGGCGCTACTCAACGACGCTACGTAGCGGTCGTAAGCCGGTCTCACTTCTTGTAGTTCCTGAGCAAGCCTCGTTTCGTTTTCTTCGTTCCCACCTGCTTCAGAAAGGTTCGCCGTTTCTTCATCAATTGTTTTAAGAGCTTGGGCCAATCGAAATTGCGTTTCCTCAAAGTTTGCAATTTCTTTTAGAGCTGCATCTTCATCGAATCTTTGCACACCATACCATAGCGAGTTGAACTCGTCAGCGAGTGGTTTCAACTCATCAAGTTGCGCTTCTATGTTTTTGATTGCTTCAGAAGAATCCCCTAAGCGGTCAATCTCGGCGACCAATCGCTTGATGTCGGCCTTGACTTTGTCCACTTGGTTCTTTAGAAGATCGAGCTCGTGCTTCTTCTTTTCGAGCGTTCTGAGCTCCTTTTCTGATTCAGCCGCTTGCTGAATTGCTGCCGATTTTTTTTCTTTTTGTGACTCCAATTTAGCTAATTCTTGCTGAATTTGTTCCACCTTATGCTGTTGCTTTTGCCCGAGCTCCACGATTGATTCGCAAGTTTCGTGGGTGTATGGACAGACCCCTTCTAACAGATCTGCCAGTTCCTTCTCAAGTTGCAGCTTCTGGCCATTTCGTTCTCCCAAAAGCGCAATTATGTCATTATAGTCCCTGTTTAAACCCTCCAAAAGATCAGCTTCTGTTTTTAGAGCGTCATAGCTTTGAAGTTGCACCTCAACTGCTTTGATTTTAGAGTCGTATTCGTTGAGTGCGTCTTGACCTTCATCCAGTTTTCCTAGAAAGGCATCATACCTCAGTTGGTTACTCTTCAACGCTTCCAATTCAGCTTGAAGCGTGTTATAATCGTCAGCGTGCCTTTTGAGCTCTTCTGCTTTGCGTTTAGAGTTGCGAAAATTATCTAAGGTGGCTATTTTGCTTTGCTTTTCATGTCCGAGACGATCATATTCCCTTTGTTTGACGGAAAGATCACCCTGAAGTTTCGCAATTTGTCGAAGATACTCTCGCACCGTTTGAAGCTCATCTGAGATTAGGCTATGTCGTAGAAAAGACTGATAATTGGCTTCAACTATCTCCTTTGCGCGGCGACTCTCTGCCAGTTCTCTCTCGATATTGCTCTGATTGCTTTTCAGAGCATCTTTTTGATTCGCAGCGTCACGAAGCTCGCTCTCAAGATTTCTGATTGTTTCACTGAGCTCGTCTAAAACCTCTTTGCGGGCCCCTATTGAATTTATTTCTTTTTCGATGTCTTTGAGCGCGTTTTCTAAGATAATCGATTCATCTTCGTGTTCCTTCAAGCTCTCGATTTGTTTTTCCAGGTATTCAACGCTTGACCTGATTACCCTTACGTCGCCGTCCTGCTTAGTTGCCTTCTGTTTGAAGTTGTTCTTGACCTGCTTCGCATCTTCATAGGCTTGCCTGTAACGATATAGCCCTAGCACCCTGTCAAAATGGTCTTTCCGAGCTTGAGCGCTGTACTCGAACTCATCGATAATTTTGCCTTGTTGCACACAAATGACATTGGCAAACAAACTGCTGGCTGAATCATTGTACACGCTCGAAATACCAAGCTCATCTATGATTCGCTCGTGGATCTCCTCCTTTCCGAACAGTTTGGCATTCCTTTCGTCGATATAGAGCTCCCACGTTTGCGGCGCCGCACGAGATAGTTTGTTTACAACGCGGAACGCCTTTCCATTGCTGGAGAATTTGACTTCAATTACGCCGTCAGTTGCACCTTTCCTTAGGAGATATTCTACCACGCCTTGCTTGTATTTCGTCCCTCTATGATCAATTACAGCAGACTTGATGCCTTGCGGGTCGAAGCCAAAAATTGCTCGCCCGATACAATCGACAATGGTACTCTTTCCTGCGCCGTTCTCCCCATAAATGGAAATCGTACCGTCGCCAAACTGGATTTCGCCCGAATCAACGAATGTCCTGATATTCTTAAGGCGAATGCTATCGATCTTCATAGGGTTTCTCTTCGAAAACTAGAAACGTGCTGCGCTGTCATTTCGGCGTCTTCGGCACTTGCAGGGTCCGTGTCGAGTATCTCTCTCATGATACCTCGCGCAAACGCGGCTACCTCTGGTGCTTGCGTATCGTAGCTGGCAAACGTGTGTTGGAACATTTTGAGTTCAAGTTCATCCATCGAAGTCTCGACTTCAGAAAACGCGCCTTCGGGACTCGCCGTATTGTCTATTATCAAACAGTAAAGCGGTGAGTAGCGACTCTCAATCGCTGCTTTTGACTCTGCCAAGCTTAGATTCGGAGGGGCTTGACCACCGAACACTACCCTAACAAGAGAGTCGGCAAGTTGATTGTCCGTATTCTCTCTGTCCAACAACTCCAGGGTCTTTTCGGTTGCTTGATCGTTACTAGTTAGCTCGACGTTGAGACTAACCATGCGGCGAGCGCTGCGAACTTCGACTTCTGAAACCTCGGCTAACCCATCTTCTAACACCACGTCATAAAAGACCCTTTTGTAATCCTGATCAGTGAATCTGTAGTATTCCGGGCTGCCCGGGTTGAAAATCCAGTCACTTATCCGAAAACTGTTGTGAGCGTGTCCGAGCGCTAAATACGCAGTTTTTGGTCTGAGCATTTCAAGCTCTGCCAATGAAATATCCGGATGCCCTTCGGCAACGTGATGCTCAACTGCCGCGTGCAACAATATAATACTAGGCGCATCCGGCATTTGACTGAAAAAATTCTCAATTTTTGACCGCAGATAGATGCCGTGATACCCGAGCCCTATGATATTTGTGTCGCCGATTTGCCTAATCGCGTGTTCGAGATTATCCCCTTCCGGGCCAAGATAGTCGACCAGTTCCAAGTATTGGAGCACGTTGTTAGCCGTGTCGCTCTGAGAGCCTTTTCTCCTGTCGTGATTTCCATCGATCACGAAAAATGGAATTCCGGCTTTTTTTAGCGGATTTAGTATTTTGATGGCGTGGATGAGGGTTGTATGATCAACTAGATTTGAATTAAAGAGGTCGCCGCTATGCAGAACAAAATCAACCTCGTTCTTGACCGCGTAGTCGACGATTTCTTGTGTTGCTCCGCTCCAGTCTCGCAGACGTTGTTTTAATCCGTATTGCCGATAGCCCAAGTGACTGTCGCTGAAATGTACAAACCTGAGTCGAGTTCTGATGTTCCGCACCTCTTTATGCAAATGATAGGTTCACAGCTTTTAATAATCCGCTCCTACGGCAGAGTAAACACCGGGCAAGCATGGATCATACGCGAATGCTAACAGCGCGAAGTAGTAGAATTCTGCTAAAAATGAGAGAGGTAATTGTTAAAATAGTTTTGCGAGTCGTCCTATTTTGAGCTCAAGCCTTCAATCTCTGTGAAATGATCCTTGATGTAATCTACCGCTTCCATAGCAGTGTATCTTCTTGGGCAAGAAAGGGCGGGCTTATGCCCATTTTTCCTCACGACCCGCTTGGTCCGGTTGCCGAATGAAGAAGAAGGAGATCACAATGCCGGCGATAGCCAGTAAAGCGACACAGGACACCGCGACATAACTTCCGAGAGGTCTCGCAACTGCCGAACGAGAAGACTCCCTATGGGGGTTCCAGTGCCGCACGCGGTAAAGGCGAGCCCGTAATTCGCCGAAAAGAAGAGGTAACAGTCTTCATCTTGTACTGAATTGGTGGGTGCTTCAATTTATCGTAATTGCGCGTTTAAGGGGGCTGTTTTTTTCGGTTATACCCTGGAGAGCATGTGCAGCAGCCTTTTGCACGCGCTGATCGGTATCTTCGAGCGCTTCGTTAAGGGGGTCCATCGCACGAGGGTCTCCTAGTTGTCCGAGCGCCAAAGCTGCAGCTTCGCGCACGTCGCTATACTGATCGCCCAGAGCTTTTATGAGGGGCTCCACCGCTTGAGTGTTGTTAAGTTCTCCCAATGCAAAGGCCGCGGCTTCACGCACATTTTTGAAACTGTCCGATAGCGCTTCGATGAGTGGAGGCACGGCGCGGGGATTTCCGAGCTGGCCGAGGGCTTTGGCAGCAACTCGTCGGAGGTCACTATTTTCAGCGTATAACGCGTGGATGAGCGGTTGGACGGCGCGGGGATTTCCGAGCTGGCCGAGGGCTTTGGCAGCAACTCGTCGGAGGTCTGTCGATCCGCCTGCCAAGACTTCTAAGAATGGTTCTAATGAACGCAGGTCGTTTAACTGCTTAAGCGCACACGCTGCTGCAAAGCTTACGCGCCAGTCTTGATCTTTCAAGACTGATATAAGCGGAAGCACGGCGCGTGGATTTCCGAGCTGGCCGAGAGCTTCGGCCGCCGCTCGGCGTGCGTTTTTATTCGTATCTTGAAGCGCTCGAATCAAGGGATCTATTGATGGTTCGCCGAGGCGTGCTAAGCTTTTAACAGCAGCGATTTGAACACGCCGGTCATCGTCACTTAAGCTCTCTGTGAGCAGTGGAACGGCGCGTGGATTTCCCAACTGGCCGAGAGCTTCGGCCGCGGCTCGGCGCACCTCGTTATCCTTTGAATGCAGTGCATTAAAGAGGGGATCTGCCGCCTCGTGCCTAGTGAGAGCTGCTACGGCGCTCATACGCACAGGCCCGTTTTCATCCTGTAATGCTCCAACGAGAGGATCGATCGCCCTTTGATCTGTAAGACTGCCAAGCGCGTCGACGGCTTGTCTACGCGTGTTTTCATCGTGGTCGAAACTAGGGCCATCAAATTCCACGATGTGTGCTAAGTTTTCAACGTCACTATCGGCGGCCATTTTTGAAATATTAGGTTTGCTGTTAAATATTCTCACAGCTGCCTGCCCCTTCAAACGATTCGCTTCATCGGTAAATCGTTGCCCATGAAAGGTCAATTTAGAAGATAGTAAATGTTTTGAATCGCATTGACATAAGCGCTGCAGTAAACACGCCAAAGAGTTACTTACAATTGACGAAACGCTACAAAAGAGAGAGCTTTAAAAAAAAGAAGCTTGACGCTTTACTCAGCGCCCAAAATCACTCCTGGTCTTTATGCAGATTAATTAGTAGCTAAAAGTCCTATAATCCACGTTTAGCCCACTTTTTCTCTGCATAGACGTTCCACTAGCCTGCTGCAGGCATGTACGAATTCTCGCGCTTCTATGCGACAGTCGCCGCCCGATCAACGTTAGGGGCCATTACATCCAAGGCGGCAGTAATCAGCCAGCTTTTATGAAGAGCCAAGCATACGCAGGCATAGCTCTCTACCTTCGCGTGCTTCGCCATTGTCTGGCGCAATCTCAAGAGCCTTTTTAAAAGCTTCTAAAGCCGCGTCGCGCTTGCCAAGGCGCCCCAAGGCACAGCCTTTGTCGCTCCAGGCAGCTGCCAGAGCGGGATCGGATTCAGTGGCCTTTTCGAACTTGCTTAATGCGCCTTTATAGTCACCTTTTTCGTATAGAGCAACGCCTTCGTTAACCTGCTCCTTTCCAGTTGGCGACTCCACCGCTGTCTCTACGGACGCAGTCGAAACGCTCTCACCGACGCTGGGCTGTTCGATCACAGCGATTCCGCATTCTCTGCAAAAACGCGCGGTAGGGCTTAAGGTTGTTCCACAAGACTTACACAACTTTGTATCGGTCATAAACTCGGTTTAAAATATCGCAACCAAGCAATAAAGGTTGCGCATTAAGTTGTGCCTCTAACCGGATTGGTCGTGGACAATATTATTTGATGCTCAAGGGTTGTTTGCTGCAAGCCTGATCCACGATTATTTCGGTACGAGAGACCTAAATTGCAATTTTCAAGATGAAAATAGCGATCTCACGACGGGTGGGCTGCGGCCCTAGAAGTCCATTGCATTCAATATCTGCTTGTTAAGGTGTGCACACTGGGCTTTGAGGTAGTACTTGCTTTGTACAATCTGTTGTCTGAGGAGTGCTTCCATCTCTTCTGCGGTCCGATACGTAAACGGATTAAGTTCCTTTAAGCGCTCGTGCGGCAGCCCCTCAACAGAGGTTGGCACAAGCACACTGTCACCCCAGAACGGGTGTGGCTCATAGTCAACTGCGCCGCGCGTTGCTTGGATCAAGAACAACTGTGTTTCTTCGATGGTCGGGCCTGTCCCGCCGACAGGCTTCTTTTTGCCCTTCACTTCTTCAAAAAGCGTCTTTGCAAGCCAGGCGGTTTCGTCACCGAGGCGCGTATCGACCCAGACATATTTGGCGCCGACGCGTCCGGTCGTGTTGATCAGGTACGATTCTATCGGATTATCGGTCTCTACCCGCTCCTTCATAAAGGAATAAAATCGGTGGACGTGGGCTGCATTGCCAACGCCCATTGTGAATGGAAGACAATACCTTGATTCGTACTTCTCACCACCAACGCCCTCTCGGCTTTGCGCCGGGTGACCAATTGTTCTTCCGTCTGCGAGCACTTTTGCGGCGAACGCCGGATAATTCAGTTTCACCCATGCATAGTCTGAGATATACCCAGGACTAATGAATACGGCCATATTGAGCGGTCCGGCGGAGTCGACATTTCCATCGAAGTAGCCGGTGTCCTCTAAGAAAATAATGCTCCGCGCGTTTTGATTCAGTTTTCCATGATACTGGAGTATCTCTCCGCGGAAACTCACGTCACCGTGTTCGTCCCACTCAGTGTTTTCGTGAAGCGCGTTTGGCGACGTTCCTGCGTTGTAGATGGCGTGTTGCGTAACATCGACGTCCTCTGTTTTAGTCCAGCAGCCGCGTTCTGGGCTTACTACGCGGTCTTCGAACACTGAAACGACGTCGTCATTTCGTATTAGTTGGTTAGATATGAACGCAAGCGGATCGATTCCAAACTTATCGACATAGATCTGCGCAATCTTGTCATCATAGACATAATGCCCGTGCGTGGATTTTCCGCTGCCTGTCAATCCCCACACGCACATCACTATTTTCTTGCTAGTGCCGTCAACACGCTTGACCGTAAACTCTTTTAGCGAAGCGTGCTCGCCCGTACCCCCTCGTTTGTAGACCTCATATATCCAATGCGAAAGGAAGGCCTTCTTCGCTTCTCCCATGTAAGACGATCCAACGACAATCGAGTAATCATGGAAGGGAAACCTGATGACCTTGAGCATCTCGTTTTTTCCAGGCACATTTGGATTCTCGAGGTAGTGAGGGATCATAACGAGCTGGGCTTCAGGTTGTGCATCGGGATCGCCCGGAAAATTCACCGCTTGCCAACGATATGCGATATCAGGAAACTGGGCGTCGCAATAGAGTCGACATTTCATCTCACCCTTTGAACCCTTTTGCCCGAGCGTGGCATCTGCCTGAATGAGCGGCTGATCGAGAACGTGCTCCAGCACGCGGAGCATCAATAGCTGATGCTCGATGCGCAGATCCTCCTCGCGCTCGACAACGACGCTACCTGCAGCACTTCGACTCCAAATGTTTGATGCCCAGTTCCAAGATCCATTTTTAAACTGTGTTCCGTAACATTTTGCTCGCTCTAATAGATCAGATGGATTATTCTGGATGGGCGTCAAACCCACCTTCTGCTTTTCCTCTATTATCTGGTCAAATAGCTTGGGAAAACTCGCTATCGTTATGTCATCAGTGGAAATTAGCATAAGAACCTCTGCGCATCCGGAAGGTACGGCTAGAACTCTTGCTAACTACCGTGCTAAAGGGTATATAACTTTCGTCAACGAGCGCCAAACGCTGTAACTGAGCTTTAACGTGTCCCACCGGCTCTTCACGCTCTTATGTCCGCTAACTTAAACGTCAATGCTGCTAGCCGCGACTGATATCAAGTCCTGCCGTGGGTGTGACTTTCATCCTTTCTTTTTGCATAGCTATCTCGTAAAGGAGGATGTGTTTTTGCGCCACGATAGACCAGCCTATCTTTTGCTGAACGTACTCTAGCGCCCGCTGAGAGAAAAGCGCCCTCAACTCGTTATTTCGCAAAAGTAAGAGCAAAGCAGCCTTTAAATCTTCAAGCGATCCGAGTGGGACGGTTGCGCCCGCTTGACTTGCTTCGACTTCCGCCTTGAGGCCTTCAACCGCGGTTACTACTGCAGGCTTTCCCAAGGCGAACGCGTGTGCAAGATTCCCGCTTTGCGATGCGCGATCATATGGTAATACCACTAGATCAGCTAGGTTAAGTATTGAGTCGTATTCCTTTGGCGTAAACGCGCCAGTTATGACCCGTATCTGGTCCCTTGCCGGAGATTCTCGAATGGCCTTAAGCAGCTTGGGCTTGTAATAGAGCCCACTGGGTGATCCTGGCCGCGCGTCGCCTGCAATAATCAGAACTGCGTTCTTGGCCTTTTCGAGGATGTCGGGCCAAATGGTAACCACGTCTTCGAACCGCTTGTTCGGTTCCCACCATCCGATGCAAAGGACGACTTTCTTACTCTCGTACCCGGCCTTCCTCTTCGCTTCTCGAACGTCGGGGACATCTTCAGCAACTACGGCCTTTGCCCCGTGTGGGATGACGTAGACGTTGTTTGGAATTCTGCCTAAGTTCGCCGGCAAAAAGATCTTCTGAAACTCTTCGTGCACAATGCCCGCGTCTACGGTATCCAGGCTTAAGCTCGTAAAAATGGCCTCTTCTCGACTGAGTGTGCTGTAAACCGAATGGTACGTGATCACCGTAGGCACGCGCGCAACGAAAAGCAGAAAGAGCAAATCGATGATGCTAATGCCATAATCTCCCGCGTTGGCGTATAATCCGTATTCATGTTGAATGTGTACGACGTCTGGTTTCAAATCCATTATCTTGTCAAAAATGACGCGTTCCCAATCGGGCTTCGAGATGTCTATAATCCCAAAAACGTTTGGTTGCGATTCGTGCCCGCCCACTTGCTCGTCCGTGTGGCTGATCACGTCGACGGTGTGACCATAACGCTCCATGGCGCCGATCAGGTCAGACGAGTATGTCGCGATTCCGTCGCGGCGTGGCGGAAACGGGGTCACCATGCATATCCTCAATGGCTCTCCATCGTGGGTGTCCAGATCTTTTGTAGGGTTCATAACGTTTCGACTCTCCAGATTCGCAGGGGGATGTTCCCTCTCTCGCGCGTTCTCGCAGACATAACACCGTAGAATTTGTAGATATATTATCCTACGTTTTGCTCTCTTGTGATGTAACCATTTGCTTTTTGCTTGCGGCATGCTTAAGCGTAACAGCGGTGCTAAGCCTCAGAATCGCCAAAAAATGGCGACGAAAAACGCCTAAAAAAGTGCGAGCAGACCCGAACAGAGCGCTCGAGAGAGCTCAAAACGACCGAAAAGCAAGACAATTCGCAAAATTAGCGTATCCCCCACCTAGCAAGGGACGCGATATTCGCGTTACGTAGCCGTATATATACGCTCTAAGTTTAGCGAATGCCACTCTGCGCTCACAAGCTTCGGTGCGCGGTAAGTGGCGGTGACGGACAAAGAAGCGTGTTTAGCTGAAGAGGTCACCTTCGTACTTTGTAGCGCCCATGCTCAGCGCCATTTCGACTGTCTCTTGATCCTTCATTAGAAAGATCTTGTCGTCCCCTACCTCCTCGACGTCGACGCTGTTTTTGAGGATCTCTTTGTGCTTCTGAAATCGGCCGATCGTTACGCCGAACTCTTTAGGATTGTCGATTATGGTAATATCATACCCTGCTGCCTGAAGGATGTCTTGAACTTTGTCCAGATCTGCCTCGGAGATTTCAAAGCGATATTTTGCTCCGTTGTAGTAATCGCCTAATTGCTTGAAGAGCCCAGGATCGCCAAGGTACTGTTTAAAGACGTAATCGTTTTTAAGCTTAAATATATTAATGCCAGCCATTTCAACCACGGGATGATATGTTTACATGTATTTATCTCTATTTCCATCGAGCTAAAGAACCTCGCGCACCTGTGAAATCTCGATCACCTTTTTTTATTCCAAAAAAAACGCCAACACGAGAAAGGTTAACTTGCATCAACAACAATACTATTGATAAGGGGCCACTTCCTTCTCGGGTCAGCTTATCAAGATGATGCAATGATTAGAGACATCAACGAATACTTTGAAAAACTAGAAGCTGAGCTTCAGGCCTGTTTCGCTATCGCCTCTGAAGCACGGAAAAACGGCGAGGATCCGTCTCTTTCTCCCGAAATCCTACCTGCTCGTGACCTCGCTGAGCGCGTTGAGAACCTCATCGGCATCCCTGGAATTGCACAGCGTATAAGGCAGCTTGATGAAACAATGTCACGCGAAGAGGCTGCCCTCGCAATTGGTTTGGACTTTGCCAACGGCGAATTCGGCTCGTATGAGAGCAAAGTTCAGGTAGTAGAAAAGGCCGTCAGGACCGCGGTTGCGATGTTGACCGAGGGTGTCGTGGCAGCGCCCATTGAGGGCATTGCACGCGTAGAGCTCGGTAAGAATGACGATCGGACCGACTACTTACAAATATTCTATTCAGGCCCCATCAGAAGCGCGGGAGGGACTGCTCAAGCCCTCTCTGTGTTGGTCGCCGACTACGTTAGGCGCGCTGTCGGCATTGGACGATATGTGCCACGGGACGATGAAGTTGAGCGATATGTTGAAGAGATTCCCCTTTACAAGACGCTCGTGAACCTGCAATACACACCACCGGCTAGTGACATCAGAACCATCGTCACGAATTGCCCCATCTGTATCAATGGCGAAGCAACAGAAAAGGAGGAGGTTTCAGGCTATCGAAACCTTGAACGCGTAAAAACGAACGCCGTTCGAGGTGGCATGGCGCTCGTCTTGGCAGAAGGGCTGGCTCAAAAAGCGCCAAAACTGAAGAAGTACGTGTCGCAGCTCGCTCTGGACGGGTGGGAGTGGCTAGACGAGATCATTCACGTAAACGTGTCTGAAGAGGGGGGTGAAAAAGGGTCAAAAATCGCCAAAAAGCGAGGCGGCGAAATCACGATTGCTCCAAGCTGGAAGTACATGGAAGACATCATTGCAGGCCGGCCGGTGTTCTCGCATCCTTCCCGTAAGGGGGGCTTTCGTCTTCGCTATGGACGAGCGCGCAACACGGGCTTTGCCTCTGCTGGTATCAACCCCGCAACGATGGTCGTGCTCGGTGAGTTCCTCGCTCCGGGAACGCAATTGAAGATGGAGCGGCCGGGTAAAGCTGCTGGCATTTCTTCAGTCGATTCGATTGAAGGACCAACCGTTAAACTATATAACGGAAGCGTCGTCCGGATTGACGCTCACGACGCGGCCCTCAAACATAAAAACGATATCGACGAGATCCTCGACCTCGGAGAGATTCTCGTAAATTATGGAGACTTTCTGGGCAATAACCACCCGCTGATTCCTTCACCGTACGTGCACGAATGGTGGGCACAAGATCTTGAAGAAGGGGCAACGAGCTTGCACGAACCGGTCCCTCCTGTCGATATAAATGAGCTCACTGCGTCAGCCGCGCTGGACCTTTCGCAGCACTTCAAAATCCCATTGCACCCTAAGTTTACTTATTTATGGCACGATATAACGCTCAAACAGTTGACACAGCTCGCCGAGTTTGTCAGCCAAACGGGCCAGATATCGCAGGGCGACTCGACGGTTGAAGCCGCTCACGATTCTAACGCGCCGTTCGACCTCATTTTGCCTTTTGATCCCAAAACAAAGGAGCTGTTAGAAGCGCTCCTCGTCACGCACGAGGTAACTGAAGACAAGATGATAATTAAAGATGCGGCGGCTTTCATCAAGAGTCTCGGGCTCAGTGACTCACTAGGCAAGGAGTGGTTTTCTCTTAAAAGCCCGCGCATCAAGTCGACGATTGACGCAGTAACGCTGCTCAGTGAGATCGAAATACGGAAACGCGCGCCGTCAAGGATCGGGGGGCGAATGGGACGACCTGAGAAATCGCATGCCCGAGAGATGAAGCCTCCTCCGCATGTGCTCTTCCCTATCGGCAATTCAGGTGGGCGTGACCGATCTCTTCGAAGGGCAGCCGGGTCATCAAAAGCGGCCGCCGAAAACGCCTCGGAAATTGACGCCCATTACCTCGGCATAATTGACGTTGACGTAGGCGTCCGTCGCTGTCCAACATGCCTGAACACAACCTATCAAACGCGCTGCGAATGCGGAGGTTTTACAGAGCCCGTCATTTTCTGTCCGGCATGTTCGCGCGATCTGCGAAACGGGGGCGCGTGTCCAAAGTGCGGCAGACAAGGGGTCAGTCATCGGATCCAATCTGTTGATCTGCGAAAGGTCTACCAGCAAGCGCTTACCCGACTTGACGAAACGCCGCGATTCGAGAGATTTAAAGGCGTCTTAGGCCTGATATCTAAAAATAAAACCCCAGAGCCCCTAGAAAAAGGTATTTTGCGCGCAAAGCACGAGATCTTCGTGTTCAAGGACGGGACTTGCAGATACGACTTAACTGACCTGCCCACGACGCACTTCACACCGCGAGAGATCTCAGTCCCTACGAGTAAGCTCGTCGAGCTGGGGTACAACGTGAACGCCGACGACCAGGTCGTTGAACTGGCTCCGCAGGATATCATACTGTCTGAGGACTGCGCAGAGTGGCTTCTGCGCGTATCCAAGTTCATTGACGACCTGCTCGTCAAATACTACAAGCGACCCCCCTACTACAAGGCAGATTCGAAAGAAGATCTCATTGGTGCATTGGTGATCGGGCTGGCGCCCCACACAAGCGCCGGCGTATTAGGTCGAGTCATTGGTTTCACACCTGCTTCGGCGGGCTTCGCTCATCCGTTCTTCCACGCTTCAAAGCGTCGAAATTGCGATGGAGATGAGGACTGCGTCGTTCTTCTCCTGGACGGACTGTTAAACTTCTCTTTATCTTATCTGCCTGACCGTCGTGGGGGCAAAATGGACGCCCCACTCGTCTTGACGACGCGGATCGATCCGAAGGAGATCGACGCCGAAGCGCACAACCTCGATATAATCGAGCGGTATCCGCTTGAGTTCTACCGCGCAACCCTGCGCTTTGAAGACCCGAAGCTGGTTCAGGTAGCAACGGTGGCGTCGCGATTGGGCACGAACGCCGAATACACGGGCTTTGCGTTTACCCATCAGTCGTCGTCGATTTCGCTCGGCCCCCTGAACAGCTCGTACAAAGTGCTTGAATCTATGATGGAAAAAATGGAGATGCAGCTTGAACTCGCTCGTCGCATTCGCGCCGTAGACGAGCGAGACGTCGCAGAGCGCGTTATCAAGACGCACTTCCTTCCTGACCTTATTGGCAATTTGAGAGCGTTTTCGCGCCAAAAGGTGAGATGTGTGAAATGTAATTATAAGGTGCGGCGACCACCCATTAGCGGCAACTGTCCGAAATGCGGGGGCAAGATCGTGCTCACCGTTCACGAAGGCTCGGTAACGAAGTACATGGAGCGTTCGATCCAGATCGCCGACGAATATGGCGTGTCCAAGTATACGCGCCAGCGGCTTACGCTCCTTGAGATGTCGGTCAACTCGTTGTTCGAGAGCGATGTCTCAAAACAGATGGGCCTCGTCGACTTCATGTAGGTGCAAACGAGGAATGTGACAGCACGAACTGCACTCTTGCCGCAGCCCAACTTTACGCATTGCAAAACTTTGTCAAAAGGGGTCCGCCGTAGAACAAGTCGCTCGACGAGGAACAGACAATAATGGTCGATATTCCGAGATTGGTGTTAAACTCCGGTCTGCAGTTCTTACGTTCGCCTGCAGGCGCCGTTGACTGGAAACAAGTAGCGAAAAACGCGGCTAACGTCGGCGACGCGAAACGATGGCCTAATGCAGAGAAACAACGGCTTTTGCCGACGTATGAAGAGTTTGTGAGCGCGACCATGCCACAAATCATCGAATTAACCGAGCTTCAAGGACCACGCGACCGCGAAATACGCGTCTTTGACCGATATGATTGGATCAAGACGAACGTCAACGCGTTCGCGGATCAGTTTGCGCCGCTCGAACAGGCGCTTACGACGCATACGGGCGATTCGCTCATAAGCAAAGGGGCGTTCAAGTCAAATCAAGTCATCTCAACGGTCGGTTTTAGCCTTCTGCTTGGCTACCTTGCAAAAAAGGTCCTGGGTCAGTACGATCCAAGCCTTTTCGGGCGCGAGATCGTAAGTGGACAGATCTATTTTGTGGAACCGAATATCGAAATAGTCGAGCGCCAACTCTCTTTTGCGGGAAATGACTTTCGGCGATGGATCGCTATCCACGAGGTGACCCACGCTGTCGTGTTCGAGTCGGTGCCGTGGCTTAAAGGACACGTAAACCAACTCCTGAAACGGTATCTTACAGCGACGAGCGAGGGACTCGCTTCAGACGGTTTCCAAGAACGGGCTCACGCCGTTACGAGTCACTACATCGAACGAGGAAAATTGTCACTGCTACACGCCGTTCTTTCTCGTGAACAAATAGACCTCATAAATCAGATTCAAGCTCTAATGAGCGTAATAGAGGGTTATTCGGATTTTGTCATGGACAGGATCGGCAAGGAGTTGCTCACAACGTACGATCGCATGAAGCGCGCTTTTGACCTCCGGAGAAGGCGCAAAAGCGGAAGAGAGAGGTTCTTTGAGCGCGCGACAGGACTTGACATGAAGATGGAGCAATATGTCCTTGGAGAACAGTTCGTCTCATACGTTCAGACGAGTCAGGGGATCGACTTTGTTAACAGGGTGTGGCGCTCTCAGAGCGATATTCCTACGCGTGACGAGCTAACACACCCTGAAAAATGGATCGTGCGGCAAAAACGCACGGCCTAGAGGCGTAACGGCCTCACCCGAATTAAGAGTTATGACTGAACAAGCACGCTGTGCCCGATCCTTTCCACAAGATCACGGCGTTCGTCAAGTTTTCGGAACTTCTCCTGTCTTGCGTAGTGATCAGCACGTTCAATAAGTCCACGAAAGGTCTCACTTACCATAGATTCACCGAATGAACCGATAAGGGATAAGCGCACGGCAAGAGCACCGTGAAAGTAATCGCACCTCGCGCCTGTTTTGCCCCTTACAAGACTCGGTGAACGGTCAAAGGGGACGCTCTGTCATTTTTATCCGCTCACGTTCACAAAAACCAACTAAAATTAATTTTTACGCACATATAGCTCCCTAATTGGCACCATTCGTCCGGAACAGAGGATATCCCCGCGTTTGGCAGGATAACGTTAAATAACATGCAAAGTGAGCATTTAACCGATTGACGTGCCTCATAAATTACCGTCTAAGGAGTTGTTGCAGTGGGACCAGACGCTCTTCAAGGACGAACGGTATTTTGAATTAGACTACATCCCGGAGCACTTCTCCCATCGAGAGACGCAGATGCGCGCTCTTAAGATCGCCGCCCGTCCCGCACTGCGGGGCGCCCGTCCAATCAATAGCTTATGTTCAGGGCCGCACGGCACAGGGAAGACCACGGCAGTACTAAAGGTATTCGAAGAGATTGAAAACTACACTGACAGCGTCGTGCCGGTATACGTAAACTGTCAAATCGACGGGACTCGATTTGCGATATTCTCAGAGATCTACAAGAAACTCTTCAAATATACGCCACCAGATTCGGGTGTTTCATTCAAGCGTGTCTTCAAAAAGATTACCAAACACCTCATCGATCAGCAAAAGGTACTCATCGTCGCTCTTGATGATATCAACTATCTCTTCTATGAGAACACGGTCAACAAAGTCCTGTATGCACTCCTGCGGGCTCACGAGGTGTCGGCAGAGGTCAAGATCGGGGTCATCGCAATATCAAGCGACCTCTCGGTTGAGATGTCGAAGCAACTCGACCCTCGTGTGATGTCGGTTTTTCTTCCTGAGGACGTATACTTCCCGCTCTACACCCGTGCTGAGGTACGCGACATTCTGGGAGACCGCGTGCGCCGCGGGTTCTATGCAAACGTGGTACCTGAAGACGTGCTCGAAAGGGTCGTTGATCTTGTAGAAGAGGCAAGCGACTTACGGGTGGGGATCGACCTCTTGAGGAAAATAGGACTCAGAGCGGAGATAAGCGCTCGAAGATACGTCACCGCAGACGACGTGGGGCACTCATACGATAAATCGCGCCTCGTCCATCTCACGTACTCAATACACTCTTTGCGCGCAGAAGAGCGAGACCTTCTTAAACTGATCGCAGGGCAAGAGGCAAAGATAAAGGCTGGAGAGCTCTATAAGAAGTTCAACGAAGAGACGCACCTCGGCTACACGCGATTTTATGACATTGTCTCTAAGCTTGATTCAATTCGACTCATCAACACTGATTTTACAGGTAAAGGAACACGCGGACGAACGCGAGAGATTCAACTCAGATACGAGCCAGAGGATGTCCTCAGCGTGCTTGCCGGAATGGATACGTAATGCCCGCTGTAAAAAACGATAGAATTGACGCCCTTATCGGAGAGGTCCGGGACCTCAAGAGTGAGATCAAAGAGCTTCGGATCCTCCTTATGTATGAAATCCTGAAAACAGAAGATCAGCGATTTCGCGGCAGCGACACGCTCCTCGCACTTATTAAACAAGCGCTTAAAGGAACCGTTGAACAGCTTGCCGACCTCGAGCGCAAAACCGACGTGGAGGCGGGAGGGGTGCAACGATCGACTAAACGATCTACCAAAGAACCGATCAAATCTCGCAAAGACGTGTCAAAGCCAATAGTCGACGTCGACAAGGAGATCGCAATTTTGAAAAAAGAGATGGCTGCGAGCCTCCGGAACGCTGCAAAGGAGATTGAAGAGGAGGATGCAGAAGGGGAAAAGGAGAACACCGGGTGACTCATGTTGCTTACGCTCTTCGGCGAGTACGATGCGGGTGCAGAAGCAGACAATGTGCCTACGTGGCAAGAGTTCGAAGAGCAAATCCGTGACGTCCTCGAGTGCGCCGGCTTCTCAACCGATTTTAGGAAGGTCTTCGTAGCTGCAGGGAGGCGCTACGAAATTGATGTCGTTGCTCACCGCTTTGATACGACCCTACTCATCGATGCCAAGCGGTATGGCAGAGCGCGTCTCCGAAGCTCGTCCGTTCGGGCACAGGCGCGAAAACACCTCGCCCGCTGCGGCGAGTTTGACCGAGCGTTTTCTGTCAGCAGCGTGCCCGTCATCGTAAGCTGGATAGACGATGCACTTCTCAGTGAGGGGGATTGCTTCATCGTTCCTTTCGACAAGCTCGAGGATTTTGTTGTTCACCTCGAGTGCTACGTTGACTCGATTAACGAGCTTGACGCCTGTGATTCCATACTCGGTAATATCAACGAGGATGACACCTTTTAATCGATGCCATTCGCAAAGGCAATATTTTAAGCTTGGTCAACGCATTTCTATATGAAGCGGACACGCCGAGGCTGAATTCTCGGCCACAAATCTACGAATGTGAGGGAGATTGATGAGAGCGTGTATCATGTGCGGCGGTACCGGAACGAGGCTCAGGCCGTTGACCTTCGAACGGCCGAAGCCGAGCATCCCCCTTCTCAACAAACCGTCAGTCGGCCACCTTGTCGAACATCTGTCAGCAAACGGCTTCAACGACATCGTCGTCACCCTTGGGTACCTCGGGCGGAACATCGAAGGGTACCTTGGAGACGGACAAAAGTTCGGCGTGGAGATAAACTACATTCGCGAGAAAAAGAAGTTGGGCACTGCTGGCAGCGTCAAAAACGCTGAGCACCTCCTCAACGACGGACCCTTCCTCGTTGTCGGAGGAGATCACGTGATGGACATTAACCTTCGCGAGTTTTATCAGTTCCATCGAAAAAATGATAGCATACTGTCTGTCGGAGTGATGTCCATCGACGATCCACGCGAATACGGAATCCTTGACATTGACGTAAATAATCGAGTGCATCGGTTTAGAGAGAAGCCGAGTTCCGGCCAGATATTTAGCAACCTCGCAAGCACGGGCATCTACATGTGCGATCCTGAGCTTTTCAGCCACATTCCAAAGGAGCGGTTCGACTTCGCGAAGGACCTCTTTCCGCGGCTGCTGAGTTCAAGCGAGCACATTTCGGCGTGGATGGCACACGGCCACTGGAACGACATCGGAAACGCAACTGCTTATCGGCAGGCGTCGAGGTGGATGCTCGACAACTTGAGCGGAACTGAAATCGTAGGGCACTTCGAGATTAAAGACGCGCGCCTGAACGGCCCCGCATCAATAGGAAATGACGTATCGATCGGGTCAAACTCAGCCATCGTCGGCCCGGTTGTGATTGGCGCAAACACCTTCATCGGCGACAACGTGCTAATCAGCCCCTACACGACCATTGGCTCTGGCTGTGATATCGCCGATGATACATCCGTGCTCTCCGGCATCGTGTACGACGACGTCAAGATAGGTGCACATACCGCCGTTTCGGGTTCCGTGATCGACAACGGAACGCGCATAGGAGATCATTGCGTTCTCGAAAACAACACCGTCATCGGTCCGCGAGTCGTCGTGAACGATTTCGTGACCGTGCACTCGGGCGTCTCTATTTGGCCCGAGGTCGTCATCGATGGGGGCGAAGTGTTTAAGGACGTGCTTAATGCCGCGTACGATACGCACAAAGACGGGTCGTGACGGAAAAGGAAATTGTTCTCTTGAGGAGTTTGAAATAAAGGTGGAATGGTAAAATGCTTGATATTCAAAACTTGCATGTAGAGGTCGACGGTAAGCCTATCCTCAATGGGTTAGACCTTCACGTTAACGAAGGGGAGACACACGCCATTTTTGGCCAAAATGGCTCAGGAAAAACCACCCTCGTGTTAACAATCATGGGGTTTCCGCGCTATCATGTCACGGACGGGCGCATCCTGTTCAAAAAGAAGGATATCACCCATCTGCCCGTATACGAGCGGGCGCGTCTTGGTATCGGGATCTCATTTCAACACCCACCGGCCATTCACGGGGTGAAGCTCAAGGATTTGGTCGACATAGCCGCACAACATAGCAAACGGACTTTCAAGACCGAAGAAGTTGCTGAAACTGTCAATATCTCACCGGATTTTCTCACTCGGGATGTCAATTTTGGATTCTCAGGTGGGGAGGTGAAGCGCACCGAGCTGTTACAGCTCCTCGCGCAAAACCCCGACCTCGTGCTCCTAGACGAGCCAGATTCCGGGGTCGATCTCGAGAATATCGAGCTCGTTGGAGAGACGATCAACAAGCTGCTCGACAGAGACAAGCGCTCGCGCAAGCGACGTAAATCAGGACTCATCATTACACACGCCGGCGGCATTTTGAAGATCGTGAAGGCTGACAGGGCACACGTTCTCGTTGACGGTCGGATCGCGTGTTCCGGCAACCCGGATGAACTCCTCACCGATATCTGCGAGCTTGGTTATGAGGAGTGTGTAAAATGTCAAAGGTAGATGAGCTAACCGAACGCGCCGAAAAGGCCCGTGGGAAGAAGGCGGCGTACGGGCCCGACATACCACTTGAGAGTTACACGTCGAACGCCCCGGCCCACAAGAAAGTCCAGACGCTTAAGACGCTGCCCCCCAATTACCAGAGCCAGTCGCTTGGCGTTGGAATCGATGCAAAGGAGGATGAGCGATCGGGCTCATATTTCCAGCTCGATACAAGCGTCGTCTACTCGAAGACCTCGGCACAGGACGTTGAAGTGCTTAGTGTGACCGAAGCGCTCGACAAGTATGACTGGCTCAAGGACTATTGGTGGAAAACTGTCGCGGTTGACGCTGACAAGTACACCGCCCAGGCCGCTCTTAATTTCAGCAACGGCTACTTCATAAGGGCAAAGGCGGGCGCGAAGACTGTCCTACCAATTCAGGCGTGCATGTTCCTAGCCCAGGAGAGCCTGTCACAAAACGTGCACAACATCATCATTGCTGAGGAGGGCTCGGAAATGCACATAATATCGGGCTGCAGAACCGCAGAAGAGCTCTCCCACGGAATTCACGTCGGAGTTTCTGAGTTCTTCATCAAGGAGGGCGCGAAATGCTCCTTTTCGATGATTCACAACTGGGGCCCGGAAGTTGCTGTTCGCCCGCGGAGCGGTGTCATCATTGAGAAGGATGCCACGTTTATCAACAATTACATCTGTTTGAAGCCCGTTAAGAGCTTACAAATGTACCCGACGCTCCGTTGTGTAGGCGAGAACGCCACCGCGTTATCGTACTCTCTGCTGTATGCAACGGAGGGCTCACATATGGACGTAGGAGCGCGAGTAATCTTGGAAGCTGAGCAATGCAAGGCAGACGTGATAGCGCGGACGATCACAAACGGCGGCGAGATCATCTCGCGCGGAAACCTTACCGCTCTCCACGGTAACGTCAAAGGACATCTAGAATGCCGCGGACTGATGCTAGGTGACCACGGGAGGATTTTTGCCGTCCCCGAACTCGATGGCGCCGTTCCGGATGTCGACATGTCTCACGAAGCCGCAGTGGGGAGAATAGCTGAAGAGGAGATAACCTACCTTATGACGCGAGGGCTCAGCGAAGATGAGGCCACCTCCGCTATCGTGCGTGGCTTCCTAGACGTGGAAATCAAAGGGGTGCCACCTGCTTTACAAGAAGAGATGCGCCGTGCGGTCCACACCACTGAGGGCATGGGCCTGTAGAACGTGAAAAACGACAATAAAAAACGCGACGTGGTCTGAGAGCGCCCACCTATTCCTTTAAAGCAAGATAATAGAGCATTCGTCGGTCGATCCGCTTTAACCAGCGCGCTTGATAGATAGAAACGTACAGCGTGTTCTCGCCGATGCGTATTGAGACATCTGTCTCTTTAGGGGGGCTGATGGAAATTGGCAGAATCAGAGCGCCTGAACACGTCGTCGTCACTCTGAAATCTTTACCTTGCTCCTTGATATAAGCGGCAACCGCCTCTTCAACTTCGATCTCTTCTACGCTCATCGTTAATGCAATCTAGGATGTAGCTCTGATTATGAATATATATCCATCGACATGTACCCCGATTCAGCGTACGGTGTCTTGAGGCTTCAACGGCCCGTGGTCGTAACCTCGACCGCGCGAATGTGCTTAACTTAATAAACATCTTCTCACTCACAGTGAATGATGAGCGGCAAATACGTGACGAGCTGTTTGGCGTGCACCGTTAGAAACAACCTCGTGCTGATGGTAGAGCAAGCAAGCGGCTATTGGGCCGGGCGATGGATACTACCCGGAGGCAAACTGGAGCTGGGCGAGTCCTTGGAAGACTGCGCTGCTCGTGAGTGCTTCGAAGAGACACGTGTAAACGTCGCCGTTTCTCGTCAGGTGAAAGCGTACGTGTCGTATGACCCTAACACGGAGTGGGACAAGCAAGTCGTGCTCATTTGCTACGAAGCGGAGTACGTAAGCGGGTTTCCAACCGTTGGACAAGGCGTGACTGGTGCCAAATGGGTCGAACTCGATAAAGTGAAGGAGATGAACTGGCGCAATCGCGAAGTGCCGGACATCATCCTTCGCATGATAACTGACACGTTAACGTCCAGAAAACAAATCTAAGACGTGCTGCACGACCGCATAACGAACTGAAGCTCTTTTTGGGCCCAGTAGATCTCGCAACCAACTGCGAGCGCAGCCACCGCAAGCGCAGTGCTAAGTTCGGTTACTTCATTCACGACAAACCGCTGTTAATGCGAGCTCATTTCGAGCCCAAGCCGTCGCATTGAACCGAAAATTGCTTACCGCTTCTTTATTGCTTTGATAAATTCGTCGATCGGTATCGCAGGCATGCTCATTATTTGGACCGTGCCGCGCGCCCCGAGCTCGACTGAGGCTTTTACGATGGTTTCGTTATCAGGCGCTTCAACTATGTTCACAAAGTCATATGGCCCCACGACGGCGTGCTGGGAAATTACTTTGACTTGCATCGCTTCCATCTCTTGATCGACTTCCTGAATGCGATTGGGTCGCTCTCTTAACGTCTTTCTACCTTCAGTAGTAAGTTTGGACAACAAGATGTACGTAGGCATCGAACCACCTCCCTATGCAAGTAGGCGTGAAAGAGCTTCTTTTTTTCCCCAAAGCTGATACAAAAAGCTTGTATTTTGTAAGCCGATGCCTGTGCCGTCGTGCAGCGTTAAGGTTCGATATAACAGCAACCGCGCGGCAAGGGGGGGAGTTTTAACTCAATCTGGAGCGCATCACAGTTCGACGAGCTCATAAGAGCCCGTTCCTAGCCCTATCTTCTCTCCATACGTTATTTGTATAGAGCCTTGAGTCTCGCTCCAGACGCCTTTGAACTTGTCCTCGCCAGGCTCCAGATTGTTGACAAGACGAGTGCCTGGTATGCCCCGTTGCCCGTTCACCAGATCCACGCTCGCTGCATCTACGGCGACAGGGTCAGTGGAGGCAAGAATCCCTACGTCTGGGACGATGGGCGCATCACTCCAAGGAACACAATCGCAATCGGGCGTGATCTGCAGAAGGAAATTGAGGTACCCGACGCCGCGCTTGCCCACTGTCGCGCCAAAAGCATATTCGGTCAGCATCTCTACAAACCGTTGGAGATCGTGTTCCCAGTCATATGAGATAGAGGAGGTCTCGCACATCGCCATACACTCGCCGCACCCAACGCAGCGGTCGTAATTAATGCACGACACGCCACCTTCAATCGTGATGGCAGAGCGTGGGCACACTCCCATACACACTCCGCACGAAGAGCACTTTTGCACATCGACGATCGGCTTCATGCCTTTGTGTTGGTCTGCCTTCCCAGCGCTCGGGGCGCATCCCATCGCCAAGTTCTTTATTGCGCCCCCGAATCCGGCCATTGCGTGAGCTTTGAAGTGTGACATGACGATCATACTCGGGGCCGCGACGATGTCGCCTGCAATTTTGACCATGTCAAAGTGTTTCTTGTCGATTCGGACGTCCTGGTAGTGATCGCTTACAAGTCCGTCAGAAATGATGAAAGGCGCTCCTAAGACCGCGTAATCAAACCCATGCTCAAGCGCGGTCGCGAGGTGGTCGATCGCATCGTGTCGACTTCCAGAATAGAGCGTATTTGTGTCGGTCACGAACGGCCTGCCACCGCTCGCTTTTACTAGCTCGACGACTTGCCGGACGTGCTCTGGACGAAGATGTGAATCATTGCCGCGTTCGCCGACGTGCAGCTTTATTGCGGTGAGGGCATCAGTTTCGATCAGCGTGTCAAATTGCGCCGCTTCAAAGAGCTGTCGTACGCGGGCGATCACACTTTCGTCCTTACTTCCGGCATTCACGCGCGCAAAATATACTGTGCTTGCCATCTTTTTCTCTCCAATGCGTACGGCAACCCCAGTAGAAGGTCCTGCACTCTAGATGTGACAGCACATGTTTGTAGCACTAACCCTTCACAAGAGTGGCCCATTTACCTATCTTATCAAGCTTCTTCTTAAGGGGGAGCGGATTATGGACGGCCGTTTCCCATATGACCTGCACGCCGTCAATCGATTCGCTGACCTCTTTGCTGAGCGGCTCTGCCTCTCTTCCAAAAACAATGGCGACAGGAGTGCTCCGTGACAGCGCCGCAACCGTCCCAAGATACTGCACGCCCGAGTCCTTGTGGATGAAGCCAAAAGTGAGGTCAACGTCGAACGTCCCCTCGGCAATTTGATCAATGCACTTGTCGATGTTCACATACGATTCGATGTACGTTTTCTTGGGATCTGCGACTTTCATTAAGTTGACCGCGCTCGGCGTTCCCGCGCAAATCACCTCAAACCCCTGCGCTTTCAAAGCGTTCCCGATATACAGCGCGAGGCCGGTTTGTACGGGAACTTCAGGACACCCAAGGAGCAGTAAAGCCTTCATTACTATCGATACAAGAACGTCGACCCTGTGTATTATTCTTTTGCAGCTTAACTGGTGAATGGAAACAAAAGGCTCGACTTTGAAAACAGGCCCTATGCTGGCTACCAAAGAAGCTCTCAGACCCAGCGGTTTAGCTAAAGAGGGGTGTCCGCACACCTGTCACTCGGCAGCGCCATGAGCGCAGAAGAATATGGCGTTCAACTTACAATCGACCCAGATCGGACAGGATGGGCAGACGCAGCCCTTTTTTTCTAGGGTTTTTTCGCTTCTACCTCGCGCACAGAACAGCGCGCCCGTAAGACCGTTTCGATTGTAAGTCGGACATCGTTCTGTATAGCACAAGCATTTTTCGAAGTTCGCATTCGTGTTTTCTACTCGCGCGGGCTTCTTTTTCAACATAGACTCCACTGCTCCTTTGTATCCTCCATCAAGCTTAAGCATTTCATAAGCTTCGAAGGGCGAAAATGGGTTTGAGATTACAACTAGCGAGTTAGCAGGAGAGAACTCACGGGCGTAAGGAGGCCATGAAATCGCCGCGAACTTAAGAACCTTCGACGGTGCGAAGCGCTGACATCGGGCGATGTACCGCCACGATTAATTAAAAAGGCAAGCGACGGCTATTGAAGATAAAAGAGTTATATCATGCGCACGGCAGATGTAAAAACCCGAATTGCATCTGGAAGAATTATTTAAATAGGCACGTCAAAATTTAATTGACGATACTCGAAAACTAAAACCTCAGAGTTAAAAAATATAATGCCCGGCCCAGTTATTCACGTTGTAGTCGCCCTCGTGGCGTTGTTGCTTTATTTTGACGATCGTCACAGGAAGTACATTCTGCTCTTGCTGCCTTTCGCCGTGCTTCCCGACCTTGATCATTTCGCTCCGCTTTACGCTCCCCGGGAGATGTTGCATAACGTGTTTTTGCTCGTGCCCCCCCTCGTCATTGCGCTTTACGGGCTGAAGACAAAAAACAATGTTCTATATAGCATCGCGTTGATCGCAGGCTTTTTGCTGTTTTCACACCTCTTGCTCGATTTCTTTAATGGCGGAGAAGCATTGTTCTATCCGCTACGAACAACGTGGTATGGTTTCACGAACACGTTCAATGTAGCTCACGGCGCTGTAGCTCTCATCCCCGAGCCACTGAGGGCGTTCTTCCCGGGCGAGGCGTTCGGTGGTTTCTCCACGCCTAACGGAGCTCACGGCGCTGTCGCTCTCATCCCCAAGCCACTGAGGGCGTACGTGCCAAGCGAGGCGTTAGGCTTTGCGCTGACCTTTGTTGCCTTTGGCGCAATTCTCTTCGTCGAAAGACGGCTTCATTTCAACATAAATGTTCGTGGACTTGCGGAACAGACTTGAGTCTGATTCTGGCGGCGAATAATTGTTGCTGAGATAGCGTGTCCCGCTGTGAAGTAACACACGTTGAGAGGAGACTCGTACGCGTAATGCACATTTCGAGGCATGTAAGGCCGAGATTGAGGGTTATGACGTGCGTCCCCGTCACCAATGATTGCACGAACGAGAATGGATAGAAGGAGCCGTTCGACGTCACAGGTGATTGGACGGCCCTAGCAATGTTCACGTGGGGTGTGTGACTATAAACTCTAGCGCGCGGGTTTTGAAGCCCGCCTCACCAATGTGTGCGGTTAAAACGCACGCCAGAATGAAGGGGGAGCTAGCAACGCAAACAGCCAATCGAAGCGACCCAAAGCTGCCGCCCAGAAGAAATATTTAAACTGGCAATGCCAAACTAATATTTACGTCCTAGCGAAACCACTGCGAGAAGCAGCGTCAAAAGATACAATGCCGGACCCGATTACTCACCTCATCGTTGCCACTTCGCTATTATGGCTGTTTTGGGACAAAAAGTACCGAAACTACGTCCTTCTGCTGTCCCCCCTAGCGGTGTTGCCAGATATAGATCATTTTCTGCCGCCCTACCACCGTTTACTTTTACACAACGTCTTCATCCTTGTGCCCGTCATTAGCCTTGCGTTTTATGCGCGCTTTAGGGCAAAGAATGACGTTTTATATAATGTGGCACTAATCGCGACCTTCTTCTTGCTTTCACACCTGTTGCTCGACTTGTTCACCGGTGCTGGCGTGCCCCTGTTCTATCCGCTTTTAGCGGCAACCTTTGGCTTTACGTACGAGTTTATCATTGCCCACGGCTCTGTGGTACTACTCCCTGAGCCGCCCGCCGCGTTCGTGCAGAGCGAATTGCTTGGCATCGCGCTAACATGCCTAGCGCTCGCTGTTATTGTATTCGTTAAGAACCGGCTGCCCTTCATAAAAGATGTTTGTTGCCCTGAAATCTAGGTTTCATTAGCCGTGCGCGCGGCGATTTCCCGCCAGGTCGCACTGCACATCGCTGTAAGCGTTAACGGCGAGTGAGCTGCTTAATGCGAAAGTGCGGCCTGACGGCCCGTTATCTAGGTACAACGCAAGCGCTCAATCACTCGATCCACGCTACTCGATGTGGGCGCGTCAATTGGGAGCGCATTGCCTCTGCACTCATTTGTGTGGTTGTGGCAATGGTAGTGGAAATGGCTGAGGCAATGGCTGAGGCAATGGCTGCGGTTGTGGCAATGGTAGTGGCTGTGGCAATGCAATGGACCCCTTTAATCGGTTGAATTCTCAAAAATGATGTCGCCGACGCGCTTTCGAGTCTCGTCGAGGAGATCCTCGATTCGCTTTATCTTGGCGTCGTCGAGGTAGCTATAGTTCGAAAAGATGGTCCCGGTGAGCGATGCAACTCGTTTGCCGACTCCAGGAAATGAGTTCCACTTAGGTTGTCCGAGGCTTTCTGACATTCGGTTGATTCGCTCACTGTTTTCTTGGAGATACTTTTTGCCCTCATCAGTAAGCGCGTAGAATTTTTTATTCTCTTGTTCGTCTACTTCCACACAACCTTGGTCATGCAGCAGCTGGAGCGTTGGATAGAGAGCGGCAGGATCAGGCGCGTAGCCGTGTTTTTCTTTGATTGTCTTAATAATTCCGTAGCCGTTCTGGGGCTGTTCCTGTAGGACCTGCAAGACCATAAGTCTAAGATTTCCCCGGTCTCGTCGAGGGTGTCCTAACCACGTTTTGCACATTGATGGCATATGATGCAGCGGGCCGCAGGCTTGATTTATTTTGTAGTAGTTCATGTTTCCTCCGATATATCTTTAGATATGTTATACGACACTCTCTATTTAACGGTTTCTACGAGCCAATGCCAAAAGAAATGAGAGCTACCAAAACGAATCTGAAACGACTTTTCTTCACCTGTCGGTTCCAGTGGAGTTTTTTTTACAAGTGATCCATTTGCAAATAACCTCGATGCTGGACATTCACAGAAAAATAACGGTTTTAACGCACTAACGAACCTTTATTTCAACTCCAATTTCCAAAAGAAGCAAAATACCGAATAGGAACTGTTAAATCTTAGCCTGCAATCCTTCATGCGCCTGTTTTTAGGCCGCACATTAGCTGGAGCAGGGCGTCGCCCGTCTGGCCTACCTCGACAAACCGTCTTGTTGATTTGGCGAACCCGTGCTCCGGGCTAATTACTGCGCTTTGCGGGTATCGTGATTCTTTTCAGGATACCCCGGATCGACGACGGCTTGTGCCGGGCGTTAAAAAATCATTTCGTTATTGGCTCAAATTCTGGCTCTTCGTCGGCGAACTCGACCAGCTTGAGCAGGATTGCGCCCTTTTCAGGTTTTGCCTTCATCAAAAAGTACTCGCCACCGTTCAGATTGAACAGTTCCCTGATCTTTTTCGGGATAACGACGTAATAGGAGGTGCCGTCAGGCCGCATGTACCCTTTGACTAGGACGCGCTGGTGTTCAGCTTTCTTATCTTCATTGTGCATCGACGTCACCTCTCATAGCAGCCCTAACATGTGTAGTTGTGGTAGTTAAGAGACAAGCGAGGGCACTTACTTCTCAATCCAGACCTTTAAAAGGCGCATCGTCGCCAGTTTGTGCTCTGCGAGTTTTATTTTGAACTCTTTTTTCATGATCTTTTCGTCTAATTTGCGCACCAGATATTCCTTCTTGGCATCGTCACCGAGCTTTTCCCAGATCATTTTCTTCGTGATCCAGTCGCTTTTCTTACTCATATCGTGATGCATTCCGTAATTCATTCCCATCGGTCCTTCATTTTTTTCGTGCATAACATATTTCTCCGTTTTTTTATGTTAAGTATGTTTAACAACAAATCATATTTACGTGTTCATACTTATAATTATGTTAGATCCCCTGCAGTCATCTTTTCAATAGACGTAACTAGATGTTTCTAATCTTGATTTACGTTTAGTGAAACGTGTCGGCAACAACGGAAAAGGCGGCTTACCCTAGGAATTTCAGTCGAAGAGTGTGAGGAGCCCTGTAGTACATTCGGAAGGCAATTACTCTTTTTGGAAAGAGAGAATAGTTCGAGTAATTGTACGGTAACGATGCGTTTGTCCTTAGATATTGCAACGCTTATCGCATGAATACTGGACAAAAATTGAAGAGAGGGTTAAAGGGAATATTGCAATCATTATTGTTGATGAGATTGATAAGATGCTCGTCAAGAACAGAAAAGACGAATATAGCCTTATTTACAAGTTTACGCGCGATCCTAACATCTGTCTTATCGGGATCATAAAAAAGTATGACATCCCTGCGTTGATCACTGACGCGCGTGACCAATCATCATATAATTATGTAGATGTTACTTTTCCGACTTATAATGCAACTCAATTAAGAGATATTTTGGAGTATCGCGTTGAACAGGCGTTTTATCCCAACGCATTGAGTGATGTGGTAATACCGCTATGTGCTTCGTTAGCTGCACAGCGAAACGGCGATGCTCGTTATGTGCTTGATTTACTTTCAACTGCTGCTGACCTTTGTGAAGAAGAAGATCGAACGACAGTCATAAGAAGATGTAAGACGCGCTGAACGGCTTGCAGAAGTGTCTTTGCTGCGTAGAGAGGTCGTAAGGCTTTCGCCACATCAGAAGGTGTTGCTTGAATGTGTTTGCAGCAAAGAAGGGAAGCAGTCACCTACTGAGGTTTATCGGGAATTTAACAATATTATGTGGCTTAGCGGACGTCAACAGGTTTCACATAAGACGCTTTCACAACTCATTGCTGAATTGGAGCTATACGGTTATGTTGAAGTTGAACGAAAAGGGCGTGGAAGGGGTAGAGGGGTTGATTTTCACATATCTCCGACCGGATCAGTAGAACGGAAGGCGTTGTTAGACGCGCTTAAGGATTTAGTTGTATAAAGGTAGCATCAAATTAGTATGTGCGCCGCAAACAGCGCCCCTAGTATAGCCAAGGCAATCCAGAGCGCTGCCAGTGTAAAAATTAAAAAGCGCCTCGTTACTATATCCTTGGGTATTTCTGGAGTTTCTGGGGTGCTTCGAGTTTCCGCCTCCTTCAACAGGGCAGAAATGACTGAGTCTTGAGTTTGACTCTCTCCAGTTTGCATGCTCAGCTGTGCGCAGTACTTCATCAACTCCGCGTGTGTTTTTTTGCTGACGCTTATGCTTGCTCGTTCTTCTGGCCTCATCCTCACCAGTTGTACATATGCAACCATTAGACTTTGCTTTTCCGCTGTTATATTGCGTATAATTCATATAATAATAGCGCGTTCTTACAACTTGGGGCTGTAAAGCAAGTTATGGGCGTTGCTGTATGTGGTTCACGTGCGGCCTTACGTGTTTCTAACGGCATATTATCACCAAAATTAATTACAGCAGAGTCCTATGACCTTACGCTTTCCTCCAGAAGACAAGGATGTGTCTGAGGTATCTAATACCACATACCTATTACTTCAGGCACATCCCTCTCCCAATTGTTTAAAAACTAGCTTTTTCCTGCGTTAGACGCGTTGAAGGATTTAGTCGTATAAGCTGCGCAGCTCACACGCTACGTAAAAGTTGTCGATTACAAGCGCCTTTTTCATTTTAGCCACGCCTAATCACTTCTTTTAGCACGCCAAAAGTCGATTAAAAAGGCTATCGTCTCGTTAATGCTGATACGTCCACCGCGTTCTATCTGCAATTCGCTTTGAACCTTCATTATCTCGCGTCTTATATATGCTGGAGACGTCTAACTTTTTTTAAAACAACTCTCGCAAAAAAATCTTGTATTTGCCTAGCTTACCGCCATAATTTCCAGCAGAAACGCTCATAACGCCTTCAACATCACTTGTGGCTTCGATGCCAACTTTCATCGCCCTTTTCACAGCGCCCAAAGACGACCCGTTGATGACAATTTCAGGGATATATTTGATGCCCTTTGGAACAAGCGATTCTTTGTCCAGTTTCTTCTTCAGCGATGGGCAGTACGGATGATTTGTTGTGGGGCCTATTAAGGGATAGTTTGTTTCAGTTTTTGACCCGGCAGAGCACACATCAAAGGGTGTAATCACGCCGTCAACGTCATGTATTGCTTCGAGGGCCCTTTTACCTGCCTCAAACAACGCCTTTTTCGTCGTACACATGTACCAAAAATTTCCGCCCGAAACCCCACGTGCATAGCCTATGTAACGTTCTATCTGAAAGTCTGGCACCATAACGGGCACGATTATCATTTGACGCCCGAAACGTTTTTCTTCCCATTCATGACCGTCGCCACAGTGTCCAACTCTTTCGAGCATGTCAAATGTGCCTGCTGCCTTTGGAGCCGCATCGAATAGAGCGGTGAATGGTTTCACAAGTATGTCTTGACGAATGCGGTAAGACAACTCTTTCTCAAGTTGTTGCACGGATTTTTCGAATGGCCTTTGCTCGTCGATATTTCCCCAAAACTGCACAATAGCACCAACACGTCCGTCTGGTGTTTCGTTTTTGGGAAGCCACTTTTCTATACCGCCCTCTGTTCTTCCTATTACGGCGGCAGGGGTTGCGGTTGCGTCTTCGGCTGCTTTTTTTAGCGTTTTTTGGTCGTGAGCAGTGATGATTAATCTGCAATATAATCCATCAAATGCCTCTGCAAACGTATCCTCAATGATGGCTATCATCTATGTTTCCACGGCGCTCAAAAATTCCCGACTTTTTCTAATACACTTAACATCTCAACAGCGCAAACCGTAATAAGCTTTAAGCTCAAGAACTTCTTTATTCACGGAAGGAACTCGCAATGAAGGCTTTAGTGGTATTTTATTCGCGAACAGGTGCGACCAAACAGGTAGCGGAAGCCCTTGCTGAATCGCTCAACTGCGACAGTGAAGAACTTATTGACACAAAAAAACGCGGCGGGCCTCTGGGCTTTTTGTCGGCTGGGAAGGACGCAAAGGCAAAAAAGCTCACCAAGCTCACAGACATCAAACGTGATCCCGCGTTATATGATCTAGTGATACTCGGCACGCCCATTTGGGCAGGCACGTTGTCGAGTGCTGCGCGGACCTACATCGCCAACAATAAGTCGAAGTTCAAACGGGTGGCATTTTTTTGCACGCACGGCGGCGGTGAGAGTCAGCAGTTATTTGCTGAGATGGAAGCACTCTGTGAAAGACGCCCGGTAAGTATCCTTGCTCTCCAGGAAAAGGAGGTCAAGACAGGGAACTATCAAGGAAAGATTCGCCAGTTTGTGGATGGATTACAGATGCTATAACTACCGTGATCAACCGTTATAATGCTTTAGCGCGTTAAACTCGCGCCAATACAAACATTAAGGACCGTCGTATCGCTTATTTAAGTGGGTGCTTATCGCTGACTCTTATCATCAACTACGGGTTGCTTGAATTGTTTTTCGTAAGTGCCACCTCATCAGTGCTACCTATCCCCACAGAACCGACGATCGCAATTCTACTCAGCGACAAGGTGAGTCCGTTAATTATTTTGCTCGTGCTGGTTCCTGCGTCGGTACTTGGCGCTTTTATTGGCTACCTTCTTGGAAAGTATGGTATACGAAGGATTATTCCGTTCCACAACCCTGACCGCGAGAGAAGAGTTAAGGACTGGTTTAACAAATATGGGGCGGCATTGTTGCTGATTTCACCGTGGATACCGTTTGCAGGTGACTTAGTGCCTATCGTCGCCGGCGTTGAGAGCTTCAAGCTATCAACTTTTCTCGTTATTATGTTCATTGCTAAGGCCATTAAAGGCGCAGCTATTGTATTTTTCCTGTCCTTTTTCGTCCAACTGCTCAATTTTCACCTTTAGCTGGTTCTCATTACAGTCCAGTTTGATGATGTTCGATCAACCAATGCTGCGGCGCTGAAACCCTATAAGACCGGTTATAATAAGGGCCAGGGCGACTGCGACCAGCAAGATCAATGGGGTAGCCGAAAATTCGCTGACAAGCACCTTCGGCACGTGGGTGAACGGCGAGATGTTCTGTATCGACTGGCTTACCTGAAAGATCTCACCGAGCAACTCTATTACAATGATTCCGAGCAACGCACCCCAGCTCACGAAAGTTAATTTCGGCACCAGACCGTAGAGCGCCATCGCGATTCCGGCCATCACAAGGATTGCGGGCAGGTACACCATCGCGGCGGCGAACACGCGCGGTAGCTCGTAGCCGACGTTCCCGATGCTCAAACCGTAGGTCAGTCCAGCAGGCACGCTAAACGCCGCAAGCACGACCGTGGTACCGACCACGGCAAGCAACAAGTAGCTGCCCGCCCAACGCAACCGGCCGACCGGAGTGGCCAGCACGGGATCGATGCGCGCCTCCTTTTCCTCAGACTGCATTTGCAGCATTGTGACAATGGCGTAAACAGCGGCTATCTCGACAACTATCGTTAGAGCTAGGGTGAAAAAGCCGTCACTCACTCCGGAGCTGCCCCCAAGGCGCGCAAGCAGGCTCGTGAGCTGCGGACTAGCAGCAAACTGGTCAGCGCCGGCTTTAGCGAGATCGCCGGTCACGACCCCAAATGCAGCGAACCCGATGGCCCACGCGAGCAGCGAGCGTCGGTGCAGCCGCCACACG
>Ga0208851_1000102_pt1 | contig 35554 bp, 32 predicted proteins | sample NGESurshal092012_FD_184481 | JGI IMG/M metagenome (GOLD analysis project Ga0208851, IMG submission 184481) | Arctic peat soil microbial communities from Barrow, Alaska - NGEE Surface sample 415-2 shallow-092012 (SPAdes) | ecosystem: Environmental > Terrestrial > Soil > Wetlands > Peat ... | reverse complement strand
GCTTCTGGTCTTCGAGGGCGTAGACAAGGTCCTCCACGTCCGCCTTGCGCGCGCCGGCGTGGTACTCGAACCGGTCGCGACGGGCCGCCCGGTAGAGGATGAAGACCACCGTGTGGACGCGGTCGATGTTCTTCGCCGCCCAGCGGAGAACGTCCGGGACCTGCTCGAGCGTGTCCTCGTACACAGTGGAGTTGAAGGCGCACGCCACACCGCCCTCGGTGGCGACCAGGTCGGCGTAGTCCTGGCGTAGCTCGTTCAGGTCTTCCTCTGTGCTCCCCTTCCAACCCGGTCTCCCCTGGTGCGAGTCGACGTGGAAGGTCAGCCCGACCAGGCCTGCCTTCTTCAGTGCGTGCAGGAGCTCGCGGGTGAGGCCCAGCCCGTTGGTGTTGATGATCGCCTTTCTTCCCATCGCGGTGACCCGGGCGACGATTTGCACCACCTCGGGATGGAGCAGCGGTTCACCGCCGGCGATGGAGTAGCCGTCCACGTTGCGCAGCCGAGCGAAGGTGGCGAGCTCCTGCTCCACCTCGGCCAATGGCTTGTGCAGCAGCACGTTCTGCCGGTAGCAGCCGTCGCAGGCGAGGTTGCAGGCCTGGGTGGGCTCGAGCCACGCGATGGGGTTGTCGGTGAGGCTCCAGGGAAGCCTGTACATCTGGAGCGGATCGAGAACGGGCATGGGGCTCCTCGCGGCGGGGCGCCGGTGTAGAAGGGCGCTGGCGGTGCACCGTAGGGGAGCCTCCGGGGTCTCGAGTTGACGGGGATCAACACGGGACTTCGCACCGACGACGCGTGTTCGAGGTTCGGGATGGAGCAGACCAGGGGCGATGACGAGGTGACGGCGTGCACGCGCTGTCCGGTCGGCGTCGCCTCCGGGGTCGGCGAGGGCGGCCGTTGCCCCTTCGTTCCGCGCAAGCGGACATCCGGCGCGGTGCTCCACCTCGCGGGGGACAGCGTCGAGCGGATCTGGTTCATCAAGTCCGGCGCCGTGCTGGTCACCCGCTCGCGGGATGAGGAGCACATCGAGGAGACGCCGTGGGCCGTCCGGCGCGCGGGGAGCTTCCTCGGGCTGGAGGGGTTGGTACGCGCGGAACACCTCGAGTCGGCGCGCGCGCTGACCGATGTCACGCTGTGTGGCGCCTCGCTGCGCAACGTGGAGGTCTGGCTGGACGGACGACCCACCGCCGCGCGTGTCTTGCTGGACCGCTCGCTCCGCGCGGGCATCCGGGAGCGTCCGCTCCGTGGGAACGCGGATGGGACCGCGCCGCAGCGCGCCGCAGCGTGGCTCCTCGAGCACGCCCCCGAGCCATCGTCTCGTCAGGTCCCGCGGAGGATCCTCGCCGGACTGCTCGGGATGCGCCCGGAGACGCTGTCTCGCTCCCTCCGGGTCATCGCAAGCCAGGGCGCCATCCGGCAGACGCGGGCGACGATCGAGGTGGTGGACCGGGCCCGCCTCCGTGCGATCGCCCGCCGCCGGAGCATCCGCCCGGCCGCCGCGGCAGATTGACCGAGGTCAACACCCCGGCCTCGCGCGGATGACACGATGATTCGATGACCCTGAGCGCGGCCGGTGCGCCCCGACGGACGAAGCCGCTGCTCCGGGGCGCAATTCACGAGCTGGCGTTCGCTCTCGCGGTGAGCGCGGGGGTGCTGCTGGTCGCCGCGGCACGCGGGCCGGTGGCGAAGGCCGGCTGCGCCCTCTACGCGGCGAGCCTCGCCGGGTTGCTCGGGATCAGCGCTCTGTACCACCGCCCGATGTGGCCGGACCGGATCCGGATCTGGCTCCGCCGGGTGGATCACTCTGCGATCTTCGTGCTCATCGCCGGGACCTACACGCCGCTCGCGCTCACCCTTCCGGCGCCGCTCGACCGCCAGATGCTGGTGCTCGCCTGGGCCGGTGCGGCCCTGGGTGTCAGCCGCGCGGTCTTCTGGCCGCGCGCCCCGCGCTGGGTGTCCGCCGGGCTCGCCCTGTTGCTGGGGTGGATCTCGGTCGCGTACCTGCCGGCGGTCCACGCGGCGACCTCGGCGCCGGTCACCGCGCTGCTCGCGGTCGGCGGTGCGCTGTACTCGCTCGGAGCGGTCGCCTACGCGCTCCGGCGACCCGATCCGTGGCCGCGCGTGTTCGGTTACCACGAGGTCTTCCATGCCCTGGTGGTGCTCGCCGCGGCCTGCCACTTCGCGGCGATCGTCAAGACGCTGCCCGTGCTCGCCGCCTGAGGCTCGCCCTCGGCGCCGGGCCTCAGCCGAGCCGCGCCTTCAGGTGATCCCCCACCCGGAGCGCGTTGGCGATGATGGTCAGCGCCGGGTTCACCGCGGCGCTGGAAGGGAAGAAGCTCCCGTCGACCACGTAGAGGTTGTCCACCTCGTGGGCCCGGCAGTTCACGTCGAGCGCGGACGATTTCGGGTCACGCCCGAAGCGGATGGTGCCGTTCTGGTGCGCCACCCCGGCGAGGGGGATGCGCTGACCAAGGAAGAGGTTCCGCGAGAAGAGCCCCTGGTGGCAGGATTTGCCGTGCACCGGGCAGCTTCCCTGGGCCTGGAGGAACGCCTCGAGCGTCTTGATCAGCCGCCTGTGCCCTTCTTGATTGTTGGGCCGATAGGAAAGGACGACGTTGCCCTCGCGGTCGAGCGTCACCCTGTTCTCTGGCTCCGGCAGGTCCTCGGACGTCAGCCAGAAGTCCACCGAGTGGCGGGCCATGAGCTCGAGCGTCCAGCCCGGCGCGATGGCTGGCGCGCCGGCGCTGAGCGTCGCCGCATCGAGCTTGCCCACGAAGGAGATGTGGCCCATCGGGTACGGGAACTGGTCCGAGCCGAAGTAGAAGTCGTTCACCGCCAGGGTCTTCTGGAACACCGTGGGGTTCGGGCACTTGCTGAGCGCCATGAGCACGCTGTTGATGTGGCCCATGTAGTGCCGGCCGACGACGTCCGAGCCGTTCGCCAGGCCACCGGGGTGCCGGTCGTTCGCCGAGCGGAGCAGGAGCGCCGCGGAGTTGATTGCCCCTGCGGCCAGCACGACCAGGTCCGCGGCGTAGCGCTCGGTCCGGTCCTCTCGCGTCACCACCACCCCGGTCACCTCGCGGCCAGTGGTGCTGGTCTCCAGGCGATCGACCTTCGCGCCGGTGAGCAGCGTCACGTTCGGGTGGCGGAGCGCCGGTTCCACGCAGAGCACCTCCGCATCGGACTTCGCGCGCACCAGGCAGGGGAACCCGTCGCAGGTATCACAGCGGATGCAGGGACTCGTCTTCGGGTCGCGCTCATCGAGCTGAACTCCGAGGGGCACGTGGAAGGGCTTCAGGCCCTGCGAGGCCAGGCTGTCGCTCAGCGCCTGGATGCGAGGCTCATGGCTCACCGCCGGATGGCGATAGGGGCCGCTGGCGTGTGGCTCGGTCGGGTCTTCGCCGCGCGTTCCGTGCACCTGGTACAGGTGCTCGGCCTTCAGGTAGTACGGCTCGAGCTCCTCGTAGGAGATCGGCCAGGCCGGTGACACCCCGCCGTGGTGGCTCAGCTCGCCGAAGTCCTCCTTGCGGAATCGGAAGAGCGCCGCGCCATAGAACTTCGTGTTTCCGCCGACCGCGTAGTTGATGTGGGGGTGGAGCGCGTTCCCGTCGCCGTCGTGCCAGGTCTCCTTCGACTGGTACCGCCCCTCGACGTTCACCTGGCGTGGATCCCAGTTCGCCTTCTCCCGGCGGATGGAGTCGCCACGCTCCAGGAGCAGGATCCGCTTCCCGGTCGGGGCCAGCGCGTGGGCCAGCGTCCCGCCGCCCGCCCCGGTGCCGATGATGATGACGTCGTAGCGATCCACTCGAACCTCCGGAAGGACCTCGGACGACGAGGGTTCCCGACGGGTGTGTCCGGTCGCGCACGACGTTACGGGCGAAGGGCATCGGCGCAGCTTTTGCCCGTTGGTCCTGCCTCCCCTTCGCACCGTCTTCCAGTTCACGCCCCTCCACTCCGAGTGACCTGGCAATCTCCGCGGGTCTGACCGTGGCGGTGGTCGCCGCAGGCCGACTCGGAAGGTCGCAGGCCGGGAGGGTCGCATGAGGATGTTGCTGCTGGTGACGGGTGGGCTGGTGTTCGCACAGAGCGGGGCGCGGCCGCTGGACGACTCGCAGCCGCCCGAGCTCACGTCCGATCAGGGACGCGGCGCGCTGCGGCGCCGGATGTCCCGGCACGGGGCGATGCTCGACGACCTGGCGCTGGCGACACTCCGCCTCGACCGGGCGCGGGTGGCCGGGCTCGCCGCGGGACTCGAGCGAGACACCGGCCTTGGCGCCTGGTCCGGTCCCGACGGCGGCGTCGCCGGGCGGACCTCGGTCGGCCGGCTCGAGTCACAGCTCCGGGTCCGCAGCCGGGCGCTGGCGGATGCGGCCTGGGGTGGCCCGGAGGACGCGCTCCCACTCGCGTTCGGGCGGCTCATGGAGACCTGTGTTCAGTGCCACGTGGAAGCACTGGCACCGGCTGCGGCGAAGAGCTCCCCGCGCTGAGCAGCTCCTCCTCAGCGGGCGGGGAGCGCGCGGGCGCGTTCCCAGAGCCGTCGGGAGCCCGAGAGCATCGCCTTGCGCTCGGAGGGGCGGAGCGCCCCCGCGAGCCGGGTCAGCCGGCGGGCCAGGAGCGGCAGCAGCGCCTCGATGCGACGCCGTCCGGCGGCGGTGAGGAGAACGCATTGGGAACGTCGATCGGCCGACATCGCCCGTCGCCGGACGAGCCCCCCGCGCTCGAGGGACCGGAGCACGCCGGTCATGCTCGGGGGGGTGGTGCCGGCGCGCTCGGCCAGCTGGGCTGGCGTCAGCCCACGCCCGTCGGCCTCGAGCAGCTGTGCCAGGACGTGTCCGCGTACGCTGGACAGCCGATGCGCGGCGTAGAACGCCTCGAAGGACGCGGTCATCTCCTCAGAGAAGCGCCAGAGGCACAGGCAGGTGTCGATGGCCTCCGGGTCGGCGCCCGGGACCCGGGAGATGAGCCTGCGGGCAGCCTCGTAGCGCTCGAGCGAGGGTGGGTGAGGGCCACAGTCACCTAACGGCAAGAGGGGGATCGGGAGAGTGAAGTGACGTAGGACCTCCTTGCCCTCGTCCGCGATGGCCATTATCGCTCGCTCCCGAAGTGGCGGTCGGAGGGAGTGACCGGACATGGCCGATGCCGTGGTGGAACGGACGCCCGAGCAGGCTCAGGCGCGAGGGGCGCAGGCGAACGAGGCGGCGCCCGCGGACGCGGTGGCGAAGCGTCGACGTGCCCTAATCATCATCGGGGGCGTGGCGGCGGTGGTGATCGTGGGGGTGCTCCTCTATCTGCTGCTCAACGCCGGCAAGGAGACCACCGACGACGCGAACGTCGACGCCGACGTGGTCCCACTCGCTCCCCACGTGGCGGGGCAGGTCGCCGCGGTGCCGGTGGTGGAGAACCAGCCGGTGAAGAAGGGCGAAGTCATCCTCCAGATCGACGACCGTGACTACCAGGCCCGCGTCGCCCAGGCCTCGGCCGAGCTGGACAGCATCCGGGCGCAGGCCCAGGCGGCAGACGCGCAGGCGGCGGTGGCCGAGGCGTCGGCCCGCGGCGGCCTCACCCAGGCCCAGGCCAACCTCGCCGGAACCAATCGATCGGTGTCGGGTTCGCGCGCCCAGCTGGAGCAAGCGAAGGCGACCCTCGCCAGCCGCCAGGCGGACCTGAAGCTCGCAGAGTCGAACATCGCCCGCGCCCGCGAGCTCCAGAAGGCGAACGCCATCCCACAGCAGCAGGTCGATCAGGCGCAGGCGCAGTTCACCTCGGCCCAGGCGGGGGTGACCGCGGCCCAGGCGGCGGTGGAGGCCGCGTCGGATCAGCTCCGCCGCTCGCAGGCCCAGGTGAACGAGGCCGAGGGCCGCGTGGTGGTCAGCGGGCCGGTGGATGCGAGCATCGCCGCGGCGCAGGCCAATGCCGCCTATCAGCACGCACGGGTGCGGAGCTCGGAGGCCAGCCTGGCGCTGGCGAACCTCAACCTCGAGTGGACCCACATCCTGGCCCCGGACGACGGCACCGTGAGCCGGATCACCGCGCACCCCGGCGCGCTGCTCGGGGTGGGTCAGACCGTCGCGCAGTTCGTCCCGGTGAAGAAGTACGTCACCGCCAACTTCAAGGAGACGCAGATCGGGAAGATGCACCCCGGTCAGGCAGCGGACGTCGAGGTGGACACCTACGGCAGGACGCTCCGCGGAAAGGTGGAGAGCCTCTCCGGTGGCACCGGCGCGCGTTTCTCGCTGCTGCCGCCCGACAACGCGTCGGGCAACTTCGTGAAGGTTGCCCAGCGCATCCCGGTGCGGATCGCGCTCGACGCCGTTCCATCCACCATGGTCCTCCGCGCCGGGCAATCGGTGGTGGTGACCGTGCACGTGAACCAGTGACCTGCGGGTCCGGAGGTGTGTCCTTGATTCGAACGCTCACTGCCGCCGCCCTGCTGGTGTCCTCGGCCGCGCTGGCGGAGGAACGGCAGACCCTCACCATCGACGAGGCAGTCACCGAGGCGCTCCGGGTGAACGACCAGCTCGCCGCCGCCCGATACCAGGCAGAGGGTGCGGAGGACACGGCCCGCAGCGCCCGGGGACGGCTGCTCCCCACCATGAATGCGAGCGACACCTGGCAGCACTGGAACGCGCCGTTCGTCATCACTCTGGGTCCGCCGGGTAGCTCGGGGCTGGTCGCGCGCAACGTCAATACCAACGTCTTCACCGTCGCCGCCCAGCAGCCCGTCGTCGGCCTGCTGCACCGGGAGCGGGATCTCAAGGCGGCGGGCAGCTCGGCGGAGGCGAGCCGCGCGAACCAGGCCGCAGCCCAGGCCGACGTCGCCGAGCAGGTGCGGACGACGTACCTTCGCCTGTTCGAGGCGAGGGCGGGCATCTCCATCGCCGAGTCGAGCGTGGAGCAGCTGAGGAAGCAGGTCCAGGACGCCCAGGCCCGGTACAACGCGGGCACCATCACCAAGGCGGACCTCCTGCGATTCCAGACCGCCGAGGCCAATGCACAGCAGCAGCGGATCCAGGCAAGCACCCAGGCGCAGATTGCGCGTCAGCTTCTCCTGACCCTCCTGGCCCGGAACCCCGAGGACCCGACGCTCGACTTCGTGGAGCCGGTGGATCTCGAGCATCAGGCGGCGTTTCCGCTCGGCAGCACGAACGACGAGCTGATCAACCGCGCGCTCCAGAACCGGCCCGAGGTGCAGCGGGCACAGAAGGAGGCGGAGGCAGCGCGGGCCAACGGGCAAGCACGGATGCTGGAGCTCCTGCCCGAGGTGGACGTGCAGGCGGCGTACAGCAACGTCCGGGGCCAGGTCTTCCAGCCGGAGAGCGCCTCGTTCATCGGCGTGGTGGCGAACTGGCCGTTCTGGACCTGGGGCACGCGCTGGTACTCGGCCCAGAGCGCGCAGCGTAAGGCCGACGCCGCGGGCTCGCAGCTGCAGGGGACGCGCAAGCAGGTGGCCTACGAGGTCGCGAGCAAGGTGTCGCTGCTGGACGCACAGTTCGTGGTGGTGCAGGTCGCCGAAACGGCGGTCGCCAGCGCCGAGGAAGCCTACCGGGTGACCAGCGCCCAGGTCTCCGCCGGAACCGCGACCACCACCGACCTGCTCGATGCGCAGTCGGCCCTGACCACCGCCAAGCTCAACCTGGCCCGGGCTCAGTACGAGCGAACCATCGCCCGGGTTCAGCTGGATCGGGCCGTCGCCTCGAAGTGACGGGATGGCGAGCGAGGCACACCCGGACGTCGTGTGGCGGCCCCGGTATAGCCCCTGGCTGGTCGGGCTGACCGTCACCCTGGCCACCTTCATGGAGGTGCTGGACACCGCCATCGCCAACGTCGCCCTGCCCCACATCGCCGGCGGGCTCTCGGCGAGCCAGGAAGAGGCGACCTGGGTGTTGACCTCGTACCTGGTCTCCAACGCCGTGGTGCTGCCGATCAGCGCCTGGGTCTCCAGCCGGGTGGGTCGCAAGCGCTTCTACATGGCCTGCGTGGTGCTCTTCACCATCAGCAGCGCCCTGTGCGGGTTCGCTCCCAACCTCCAGTCGCTGATCTTCTTCCGGGTGCTGCAGGGGATCGGTGGAGGTGGGCTCGCGCCGAGCGAGCAGGCCATCCTCGCCGACACCTTCGAGCCGCGACAGCGCGGGATGGGCTTTGCGATGTACGGGCTGGCGGTGGTGTTCGCCCCGGCGATCGGCCCGACGCTGGGGGGCTTCATCGTCGATCACGCCAGCTGGCGGTGGATCTTCTACATCAACATCCCGGTGGGCATCGTCTCGCTCATCCTCAGCTCGATCATGGTCGAGGATCCTCCCTGGCTCGAGAAGGAGAAGGAGGAGTCGCGCGGGGTGAAGGTGGACTTTCTCGGCCTGGCGCTGGTGGCGCTGGCCTTCGGGAGCCTGCAGATCGTCCTCGACAAGGGCCAGCAGGACGACTGGTTCAGCTCGCCGCTGATCGTGATCTTCACCGTGGTGATGGTCGTCTGCATGGTGGGGACGGTGGTCTGGGAGCTGGCGCATCCAAACCCCATCGTCAACGTGCGGCTGTTCATGAACCGCAACTTCGCCACCAGCGCGGCGCTCATGTTCACCTTGGGGGCGGTGCTCTACGGGAGCACGGTGCTGATTCCCCAGTTCGTGCAGACGCTGATGGGCTACAGCGCCGAGCGCGCAGGGATGGTGCTCTCACCGGGCGGCTTCACCACCATGGCGATGATGCCGCTGGTTGGGTTCCTGGTGTCGCGCGTGCCGGCGAAGTACCTCATCACCCTGGGCTTTGCCGGGCTCTCGCTTTCGCTCTGGCACATGACCAGCATCAACCTCGGCATCGATCCGCACACCGCGACGATGTACCGGGTCTACCAGGCAGCCTCGCTGGCATTCCTCTTCGTGCCGATCAACACCGTGGCGTACATCGGCGTGCCGCGCGAGCAGAACAACCAGGTCTCGGGGCTGATGAACCTGGCGCGCAACATCGGGGGGAGCGTGGGTATCTCGTTCTTCGTCACCACGCTCGCCCGGAGCTCGCAGAAGTACCAGAACCAGCTGGTGGACGGGCTGAGCTCGTCGAATCCGTTGCTCCAGGAACGACTGGCGCAGCTCCAGCAGACGTTCGCCTCGGCCGGGCCGGCCGACGCGCTCCGGCGGGCCTACGCCGCCGTCTACCTGGGCATCCAGCAGCAGGCGGCGGTGCTCTCGTACATCCGCATCATCCAGGACCTCGCCGTGGTCACCGCCATCTTCGTCCCGCTGATCCTGCTCTTCCTGCGGAAGAACAAGCCGGGGGGGGCGCCTGCTGGCGCGCATTGACAGGGGTCCCGGTCGGGCGACGTCATCGGCCCGAAGCGATGGCCCGTGACATCCGGACCACCCGGAAGCTCACGCCGTGTGGAAGCATCACCTCGAAGTCTTCCACACGGGTGAACCCGGCCGCCGCGTAGAGCGGCACTCCGGACAGTGTGGTCACCAGCTCGAGACTCCGGAACCCGGCGCGGGCTGCCTCGCCCACGCAGAGCGAGAGCAGCGCCTGGCCAAGTCCCCTCCGGGCGAACGCTGGATCCACGAAGAACGCGCGGATGCGTGCAGAGTCGTGCGCCGGGTCGAGCAGAGCGCCTGACTCCCGTCCGCCGAGGGACTGGTCTCCCCCGAACAGCGAGCGCCGGCGGCTCCATTCTCCAGCGGCGATGAACGACCCTCCGTGCTCGCACAGCCAGTAGCTCCGGTCCGCGAGGAGCTCGCCGTCCACGCCGAAGACATGTTGCCGCGCGGCGTCGAGCTGCTCGGGCGTGTCATCGCCGCTCATCAGTCCGTACACCGCGCGGGAGATGAGCGCCTCGATGCCCGCACGATCCGTCACGGTCGCGACGCGGAAGGCCATGGGCGCGGGGAGCATCCTGCTCGCAACGCGTAGCACGGCCTCCGGGCGCGCATGGATGCGGCACCGGCGAGGGGTCTACCTTCTCCTCGTTCTCGACCCCTGGAGATCTCGATGCCCGCACCGGCGAGCCTGCGTTCCCTTCTTCGGATCGAGCACTCCTTGATCGGCGCGCCGATGGCTGGTGGACCCTCGACTCCCGCGCTGGCCGCGGAGGTCTGTCGCGCGGGCGGGCTCGGGTTCCTCGGATGCTCCTACTCCACGCCCGAGCAGATCCTCGCGTGGAGCCGCCAGGTGCGTACGCGGACCGACCGGCCCTTCGGGATCAACCTGTTCGCCGACGTCCCCGACGCTCCCGCGGTGGATCCGGGCCCGATGCTCGAGCTGCTCCGGCCGTTCCACGCCGAGCTGGGCCTCCCGCCGCCGGAGCCGCCCCAGGCCGCCGCGGCACACTCCCTGGACGCGCAGCTCGAGGCGGTGGTGCAGAGTGGGGCGGCGGTGTTCAGCGTCACGTTCGGCCTGCTCTCCCCTGCGCAGATGGAGCGGCTGAAGGGCGCCGGCATGGTGCGGATGGCCACGGCCACCACCGTGGAGGAGGCCCGGCGCATCGAGGCGGCCGGGTTCGAGGTGGTCGTCGCGCAGGGGAGCGAGGCAGGCGGAAACCGTGCCACGTTCGTGGGCGCCTTCGACCGTGGCCTGGTGGGGACGATGGCCCTGGTGCCCCAGGTGGTGGATGCGGTGAGCCTCCCGGTGGTGGCAGCGGGCGGGATCATGGACGGCCGTGGCTGGGTCGCCGCCGAGGCGCTGGGGGCCGCGGGGGCGCAGATGGGAACGGCGTTCCTCGCCTCCGACGAGTCCGGCGCCGTGCCCGCGTACAAGGAGGCGGTCCTCGCGGCGACCGACGATGGAACGGCGGTGACGCGCGCGTTCTCCGGCCGGGCGGGGCGCGGGCTGGTGAACCGGTTCCTTGCAGCGGCAGAGGAGCGGCCCGAAGCGATCCTCCCGTATCCGCTCCAGAACGTGGTGACCCGGCAGATGCGGGCCGCCGCCTCGCCGGCGGGACGGGCCGAGCTGCTCTCGCTCTGGGCGGGACAGGGGGCCCGGCTCGCCCGGCGTGGGCCCGCGGCGGAGATCGTCCGCTGGCTGGTGGCGGACGCCGAGCGGGTCCGCGCCTCGCTTCAACCTTGACGCCTACGGCCAGAGCGCGTGGGCTCGGCGGATGCGTTGCGAACCGGGTCCACTCGCGCCGGTCCCTCCTCGGACGATCCTGCGACGTGTGTCAGCGCTGTTCGGCCGCGACTCCGCCCGGGCGAAGCAGCGGGCGGGGGAGCGCCGACTTGCGCCCGAAGAGGAGCGCATCCAGCGAGGCCTTCCCGGCGCCGGCAACGAACAACCAGAGGAAACCCGCGAGATAGGTGGATTCCTCGAAGGCGAGGAGTGAGCGGATCCCGGCGATCTCCGGCCGCTTCGCGGTGAGGATCGCGACCACCATCGTGCCCAGCAGCGGCAGCGCGGCGAAGCGGGTGAAGAGGCCGAGGAGGATCAGCGTGCCGCCGACGAGCTCGATTCCCGAGACGATGGTCGCCTGGGCGGCGGGAAACGGAATTCCCAGCTCGGTGAAGAAACCCGTCACCTGCGCCAGGTTGTGCACCTTGCCCCAGCCGGTGCCGAGGAAGACGGCACCCAGTGAGAGGCGGACTGCGAGGGGCCCGACCCAGGAGAAGCGGTCGAGCGTGGCGAGGATCCGGGTACGGAGGGCGTCGAGGTTCATCATGAACTCCTGAAGGAGACGTGCAGGATACGGGCGATGGCGGGGGGCAGTTACGGGGGTCCGTGCAGCAGGGTCTCGGGAGACTGCCCTGGCGTTACGCAGCGCCTGGAAACTGCTGGGGACTGGTCGAGGGGTGCCGGAGGAGGTGGGCGGCGACGAGGTGGCGGAACTCCTCCTGTCCCAGGTCCGCCGCGAGCCGCGGACACTCGAGATCCAGCGCCCCGTGCAGCCGGCTGAAGTACCCACCGCCGTACACCGCGAGGCGGTCGATGGCGGCAAGTGCAGACACCGCGGGCGGGGTAAAGCGACCCGGCACTCCAGCTGATGAGACGCTGGCCAGCACGCTCCGGATCCCCAGTGGATGACTCACCGCCCAGCGCATCCAGCGCTGCAGCTCAGCCAGCGAGGGCGAGACGGACAACGGACACCTCCTCGAGCACCGCGCGGGCGCGCCGAGCCTCTGCCAGCACCTCCCCGGGCGCGGTACCCCGGGCACGGGCCGGTCGTCCGCCGGTCGCACCGCACCGTGACAGGTCGCACCTCCGCTGGCCCGGATTCAGCGACCGCTCGCAACTTTCGCCGCGCCCGCGCGCCTCGGAGATGCGAAGACTCGCCGGATGCCCTCCCAACGTTCTCGTCCGCTCGCCCTGGTCCTCACCCTCGCCGCCTCCAGCGCTGGCGCCGCCGGCCCGGTCACCGTGGTGCGCGCGGCCCGGCTGTATGACGGAAGATCCGACACCGTCGTCACTCCCGGGGTTGTGGTGGTCAGCGACGGTCACATCGTCGGTGCGGGGTCGCGGGTGGACGTTCCCGCCGGCGCGACCGTCATCGATCTCGGTGACGCCACCCTGCTGCCCGGCCTGATGGACGCCCACACGCACGTGAGCTTCGAGTCGAGCCTCGACTGGAAGCAGGACCAGCTGGACGCGCTGAAGAAGCCCATCCCCGAGCAGGCCATCGATGCGACGGAGTACGCGCGGCGGACGTTGCTCGCCGGGTTCACCACCGTCCGCGACCTCGGCTCGAGCGACCTCATCGACGTGGGGCTGCGCAACGCCATCAATTCGGGCAAGGTGCTCGGGCCGCGGATGCTGGTCAGCGTGAACGCCATCGGTGCGCGCGGCGGCCATTGCGATCCGACCGGGGGCTTCCGCCCGGAGCTCTTCAGGGAGCCAGGCACGGAGCAGGGAGTGGCGAACGGTCCGGATCAGATCCGCGCCGCCGTTCGTTTCGACACCAAGCACGGGGCGGACGTGATCAAGACCTGCGCCACCGGCGGCGTCCTCTCCGAGGCGGACAAGGTCGACTCGCCCCAGCTCACCCAGGCCGAGCTGGACGCCCTGGTGGACGAGGCGCACGCGCTGGGACGAAAGGCCGCCGCCCACGCCCACGGGGCCGAGGGGGCGAAGCGCGCCATCCGCGCCGGCATCGACTCCATCGAGCACGGCTCGTTCCTGGACGACGAGGCCTTCGAGATGATGCGGAAGAAGGGCACGTACTTCGTGCCCACGCCCCTTCCCTGCATCATGTCGCGGCTGCGCGAGGCGAAGGCGCCGGCCAACATCATCGAGAAGGCCGCCAGCGCCGACGCGCGCGCCGGGGAGACGTTGAAGGCGGCCATTGGCAAGAACGCCAAGATCGCCTTCGGCAGCGACGCCGCCGTCTGCCCGCACGGGACGCAGCTGAACCAGTTTGCGGTCTTCGTCCGCGCGGGCATGAAGCCGCTGGCCGCGATCCGGACAGCGACCTCGGTGGACGCTGCGCTGCTCGGTGTGGCGGACCGGGGCACGCTCGAGGCCGGGAAGCTGGCGGACGTGGTGGCCGTGCCGGGCGATCCATCGCGGGACATCACCGTGATGGAGCGGCTCTTCTTCGTGATGAAGGGCGGTGCGGTCGTCCGCAACGACCGGGCGGCCTCGGCGGGAGCCGGCGTGAGGTGAGCCGCGCGGGCCGCCGTCGTCCCCCGGGAGGCAGCCTCCCGGCACCCGAGGTTCCCGAACCCGTTTGGAACGGGCCCCTTGGAGCAGGTCGTCCCGGATCTGTAACGCTCCGGGACGCAGGAGGTACCTCCTCCTGATATGCCGGCGGCCGTGTCAACCGGGGGTCCGTTCGAGTCGCCTGACGCGGCGCAGGGTGGCGTCCTCTCCTCACTGTCCGCCGAGGACCATGCTCTCATCGAGCGGCTGCGGTCTGGTGACGAGCGGGCCTTCCTCACCCTGGTCGAGAAGAACCATCGGCCGATGGTCCGGGTGGCCATGAACTACGTGTCCTCCGAAGGCGTCGCCGAGGAAGTGGTTCAGGAGGCGTGGGTCGGCATTCTCCAGGGTCTAGGCAAGTTCGAGGGCCGCTGCCCCCTGCGAGCCTGGATGTTCCGCATCCTGATCAACTGCGCGAAGATGCGCGGCGGCCGCGAGGCGCGCTCCGTACCCTTCTCCGCACTGGAGAGGGAGGACGGAGAGGGCGAGAAGCGCTCCATCGAGAGCTTCCGTCCACCCGACGACCCACGATGGCCCGGCCACTGGGCACACGCGCCCGAGCGCTGGGTGGATGAACGGCTGGGGGATTCCCAGGCGCTGGTCCGGATCAAGGCCGAGATCGACAAGCTCCCGCCGAACCAGCGGCAGGTGATCACCCTGAGGGACATCGAGGACTGGGATTCGGTGGAGGTATGTGAGGCGTTGGGAATCAGCGAAGCCAACCAGCGGGTGCTGTTGCACCGCGCCCGGACCCGCGTCAGACAGGCGCTGGCTGGATGGGCCGCGGAGGTGACGTCATGAGCGTCGCCCGGCCACAGGACATCGCTTGCCGTGAGCTGGTGGAGATCCTCACCGAGTTCCTCGACGGGGCGCTGGACGAGCACTCCCGCACCCAGGTGGAGCAGCACCTGGTACTCTGCTCCGGCTGCGCGGAGTACCTCCGGCAGTTCCGGGCGACCATCGGCGTGACGCGCAGGCTGTCCGAGCAGGACCTCCCGGAGCAGATGAAGGAGAGCTTGCTCGATGCCTTCCGCCACTGGCGACACGGGAGCTGAGCAGCCCATGCGGGCCTGGAAGTTTCTGGGGGTCGGGCGCGTCGCTCCGTTCGGGGGACACACCTGGCCCGCACCCGGCGCGGCCGGGCCGGGCGCCTGGGTGCGCTTCCCGGGTCGAGAGGTCTTCGCCTGTCGCCCCGACGATCTCCCGTGGTGGATCGGTCCCGAGCTGTGGGAGATCGAGCTCGAGGGTCCGATCCGCGCGCTGGAGACGCAGGTCGCGGCCAGCGCCGGTCGCCTCGTTCGCCAGGTCCATGGATGGGATGCGGCCACGCTCCGGGCCTTTGGCGTGGCGTGTGCCGAGCGCGCTCGCAACCTCGCCGTCGAGGCGCTCGGCCGTGACGGGCGCGTCGAGGAGGCCGAGTCGCTCGCCCGCGCACGCAGCATGCTCGAGCTGAGCCGCGTGGCGCGAGACTGCGCAGGCGATGCGCGCACCCGTCTCTCCGCGAACCTGGCCGGCTACGTGGCAGAGTCCTCGATGCGCGCCTCCCAGGGTCTGGCGGCGGCGGCTGCCAACATCGCCGCCAATGCTGCGGTGCTCGCGCATGGAGATCCGGCGGTGTTCTCCCGCGCGCGCAGCTGGCAGGCCCGGTGGATCGCCGAGCACGCGGGCCTCGACCTGCTGCCCGCCGCCGCGGTGTAACGAGACGCCCGGGGCAGGACACCCGGAGAGCGGCGAGAGCGCCGCATGCAACGATCCTCCAGACACAGGTCCACCGCATCGGGCACCGCTGGTCTCCGGCTCGTCCCGGCGCTCCTCTTGCTGTTCGGGTCCTCGGCACTCGCGGCGCGGGTGGACGAGGTCGCCTGCATCGGCAGCACGGTCGCTGACCTCGACCGCGCGCGCGAGTTCTACGTCCGGGTCCTCGGCTTCCGGGCTGACGGGGAGCGCGAGGAGGCCGGCCCCGAGCTGGAGCGGCGCACGGGGGTCTTCGCCGCGCGCACGCGGACCGCGCGCCTGGTGCTCGGCAGCGAGTGCCTGGAGCTCACCGAGTACCTCGCCCAGAGAGGCCGTCCCGTCCCGGTGGACGCGCGCAGCAACGATCGGGACTTCCAGCACGTGGCCATCGTGGTCTCGGACATGGACCGGGCCTACGCCCGGCTCCGCGAGGCGCGGGTGGAGCACGCATCGTCGGGACCCCAGGAGCTGCCCGCGTGGAACCCCGCGGCCGGTGGCATCAAGGCGTTCTACTTCCGGGATCCCGACCGGCATGTCCTCGAGGTGATCTGGTTCCCGCCCGGCAAGGGAGCGACCCGCTGGCATCCCTCGGGCAAGTCCATTCCTCTCACCCTGGGCATCGACCACACCGCGGTGGTGGTCGGCGACACCGAGGCGTCGCTCGCGTTCTACCGGGACCAGCTCGGGCTCGCGGAGGCCGGGCACTCCGAGAACTACGGGCCGGAGCAGGAACGGCTGAACGGGGTCTTCGGGGCGCGTCTCCGCATCACCCAGGTCCGCGCGCCGAGGGGCCCGGGCATCGAGTTCCTCGAGTACCTCGCCCCGCGCGATGGCCGGCCCTACCCCTCCGACGAGCGGGGCAGTGACACCTTCCACTGGCACGTGCGGATGGTCTCCGCGGACGGCACCGCCCTGGTCGCGGCGCTCCGTGGTGCCCGGGCCTCGTTCGTCACGTCCTCCATCCTCCTCCCGCTCCGGGTCCGCGATCCGGACGGCCACGTCCTCCAGCTGGAGTCTCCATGAGCCCCACCGTGACCAAGCTTCGCAGCCCCCCGATCGACGCAGAGGCGGGCCGCCTCGAGGAGTCGCGCCGGCGCGACAAGCACTGGAAGCGATGGGGTCCGTATCTGAGCGAGCGGGCCTGGGGCACGGTGCGCGAGGACTACAGCCCGGGTGGCACCGCCTGGGACGACCTCCCGCATGACCACGCGCGCTCGCGCGCCTACCGCTGGAACGAAGACGGCATCGCCGGCATCTCCGATCGGCGGCAGACGCTCTGCTTGGCGCTCGCGCTGTGGAACGGGGCAGACCCCATCCTCAAGGAACGGCTCTTCGGGCTCACCGGGCAGGAGGGGAACCACGGCGAGGACTGCAAGGAGCTCTACTGGTACCTCGACAGCACGCCCACCCACTCGTTCATGCGGATGCTCTACAAGTACCCGCAGGGGCCTTACCCGTACGACGAGCTGCTCCGGCGCAATCGCGAGGCGGGGAAGGGCAACCGCGAGGTCGAGCTGCTCGACACCGGCGCGCTCGAGCACGACCGCTACTTCGACGTCCACGTCGACTACGCCAAGGCCGACGTCGAGGACATCCTGGTCCGCGTCCAGGTGACCAACCGCGGCGGGGAGACCGCGCCCCTGCATCTGCTCCCCACGCTCTGGTTCCGGAACGTCTGGTCCTGGGGACGCGGTGACCCGAAACCGAGGCTCGAGGCGCTCCGGGATCCGAGTGGACGCGCGGTGGGCGTCCGCACCGAGCACCTTACCGAGGGCAGCTTCACCCTCCGGAGCGACGCCGAGGCCGAGTGGCTCTTCACCGAGAACGAGACCAACTCCGAGCGGCTCTGGGGCACGCCGAACCCTTCTCCCTACGTGAAGGACGCGTTCCACGCCCGGCTCATCGAGGGACGGGCCGAGGCGGTGAACCCCGCGCTGGAGGGCACCAAGTCCGCGGCGTGGATCCAGCTCACCATCCCCGCGGGCGCCACGCAGACCGTCCGCCTTCGCCTCACCCGCGGCGGGCTGAAGGCCCCGGGAAAGTCCGGCGTGGGGGACGACTTCGACGCGGTGTTCGCCGCGCGGAAGGCCGAGGCCGACACCTTCTACGCCGGGGTCATCCCTGCCGAGCTCACCGACGACGCGCGCAACGTGATGCGCCAGGCGCTCGGCGGTGTGCTCTGGAGCAAGCAGTTCTACCACTACGTCGTTCGCGACTGGCTGGAGGGCGATCCGAACCAGCCGGCGCCGCCCGGGTCACGCATGGGCGGCCGCAACTCCGACTGGGGCCACCTCCACAGCGCGGACGTCCTGAGCATGCCGGACAAGTGGGAGTACCCATGGTTCGCCGCCTGGGACCTCGCCTTCCACTGCATCCCTCTGGCGCTGGTGGACTCCGAGTTCGCCAAGGAGCAGCTCATCCTGATGCTCCGCGAGTGGTACATGCACCCCAACGGGCAGATCCCCGCCTACGAGTGGGCGTTCGGCGACGTGAACCCGCCGGTGTTCGCCTGGGCGGCGCTGCGCGTCTACCAGATCGAGAAGAAGCGGCGCGGCGTGGGTGACCTGGCCTTCCTCCGCCGGGTCTTCCACAAGCTGATGCTGAACTTCACCTGGTGGGTGAACCGGAAGGACGCCGAGGGCCGCAACGTCTTCCAGGGCGGCTTCCTCGGGCTGGACAACATCGGCGTGTTCGACCGGAGCGCGCCGCTGCCGACCGGCGGGCACATCGAGCAGTCCGACGGAACCAGCTGGATGGCGATGTACTCGCTCAACATGCTCCGGATGGCCATGGAGCTCGCCTGCGCCGACGAGACCTACGAGGACGTGGCCAGCAAGTTCTGGGAGCACTTCGTCAACATCGCCCACGCGATGAACACGCTCGGACTCTGGGACGAGCAGGACGGCTTCTACCACGACGTCCTCCACCTCACCGATGGCCAGCGCATCCCGCTGCGGATGAGGAGCATGGTCGGTCTCATCCCGCTGTACGCCGTGGAGACGCTCGACCCGGCGCAGCTGGCCAAGGTGCCCGCGTTCGCGCGGCGGCTGGAGTGGTTCATCGACCACCGGCCGGATCTCACCGCCGGCGTGGCCTGCATGCGGACAGCGGGGGAGGCGGGCAGGCGGCTCTTCAGCATCGTGAGCCCCGACCGGCTCCGGCGCATCCTCCAGCGGATGCTGGACGAGGACGCGTTCCTCAGCCCCTACGGCATCCGCAGTGTCAGCCGCGAGCACCTCGACCGCCCCTACATGCTGGACCTGGGCGGGGTGAGCTACGGCGTCCGCTACGAGCCGGCCGAGAGCAGCACCGGTCTCTTCGGTGGCAACAGCAACTGGCGCGGGCCGATCTGGTTCCCGGTCAACTACCTCCTGGTCGAGTCGCTGCAGAAGTTCCACCACTACCTGGGTGACGCCTTCACCGTGGAGTACCCGGCCCGCTCGGGGAGGCAGGCCACGCTGGCGGAGGTGGCGGCGGACATCTCGCGGAGGCTGTCGCGCATCTTTCTCAAGGACGGTCAGGGGAAGCGGCCGGTGTTCGGCGGACATTCCAGGTTGAACCGCGACCCGAACTTCACCGAGCTGATCCCCTTCCACGAGTACTTCCACGGTGACGATGGCTCCGGCGTCGGCGCCACGCACCAGACCGGTTGGACCGCCCTGGTGGCCAAGCTGCTGCAGCAGAGCCACGAGATGCCCGTCGAGGACGCCCCGGCGGCAGAAGCCAGGAAGAGGAGAGCCTCATGAAGGCCGTCGCCGTGTTTCCGGGCAAGGCGGGCAGCGCCCACCTGGCCGAGCTGCCCCGTCCATCCATCTCCGACGTCCCCGGCGGCCGCGGGGTCCGGGTGGAGGTGCTCCGGGTCGGCGTCGACGGGACGGACCGGGAGATCCAGGATGCGGAGTACGGGGAGGCCCCCGCGGGTTCTCCATTCCTCGTCCTCGGCCACGAGAGCCTGGGCCGGGTGGTCGAGGTCGGCCCCGCGGTGACCGAGCTCCGACCCGGGGATCTGGCGGTGGCGATGGTCCGTCGGCCCGGGACCAGCGCCTACGACGCGATCGGGATGCAGGACTTCACCACCGACGATGCGTACTTCGAGCGGGGCATCAGCCGGCTGCACGGGTTTCTGACCGAGGAGTACGTGGACAGCGCCGACTGGATCGTGAAGCTCCCCCCAACGCTGTCGAAGGTCGGCGTGCTGCTCGAGCCGATGACGGTGGTGGAGAAGGGCATCACTCAGGCGTACGAGGCGCAGCGCCGGCTGCGGATCTGGAAGCCGCGCCGCGCCGCGGTGCTCGGCGCGGGGACCATCGGCCTGATGGCCACGCTGGTGCTGAGGCTGCGTGGGCTCGAGGTGGACACCTTCGCCCTCACCCCCAGGCCGAACCTGAACGCCACGCTGGTCGAGGCCACCGGTGCTCGCTACGTCTGCGCGAGGGACCGGACCGTGGTGCAGGCCGCCGAGGCGGAGGGCGGCTATGACCTCATCTTCGAGTGCTCGGGGTTCAGCCCGCTGGTGTTCGACGGGATGCGCTCGCTGGCCAAGAACGGGGTCCTGGTACTCTCCAGCATCACCGGAGGCTCCCGCGAGATCCCCGTGCCCTCCGACGCGATCAACCAGTCGTTCGTCCTGGGCAATCGCCTCATGCTGGGGACGGTCAACGCCGGCCGCGGCGACTTCGAGCAGGGCGTGCGCGATCTGATCCACGCCGAGGCCGCGTACCCCGGGTTTCTGCAGCAGCTGCTCACCCACCCGGTGCGCGGATTCGAGAACTGGCCCATGCTCTTCGAGGCGCTGAACGGCAAGACCGGCGTCATCAAGGCCTTCCTCGAGGTCAGGCCGTCGTGAGCACGCGAGGGATCAGCACCGCCCTGGTCCCCATCCCCGGAGCCCCGTTGTCCATCCGTTCGCCTTTGCCCATCGAGCTGCCCCGCGAGGTCTGCGCGCTCTATCCGCGCTCCTCCCGGCTGGAATGGCTGCTCGGCAATGGCACCGGCGGCTTCGCCATGGGGACGGTGGCCGGGTCGAACACCCGGCGGTACCACGGCCTCCTGGTCGCGAGCCTCCACCCTCCCGTCCAGCGCGTGGTCACGCTGGCGCGACTTGAGGAGACGGTGCTGACAGCCGACGGTGCGGTTCCGCTCTCGGTCAACCAGTACCCGAACACACTCTACCCGGACGGGTACACCCGCCTGGTGCGCTTCGCGTTCGAGCACGGTCCGGTGTGGACCTGGTCGGTGGGCGGCGTGGAGGTGGAGCGCCGGGTGCTGCTCGTCGAGGGACGGCAGACGGTCGTGGTGCGCTACGCGAGCTCCGGGCCGATCCGGCTCCGCGTCGAGCCGCTGCTTGCCTTCCGCGACTACCACGGGCTCACCCACCGCAATCCCGACGCCTGGACCGGTTTCGAGGAGCACACCTCTGGACCCACGCGAGTGGTGCGCTTCCTGCCGTACCCGGGCCTGCCCTCGCTCCGCCTGGTGCACCGGGGGAGTCGGTTCGCCGGCGCTCCGGTCTGGCACGAGAACGTCGAGTACCTGGAGGAGCTGGACCGCGGGCTCGATTTTCGCGAGGACCTGATGCTCCCGGGCAGCTTCGAGCTCGCGCTGACCCCGGGGCGACCCCAGCTCCTCGCGGCCACCGTCGAGGCGGGCGAGGCTCCGGATCTCGACGCGCTCGCCGCCCTGTTCGGGGGGACAGACCCTCGACCGGTGCCCGCGCGACTTCCTGCGGCCCGCTCGGACGCGCCCGGGGAGGCGCGCGCCCGGCTCGAGCGCGCGGCCGATGCCTACCTGGTCCGCCGCGCGGATCGTTCGGCCACCGTCATCGCCGGCTACCCCTGGTTCACCGACTGGGGCCGGGACACGATGATCTCGCTCCCGGGACTGACGATTTCACGCGGACGGCTGGAGCTCGCGCGCGAGGTGCTCGAGGGGTTCCTCGCCCACCTCGACGGTGGCCTTGTCCCGAACCGCTTCCCCGACGCTGCGGGGCCGGCCGAGTACAACACCGTCGACGCCACGCTGTTCATGTTCCAGGCGGTGCACGCCTGGGAGCAGGCCGGTGGACCGCCGGCGTTCATCCGCGAGGTGTTCTACCCGGCGGCCTGCACCATCGTGGACGCGCACCTGCGAGGCACGCACCACGGCATCCACGTGGATCCGAAGGACGGGCTCCTGGTGGCGGGCGGCCCGGGCACCAACCTCACCTGGATGGACGCCCGGGTGAACGACGTGCCGGTCACGCCCCGCCACGGCAAGCCCGTGGAGGTGAACGCGCTCTGGTACAACGCCCTCCGGCTGTCCGAGCGGTGGGCGCGGCAGCTCGGCGACGGACTCCGGGCGCGCTCCTTCGGTCGCGAGGCGGATCTCGTCGCAGGCGCCTTCGACCGGGCGTTCTGGAACGACGCGCGCCGCTGCTGCCACGACGTCATTCTCCCCGAGGGCCCGGATGCACGGCTCCGTCCGAACCAGCTGTTCGCGCTGGGGCTCCCGTTCCCGCTGCTGGACGGGCGGCGGCGGGCGATGGTGCTGGAGACCGTGGAAACGGCCCTCGTGACGCCGGTCGGGCTGCGGACGCTGGCGAGGGGGGACCCCGGCTACAGGCCGACTTACCGGGGACCGCCAGCTGAGCGCGACGCAGCCTACCACCAGGGCCTGGTCTGGCCGTGGCTCGTCGGTCCGTACGTGGATGCGCTGTTCGCCGTCCGGGGCGACTCGGCCGAGACGCGGGCCCGGGCCCGCGCGGCGATCGGCCCGCTCATCGGACGCATGGAAGCCGGGTGCCTCGGACAGCTGCCCGAGTGCTTCGAGCCGGAGCCGCCCTTCCGTCCGGTGGGCGCGCCGGCCCAGGCGTGGAGCGTGGCCGAGGTGCTGCGGATCCTGGTCCGCCTCGGCGAGGGCTGAACGGTGCGTCGGTTCCTGGAGCACCTCCCGGAGTACGCCATCGAGGCGGTGCTGCTCGGCATCTTCATGGTCTCGGCCTGTGGCTTCGGCCTGCTCCTCGAGCACCCGGACTCCCCCGTGCGCCGGCTGATTGGCGTTCCGGCGCTCCGGCGCATCCTGATGGGACTCGCGATGGGGACCACGGCGGTCGCCATCATCTACTCGCCGTGGGGCGGCCGCTCCGGCGCCCACATCAACCCGGCCACGACGCTCACCTTCTGGCGGCTTGGCCGCATCGGTGGCCCGGACGTCCTGGGGTACGTCGCAGGGCAGTTCACCGGCGCGGTGCTGGGCGTGGCGCTGGCCTCGGTGCTCTTCGGTCCGCGCCTTGCCCATGCCTCGGTGAACTACGTGGTCACCCGGCCGGGGATGTGGGGAGTGGGTGCGGCGCTGCTTGGCGAGGTGCTCATCTCCGGCCTGCTGATGGCGGTGGTGGTGACGCTCACCGGCTCTCGCTGGGCGCGGTACACGGGCCTGGCCGTCGGTGTGCTCGTCACGACCTACATCAGCGTGGAGGCGCCCGTCTCGGGGATGAGCATGAACCCGGCCCGCTCCTTCGGCTCGGCGTGGGGCGCGGGGCAGTGGGGAATGTTCTGGGTCTACGTCGTCGGGCCGCTGGTCGGGATGAATCTCGGTGCCATCCTGGCGCCGCGGGCAAAGGGTCGTCCGGCGTGTCCCAAGCTCGACCACCCCTTGGCGCAACGCTGCATCTTCTGCGGGCACGTGCCCCCCGAGAAGGTCCGGCTCACCAGGCTCGAGCGCACCTGACGGGCGCGCCGCTGCGCACTCGCTCCCGTTGGTTGCAGCGAGAGATTGCTCTTCCCTCGCGCCCGAGGGAGGGTTGCGCGCCATGTGGATCTCCCGGACCTGTGCCGTTGCCGTTGCTGCCGTGCTCGCGCTCCCGGCGCGGGCCGACGACCCGAAGCACGCCGACGCCGAGAAGCACTGGAGCTACACCAGTGGCATCACCCCGGCGAAGTGGGGCGAGGTGGCGCCCACGTGCGGGATCGGCACGCACCAGAGCCCCGTGGCGCTCTCGACCAAGACCGCCAGGGCCCAGCCGCCGCCTCCGGCGCTCGCGCTCAGCTGGAACAAGGCGAAAGGCGAGCTCGTCGATACCGGACACAGCGAGCAGGTAAACTTGCCGCCGGGGAGCTTCCTGACCTACGGCGGCACCCGCTACGACCTGATCCAGTTCCACTTCCACACTCCGTCGGAGCACACCATCGACGGCAAGGCGTCCCCGATGGAGGTGCACTTCGTCCACAAGGCGGCCGACGGGAAGCTGGCGGTGGTCGGAGTGATGCTGAAGCAAGGCACGGCCGCCTCTGTCTTCGCGCCGGTGCTCACCGCGCTTCCGGCCCAGGGTGAGACCCGGGCGGTGGAGGTGGACCTCGCGGCCATGGCCCCCAAGAGCCACCGGCACTTCGCCTACGCGGGTTCGCTCACCACGCCGCCGTGCAGCGAGGACGTGCAGTGGATCGTGATGACCACCGGGGACACCGTGTCCAAGGCGGAGATCGACGACTTCCGCAAGAAGTACCCGAAGAACGCCCGGCCGGTGCAGCCGCTCAAGGGACGGACGGTCGAGATCGGGCCCTGACCCGGTGAGGCGAAGCGTACGTCCCGCGCGCCGCGGTGGTGACATCGCGCGCCTGGAGTCGCGCTCCTCGTCGACACGGCACGGCGAGTAACCGCCGCCCGCGAGGGCGAGTACTCGGGTCGTGCGCTCCGGTCCTCGCTCGATGCGTCCGCCTTCCACCCCGGTGGAGTCGCCGGATCTGATTCCCCGCCTCCTCGCTGGGGACGAGGCGCTGTTCGCCTCGGTGGTCGGGGAGTGGCAATCCGGCCTCCTCCGTCTGGCCCAGGCGCTCACCGGGAACGCGGCCACGGCCGAGGAGGTGGTGCAGGAGACCTGGATGTCCGTCCTGAGATCGCTCCACACCTTCGAGATGCGCTCGAGCCTGCGCACCTGGGTGCACCGGGTCTGCGCGCACGTGGCGCTCGGCCGCGTCCGCCAGGAGGATCGGTCCCCGGTCCCCGAAGGGCCGGCGGAGGATCCGGAGCGCTTCGACGAACGCGGCGCTTGGCGAGACCCACCGAGCCGATGGGCTGACGAGACCCCCGAGGCGCTGCTCGCTCGACGGCAGGTGGTGGAGTGCATCCAGCGGGCGGTGATCACGCTCCCCGTCCGGCAGCGCGCCATCATCACCCTCCGTGACGTCCAGGGGTTCAGCTCGGAGGAGGCCTGCGACATCCTCGGCGTCACCGAGGTCCACCAGCGGGTGCTGCTCCATCGGGCCCGGACCCGGGTGCGCTCCGCGTGCGAGGAGTTCTACCGGGAGGTGGCGTGATGCTCCGCTGCCGCGGCGCGCCGCTCAGGCGCCCTCGGAGGTGACGGCCGCCACCCACCCGTCCGCGAACCAGCTCAGGACCGTCCTGAACGCGGCCTGCGCCGGCTCGGGTTCCCCGGCGAAGGTGGCGCACACGTCCTCGAGGCGTCCGCCCTCCCGGGCGACCATGAGCGCGCCAGCTTCGAGGTCGGAGAGCCCCGTGTGGAAGACCTTGTACTCCAGCCTCCAGACGACGACGGTGGTCGGCGCAGGGGTGGGGGCCGGAATCTCCGCGCCCTCGCGCTCCAGCGCGTCCCACAGCGGGCGCACCTCGTGCTGTAGCCGCAGGACCCGGAGCGACGGGGAGAAGACGAACCGGGCCGACGGCAGCTCCTCGGGCGGGAGCGACTGCAGCGCTGCTGCCGCGGCGGTCGGTGCGTCCAGCGCGGTGCGGACCTCGGACCGGGCACGCTCGAGCAACGCGAGATCGGGCAGATCCGCGCGCACGCCGGTCCGCGTCCGCAGCCAGGCGCCAAAGCTCCGTCCCACCTGCCCGATGTCGGGCGATCGGCTGGGGTGCTCGCGCAGGTAGTCGCGCACGGTCTCGACGAAGTCGTCGTGGCCGAGCAGGCGGGCGGTGTGCGGCACGTCCTCGGCGACGGCGTCCACCAGCCGGTGGAGGTACATCCGGGCGTAGATCTCCACCCGCTCCAGAGAGTCCAGCGGTGGGCGGGGGAGCACCTGCTCGCGGATCGCCTCGTCGCGGTCGCTCACCGTCCCGGTGATGCGGCCGTGCAGGAGGCCCTGGAGCTCGGCGAGCTTCATGGCGCCGTTCCTTCCAGCACCGCGCGCTCGAACGCCCTGGCACGCTCGGCCTGCTCCAGGACCTCGTCGAGCGGCGGGATGTGATCGTCCCACTCGACCAGCGTGCTCACCCGCCCGAACCGGCGGACCGCGTCCCGGTAGAGCGCCCAGACCGGGTCGGGGACCGGCGCGTCGTGCGTGTCCAGGAGGTGGGTCCCCAGGTCCTGGTGGCCCGCGAGGTGGATCTGCGCGACCCGCCCCACCGGGATGCCCCGGAGGAAATCGGCGGCGTCGAAGCCGTGGTTCTTGGCGCTCACGTAGACGTTGTTCACGTCCAGCAGCAGGAGGCAGTCTGCCCGCCGGGCGACCTCGGCGAGGAAGTCCCACTCGGTGATGTCCGAGGCGGCGTAGGTCAGGTAGCTGGAGACGTTCTCCAGGAGAATGCGGCGGCCGAGCCGCTCCTGGACCTCGGAGACGCGGCCCACCACGTGCGCCAGCGACTCCTCGGTGAACGGCATCGGCAAGAGGTCGTGCGCGTTGTGGCGGCCGAGGGTGCCCCAGCACAGGTGGTCCGACACCCAGGCCGGCTCGACTGCGTCCGCGAGCGCGCGCACGTCACGGAGGTACTGCACGTCGAGCGGGTCGACCGAGCCGATGGAGAGCGAGACGCCGTGGAGCACCACCGGCACGTCCGCCCGGACTGCGTCCAGCACCGCTCTGGGTCGGCCGCCGACGTTGAGGAAATTCTCGGTGATGACCTCGAACCAGTCCGCCCGCCGCCCCTGCTCGAGGAGATCCGGGAAGTGCTTCGTGCGGAGGCCGATGCCGTGGCCGAGGAAGGGAACCATTGATCTCGCGACCAGAAAAGCACACCGGAGCCGGCGACGCCCGGTCAGGGGCGGTCCGGCTCCGGCGGGCGTGAGACGGACTACTTCTTGGCGACGACGACCTTGCCGCCCTTGTCGGTGCACTCCTTCTCGGTCTTGGTCGGCGCCCAGCCCTGGCCCTTGCAGCCGTTCTGGCCGCCGCAGCCGTGCCCGCCGCCGGCGCACGAACCGGTGCCCTTGCAGGAGTTGATCCCGGCACACTTCACGTCGCCACCGGCCTTGTCGTGGCCGGCCGCGGCCTGGTCAGCAGCGTGGGCCGCGGTGGCGAACATCGCGCACACGGCCGAGGCGATGAGGGCCCCCTTCAGATTCTTTCCGTTCATGTTCGACACTTCCTCTCTTCATCGGGACTGCGGGTGGACGGCCGCGGGCTGCACGGCGCGTGTTCTCCGCTCGCACGAGGGCGGGCGGAAGCTTCGGGAGGTGCGGCAAAGAGGGTGAGCTCGAGCGTACCTTCTTCCGCGACGACCTTGGCCAGCGACTGGACGCGGGCGAGCCAACCGTCGGTGAAGCGGGGCCCCACGCGGTAGGCCTCGCGATGGAAGTGGTCCACCTTCGCCCGGACGCGGTACCAGCCATCGTCGAGGCGAACCACCGTCCCGGTCACGTGCTCACGCCCACCGTCGTCGCGAGGACGGCCGCAGATGGTGAACGGCAGGTCCGCCTGGAAGCTGGTGCTCTCACCCGTGGCCTGGGGCAATGACACCGCGATCGCGTCCAGTTGCGTGCTCACCACGCAGTGAGCGGGGTCGCTCTTGCGGTTGGTGGCCCACTGCCTGAAGTGCTCGCTCTTGGTCGGGTCGGCGTCCACGGTGATGCTCTGGAGGGGTACGGAGCAACGGCCGGACAGGTTACGGCCGTCCCCCGTGACCTGGATGTCACAGCCGACGGCGGAGGACGTCGCGGTGATGCGCTCGCCGAGCGGTGCGTCAAAGACGGCGTTCAGCGTGTTGTTCCCGGCGGTTCCGTCGACCCTGAGGGACGGCGAGGACGCGGAGAGGACCACCAGGACGACCGGACCAACCATGGGCGTCAGGTGTCCCCGCCTGCCCGCAGCGTTACATGGGGGTCCGCCGCGGCGGCCCGGAGGTCCTGCCGGCTGGCCGAGATCTGGCTGATGCTGCGCTCCACCAGGAGGTCCAGGCTCCAGTCGAGCACCACCCGGACCTTGTTCCCGAACCCGACCAGCTTGCCGAGGTAGAGGGTGCGCCAGATGAACCAGGCCAGGGCCCCGGACATCCGCACTCCGAGCAGGTCCACCGCGGCAAAGTGCTCGCCCACCGAGACCAGCGCGCCGTAGTTGAAGTACCGGAACGGCTTCAGCGGCTCGCCACGGATCAGCCGCGCGAGGTTCTTCCCGGTGTGCGTCCCCTGCTGGAACGCCACCTGGCCGAGGGGAGGCAGCGGCTTTCCCTGGTGCTGGGCGAGCGACGCGTCGCCCAGGACGAAGACGTTCGGGTGACCGGGGACGCGCAGGTCCGGCCCCACCGGGATCCGTCCGGAGGGGTGCTTGGGCAGGTCCACTGCCCCGAGCAGCCAGGCCGGCTTCACTCCCGCGCACCAGACCGTGGTGCGAGCGGTGAGAGTCTCGCCCCCGTCGAGCGTGACGCTGAAGTCGCCGACCGACTGCACCTTGCGCCCGGTCAGCACCCGGACGTCGAGGTGCTTCAGCTGGTCATGGGCGCGCTGCACGACGGTGGGGTGCCAGCCGGGCAAGAGCTGGGGTGCCGACTGCACCAGCACCAGGTCGACCTCGCCCGGGTTCACCTCGGGGTAGCGCACGAAGAGCACGTGCTCGATCAGGTCGCGAATCTCCGCTGTCAGCTCCACGCCCGTGGGGCCGCCCCCGACGATCACGAAGCGGAGCAGGCCCGCCCGGCGCTCGGGCGAGGCCTCCTGCGCCGCGAGCTCGAAGCAGTCGATGATGTGATTGCGCACCGCCACCGCGTCGCCGAGCTCGCGCATGAAGAAGGCGTGCTCGGCCACCCCCGGAGTCCTGAACGTCTGGGTGTCGCTCCCCGGGGCGAGGACCAGCGCGTCGTAGCGGATCTCCCGGTGACGCGCGGTGGACTCCTCGTCGACGTCGGCCCGGGTGCGGACCACCCTCGCCTGCACGTCGATGGACTCGACGGTCTCCTTGCGGAACGCGACGTTGGTGGCCTCGAAGATGCGCCGGAACGGGTAGGTCACCTGGCGCGTCTCGATGGCCCCGGTGGCCACCGATGGCAGCAGCGGCGGAAAGAGGAAGTAGTTCCGCCGATCGACGACGACGATCTCCAGCGCCCGGTGGTGTCCGAGCCGGCGATCCAGCTCCATCGCGGTGTACAGCCCGGCGAACCCGCCGCCTACGATGACCACCCGGTAGGGCTCGGTACGCCCGGACGCGCTCCAGCGCTGGTAGAGCCACATGTCCCTGAGGGGGCGGCCGACGAGGTACGCCAGCCCCAGTCCGAGCAGGAGCACCACCGGTCCGAGCAGCGCCCGGGCGAGGCCGAGCGTGGGGAGCAGGAGCCAGCAGAGGACGTCGAGCGCGGCGAGCGCGAGCAGCAGGCCGGTGACCGCGGCGCGGGCCCGCCTTCCGAGCGCGACCCTCCCGAACAGGCGGGCCGCCACCCCGCCGACCAGCGCGAGCGACAGCACGTGCGCGACGAGGAGGCCATGGAACCACGGGCCGTCGTAGGTCCGGACCTTCATCAGCATCGAGCCCCAGCCGAGAAACCCGCCGAGGGTGAGGTTCCAGTTGGTCAGCAGGACCGACAGAGCGACGCCGCCCACGAAGAGGGCCGTTCCCACGAGCAGCCCCAGGCTGGACAGGAGCTTGCGGGACAGCGCCAGGTTCACCAGGGCATGGGCGTCGCGGCGGATCATGGATCTCGCCCTGAAGAGGTCCGAAGCGCGAGGGTCGTTACACGGTCGACGAGGAATTGCGCCGCACGCCTGATCTGGCGCAGTGAGGGCCCGCTGGCGACCGGCTCAGCCCGGACGGGTGGAGGCGATGCTCGGGCGCGCGGCGTGCGCGGCCTCCATCGCCAGCAGCTCGGTCCACGGCCCGAGGTCCAGCCGCTCGCGGAAGCGGATCCAGCCGAGCAGGGTGATGACTGCCACGTCGGCATAAGCCAGCCGCCCCGGCCCGAGCGTCCGCCTTCCCCGGTACGTGCGCTCGAGCCAGTCCAGACAGCCGCGTGCCCGGACCCCCTGCCGCGTCAGGTACGTCGACTGCTCCGGCCGGATCCCGTCCTTCTCGAGCAGGAAGAGGTTCACCAGGCTGTCCTGTGCCGCGTCGGTGACGGAGAGCACGTTCTCGTCCAGCAGCGCGAGCGCCGGGTCGACCATCGCGTCCTGGAACGGCGGCTCGCCTCCGGGCCGCGGGTGCGGCATGCCGAAGAGCAGCCGGGCGATGACCCTCGATTCGAAGACGTGACGCACCGGCGCGCCGGGCCCGAGCTGGAGCATCGGCACACGCTGGATGGGGGAGGAGGCGCCGAGCTCCGGCGCCGGGTCCTGCCAACCGTGGGTGTCGCGCTCGAAGGGAAGCTGCAGCTCCGCGAGCAGGATTCGCACCCGCCGGACGTAGGGCGAGGCGTCATGACCGAACAGCTTCAGCACTGGAGGCCCTCCGTGGCCGACCGTGTCAGCTCTCGGCCGATCCGTTGCCCCCGTCCGATGCGGGGCCCGACGGCTCGCCGTCCCTGCCACTCTGCTCCGCGGAGCGGAGGCGCTCGAGCAGCTCGAGCAGGACGCCGATCTCCACCGGCTTTCCCAGCGTGGCGCGAACCAGCGGGTGCTCCCGGACGCGGTCCACCTCCCGGCTCGCCGAGAGCACCACCGTGGATGGGCCGGACTCGCATCGGAGCTGCTCGAGGAGCTCGAAGCCGTCCATCACCGGCATCATGAGGTCGAGGACCATGAGGTCTGGCCTGGGCCCCGAGCGAAGGCGATCGAGCGCGAGCTTGCCATTCGCCGCCGGCTCGACGTCCCAGCGCTCCATGCGGAGCACGTCGGTGAGCGCCTCGCGAATGTCGACGTCGTCCTCGACGAGCAGGACGCTTCCCGGCTTCGTGGGTGGCGCGTCTATCGGCAGGGCAGCATCCGGCAAGTGTCCTCTGAACGGCTACCCGGTCAGGGCAGCGGGAATGGCATCTCTGTCTATGCGCCAAGCCTGCAATGCGGCGTCGAGACTGGAAAGAACCCGGACGCGCGTGGTGTCCAGCGCTCGACTTGCCTCCGGGACCAGCGACCCGGTGGCAGGATGGACCCGGGCGGACTGCGCCTCCCAGCTGGTGCCGGTGCAGGCCTCGCCCCCGTGCGCGAGGTGAAGCACGCCGGTGACCTGGTCGAGGAGCAGGTCCAGCACCGCATCGGCGACGGCCGGCACGTGCACCGGCGTCACGAGGACGTTCGGCTCGAGCGCGCCGAGGGTCTCTGCGGCCCAGAACGGCGGCCCGATGCGCACCACCAGCGCGCTCCGGTGGGCCCCGAGCAGACGCCGCTCCCCTTCCAGCCGGGTACGCCCCAGGGCGGACCGAGGCGAGGGCGTGGACCGCTCGGTGTGAAAGCGGGCTCCTGGGCTCCAGAACACCTCGGCCGTCGAGAAGCTCACGACGGGGAGCTCGCGGGCCACCCGCGCCAGGACCTCTGGACCGTGGACGTGGACCCGGGTGGCGTCCTCCGGATTCCGCTCGGCCAGTCCGGGGGCCGATCGTCCCGCGGTGTTGATGACGGCCCAGGGCCGGTAGCGGGTGAGCGCGCGCCGCACCGCCTTCTCCGAGCCCACGTCGGCCTCGCCGTGCGAGACGACGACGCAGGGAATGCGGCGCGTCCGGCAGGCCTCGGCGATGGCGCGACCGAGGACGCCCTGCCCACCGAGCACCAGGAGCGGCGGTCCGACGGGTGCGGCGTCCAGCGAACGCCACCACCCTGGGTTGCCGAGGACGGGATGGTCCCACGCACCCTCGGTGGCGAGGCCGCGCAGCATCGTGGCCAGCGCGGTGGGGCGCGGCGAGGGAGAACGGACGTCGAACACGCCGGGCTCGTAGTTTCCGCGCTCCTCCACCACGAGGCGGTTCCAGTCGTGCGAGCCGAGCAGCGCCCAGGCGGTGATGGCCCGCACGTCCACTCCCTCGGAGCGGAGCTGGACCGCGGCGTCCCACGCCTCCTTCAGCCAGCGCAGCTGGTCGGGACGGTGCGAGCCCTGGTGCACCTCGGTGAGCGCCACCGGCGTCCGGTAGCGCTCCCACGCCGAGGAGAGCACCGCGCGGTGCCCGAAGAAGTCGCGGGGATGGCCGAGCGTGGTGTGCACGTCGGCGTAGCTCTGCGTCCCGTTCCCGCCGTGGGCCCACCGCGGGTGTAGCTCCATCCGCTCGTCCAGCCAGCGGTCGCTGGTCACGTAGTAGTTGAGGCCCACCACGTCTGGCGGGCACGGCGCATCGGCGAGCCCCTGGAGCTCGGCTGCCGGCGCACCCTGCTCGAGCAGGAAGTCATGCAGGGGATGTCCCGGCCGGACGCGCCCGAACAAAAGGTCCAGGCTGAGCCAGCGGCGGTGGTTCTCGAACTCCACCTGGTCCCAGAGCGACGCCGTGCCGGTGGTCCGGCCCATGTCCTCGGTCTGCACCAGCCGGGCGCCTGGAATGACGCGCCGGATCTCCTCCATCGCCCGGGCGGTCGCCCGGATCTGCACGAGGAGCGCGCGAACCATCGAGGGGTAGTCACGGTGGTGGGGGTACCAGTGCCCGTAGAGCGCGCTGAACCGCGCGGTGGTGAGCGGCTCGTTGACCGGTGTCCAGTCCGTCACCCAGGGGAAACGCTCGGCGGCGGCGCGGGCGAACCGGGCCAGGCCCTCGACGAAGCCCTCGTCGAGGAGGTCCGTGCCGGCCGGCCCGCTGCCATGGTGGACGAGGCCGACGATGGGGCGGATGTCGAGCGCCCGGAGCCGCTCGAGGCGCCGGGTGGCCCAGCTCCAGTCCGCCCGCTCGAGCCCCTCCGGCGCGACCGATTCCCAGAGCACCGGCATGCGCAGGGCCTCGAGCCCGAGCGCGGCGAACCGGTCGAAGTCGGAGAGGCGGTACCGGTGACCGTTGCGGCGGAGCTGGTCGAACCAGCGATCGCCGACGCGATTCACGGTGCACTCCACGCCACCCCACAGCTCGGGCAGGGTTCGCCCTGTCTCCGTCACGCCTGGCCTTGCACCTGCATTTCCAGCAGGTCCTTCCGCTGGACTCCGATGATGCGCGTGCAGAGCGTGAGCGCCTGCGCCACCACCTGGTCCATGTTGTAGTACTTGTACGTGGCCAGCCGGCCGACGAAGTGCACGTGCGCGGTGGCCTTCGCCAGCGCCTCGTACTTCCGGTACAGCTCCTGGTTCTCCGGACGCGGCACCGGGTAGTACGGATCTCCCTCCGCGGTGGGGAGCTCGTAGACCAGCGTGGTCTTCGGATGCACCTGACCGGTGAGGTGCTTGAACTCGGTGACCCGCGTCCACGGCCCGTCGTTCGGGTAGTTGATGACCGGGGCCTCCTGTGCCTGCGCCTGGTCGAGGGTCTCGAACTTGAACTGCAGCGAGCGGTACGGAAGCCGGCCGTAGCGGTAGTCGAAGAACTCGTCCACCGGGCCGGTGAAGACCACCTCGCGGTGGGGGATGAGGTTCCGCACCTCGTGATAGTCGGCGTTCAGGAGGACCTTGATGTTGGGGTGGGCGAGCATTCGCTCGAACATCCGGGTGTACCCGTGCTTGGGCATGACCTGGTACGTGTCGCCGAAATAGCGGTCATCGCGGTTGGTGCGCACCGGGATGCGGGCGATGACCGACGAGTCGAGCTCGCTCGGGTCCAGTCCCCACTGCTTCTTGGTGTAGTTCTTGAAAAACTTCTCGTACAGCTCACGACCCACCCTGCTGAGGACGACGTCCTCGGAGGTGCGAATGGGGTTCCTCGGCTCGGCCACCTTCGCCAGGAACTGCTCGACCTCCATGGAGTTGAGGTTGAGCCCGTAGAGCATGTTGATGGTGGTGAGGTTGATGGGAATGGGCACCAGCTGGCCGTCCACGTGGGCGCGGACGCGGTGCATGTACGGACGCCACTCGGTGAACCGCGAGAGGTACTCGTAAACGTCGCGACTGTTGGTGTGGAAGATGTGCGGGCCGTACTTGTGGATCAGCACGCCCGCGTCGTCGTAGCAGTCGTAGGCGTTGCCGCCGATGTGCGGCCGGCGCTCCACGAGCAGGACCTTCTTGCCATGGACGCTGGCCAGACGTTCGGCCACGACGCTTCCCGCAAAGCCCGCTCCCACCACCAGGTAGTCGAACATCGCGGTCATCGGCAGTCTCTCGTCATGCAGCCGGCGCGCTCAGGCGCCGGGAAGGGGTTGCGGAATCCAGGAGGGACTTCATCCGGGCCCAGGTGCGATCCCAGGACGTCGACGCCAGGAAGGGGTCTACGCGGGCGAGGTGCGCGTCATGGTCGTGCTCGAGCAGCGTCTCCACGCACCGGACGAACGACTCGGGGTCGTCGGCGATGCAGACCAGGCCCTGCTCACCGTACGGCGTGATCACGTCGCGGATGGAGGTGCTGACCACCGGGAGGCCGGCCGCGAGGAACTCGGGTGTCTTGGTCGGGCTGATGAATCGGGTGGAGTCGTTGAGGGCGAAGGGCATCACCCCCACGTCCCAGCCGGACAGGTAGCGCGGGAGCTCCTTGTAGGACTTGCTCCCGAGCCAGTGGATGTTCTGCGCCCGGGGGAGATCCGCGGGATCGATCTTCGCGGTGGGGCCGAGCATGATCCACTGCCACTCGGGGCGGGCGGCGGCGGCGGAGCGGAGGAGCTCGATGTCGAAGCGCTCGTCGATGACCCCGAAGAATCCGAGCCGCGGACGCGGAATGCCGGCCTGATCGGGTGGATCCGCCCGCCGGGCGCGGGCCTCGGCGAAGTGTTCGACATCCACGCTGCTCGGGACCCCGTGCACGTTGGGGTGCAGCGCGCGCTTGTGCTCGTAGAGGCTCATTCCCCCGGTGAACATCACGTCTGCCCGGGAGATCAGCGCTGCCTCGCGCTGGAGGAGGAGCGAGGAGGCGCCCTTGAACATCGAGAGCTCGTCCATGCAGTCGAAGGCGACGGCGAGCGGCTCGATGTCGGCGCTGTAGCCGAGCGCCATGGGCGTCCAGTACCAGGCGACGAACTGCTCGACGGAGTGCTCGCGGAGGAGCGCTTGCAGCAGCGTCCCCTGGAGCCGCTCGGACCGGGCGAGATCCAGTCCGGCAGGAAGGCGCGGGACCGCGACGATGACGCCCTCGTCGGTGCGCCGCACCTCCAGCCATGGGACGTCGTCGTCCTCTGACGGGAGGGGTTCCTCGAAGAAAAAGACCCGTCTCTCCTGGGCGAAACGCGACATGAGGTGCTGCGGCCGCTGGAAGACGAAGTTCCAGCGGAGGTGGCTCAGACACACGAGATCCGGGAGATCGGGCGTTTCCATCGGCACTGGAAGCTGGGGTTCGAGGGTGGATCTTGCCAGTGCAAAAGTCGCAGCCTGGCTGCTCAGCGTTGAGAAGCTGCCGGATCGCCCGGGCACTGGCAGCGGCCCGGCGCCGGTCAGCTCGGTACCAGCACCGTGGCGGTCCGGCCCGTCTCGACCCGGTAGCGCTCCGCGACCTCTTCCATCGACGCACGCAAGCCGCCCGGCCGCGCGGCCACGACGATCGCTCCACCAAATCCTCCTCCGGTGAGCCTCGCGCCGAACACACCCGGGGCCGCTGCCGCGAGCGACACCAGACGGTCCAGGTCCGGCACGCTGACCTCGTAGTCATCCCGCAGCGACCGGTGCGATGCCGCCAGCAGCGCTCCGAGCCGCTCGAGCGCGCCGGTCCGGAGCGCCTCCACCGCCTCCAGCACCCGTGCGTTCTCGGTCACCACGTGGCGCGCCCGCCGGTCCAGAGGAGACGGGAGCTCCGCGATCCGGGGAAGGTCCTCGACGCTCAGCGCGCGGAGGCTGCTCGCCCCGAGCGCCCGCGTCGCCTCTTCGCATTCGCGCCGTCGCACCCGGTACTCGCCCGTCGCGTGGTCGTGGGAGATCCCCGAGTGCACCACGGCGATCGCCAGACCTGGCGGCAACGGCACCCGCTCCGTCCGCAGGGACTGCGTGTCGATGAACAGGGCGGCGTGCGGCTCTCCGAGGCTCGCGGCCATCTGGTCCATCACCCCGACCGGCGCGCCCACGAACTCGACCTCGGCGCGTTGCCCGAGCAGCGCCAGTTGCACGTCGTCCAGCTC
>Ga0208851_1000101_pt1 | contig 35566 bp, 33 predicted proteins | sample NGESurshal092012_FD_184481 | JGI IMG/M metagenome (GOLD analysis project Ga0208851, IMG submission 184481) | Arctic peat soil microbial communities from Barrow, Alaska - NGEE Surface sample 415-2 shallow-092012 (SPAdes) | ecosystem: Environmental > Terrestrial > Soil > Wetlands > Peat ... | reverse complement strand
AGCCGAACCCGTTTCCGAAGTCGATCTTCGATAACGTCGCGTACGGCCCGAGGGTGCACGGGGTTCGAAAAAAGCAGAATCTAGTCGAAGTTGTGGAACGAAGTCTAAAAGCAGCGGCCCTTTGGGAAGAAGTAAAAGATCGATTAAATGAATCAGCTCTTAGGCTTTCTGGTGGTCAGCAGCAGCGGCTCTGTATCGCAAGACTCCTCGCCGTTGAACCTGAGGTCCTCCTTATGGATGAACCTGCGTCAGCGCTTGACCCGATTGCGACCTCAAAGATAGAAGATTTGATATACGAGCTTAAAAAGGAATACACGATTATCATTGTCACGCACAACATGCAGCAAGCAGCGCGCGTCGCTACAAATACAGCGTTCTTCTATTTAGGTGAGCTCGTAGAATACGCCTCGACGATAGACTTATTTGAACGGCCACGAGATAAAAGAACTGAGGACTACGTAACCGGAAAGTTTGGATAAGACAAGGAAGCTATGGCTAGGACTCGTTACGTTAGAAAGTTGAAAGAGTTGCGGCAAAACGTCATAGACATGGGCGCCCTTACCGTGCGAGCCGTAGAGGATGTGCTGACCGCGCTTGAGATGAGTGATACTGCGCTTGCTGAGCGTGTAATCGCTAACGACGATGCTATAAACAATTTCGATCGAAAGATAGAGGCGCAGTGCATGACGCTTCTAGCCCTCGAACAACCTATGGCGAAAGACCTGCGAATGATTGCGACCTCGTTAAAGATGATAACTGATTTGGAACGCATCGGCGATTTCGTCGTCGACATTGCTGAAGAGGTCGTAACTATGGCAAAGCCCATCCGCATACCCGTTTCCGCAACGAAATTCAACGAGCTTGTGGCTGATGTGAAGTCGATGGTTGCGGACAGCATCGAAACGTACGCGACAGGCAACGTTCAACATGCACGCAGCTTTGAGGCGCGAGACGATAGAATTGACTTTTTGTTCAAAAATATCGTTGAAAGTATGGTGAACGCGCTCGCGCAAGGCCAATGCTCAACGGAGACTGTTGCTGACGTGGCTAGCCTCCTATTCATCATTCGATACCTTGAGCGCATTGCGGATCACGCGGTAAACATTGGCAATCGCGTCTGTTACATGGAAGAAGGCGACCGGCGCTATTTAAAATAGCAACTTCTTGCATAACGCTAACCTCAAAGCGTTGTTTGCTCACGACGCCAACTTACCACTCTCGCGTCACCTGATCTGTTCTCGTGCCGACGTTACAAGACATTCTTTCAAAAATACGCCCGATCAGAGTTAGATGATGTCGCTTCCCGTTGCGTCGACGCGGAGCACGAAATCGTCACTTTAGAAGGGGCAAGATCCACGCTAAAATGGCGACAACGCAATATGTTAAGGCGTCTAGTTAGTGGAAAAGGAAGAAATTAGCAGAAAGGAGGTATCACATGGGTTTTTCATCGACCACAATAAGAGCTCCGTTAGACGTTCCCCAAGAGATGCGGACTGAATATGTAAAAAATTTGTTCAATATTACCAGGGGAAGCGGCCGTCTGATGTTATTTGCGGGAGACCAGAAGATAGAACACTTAAATGATGACTTCTATGGCCCTGGAATCTCGCCTGAGGACAACGATCCTGAACACTTATTTCGTATCGCGAGCAGCGCTGAAATCGGGTGTTTTGCGACCCAACTGGGCTTGGTTGCTCGCTACGGTGAGGATTATCCGCGCGTTAACTACCTTGTCAAACTTAATTCCAAGACGAATGTTGTAAAGACGGAACAGGCAGAGCCTTTGAGCGGCGCGTTTTATTCATTGGCTCAAGTCGATGAATTTCGGCAGCATTCGGCCTTGAGCATTCCTGCCGTCGGGTACACGATTTACGCAGGAAGCGAATACGAAGCGCAGATGTTGCGAGAGGCGGCCCAGATTATCTACGGGGCCCACAAACGTGGGATGATCGTAGTTGTTTGGATCTATCCCCGCGGCGCGGCCGTAAAAGATGAGCATGATCCGCATCTCATCGCCGGAGCAGCTGGATTGGGCGGCGCCCTCGGCGCTGATTTTGTGAAAGTAAACTATCCAAAGAAAGACGGCGTTGATTCCAAAGAGGCCTTCAAGGAGGCCGTGCAGGCCGCGGGCAGGTGTAAAGTACTGTGCGCCGGGGGCTCAAGCGTCGACGTGAAGCTCTTTCTCGAGCGCCTTTGGGAGCAAATATTCGTAAGCGGCGCCGGTGGCAATGCGACAGGCAGGAACATCCACCAGAAGCGGCTCAAAGAAGCCATTCAAATGTGCAATGCAATTTCAGCCATCGTCGTAAACGGGGCGGGCGCAAAAGAAGCACTGGACATTTATGCGGGAAGAAAAGAGTTTAAAGTGAAAGACTATACCATGCCGTAAATCGATGTTGCCGTCTTAGGTAACGCCGTCCGTACGTGATCTCTGCACGAATAGAGGGAGGGAGCCATGATATACACGATCACGCTGAATCCTGCGCTTGACCGTATTCTCACTGTTGAGTCTATTGAGTATCATAACCCAAATCGGGTAGACGGCGATGATCGATATGCAGGCGGCAAAGGCATCGACGTTTCCAAAGCGCTCACCAGGCTTGGCGTGGACAATAAAGCAATAGGTTTTTCTGGCGGGTTCACTGGGCAGGAGCTCGAAGGATCCCTTTTCAATCTCGGGGTAAACTGCGAGTTTGTCAGAATCTCTGCCGAAACCCGCACCAACGTGTATATTCACGAGACAGCAAGAAACCGGCAGATCTCGTTCAACCTGCGCGGGCCTTTGATCCAGTCCTTCGAGCTTATGGAAATGATCGACGTCATCAAAGGTCTCGAGGATGCTAATTACGTTATCCTCAGCGGGAGTATCCCCGCAGGGGTCAATCCGATCATTTATGAAAAAATCGTAGAGATCGCAAAAGCCAAAGGAGCGAAGGTCGTTCTCGATAGTGACGATGAGGCATTCAAGGCAGGTTTGAGGGCGAAACCCCATATTATCAAGCCGAATGTTCGTGAGCTTGAACGACTGATGGCTCGGCCGCTCAAAGACATCGGTGCGATCGTCGACGCCGCCGTGGACTTGCACGAACGAGGCATCGATGTCGTCCTCGTTTCAATGGGCGCGAAAGGCGTGCTGCTCGTGACCAAAGATGAACGCTGGATGGCACACCCACCACGAGTAACTGTCGTCAATACCATCGGCGCCGGGGACTCAGCCGTTGCCGGGTTTGTTCACGGCTTGGTCTTGGGCGAGAGCTGCAAGGAGGCAGTAAAGCGGGCTGCAGCGACTGGAACAGCGGCAACGCTCATCAATGACGTTTCAATAACCCAAGAAAGCGTAGACGCGATTCTTGCGCAAGTGAAGGTCCGCCGGGCCATTTAGAGGGTGTGCGCTCCGCCACTATCGTTTTCGATAGGAGTTGATTTCATTTCGGAAATGTGCCGCCATCTTGTGAGGTGATTGCGCGAAAATTATGTCCCGCGAAATGGCGATAATGCCCATACGCCCGTCAGAGTTTATTCCGCTTGAAACTGCAGTCTGGAGGTCACCGCCTTGTGGTCCAACGCCCGGGATGAGGAGTGGGACACCCTCACCTACAAGACCGCGCATTGTTTTAAGCTCGCTTCCTTGGGTGGCACCTACGACGAAGCCGAGATTGCCGTATATGTCCCATCCCAGCGCTTTCTTAGCTACGATCTGATAGAGCGGTTCTGAACATGCTAGGTCTTGTATCTCTGTCGCTCCGGCGTTAGATGTCCTACAAAGAATAAAGACGCCCTTGTTGCGCCGCTCGAGGAAGGGCTCTATTGCGTCGAGTCCCATGTAAGGGCTGACAGTGACGGCGTCACCTCCTATGATCTCGTATACGTATTTGGCGTAAGCCTTTGATGAGTGTGCCACGTCAGCCCGTTTTGCATCGACTATGACCGGCACGTGCACGAACTCTTTAATGTACTGCACCGTCTTAATCAGGGCTTCTATGCCGGAGGGTCCGCGCGCTTCATAGAACGCCGTATTCACCTTATAACAGCACACTAAATCGAGCGTGGCGCTTATGATACGTTGATTAAAATCAAACGCGTCATCTACCGTGCCGTCAGGGTCTAGCCCTACGCATAGCCAGCTGTTGTTCTGACGTGCCGTTTTTTCTAAGTCTCGTAAAAAAGCCACCATTATTGTTCTATCCTGAGCTTAGGGAATATATCCATCCCTCTCTCTTTGCCGCTTGTGTTGCCTATTAACCACTGCTCGCGACACTAACGTCGGTTACGCGAATCGTTGGCGTCGTTAATCCAAAGTACGTCTTGACATCTCGACTCAGCCCATCGATCTGCTTTAGCAAATCGAGGACGTTGATTCCTATGTTCGTTTGTTGCAGAGCGTGTTTGCATTCACCGTCTTCGATGGCGTATCCCGCGTACACCATGCCGGAGAACTCCCCCGTACTCATGTTCGGGTGATCGCCTGTTGCGCGGACATAGATGCCACGTCGCACGTCCTTAATAACATCCGCCTCACCACCATTTGTGATTATTAGGTTTGTCGGAGAAATTAAAGGCGGTTGTCGATAGTCTCCCCGAGAGGCGTTGCCTGTACTCATTTTGCCTTCTTTGTTTGCAGTATAACTGTCGTATAGATATGAACGCAAGACGCCATTTTCGATAAGGGGGGTCCGCTGTGACGGCACGCCTTCCGCATCAAACGGGCTCGTCTCCAAACCGCCCCTTAGGAGCCCATCATCAACGAGCGTGAAACCGGTTACAGCGATCTGTTCGCCGATTTTTCCCGTAAGGAACGACCGATCTCGTTGCACATCGTCGGCGCTCACAGCTGTAGCAGCGGCGATGACCGGCCCAACAGCAAGTGGGTCAAAAACGACGGGCATCTTACCTGATTGAATCGGTTGTGGATTCATGCTACTCAGTGCCATCTCGCCTGCGGTACGCCCGACTAGCTCGATGTCTAAATCGAAGCGCCGAGACGCAGCATACTCGAAGCCATTCCCACTGGCGTCTCTCTCGTGTGCGACAGCGTCCACGTCGATTGCTGCTTGCGTCCCACTGTCTGTCCCTACCACCCCGAGCGTATTTGCGATGGCATCACTCCACAGTCCGACTGATGCACCAGAATTAATGATATCGACGCGCTTATCAATACGGGAAGCGTCGGCCACGTCAATGGCAAGCTGCACTACGGTTGCGACATCGAGAGATGCGATTGTGCGATCCCAAGTGCCGGTCACAGTTGGGTAGCTTTCGGGGAGCGAAAGAGACTTAAAATCCTTATCAGGGCTCCCCGCGCGTGCTGCCGAGATCGCCTTTTCTACAGCGAATTCAACCCGTTCGAGAGACGCGTACGCGTAGCCCATGCTGCCATTCTTAAAGACGCGAACGCCAATGCCACACTCGAAGCCGCTTTGACTCGATTTGATGTGACCTTTTTCTAGCTCTGCGCTAACAGAGTCCGAATGGGTGGCGAACGCCTCTCCTTGATAGATTGACGTGTCTATGAGCGCCAATGCCTGGAAACAAGCGTCGAGGAGCGCTTTTTCTCGCTCAGCGGCTTTGTTCGTCACCTATATCCCTCCGACGACAACATTGCTGACTCGCATGTAGGCCCCACCTGTCGTATTTGGAGTCATTTGTCCGCCTTTTCCGCACGTTCCGGGCTCGAACGTCAAAGTCTGTCCTATGGCGCTGATGTTATGAAGAACTTCGAGAGTCATCGCGCTCAGTGCTGCATCTCTCAAATGATCGCGTAGTTCGCCGTGTTCGACGACGTACGCCTCTCTGCTTTTAAACGTTAGCATCCCTGTTGTAGGAGTTGTGTAGCCATATTGCCAACCGACAAAATATATCCCACTAAATCCATCGAGCAGCTCATCGAATGTATAGTCCCCAGGCTCAAAGAAGGTGTTGCTCATCCGAACGATGGGCGGATCGTCATATCGCTGGGCACGTGCGCTACCGTTCGATCCTAAGCCAAGGCGCGACCCAGTCTCGACATCTGTGAGGTAGCTCTGCAGAATCCCGCGCTCCATAAGCACCTTTCGCCGTGTCTGTATACCCTCATCATCGTAAGCCAAGTAGCCATAGCTCTGCAAACTCGGATCGTCAACAATCGAAACCGCTTCAGAGCCAATCTTATGGTTAAGCTTCCCGGCGAGTATGGACGTACCCGAAATAATCGCGTCAGCTTCGGCAGCATGTCCGAATGCCTCGTGCGCAAAAACGCCTGACAGCGACGGATCGAGCATGGCTTCGAACTGTCCAGATGGTGCCGGTTTTGCATCGAGAAGCGAAACTGCTTGCGATGCTGCAATTCGACCGATGTCCGCGTCGTCTGAAAACAACTCAAATCCCTTTGAGTCGCCTCTCGCCTTATAGCCAGATTGCCGAAGTGCACCTTCTTTGGCGAAGATCATGGCACGCGCGATCGATCGCACCGCAGTCTCGTCAATGTAAGTCCCCTCAGAATTTGCGATTATCTTCCGCAGCACAAGGTCACTGTAGCCAATCTCTGTACTGTTGATGCGGTCATCTGTTTCTTTAGCTTCTTGCTCTTGGTGGAGCACATAGTTGAGCTTATCTGCGATCGAGACATGGGTCGGTAGCTGTTGTACGGTTGGTGTCACGGCGTCTTCAAACACCGGCACATCGATCGAGAACTTTTCAGCGCGCGCAAATACTGCTTTAGCTAGACTAACCGCGCGTTCAGCGCAGTTTAACAGCCCTTTTCGATCCACTTGTGTGGTATACGCAAACCCCCACGCGCCGTCTAAAAAAGCTCTTATCCCAGCTCCGAGCTCATTTGAGCTGTTTATCTTCGTTATTCCGTCTTTCGTTGAGATGGATGTGCCTTCGGAGCTTTCGAGTCTGATATCAGAGAATTGGGCCCCACGCGCACACGCGTTGCTGAGGGCCTCTTCAACGTCTGCCTGTTTTTCGCTTAGTTCTTGCATCAGCGATTGCATCTCCGTACGACTAACATTGGGCTTGGATAAATGGTTTTTCCACGAGACGTTAAGCCTGCGAATGTCATCTAACTTAGCCTCGATCCTCAGCACGTGCTGCTTAGATCCGTTAATCTATTCAATGCGGACGCGTAGTTTATAAAGACTAACGTCTACCTGACTACGAGGAAACTGAAGCTGGTCAAACGTCAAACGAGGTGTTTACCTGATCCAAGAACAACCAAGTAAGGTGAGATTGCCTAGAAAAAATAGCAACGAAATCTTTGGGACGGTCGAAAAGATGCTCGGTGGAAGCCGAATTACCGTTCGCTCTCAAGATGGAAAAACTCGCATGGGGCGAATTCCGGGGAAAATGAAAAGAAGGGTGTGGCTTCGTGTGGGCGATGTAATCATTATCAGACCGTGGAGTATCCAAGATGAAAAGGCGGACGTCGTGTGGCGGTATCTCCCACCACAAGCTGACTGGTTAAGAAGGAAAGGGTATATCTAACCGCTCTACGTGCCCACGCACGTCTTTTTGTTACTAAATTGTTTTTATTGAGTTTTTGTTTGGAGTTGTGACGTTAACCTAGCAATGAAAACAAGATCCGATGAATATGACGTGATAGTAGTTGGGGCGGGTCCAGCAGGATCTGTGGCTGCACAAAACGCAGCTGCCGACTGCGACGTCCTCCTAGTTGAGAAACGCCAGGAGATCGGCTCGCCTGTAAGGTGTGCAGAAGGTGTGCCCCTGATAGAAACGCCATTCGTTTTTCACACGTCATTCGAAAAATATGTAAAACCTGACAAGAAGTGGGTCGCAAGCGAAGTGAAGGGAGTCTGCGCCAACGCCCCGGATGGAACAACAGTTGAAGTATCGGGGGAGATGCTTGGCTTAGACGGGCCGCTTGGCTTTATCTTGGAACGTAAGCTCTTCGATAGACAGCTCGCAAAAGACGCCGCTCGTGCTGGGGCGCAGGTTATGGTGCGCACCCGCGCAACGGGGCTTATTCTGGAGGATGGCGCAGTAAGAGGCGTTAAACTCAACCACTTGGGGGAGGACTTTGAGGCTCACGCACAGGTGGTGATAGGTGCCGATGGAATTGAATCGCAGGTGGGTAGGTGGGGTGGCATAAACACCACGCTTAAGCTCAAGGACATTGAGAGCTGCGCCCAATATCATATGCAAAACGTCGAAGTAAAGGAGAACACGCTAGACTTCTACTTTGGCTCGAATGTGCCAGGCGGTTACGCTTGGGTTTTTCCCAAAGGAAACGGCGCAGGCAATATTGGACTTGGGGTGCTCGGAAGCAAGTTGAATGGCAAGCGGCCGCTTGATTACCTCAACGACTTTGTTGCGCAGCGCTTTCCCGGCGGCAAACCAGTCGAACTCGTAGTCGGGGGCTTCCCGGTTAGCGATTCGCTTCCGACCATAGTAGGAGACGGACTCATGCTCATAGGCGATGCTGCACGTCATACTGAGCCCGTCACCGGTGGAGGAATTATGGCGGCACTCCAAAGCGGGACGATCGCAGGGGTGGTCGCGAGCAAAGCTGTGCGCCAAAAAGACGCCTCATCCAAAGTACTGCGTGAGTACGAAGATGAATGGCAGTCCTCGTTTGGCAAAGAGCGTAAACGTATGTATAAAGTCAAAGAGTTCGTCGTATCTCTTTCTGATGACGAAATCAACAAGTTTTTTCACGCATTCACAGGAATCGCAGCTGGGGAGTTGAACCTGAAAGGGGCTACAAGACGGTTGTTAGGGTTGGATCCGCGGCTTCTGCTTAAAATGCGTCAACTGCTGTGACCGTTTGAGCTTCCAACGTTTGCTCAGAGTCTCTTTACCTCTTCTGTTTTAGGCTTACGTCGAAACAGGCGATCCCTCAATGATCGTTTCGGCGGTTCCTCATCGAGCTCTGGCAGGGGTGCTTGTACTTCCTCAGCTTCTATCTCGTCTCCGGTTGGTTGCGAGGATAAAGGCACAGACTGCGGGAGTAACCGAGTAAGGGCTTCGCTGACATCCGCGAGTCGGTCAATGACCTTGCTAGATTCACTCCCATAGAATCCTGCAATGGTTTCATACCGTTTGATCTCATCCTCGCGTGCCAGTTTAAAGCTCTCGTACTGCGCCGTCAGCCTTTCTATCATATCCGTTTTCATGAAAAGGAGCTCCTCTTTATGGCGCAGCTCCCTTTCCCGCTTTTCCAGTTCTGTTTCTAAGCGAATCACCGTGTCACGGGGCACCATTAGTGTTTCGAGGCGTTCATCTGCGCTATGCTCATTAGCTCTTGTTGTGCCTAGATATGCGTCTAGTGCCGCAGCGACGATTTTACTCCGACTGCTATTTTCGGACCTCGCCTGCTTATCAGCTGCGGCCAAGAGCTCGTTTGAAATTGCAATGGTAACCTTGTTTAATGGCATCTAACCCTCCCAATCACGATAAAAGGGCTTACGCTTCGTTAACTAATTTAGTCACACCACAGTATGACCGCTTCATACTTGAGTTTATCGTGGGTTAACGGGGCTTTCCACTAAATGATTCGTACCATTTCCGATGCAAATTCTCAAAATTGTTTGTTAAAAAAAGCCCTTTTAGTGGCCTGAACGCCAAAATAACGAAAAAAAAGAGCTATTAACTGAATCCAACTCTTTCGATTACCCTTTTGAACAAACGAGACGCTTAAACAATGTCGTTGCTACCGCTCGCTGCTTCAAGTTAAATCGGCAGTTGAAATGGAGCTGGAAACTATATATAACGGTTTTAATATCATCCGAGAATCAAATTCTTTCTGTTAGGCCCAATAAACGAGATTGATTCGTAAATACGGCCAGAATGTGCCTCAATTACCAAAATAAAAATCTAAGCGCAATCGAATACCCCTATTTCGAGTCCAGATTTTAAAAAGAAGGATAAAATAGAAACGAAATCGTTAAATATTATCAAAGTGAGGTTTAATATGTCGATGCAGCGGGAGCCGGGCCGCGCCTTAAAGGCCCTACCTCAAAAAGCGCTCTTTTCGTTTGGCGGGCCCGTGCTCCACGTTGGTCGCCGCATATTTTAGATATTTTTCTTCTTTCCTTCCGTTATACTTTTCGATTTGTAACAGCGAGTTCTATGTGCTAACGTCGATTCCAAAATCGCGAAAAGCTGCTCTGCGATCGAGGTGGTTCTTCAAAACTGTGCATAAAAAAAAGCTTAAAGTACGAGCCGTCTATTTTTTTTGTCATGATCATCTTGAACCCGAGCTTTTTATACATAGCTAGAGCTGCTTCATTGGTCTCCCACGTTGTGATTAGTGATGCGTCCATCCCATCTTGAAAGAGCTTTGACATCGCGAACTGTACCAATTTCATCCCAATACCGAATCGTCGAAACTCAGGGAGCACCGCGAGCGTTTCTATAAGACCGAGTTGTGGACGTCTGTAGTGATAGATGACAGCTACAACGCCAACGACCCTTCCACCGTCCACTGCCTTGAACCAACCCCGCCGCCTATCGTTTAAGATCCGAGTAATTTTGACGCGTAAACTCTCACCTTCTGTAAGCGGCGGTACAAACTCGTCATTGACGGCGTTGAGCAGGGCGAGGATGTCGTTAAAGTCGTTCCAGTTCGCTTCACCAATCGTGAACGTCTCGAGCGGTTCTAGCAATCGCATTTCATCCACTTTTTTGTTCGCACTACTAGCACAGGAGGAGGAGAGCATTCAATACGACTCGATCAGAGGCAGCCTCTTCAAAGGGTAAGCCGGCTTTGCGCGCAGTCTCGCCCACGTCGATTCCCATCGCCTCCATCGATGGTCTTGCTTTATACGGGTTGCGGCAGCGATTCCCGACACCAGCACATGCTTCACATAAAGTACATTTCCCGGCCGAAAACGCTGTGGCGTACTTGAAGCCCTTTTTAAACGCGGCGGCCTCAAGACGCTCGGCGATCGTCTCGAGCGTGTTCTTAGCCACCAAATACGTCTCGTCCCACCCTTTGAGGTATGTCTCATCCTTGTAGAGAGTTGCAAGATCATCTGCCGCGTGGATTCGCGCGAGCATCCAGTCAGGCACGTCATATCCAATCTGGATGAGCAGCGCCTTCTCAAATCGCGCAAGGACATTCCTAAACTCATCGAGACTCATAACGTTAGGGGGACACATTAGGGACACGCCGTAATTCCTGCATACCGGCACGCAGCATTTGAGTCGGACCCGTTCATCCACTACGACGTCCTTCGCGTCGAATACTCGAGCAGCGGTCGCGCCGAGTTCTCCAGCCGTTTTTAGAAACTCACGAAATTGTGTTTCGTTATCACAGATTGTGTCCATCACTAATCGGTACGCACATAGCGGTCGCAACTATAAGAAATTTGTCCGGGATGAAACTCGAGTTCGTTTGTCCGCTTGCCTCTCCCGTCCCTTGGTCTTTTTGCCGCCCAGAAAATGAACTGCAAATGAATATGAGTTCAACGACAACCCCGCTACGAGGCACTCACACGTCTTAAACTTTCCAGTGCAAAGGAAGTTGCAACAACGCTTTTTTACATTGATTGACGACCCGTGAATCACATTTAGTAATTATGCGAGTGTAGGTTCGACAGCTCGCGGGTTCTCCAACTCCTTAAGCTCTTTGACTAAGATGGCGTGCTCGTCCTGCAAGGCGTCTAAATCGGCAATGTGCGTTTTTTGTTGCACCTTCTCAAGATGCTTTCGATTTACTGAGGTCGTTGCGCGTATCCTTTCATAGTCCCCGGAAGTCACGAGCTTCTGAATCTCCCGTAAGGAGGTAAGTAGGTTAGTCGCCGCGCCTAATTTTGACAAAAAGGCGATAAGCCTAGGAATCTTGACGGCAAGTGACACGTTCGGCTCTTCGAGAGAGATTTTGAGAGCATCATGGCTCCTTATATTAACAAGTGACTCAAGCCAGACGATGTTTGACTCCAAGACCTGCCTGAATCCCGCCGTATCTCCAACGTAATGCGCAAGCTTGCTATCTGAGTAACTGGCATATTCGATAAATCGGTAGAGAGGGAGCGAAGCGAATCCCTCGCTTACCACAAAAGATAGCAGCCTCTCAGCGTTTTTATAGCTCGGTGGCTGCGGGAAATTCAGTTCAGGGTGGTAGCTCGCATCAAGGCTTATCCTGAGGACGTCTGTGAGGGGGGCCTCTTTGAAGGACGTCTCCAAGAATGTGCCAACGCTGTCGTTATAAGCGGCAATTTTTTCTCTCAAAGAGTCAAGTTTATCAAGTGACGTGACGTCAATTTTCTGCAAAGACTCATAGTACGCAGTCTTCTCTCGGATCTCCGCTTCTAGAGCTTCACAACGAGCGCGTAATTCGACATAGCTCTTCTTGTATTCGTCAAACAGTGTACGCTGCTCTGTCAAAAGCCCTAAAACAGTAATCCGGTCAAGCTCTTTCGTTGCTGTTTCGAACCGACGTTTCTTGAGAGCAGCGAGAGCTTTATCAAATCGCTCCGTATAGTCGAGTAAGCCGTCGTCGTGCGCTTTTCCGATGCGGCGAGCGATTCGTTCTAAGCGTTTTGTCAGGTCAAGATGCACTCGAAATGTATTAGATGTACCCTCAAACTCTTTTATAAGCCCTCTTAGCTCTTGATTGAAACGTTCTACGAGTTCAAGTCGGTCGCGCCCAGCCTCACGTATTCGGTCATTTATCGCGCCGATTTCCACAAGAAGGCCAAGGGGTTCCAATCAAAGCCCCTCTGGCAGTTTAAGTCTCGCAAAATGCTTTGGCTTCAACTCCGTGTTCGAGTTCAAGCTCTTGGCGAAGCTCCTCGAGCGAGGCCACACGTTCGGCAAAGGCGTTATGACGGTGAATACTTTCTTCATTGAGCTGCTTTATAGTGATGATCGAGTCGTCAGGCAAGTAAGGAAATGCCTCGACTACTTTGTGGGCCATAACTCGGACGCAGTCCTCGACGAACATAGGATTCTTGTGAGCAGTTTCAACGACGACAGCTTCGTCGGTTCGCTTGAGCAGTTCGTAAATCCTGGAGCTCATCGACTGTTCAACGATTTCGATAATCGTATCGAGTGGCACCTCGTAGCCCGTGCCGACCTCGATAGAGATCGTCCCCCGTCCTCGCTGGTTGTGGGTTGCAAGCGGGATATCCCGCAGAAACGCTTCAATGTCAGCGGGGGAGATGTTAAGTTCATTTAAGCGCATCTCAACCAACTCTCGCACATGTTCTTGGGCGCAGGGACACGCGGTCATTCCAACGACCTCAGCCCCGATCATTCGTCGCGTCTTGTGTTGCTTGTCAGCCGTGCGATACGTCGTTGTCTCGGCGAAGATATTGGTAATCTCTTGGGTCGTGATACCAGTGCTCGGGGTCTCCCGTTTGACCATATATTCGCTTCGCATGCGCACTTCAGCGCGCGACGCGTACTCGTGTCGGTCGAGCAGCTTTTCAGCGACATCCCCGCAAAACTGCTCTATTTCGTAAACAGGCGCGTTCAGTGCCTCTTCCAATGCCTCGTCCATGACTTCAAAGTTCCTGCTTAAGTTGGCGCCTTTACGATCCGACGGCAGGTCGACGAACAAGTCGAACTCAGAGACCAAGATGATCGGGCGCTTATCACGGCGCGTAACCTTTATCAACTTCTTGACGTTAGTTACGCCGACTCGTGTAAGATTTATGGAGAATTCCGGTCTATTTGCCTGTACGTCAACTTGTGCGTCCATTGTGTCCCACTTTCTTTTTACTACGAAATAATGTTTTTGATAAACCTTTAAATAGAGAACGTCAATCAAACGGCGAACTGTCTTCACACGCGCGCACGGCGCTTCCTCTCTTTTTGCCAGAGCTATGAACTGCTTTTCGCAATCCCGAGCTTGATCATTGGTTTGATGAGCTTCAACAAACGAGGCGCTTTCGTGCTAAACAACAACTTGCGAAGGACGATAGAAGGATGATCCATGTCACCGTACCTCGAAATGATGTCCAACATCCGTTCATCGTCTAGCGCCTCGATGACGTAGTCTAGCTCGTCATCGCTGAGCTTGTTCAACCCGTCGCGGATGTGTAACCCGGTCACGAGCTCGCGACCGACTTCAGAGCGCCACTGCCTGTCGTACGCCATGAGAACGCTTTTTGAAGTATCGCTCTGCGTCACCGCCTGTCCGGCTACTGCACCTGCGATTTTTGCGCACAGCGTGCCAAGATAGATCCCTCCCCCGCTTGCCGGTTTGACTTGACCTGCAGCATCTCCGACGATTAATATGCCGTCTGCGACCGTACACGCGGGTGGCCCGATCGGTATAGCCCCCGCCGAAAACCGCACCAATGAGGCCGTAGAGCGCGAAGAAATGCGCCTGATGAGTGAATTAAGAAGATCACCTGATCGTTCTGATGAGCAGAGCCCGATCCTGACCGTGCCCCATTGCGTAGGGATCGCCCAAGCGAAGAAGCCAGGGGCCACATCTTGTCCGACGTAGAGCTCAACGAAATCCGGGTCGTCGATGTCGGTATAGACTTCTGCTTGCGCGCACGTGAGTACCGATTGCACGCGGTCTAATCCTGCGAGCCTCCCCACGGCGCTTTGTACACCATCGGCTCCGATGAGTACAGACGTCTTTATCTCAATCGGTTCTCCGTGGCTAATCGCTGTGACGAAGAGTTGCGTCTCTTTCCGTCGAAGACCGCTGAATCGCGTCTTGACAAGCGAGTCAACCCCTGATTTGAGCGCTTCTAACGCCATTGCTCGATCGAGCTCTCCCCTGTCGACGACGTAGGCCATAGTTCGCTTGCCATCGACCCTCAAAACGCGGCCGTCGGGTGCATGGATATGCGCGCCGCGGATTACGTGCTTGCTGAGTGTTTCCGATAACTCGCACCCCTCGTATGCCCGAGTGCTGATGAGACCGGCGCACTGCACAGGCAGGCCGATAGTCGCGTGCTCTTCGATCATGAGCACGCGTGCGCCCGCTTTTACCGCGTATTTTGCAGCCATTGAACCTGCGGGCCCTGCTCCGACGACAACGATATCGTACTCCATGTTCGTAAGCGCTTACGAGTTTACTATTTATATACTAAACCAGTCTTAGGCTCTCGTGTCAGAGCTCACGGGTGAAGCTACCGCCTGGAGGAAGGACGCATGCAGTACAAGCAATGTCTTATTATTCGATCGGACTTGAAACTGACGTCTGGAAAAGCGGCGGTTCAGCTCGCACACGCTGCGGTCGCTGCCTATGAGCGCTCAGACCGCATCACAAAGAGTCGGTGGTACAATGAGGGGCAAAAAAAAGTGGCGCTCAAGGTTCCGACGCTTAAGGAGCTGTATGAACTCAAGTCGATAGCAGAGGCGCGCGGTCTGGTCACGGCACTCGTTGTCGATGCCGGACTTACTGAGGTACCGCCTGGAACGGTTACCGCTCTTGGCATAGGTCCTGAGAAAGAGGAGGAGCTCGATAAAGTGACGAGCGACTTAAAACTGCTGTAGCGCCAATGAAGATGACTAGTACGGACACCGTGTCAGATATCGATTCTTTTGTGGGAATGTCTGTCTATTTGACAGCTTCGCGCGGCATCGGCGGACAGATTCGGCAACAGCCTGAGGACTTTGTGGTGAACGAGATCTACAAAGAGCACCGCGCTTTAGACGGACGCTATCAACTGGTCAAAGTCACGAAGACCAATACCGAGACACATCACTTGGTGCGCGACCTGTCACGACGTTTGAGGATTAGCCAGGGGCGAGTGAGCTGGGCAGGAACTAAGGACAAGCGTGCCATAACCTCGCAGCGAATGAGCCTCGATTCGATTTACCTTGAAGCACCTTTTACCTTAGGAAACGCGATCGTGGAGCCCATTGGGCGATCCGATAGACCGATCTCGCTCGGGGACCTTGAGGGTAACGATTTTTCTATTACCATCAGAATGGTTGATGGCGCCCAAGACGATATCGAACGTGCCGTTGCAAGCATTATCGAGGAGATACACGGCACACGTGGGGTCCCTAATTTTTTTGGGATTCAACGTTTTGGATCAATCCGCCCTGTAAATCAACTCGTAGGAAGAGCGCTCGTCGAAGGTGACATTGAGCAGGCGGCCATGATGTACATCGGAAAGCCTTTCCCCGATGAACCTGAGGACGTCAAAGAAGCCCGACAACGCATTTTAGATACCAACGATTTTAAGGAAGCGCTTCAGCGGATGCCCATTCGGCTGCGCTATGAGCGCGCTATGCTGAATCACCTTGTAAAGCGCCCTAATGATTTTGATGGCGCCCTTGGCGTTCTCTCAATGAACCTGCAGAAGCTTTTTGTCCACTCATATCAATCATATCTATTTAACAAGATGGTGAGCAGCAGACTTGCGCGCGGGTTTCCGCTTACTACGGGGTTTGATGGTGATCGCGTATGGGCACCGGATAAAGGGCGCGTAAGAACGGTCGTGCCAAAGAACATTAATGATGTGAACCAGAGTCTCGCAGCAGGGCGCGTGTCCGTTCAAATGCCGGTTCCGGGCTACGAAACAGAGCTGTCAGACGGAGTCATCGGTCAGGTCGAGCAAGAGGTCCTTATGTCAGAGGGGGTTGATCTAGCCGCCTTTAAAATCGAAAGCTGCCCGCGACTGGCATCAAAGGGCGTTATGCGCAACATCGCATTACCTGTAGATATAGGGTTTACTGTGGCGCCTGACGAGCTCACCAACGATCAGGTGAAAGTCGAACTGCGCTTCTTCTTACCTAAAGGAGACTATGCAACTTCAGTTCTACGCGAAATTATGAAAACGAGGTTGTTTTAGTGCGGACGCAAATACCCTTTTTGATTATACTCGTGTGTGCGATGGTCGCAGCGAGCACGCTACCCGGGTGCGTGACACAAACCAGCACGTTAAACAATACAAGTACAATATCGACAACCGTGTCAGGTCGCGCGGCCACGAAAAGCAGCACGGACGACAATTCTTGGACAGCACCCACCCACTACTTGGTTACGATTGGAAAAACGATGGTCTACGCTGAGGCGGCAAATACGCCTGAAGAGCGCGAAACGGGCCTCATGAATCGGACCTCTTTGAATGAAAATGCCGGAATGCTGTTCGTCTTTCCAATTGAACAAAAGCAGAGCTTTTGGATGAAAAACATGCGCATTTCACTCGATATCGTTTTTATTACGACAGACAAGCACGTGCTTGATGTTTACCAATCTGTGCCGCCGTGCACAACTGATCCATGCGTTTCATACACGTCAATCACGCCGATAAGGTATGTGCTTGAAGTAAATGCGGGGTTTTCTGAGCAACATGGTATCGTAAGCGGTGACCCGGTCTCCATAACTGCCTCAAGCTAGGGCGCCGTCGATTTAAAGCGGTTATCGATCGACGGGCACTCGTATCGAATCGGACAGGCGAAGCACTCGGGAGCGGTTGCATGACAAAACTCAAAGCCGTGCTGGATGAGCAACAAGTGACTTCTGCCAGGATCAGCAAGCTCTGTTTCAAGCGCTTCTTTGGCAATATCCTTTGACTTGTCGCTTCCGTGAATCTCCCTTGCATTGATGGTAAGGCCACGCTGCGATGCGCCGCGCTCGATGAATCCGAGTCTGCGGGCAACTCGTTCTACATGCGTATCTATTGGGACGACTTCGTGTCCTGCAGCGTAGAGCAGGACGCAATCCGCGGTTTTTTTACCAACTCCGGGAAGAGAGACGAGCAGCTCGCGTGCATGATCCGGCGCATCGTAAACCCACGACAAGTCGCCCTTCCACCGGCGCGTGATCTCACGCGCGATCGAAACGATGTACTCTGCCTTGCGGTGTGGACCACACCGGTAAAGGACAGGTACGATGTCGCGTGGATCTATGACGCTCAAGGTCTCAGGGGTGATCGTTCCGAATCGCCGGATAAGCTCATAAAAGGCTGAACGAGCGCGCTCTGCGGTCTTGTTCTGGGTAAGCACAGTGAGTATGAGGCACTGGAAGGGATCCTGCCCGGTCATAAAATATAATCCCGTAAAGAAGTCTCTTAGCTTGCGTATGTAAGGATCGCAACTGCTCAGCTTGAGAAGCGGTGTCCATTTCATCTCGTCAGGCTGCACCCTCTCCATATCGAGGTGTGACGACAGCGGGCCCTGTAAGGGGTAGGGGCTGATTCGCTGTGTGATATCATCAACCATTCTTAGATAGCCTTCTGAGTTGCAGATCCACTCAAGAGCGGGAATCTGAATCGTCATGGTGCGTCCAAGGTCGATTGGCGGCATCATCGCGAATCGCACGTTTGGACACCTCGTAGGCCGCTCTGGTTCAGGGTTTGCACAAGCCTATTTATGAAAATACATGGGTATATATCATCCGCGCAGACATCTTGTATTGAATTGACTCTTGCCGGTGACGTACACATGGATTTACAGACACGCAAGGCGTTGGTCATACACGCCGAAAGGACAAAGGAAGGCACATCTTTTCGTATCGAGTGCATAAAGACTCGATCGGGGGGCCAATGGCACTAGCGCTCGACCCCGCTTGGCGCATATTCGCTTATGAGTTCAACAAGTCCACGCTTCAGCTGAAGGAAGAAGATGGAAGCGGTCCTGCTTATGTCATATCTCCCACCGGTGCCAAGCTCAACCGCTTATTTGTTGTTGGCGTGCTCACTGAAGTGGAAAATGTTCGCGCGAACGAAGACCTTTGGCGAGCACGCGTCGCTGATCCGACAGGGAGCTTCACGGTATATGCGGGAAAATATCAATCCGAAGGGGCCTCATTTTTTGCTAATGCCGACGTGCCTCAATTTGTCGCTGTCCTTGGACGAGCACGCCTCTATACTCGCGAGGACACTTCATACACGTCTATCTGGTCAAATGAAATCAGTAACACGACGGAAACGGTTCGCAACAACTGGGTCATAACTACTGCAGAACGGACGCTTGACAGGTTGGAGGCGCTTAAGATTGCGCAGAATGCAGGATTAGATGGAGATGCACTTCGAACCACGCTCCTTACTAGTAACGTTAATGCACTGCTCGCAGACGGGATTATTCGTGCATGGCCTTCGTATAACGGATCCGATGTAATGGCCGAGTTGGCCCCGATCATTGCTTCAGCCATCGATACAGTTGCCGAACCCGACGGGTTTAAGCCTGCAAGCGAGGAGAATCAGGTCGCGCGCACCACCGTGACTGAGGGTTCGACGGTTCAAGCGAACGAGAAAGCAGATGAACAAACGGGTGAGGCGACGAAGGTGCAGGACGCCTCGCCTTCGACGGACGCGCTTGCGAGGAATAAGGAACGCGTCCTCCTCACTATGAACGAGCTTGACAGCGGTTCAGGCGTACAATACGACCGCCTCATAGAGACGTTGGAAACTCAAGGGCTAGAAGAAGAAGACGTTGAAGAGGCGGTACAGGCACTGATGGATGCAGGGAAGTGCTACGAACCTAAGCTTGGCATCCTTAAGTTGATTTAGCCATCAACGGACCGACGCTCTACTGCGTAAACAATGTGACAGCTCAACGTGGCCTGCACTCTCGTTTAAACCCAAGCCTTAGATTGCGCTCTTTGTGACTTATGAGCTGATGCCGTCTCTCGTCGGCGGTTGTTGTGGTGTGGTCAGTAGCGCTGCCACTTGTCAGTGGGGCGCCTTTCTGGAATGTGCTCGGGGACTTTTTTTGTGCCCTCAGCGCACTCCTCGCTAACGTACAATCCACAGTAACACGCGCCAAATTCGGCAACATCTGGGTCGCAGTAGACGCACGGGCAGATAATGTCCTTATCTAATTCCTTGTCGTTTGACGCCATACGACACGGACAGTTATGGTACCCATAGCGCTCCTTATTCGTTAGTATCCCGTCAACTAAAGCGTTTACGATGTCTTTGTCGGGGTTTAAGAAACGTCCCATGCGCGGCGCTGCCTTCGTTATCGCTGCGAGGTATTGTTCGCGATCCATGCACTTCCTTATTGCATCACTCATTCTTTAAACTTGCTTAGGGCGACCACGTAAATCTCGCCGCACTAAACAAACTTCTTAAACATCATTGCGTTGAGCTGACCGACCCCAAGGTGCTTGGACAAAAGCGCGATATCATTGTGATTAACAGCGAACGCCTTAGCAGGCGGCAACGCCTTTGCGCCGCGTGCGTAGATCGTCCCCCCTCGCTTATTAGCTCCGAGGTAGCCTCGAGGCGTACCGCCAACGACGAGAACGCCAGACCTCATGTCGATTCCAGCAAATGCCTCTGCATTTCCACGTATGATCACCGTGCCCCCGTTCAGAAGAGCGCCTGAGTTCATGCCTGCATTGCCTGTTACGATGACCGTCCCACCCTTCATGAGAATGCCCGTGCTCAGGTCAACGTCTCCAGCAACGCAGATCTGCGCGTCACATGTACAACGTGCGCCAACGGTATCGCGCACGATCGCGTCAGATAAGCGGAGTTGCGTCTTTGAAAGAACGTTAGGAGGGACAAGCGCGTCGTCCCCGAGACCGTTGCAAACCACATCAGTGATCGATCGATATTTCCGATACCCCGTTCGATCAGACGTGACTTCAACGATGTTACCGATCGGTGGCTTTACGACCCCGTTCACATACACTGCCCCAGAGACCATACTTATTCCCATGCGGGTGTCAACGTCCCCATCAACAATGACGCTTCCAACGGAGATTTTGCCTCCGCTGCCCGAAAAAAAACGCAAATCAACGCCAAAACTAGAACAAAACCGGTGGCCAACGTTTCCAAGAATAAATATGTCCTCTTTTTGTTTTAAAGCCTCAACGACGTCGCGATAGGTGTACTTACTCCCCACTTGATGTGGAATCGGTTCGTCAGGATTTAACTTTGCACCCCGATGCTGCCAGTAAAAGTTGTACGTAAAATCAGCGATACAATCAACGGGTGCACTAAACTCGAGCTGCATTGCTAACCTCAAGACGCTTTTTTCAAACTATCGAAACGGCTTGCGTTCAATTATCAACGATTCGTCACCGCGAAGCACAACGGATCCTTTGGCAGCAACAATTTCAAGTCCGTTTAATCCAGCAGGACCGCAAAGGACATCCTGTTCGGGATGTGTCCCTTTCTCGATGTCGCAGCGCAAGACCGTGCGCTTTCCCACAGACGCGACTACTCGTAGCCGTGATGACGCGGGATGATCTTTTGGAAGCACAATGAGGGGCGAACCAGCGTCGCGGATAAGAGAGAGCGTGCAGACAATTGCTTTGGTGGTGGTGCTATCGTTGTTAAAACCCGAGGCAACAAAAAGATCTTCAGCACTCACCGCCATAACGATCTCATCGTCTGTCGTCTCAATGAAGAGCTGCCGAGCACATCCTGACTTAATTACGCCGATCACGCCGTCGGCACTGCGCACGAACAAGATCTCGTCGGCGTCGAGCGGTACGCGCTGTTCCATGCTACACACTCTTGTTGATCCAGCATCCTCGATAAGAAAAAGGGTTAACTAAGGCTCAACCCACAAGAGTTACTCAAGCTCTGTTATGTCTTCCGATTGGCACGATGGACACATCGGGTTCTTACCGATGCCCTTGAATTTCGAACCGCACTCGTTACAGGCGTATTGCTGCGGTTCTAGTCTTTTTATGTCCTCATTTCCAAACGGACCGCCGACGGTGCACATAATGACTTCTCCTTAATGATTGCATGGCAGTAACTGTGTATAAGGGTTTGCGTAACTGCGCAAGTAGTTTCATTACGGCTAAGATAAGGTTATATGCAGTCGACGGAAAAAAACATGACAAAGCTAGCGTGCGGAAAAATCTCGCCGCATAATATTGCTTCTAAATAATAATTTAATTTATATTAAATTAAACTAAATCTAATATGTACTATAATGTCTCCGTCTAAGTTCATCCTAAGTTCATCATTCAAGCCGACCGGAGATCAGCCTAAGGCGATCGCTGAGCTTGTGAACGGCATCAACGGCGGGGCGAAGCACCAGACGCTCCTCGGGGTTACGGGCTCTGGAAAGACGTTCACCGTCGCGAACGTGATCGCGCAGGTGCAGAGGCCCACACTTGTTATCGCGCACAACAAGACTTTGGCCGCTCAACTCTACAAGGAGTTTCGCGAGTTCTTCCCGCAGAACGCGGTCGAGTACTTCGTGAGCTATTACGATTACTATCGCCCAGAGGCGTATATACCGCACACGGACGTTTATGTGGCAAAGGAATCGGAGATCAACGACGAGATTGACCGGCTGCGACACTCAGCTACTAAATCGCTCCTAACACGTCCTGACACTATTGTCGTCGCTAGCGTTTCTTGTATATTCGGCATCGGCTCTCCTGACGACTACCAAGAGTCTGTCATCTCCTTGCAAGTGAACGAAACGGTCAAACGGAGCGAGATCTTGCGCAAGCTCACTGCTATGCAATATGAACGTAATGACGTCGACTTCTTCCGCGGTAAGTTTCGCGTGCGAGGTGACACCGTTGAGGTGTTTCCAGCGTATGGAAACACCGCGTATCGCATCGCGCTCTCGGACGATAAGGTAGAGGGACTGTACGAGTTTAATCCGATCAACGGAAGAAAGACGGCAGCGTTTGATTTTCTGCCGATCTACCCGGCGACGCACTTCGTCACCAACCGCGCGAGACACAACGAGGCGATGCACTCGATTAAGCGTGAGCTCACCGAACGTTTGGAGTATTTGCGCGGACAGGACAAGTTGCTCGAGGCTCAGCGGTTAGAGCAGCGCACAAAATACGACCTTGAGATGTTGCGTGAGATCGGCTATTGCAGCGGGATAGAGAACTATAGCCGACACCTTAGCGGGCGCTCTGCAGGGGAGGCGCCCACGACCCTTATTGACTATTTTCCGGAAGACTACCTCCTTGTCATCGATGAGTCTCACGTAACCATCCCACAGCTTGTCGGCATGCACGGTGGAGACCGGTCTCGGAAAGACAACTTGGTGGAGCACGGGTTCAGGCTCCCATCTGCTTACGATAATCGTCCACTTACCTTTGGCGAATTTGAAAAGCGGGTCAACCAGGTTATCTACGTGTCTGCCACCCCTGGACCGTACGAGCTGGCCAAGCGTGAGCGTGTCGTCGAGCAGATCATTCGTCCCACTGGGCTGGTTGACCCTGCGGTAGAGGTTCGCCCTGCAGAGAACCAAGTCGACGACCTCATCGCAGAACTTCAAACACGGTCAAACGAGCGAGTGCTTGTGACGACGCTGACAAAAAGGATGGCTGAGGATCTTTCCGAGCACCTTCACGAGATCGGCATCAAGGTACAGTACCTTCATTCTGACATTAGCACGCTCGATCGTGTTGACATCCTCTACGACTTGCGACGCGGGGTCTTCGACGTCCTTGTAGGCATCAACCTTTTGAGAGAGGGCATCGACTTGCCCGAGGTCACTCTGATGGCGATCCTCGACGCGGACAAAGAGGGCTTTCTACGCTCCGAACGGTCACTCATTCAGACGATCGGCCGGGTCGCACGAAACGTCAATGGTCGTGTAATCATGTACGCCGACGTCACGACCGACTCTATGAAGCGTGCGATAAGCGAGAACAATCGACGGCGTGCGCTGCAGCTCGCACACAACGAGCGCCACGGAATTACTCCCCGGACCATCGTAAAACCTATCGAGGAACTAGTCGAGCGACGTCGGCCAGAGTTAGTAGCTGAAGAAGAACCGGCTCTGAACATCGCTCCAGATGAGCTCGAAGAGACGATCGCAGGGCTCCAAGCAGAGATGCAGCGAGCAGCGCGCGGACTTGAATTTGAGCGGGCGGCGTTGATTCGCGATATGATCCGCTCTCTTGAAGAAGAGGCATAGCGTGAGTGAATCCATTCGCATAAAGGGCGCCAAAGAGCATAATCTCAAGAACATTGACGTTGAGATCCCGCGCGACAAGTTTGTGGTCATAACGGGAATTAGCGGTTCAGGCAAGTCCTCGCTGGCCTTTGACACGATCTACGCTGAAGGACAACGAAAGTACGTGGAATCGCTGTCTGCTTACGCCCGACAGTTCCTCGGTCAGATGAAGAAGCCAGAGGTAGACCATATCGACGGCCTTTCCCCGGCGATCTCGATCGACCAGAAAACGACGAGCAAGAATCCACGTTCAACCGTGGGAACGGTGACAGAGGTCTTTGACTATCTGAGGCTTATGTTCGCACGCGTGGGCACACCTCACTGTCCCCAGTGCGGCAAGGAGATCGCTCAACAGACCGTGCAAGAAATCGTCGACCAGGTCGTGCAGCTTCCGCAGGACACGAGGATCACGATCCTCGCCCCTGTGGTCAAGGATAAAAAGGGGGAACACCGGAAGATCTTGGAGTTCCTGCTCAGTGACGGGTTCACACGCGCGCGCATTGACGGTGAGGTGCGCGAACTCGACGAGGCTATCGACTTTGACAAGAATAAACGACATTCGATTGACGTCGTAGTTGACCGGCTAATCATCGCTCAGGAAGAACAGCAACGCCTCGCCGATTCGCTTGAGACCGCACTCGTTCTCGGTGACGGTGTGGTCATCGTCGACGTTACCGGCGCCAAAGAGCTCCTTTTCAGCGAGCACTTCGCGTGTATCGAGTGTGGTATCAACATGGGAGAGATCGAGCCGCGTATGTTCTCGTTTAATAGTCCGCACGGGGCGTGTTCGACTTGCCACGGCCTAGGTTTTGAAAAGACGCTCGATGAAGACCTGATCGTGCCCGACAAATCCCTGCCCGTCAGAAGCGCTATCGCGCCGTGGGCTAAACCGACGAGCGAGTATTACCCCCAGTACCTCCTAAGCGCGGCAAAACACTTTCAGTTTGACCCTGAAACGCCGTACGAAGAGCTTAACGACGAACAGAAACACCTCATCATGTATGGCTCGGGGACTCAGAAGATGCTCTTTGAGTACGCCGGGCGACACGGCTACGTGCGTTTTATGAGGCCGTTTGAGGGAGTGTTAAGGAACCTGTCGCGTCGTTATCGCGAAACCGACTCTGATAACGTCAGGGAAGAGATTGAGAAGTACATGCGGCTGCGTGCTTGTGATGCCTGCAACGGCAAACGGCTTCAGCCAAAAGCGCTCGCTGTAACGGTCGGCGATTGCTCAATAGCGGATGTCTCAGCTTTATCTGTCGACGCCGCCTATGCTTTCTTTGACAGCTTGCGTCTCTCAAACGGGAAGATGACCATAGCCGCAGAAGTAATCAAAGAGGTCAAGAAACGCCTCAACTTTCTGCAAAACGTCGGGCTCAACTATCTGACGCTCGATCGAGCAAGTGAGACGCTTTCAGGGGGTGAGGCTCAGCGCATACGGCTTGCGACGCAAATCGGTTCGGGCCTCGTCGGCGTCCTCTATATCCTTGATGAACCGAGCATTGGTCTCCACCAACGTGATAATTTGAGGCTCATCGGGACGTTGAAGAGCCTTAGGGATCTCGGGAATACACTCATCGTGGTCGAGCACGACGAGGAGATGATTCGTACAGCAGACTACGTCATCGACATGGGGCCCGGCGCTGGAGAGCATGGTGGTGCGATCGTGGCGACAGGCACACCGAGCGACATTGTGAGCGATCCAGAGTCTATCACCGGACAGTATCTTAGTAGGGCAAAACGAATCGAGGTGCCAGAAAGACGGCGCACCACGAACGGCAATGCCCTCCGCATTATCGGCGCGCGCCACAACAACCTTAAGAACATCGATGTGGAGATCCCCCTCGGGATTTTCACCTGTGTCACAGGGGTCTCTGGTTCGGGAAAAAGCACCCTTATCAATGATATTCTCCATCGCCGACTCGCTCAAAAGCTTCACCGGGCATACGGAAAGCCCGGCGCCCACGACGACGTTTTAGGCATCCAGCACATCGACAAAGTGATTACGATTGACCAGTCCCCCATCGGGAGGACACCGCGCTCAAATCCCGCCACGTATACGGGGGTGTTCGATTTTATTCGGGCCCTCTTCGCCCAGCTTCCTGACGCTAAGGCCCGCGGCTATCGGCAGGGCCGGTTTAGCTTCAACGTGAAAGGCGGACGCTGTGAGGCGTGTAGGGGTGACGGGATCATAAAGATCGAGATGCACTTTTTACCCGACGTCTATGTGCCGTGTGAGGTCTGCGAGGGGAAGCGCTACAACCGCGAAACGCTTGAAATTCGCTACAAAGGCAAGAATATCGCTGAGGTGCTCGATATGACCGTCGAAGAGGGCGTACGCTTCTTTGAGAACATCCCGCGCATCAAGCAGAAACTTCAGACGCTCTTTGACGTGGGCCTGGGCTACGTCAAACTCGGACAGCCTGCGACGACGCTGTCTGGTGGGGAGGCACAACGCGTCAAGCTGGCGACGGAACTCAGTCGGCGGAGCACGGGAAAGACGTTCTACATCCTTGACGAGCCGACGACAGGCCTGCACTTTGACGATATCAAGAAACTGCTCGCAGTTCTCGGCAGGCTAACCGACGCAGGCAATTCTGTGCTCGTCATTGAACACAACCTTGACGTGATCAAGACGGCCGACTACATCATCGATCTGGGTCCCGAGGGAGGCGATGAAGGCGGGTACGTGATCGCGCGGGGAACACCTGAGATGATCGCCCGGTCTGGCACGTATACGGGTGAGTTCCTCAAACGAGTCTTAAACGGATATTAAGGCGATGCCTCCACCTTCTGTAATCGAAAAACTGGACAACTTGCCGGGCAGTCCTGGAGTCTACCTGATGAAGGACGCCGGCGGGAAAATCATCTACATCGGGAAAGCTATCTCTTTGAAGAACCGCGTCAGGACCTATTTTCATACTACGCCGGCAGCACCGCGAACGACGGCACTCGTTGAGCGGGTCGATGACATCGAGTGGATCATCACCAACACTGAAAAAGAGGCGCTTATCCTTGAGTCGAACCTCATCAAGCTTCACAAGCCGCGATACAACGTTCGGCTCACCGATGACGGCAGCTTCCCGTACATCCGAATTTCGAGCGGCGTGTATCCGAGCATAACCGTGACGCGCGTCGTACGAAACGACGGATCATCCTATTTCGGCCCGTACACGAGCGCGCAGGCGACGCGTCAAAGCGTGAAGGTGCTACGTAAGGCGTTCCCGCTGCGCAGCTGCAGTAGAGACCTGCAGCGGGTTCTAAGGCCCTGCCTTAATTATCAACTCAAGCTCTGTGCGGGCCCCTGTGCAGGCAAAACGGAGCCCGATGCGTACGCTGAGCTCGTAACGGGCATGCGGGGGTTTCTCGAAGGGCATCAGGACGACATTCTCAGTGAGCTGAAGCGCGATATGCGCAAAGCGGCGACTGATATGGATTTCGAACGCGCGGCGACGCTACGCGATCGCATTGCTGTGCTCGAGCGCGTACGAGAACAGCAGTACGTGGAGCCACGACGCGGCGACGAAGATGTCATCGCTATCGCCCGCAGAGGTCCGCTGGCTTGTGCGCTCATACTCATGATCCGCGAAGGGAAAGTTACAGGGCAGCAATCATTCGTTCTACGCGGAACCGAAGGCGTTGAGGTGACTGAACTGATGACGGCGTTTATCAAGCAACATTACTTCCATCTCGAGGGCCCTTACGTCCCGAAGGGCATCCTTCTCGAGCACCCAACGGAGGAAGCGGACGCCATTGAGAATCTCCTTACTGAGATCAGGGGAAGTCGCGTTCATATGAGCGTTCCACGCGCCGGACCGAAGACAAAGCTCGTCGCGCTTGCTCACAAGAACGCCGAATCGATGCTTAAAAAACCGGCTGCTGCAGATGCGTTGTACGTCCTTAAAGACGCCCTTCGACTAAGTTCTTACCCGTACAGGATCGAGGCGTTCGATGTGTCGAACCTTGCCGGGGCCGAAGCTATGGGGGCGATGGCAGTATTCATCGACGGCATGCCGCAGTTTAACGAGTACCGCTATTACAAGATTAAGAGCGTTACTACGATCGACGATTATGCAATGCTCAAGGAGATCGTCAGCCGACGATATCGAGAACGTAAAAGCCGCGCGGACCTCATCGTGGTTGACGGGGGAAAGGGACAGGTGCGTGCCGTCAAGGACGCCCTCATGATGCTCGGTTTAAGGACCCCTCTTGCTGGCTTAGCAAAGCGCGAAGAACTCGTGTATGTGCCAGGTCGGTCAGCGCCCGTAGTGGTGCCACAGATTGCGCTCAATGTGCTGATGCGTATCCGCGACGAGGCGCATCGAACGGCTATCCGCAGGCATCGAAACTTTCGCTCGCGCAAGCTCTTGGAAAGCACGCTCGATCAAATCCCGGGTGTTGGCAAAAGACGAAAAATTGAACTTCTTAAACGTTTTGGATCAGTGAATAAGCTTAAAAAAGCGAGCGTGGAAGAGATCGAATCGGTGCCTGCCGTTGACAAGACGACCGCTCGCAACGTGTTCAGTTTTTTTAACGAGCGACCTGCGACCGTTCGTGTGTCCGCTGCACATACGTGACTAATGCATTGCGATGAGAACTTGTGACGGGTTTGTGTCGTAGATTGGTTTCGATCCGTTGCCCTCCCTCGCAAAGCACCTTCGTTTAACCCGGAAGATACTTTATTGGGAATGCTTCTTAAGTCAATATTTGGACTAAAAAAGAGCGTGCGAGGCTCGGTTGAGTGCGGCCATTCTGACGCCTAAGGCTGCAACTGACTCGAAAGGGTAGATCCAGTGTAGACGTATTTTCAAGGGGGACGCGACTGTAAATCCAATACTCTTCATCGCAAGTTTGGCTGTAATCTTTATCGGTAGCAGCCTCTTTACGAACGGCGTGGAATGGGTTGGATGTAAGTTCAAGCTTTCCGAGGGGGTCGTCGGTTCGGTGTTGGCTGCCATAGGGACGGCATTGCCAGAAACCATCGTCCCACTGATCGCTATTTTCTTTGTTGCAGGACCGACAGGACAAGGTGTCGGCATAGGGGCGATATTAGGCGCGCCTTTTATGTTGGGAACCCTCGCCCTTTTTGTTACCGGTGTCGCCATAATCATTTTTAGACGTCGTCGAGTGATGGGGGCTGAAATTGCGTTTAATAGCCAGATGACACGGCGGGATTTGGGCACCTTTTTCCTCGTGTACTTAGGTGCTGTGAGCGTCGCGCTCTTTGTTCCTCAGTCAATGAAACCGTTCACGGCCCCGCTCTTCGTAGCCGTTTACGTTGTGCACGTGTGGCGCATATTCAAGGCCGACGAGGGTACGTCAAAAGCACCGCTGCAGCCATTAAAGTTTGATTTGTGGGCAGCCCGGTTAAAAAACGAGACTGCCCGCCAGCATCCATCATCGTGGCTTGTAATTGGACAAACCGTCTTGTCGGTACTCCTCATAATAGCAGGCGCTCGCCTCTTTGTAAATCAAATTGTCAGCATCGCCGAGCAGCTCAACGCAAGTGCGACGCTGCTTGCGCTCGTAATCGCACCGATAGCAACGGAGCTCCCTGAAAAGCTGAACAGCGTCTTTTGGGTCAGACAAGGTAAGGATACGCTTGCACTTGGGAACATAACAGGGGCTATGGTGTTTCAGAGCTGCATTCCAGTGGCATCTGGGATTGCATTCACCGCGTGGACGCTTGGGCCCTTTGAGCTATTTAGCGCGCTGCTAGCCCTCACAGCTGGCCTCTGGGTTTACGTGCTTGCTGCCAAAGAGAAGTTGACGGCCCCGGCGCTCTTCTTAAACGGGGTCTTTTATCTCCTGTTCATCGCACTTGTGCTTCGGGGCTAGCGGTCTCAGGTTTGACGTCTTTCTGGTTTTTCCCAACGCGCTCAATCAGTCATCAGGCGAGGAACTCCTCTCGCTGATGAGAACGTAAATCCCAGCAAGATGTTTTCTAAAACTTCCTATCGCTAAAAATGCAACGAGTCCAGCTCACTGCTTCTACAAGACAGTTCAAGCAACATTGCTTAAAACATCTTTAACGTAGGGGTATGCGTCGAACGTTTGGTTAAAGGGGACGTTCACGTCTGTGACCAAGGCGTGTACGTTGACGACCCCGCTTATGTCCATCTTTAAACTTTGAGTAAAAATCGCTTGGCCCGCAGCGCTGATCATAGAGCTGAAGGATATTGTAGCCTTTATCGGGATTTCGACGCTTCCACGCGCTGGGACTACAGACTCACCAGAAGTGCCGGTGCTCAAGACTTTGCCGCTTTCTGCTAGGAGTAGGTTGTAGGTCAGTGAGTTGACAGTGACTCCGACGACGTTTGGGTTGTAAAGCTTGACTACGAACGTTACGGTGAAATTCGAGCGTGACACATTATCGACCGAGCGCACAGACACGCCTTCGATCTGAGGGGCTTGGAGCGTATATAAAAAGATGCCACCTACAGCGGCGATGGCGATAATGACGATGACTATTATCGCGGCGATAGTTCTTGTCCGCATAGCCAAGCAATAGCCTTTTGACTATTTATATGAACCGACGAGCGCAAAGTGACTGGTTAAAAAGTACACCTCAATGTGCGCAATAGCTCTTTCTGGTCGTGGAATCGGAGAGTAAGGAAAACGTAATATCGCTGTTCACCGCTACATTAGGTAGCTCTGCGTTATTTCACTGCCAAGGTGCGCCAGAGCATGTGCAATACTAACGCACAGGTCGAGCAGAAATGCAATATGAAGAAGTCACGCGCCGTGATTGGGAGAGAACCGCGCTATACCTTGCCGGTGGAATGTTACTCATTATGACTGCCGCAATTTTCCTTTTTGCTATTAACCGCATTATTGGGGCGATCATTTGGTTTGCCCTCATCGGTGTGGTGCTTACGATCTTGGTAAGTTGGCACACCAAAATGTACGCTTATAAGTGCAAACAGTGTGGAGAACAATTTGAGATATCACCAGTAACGAATTTCGTCAGCCCTCAAGGCTTCGGCAAAAACGGCGCGTGGAAGTACCTCAAGTGCCCACGATGCAACAAACACGAGCGCGCTGAGGTTTTCAAGAAAGTCAACAGATGATTTGAGCGGCCCCTCTTGCTATTCGCGGTGTATCATACGTTCCTTTCTATCTCAACTGTCTCGCTTGGCTTGTTTAACTCAAGCGTTGCCTCCACTTCTAACCGGACCATTTTCACGTGGATGTCTCCGTTTTCATCAGGTGGCCGTCGTTCCACGTACGCGTTTGCTACCTCTCCTAAAAAATCCTCGCGCAATGCTTCAGGAAGGCGTTCCGTGTATGGAAGGAAGACCGTGCGCAACCAGCCAGTAAGCGCGTCTCTCCCGTCGTGTACCATATCCTTTGGGACCAACTGAACGCGTTTCGCAGAAAGGCCTGTGCGCTCAACGAAACCGCAGTATTCTTCGACGCTGTAGAAGAACCACGGGTAGGTGAAGTTTTTAAAATAGCCTTTCCAGCGGGTATCCGTTGTAAGCGCATTCGCCACGTCGGAAATCATCGCAGCATTGCCCTTCCCGCCGAACTGAAGGACCGTCCGTCCGCCCGGCTTGAGGCTTCGCTTGATTCCGCTGAGCACAGCAAGATGATCGCTTACCCAGTGGAGGCTTGCAAACGACACGACGAGGTCGAACTCGCAACGATAATCAAGGCGGGTCGCATTACCCCAGCGAAACTGCAGATTTGGATAATGGACGGGTGGAAATCGCCGGCGGGCAAACGCAACCATGTTCTCAGACGAGTCGATCCCGAGCACCTGACCCTTTGGAACGAGCGCTGCAAGCTCTGCAGTCACCTTCCCATCGCCGCAGCCGATATCCAATATTCGCTCATCACCTGCGAGTTTCAGGGTTCGAATGACGTCGTGGGCCCACCGTTGCTGCGGAGATGAGTGTTTTTCGTATTCAGCTGCATCCCAATTGTGCGTCACGTTCAGTTGCATCTCCCGTGATTCAGTTCATTGAGCGGCTTCAATGCCTCAACGACCACGTATACAATCAATCGAGGTGTTTAAAAGTTACGTTTCTAGCACGACTCGATAGTGAGCCTCATTTTTGCGGACTCGCTGCACAGCACTGTTTATGTCCGTTTGGGGGAACACCTCGGATCGTGCGACAATGTGATGACTCGCAGCGAATGCGAGCATCTCTCGCATCACGTCTCTTCCACCTGTTAAGCTTCCGCTTATCGATTTCTGGCCACCAACGAGAACGGGCGCTGGAACCGCGACGCTGCCTAACTCGCCATCTGAGCTTAGTCGATTAACGATCGTCAAGTGGCCGTTAGGCCGCAGGGTCTCCATGTAGGATGACCACGGGAGGGGTGCAGAGGCTGTCGATAGTATGAAATCTAAGGTTCGTTTAGTCTCTTGCATCTCCTTCTCGTTACGGCTATTAACGAAGTGATCCGCGCCAAAAGCAAATGAATCTTCTTCCTTTTCAGGGTTAGTTGAAAACGCGGTTACCTCGCAGTCTATGGCGTGCGCGAATTGAAGGGCTAGGTGTCCAAGGCCGCCGATGCCGACTATGCCGACGCGATGATGGGGGCGCAGGCCAAAGCGCCTCATTGGGGCGTAGACTGTCAAGCCTGCACACAGAAGCGGCGCTGCACTTGCTGAATCGAGTGAATCTGGAATCGCAAAAGCGAACCGACTGTCGGTTCGAACGAAATCAGCGAATCCGCCGTACCTCTTAACACACGTGAGCACCTTGTTTCGGCATAAGTTCTCGTATCCATTCAGACACCACTCGCAGCGCAAGCAGCTTCCTGATTGCCATCCGACGCCGACGCGTTTACCTACGCTGAGCCGCTTAACCTTAACGCCGGTCGCTCCCACTGCGCCGACGATTTCATGTCCTGGGACGAGTGGATAATGCGAAATGTTCCAGTCATTATCGATGAGGTGTATATCGCTATGGCAGACCCCGCAATGGCTGACCTCGATGTCAATTTCGTACGGCCCTAGCTCTCGAAGTTCGTAGTCAAACGGATGAAGGGCCGCCCCGGGCCCTAGTGCGGCGAATGCGTGAATGTCCATCTTTGAGGTTAACCATGTTTGCCGTTTGTAGCATTTTATTGTTTGCCACAGTCGAGGCTATGACGTGTGGTTTTGCGCTCTCCCTAAACGGTTATATATCAAAAAGCATAGCTTCAGATATATTGTAATAAGACGAGGAGTCCCAGTGTCGAGACGAATATGGAAAGAGTGGGCGCAGGATCAGTTTCTAGGGATAACGCAGTTCGGCCCTCTCAAAATGGAGCGCGGCTACATCAAGTTTTTTGTGCTTATGACACTCCAGAAACAACCACTCCACGGGTACGGCATTATCAGGGCAATAGAGGAAGTGAGTGGCCACGCCCCGAGCGCAGGCGTGATCTATCCGACGCTACAGATGCTTGAGGATCAGGGGTGCGTCACAATGCGTGAGGAGGATCACAAGAAGATATACGCCCTCACCGACGACGGGAGATTCTTCTTGGAGAAACATTGTGAAACGGTTGAGCGATTAAGCACGCGCGCAGCTCAGCCACGGTGGAGCTCACTACCAGGCGTCGGCAGGCGCATCGGAGAAATCGCGCGAGCGGTCTTTTCTAACTACTCATATCTCGACGACGAGAAGACTCGACAGATCGAGAATATCCTCGACGAGGCGAAGAGACAGATTGGCGAAGTGATTTTTGCGAGAAAGCGTTAAGATGGCGCGGCGTTACGCCTTGAAATAGGGGCTTGATCGCCGACTCTTACGAAGCTTGCCGTGTTAGTTTTTCCGCAACAATGGAGCGCTGCCTTTGGATTCGTTGCGCGCTAGCCAGGAGTTCACGGTTTGAAAGCCTCAGATGAAACAAGCGCACTCGAAACTGAAGCGGCTGCGTCCGCTGCGACGGTTTCTCCGCCGCGGAACCTTTTTCGACCTCAGACGTTCAAAGCGCTTCATTACCGCAACTTTGCGCTGCTTTGGGGTGGTATGCTCTTATCGAACACCGGGACGTGGATGCAGATTATCGTACAGTCACTCCTTGTCTTGCAGTTTATGTAAAACTCGGGCGTTGCTCTTGGGGGCAATTTCGTTTGCCCAGGCCTCGCCGTTCTTAATATTTTCACTTGTCGGTGGAGGCGTGGCCGACAGGGTGGACAAGCGACGGTTGTTGTTAGTCACGCAAAGCCTACAAAATTGGCTACGCGTTTACCTTGGGGATCCTGACTGTAACGGGTCTCGTACAGTTCTGGTATATCGTTGCATTGTCGGTGCTCGTCGGAATCACGCTTAGCTTCGACCAGCCGTCCCGATTTGCCCTTATCCCCTCTATAGTGCCGCGCGAGGACCTTTCAAACGCGATATCGCTTAACACGATTCTTTTTAACGGCGCAGCGGTAGTCGGGCCAGCGTTAGGCGGAGCGCTCGTTATGGTCATCGGCTACGCCGGCGTCTTCTTTGTTAACGGCCTGAGCTATGTCGCAGTTCTCGTGGCGCTTCTTCTCATGAGGCTATCTCCAGTAATCAGTTCGAGGTCCGGGTCGTTGTTTCGCGCTATAAGGGGCGGCTTAACCCACATATTCCACGACCGCTTTCTAGCAACGCTGCTCGTAAACTTTGGGTCTTTGCTGTTTTTTGGATCAACATATACGATACTGCTTGCCCTCTTCGCAGTGACTGAGCTACGGACCACACCTGCGGGACTTGGGCTCCTCTACACGGGGATCGGGGTCGGAACCATCGTCGGTTCGCTTGCGCTGGCGTCGCTGGGCGACTTCCGACGCAAGAGGAGACTCTTGATGATCTCGTCGATTTCGATGTCACTGTCGGTGATCGCTTTTTCGTTTCTTCACCTTTATTGGCTCTCGTTCAGTTTGCTGCTCGTTGCAGGGGCGGCGCAAGCCGTCACGTCAGCCGTGTCAATCACTCATGCATCTCAACACACCACGCAATATAATGGGCCTCGTGATGAGCATCAACACCCTCGTTATTATGGGAATACGACCGCTGGGTGCATTCCCCATTGGCGCGTTGAGCGCCGTTATCGGCGTTTCTGCCGCAATTGCTTCTGGCGCAGCGATAGCTTGCGTGATAAGCGCCTATCTATTCGTAGCCAACAAGCGGTTGCGATCAGCGTAGTGTTCAGCAAAAAGAAGCCTTTTTTTTTCTGCTTTTTTGAAAGCTTTCAGCAGTATAGCTACTTAATTTTCTTGGCTGCGGCTGTGCGGAACGCGATACACGAGTCGCCTTACTTCTTCACACCGCAGTATGAGTCGGCCACACCCACCCATATCGCACGTTCCCCCAGTTTTTCCACTCAATAGTCTCCGCTGTTTCCTCTGCATTTTGTGTCAGAAGACTGCGGTGGATAACGTATCTGAATGCCCGGATAGCGAAATTAGAAATCATCACTTGACGTTTTTTTTCCTGATAGCGAGTAAAGCGCTTCTTGTTTTGACGGGGTCCATTGCGGGCTTCTTTTCGTACTCGTCGCCTGTCACTTGGAAAATACAGTCGCAACGGAGCTCGAAATTACTTAAAGCGGCCCTCTGGCGTGCGAAGTAAATCGCTTCTAATGGAGCGTTAGCGAGCCAATAGTCGCCTTGTGAATATGCGCGCACCGCCCCTCGTTTAAAAAAATAAAAATCTTGGCACGCTCGAGCACCCTTTATTGCAAGTCCAGATTTTAAAAAAAAGCGCAAAATACGAGCGAAAACGTTAAATACGATCTTGTAGAGCTTAATTATATTGTGATTAATGGGAGCCGGGCCCATGAATTGGCCTGCCTCGAAACACCGTCTTCTCTTACGGCTAACGGGCCCGTGTTC
>Ga0208851_1000099_pt1 | contig 36286 bp, 21 predicted proteins | sample NGESurshal092012_FD_184481 | JGI IMG/M metagenome (GOLD analysis project Ga0208851, IMG submission 184481) | Arctic peat soil microbial communities from Barrow, Alaska - NGEE Surface sample 415-2 shallow-092012 (SPAdes) | ecosystem: Environmental > Terrestrial > Soil > Wetlands > Peat ... | reverse complement strand
CGGGCGGAACCGGAACGGGCGGAACCGGAACGGGCGGAACCGGCGGCGGCGGGACAGGAACCGGCGGAACCGGCGGCGGAACCGGGACCGGCGGCGGAACCGGCTCGGTGCCGTCCGCGGCCAGCCTCAGCGTCACCAGCGGGAACCAGCCGTCCGTCACCGCCGGCGGCACCGGCTCGGTCACCATGACGATCACCAACTCCGGGGACCTCCCCTCCGACCCGCAGCCGATGGCGATCACCGTGCCCAGCGGTGTCCAGGTCACCGGCGTCGGTGTCGGACCGGAAGCGGTCGCGCTCCGCCGGGCCACCGCCGGGTTGCTGCGGGCTGGACCTGTTGACTGCCTGCCGGCGAAAAGTGCGGCCTGCACCGCAGACCTCCCCGCAGTCGCCGGCCACCGCCAGGTGACCGTCACGATCACTCTGTCGACCACGTTCGAGGCGGCACCGGGCGAGATCGTCGTCACAGTCCTGGGTCAGCCCATCTCGTTTGCCCTCACCGTCCTCCCGGCACCGTTGCCGCAGCTGTCGGATCTGACCGTCAGCCGGCAACCGATGGCCGGCGGGTCCGGTGCCCTCACCCTCGATGTCCGCAACCCGGCAGGTGCGGCCACCCCGCCCGAACCGATCAAAGTCACCGGGCCGGACGGCGTCACCGCGTCCCGGATCGACCTGGGCGGCACCACGTTGTGCGCGGGCGAGCTCGTCGCCGGCTGCACGCTCCCCAGCCTCGCGGCCGGCTCCGCCCCGCAGCTGACCATCACGCTGGCGGCCGAACTCTTGGCGGACGACGGCCCGATCACGGTCACTGTCGGCACAGAGTCTCTGTCGACCGATCTCACGATCTTGTCGGGTGTCACCTCCCTCGTGATGACCACAGACGGCCCGCTGCTCAACGCCAGGGTCACTCTGGTCACGATCACCGCGACGCCCGACACCGCGGTCACCACTGACAGCCCACTCACCTTCACCTCAAGCTCGCTCGGTACGACCTTCGTTGATCTGCCGCCGGACTGCTCGCCCGCCGGCGCCGCGAACGCACGGCAGGCGGTTGCCAGCGGTCCCCCGCCGATCACCTGCACCACCCCGATCGTTCAGCTCAGCCTTTCCATCGCGGCGACACAGGCCGCCGGCCCCCTGCCGATCAGGGTGACCGACCTCCGCGGCCGGAATGTGCCGCTCACTGACGGCGAAGGCCGGCCATGGCAGATCACCGCCAGCCCCGCTGATCTGCAGCTGACCCAGCTGACGGTCAGGACGCCGCTGGTGGCCGGCGGGCCCGGGGTGCTCACCCTCGACGTCAGCAACCCGAGTGGGACGGCCACGGCGCCCGAACTGATCACCGTCACCGGGCCGGACGGCGTCACCGCCTCCCGGATCGACCTGGGCGACACCACCCTGTGCGCGGGCGAGGCCGTCGCCGGCTGCACGCTACCCGGCCTCCCTGCAGGCTCCGACCCGCAACAGCTGACCATCACGCTGGATGTGACGCCCGCGACTAAGAAAGGGCGCGTGACAGTCGACATCGGCGGCCTGAAGTCGTTCGCCGATGTCACAGTCGGCCAGGGCGTCGCCCCGCTCCGGGCAAATCCCGGCGGCCCGCTGGTCGCCGACGGCCAACCCGGCACCCTGGGCATCACCGTCGACCTCCAGAACGGGGCGACCACGGCCGGCCCGATCACCTTCACGTCCGGCAGCCCCAACGTCACCTTCCCCGCATTCGCGTCCTGTGACCCGCCGATCGGGCCAACGATCACCTGCACCGGCGGCCGGTTCGACCTGATCGTGACGGTCGCCGCCGGTCAGGAACCCGGGGACCTGCCGATCACGGCCAGCGACGCCGGCGGACGGCCCCTCGACCTCACAGACGCCAACTCCAAGAAGATCCAGGTCGTCGCGCCCGCCGAGCTGGTGCTGTCCGACCCCACCACCGTGCAGGACCCCGTCGCCGGTGGCACCGGCGCGTTCAGCATCACCGTGCGGAACACCGGCCAGCAGGACTCGACCCCGCAGCCCATCACGGTCACCGTGCCGGACGGCAGCGGCGTCGCGCTGACCAGCATCACCGTGTCCGGGTCCAGCACCTGCCTACCCGGCGGCGGCAATGCCGTGGCCGCGCCGGACTGCACGCTCCCGGTCGTGAAGCCCGGCGAGCAGGTCGTGCTGGGCTTCCAAGTCACCCTGCCTGCGCGGGCCACCCAGCTCACGGCCACGGTTGGCGTTGGCATCGCCGAGAAGACCGTGCGCCTGCCGGTCATCGGCGCGATCACCGAACTGCGGACCGACACCGCCGACCCGCTGGTGGCGGGGAGCCCGAACAGGCTGGTCCTCACCGCGACGCTGGTCAAGGGCGTGACCAACCCTGGAGCGCTCACCTTCACCTCGACCAGCGAGGCAGTCAGATTCGCCGGTTCGGCCAGCTGCACAGGGCGGCCGGATGGCCAGCAGCAGATCACCTGCACGCTGGACGGCACCAGCGCGCAGGTCGCACTGATCATCGCCAAGGACCAACCGGCGGGCGAGCTTCCCGTCACTGTCACCGACGAGGCCGGGCGCAAGGTGCCGCTGTACGACCTTTCGGGGAAACCGATTCAGATCGTGCCGCCGTCCGCGGTGCTCGAACTCTCCACGGCCACCATCGCAGAGGCGGGCGTGGCGGGGGGCACCGGCGCCTTCAGCATGACGGTGACAAACACCGGCGGCCAGGACTCCACCAAGCAGCTCATCCGCGTCACCCTGCCCAAAGGGGCGACGGTCGGCAGCATCACCATCTCCGGTTCCACCACCTGCCTACCGACCGACCCAGCGGAGTGCGTACTGCCTCCCGTCAAGACCGGTGCACCGGTCATCCTGGGCTTCTCGGTCAACCTCCCCGCGGCGACGCCGGCAGCAGCGAATATCACCGTCGACATCGCCGGCGCGGAGCAACCGGTCAGCCTGCCGGTCGACTCCGGAATCGCCTCGGTCACCGCCGCCGACAAGGACCCGCTGGCGGCCGGCCGAACCACCCTGCTGACCGTCACGAGCACGCCGCGGGAGGGCATCAGCACGCCCGGGCAGGTCACCTTCACCAGCACCAGCGACCAGGTCACCTTCGCCAAGAACGCGGCCTGCACGCCGGCCGGCGGCGGTTCGACCGTCGTGTGTGACGCCGGCACCGTCACCCTGCCGATCAACGTCACGACCAAGCAACAGGCCGGCGAGTTGCCGGTTGTCGTCACCGATGCCGGCGGTCGCGTGCTGCCGCTGCGTGACGCGGCGGGCAAGGCCATCCAGGTCAGCGCCGCGGCCGCCCGGCTGGAGCTGGGCGAGCTCACGGTCAGCCGGCAACCGGTCGCGGGCGATGTCGGCGCTCTGCAACTCACGGTGACGAACTCCGGCACCCTGGCCTCGGGCCAGCCGTCGATCGACACCAAGCTGGACGGCGGTTTCACCCTGCAGCTGGTGTCCGTCGGCGACCAACGAGGCTGGTGTCTCCCCACGTCGCCATGTGTGCTACCGGTGATCCAACCGGGTGAATCGGCGGCGCTGCAGTTCCTGGTCAGCGTCGATCAGAAGGCCGTCGACGGTGACGCCAGCGTGACCATCGAGGGCACCACCCGGACGGCGCGGTTGATCATCCGGTCGCCCGGCATCGACCGGGACCTGCTCGCGGTCCTCACCGAGCCAGGCGCCGAACCGGTGCCCGGGCCCACGGCCACCGGGATCCTTGCTCTGCCGAGCCCGGTGAACGCTGTCACCCCGGAACCCACCCCACGCACCGCCGCCGACTCCGGCACCACCCCGCCGTCGGCCGGTGAGCCAGCGAGCACGACGACGACAGCGACCACGACGACGACAGCGACCACGACGACGACAGCGACCATGACGACGACAGCGACCACGACGGGTGGAACCACCGCTGTCGATTCCCCGACCAGCACCGATGCGCCGGCACCCGCCACCACCCCATCGGACGCCCCCTCCCCCGGGACCACCCCGCCGGCCCGCACGGCCGGCAACTCCGAGCCGGCAACCACCCCGCCGGACACCACCGATGCGGCCGGGACCAGCGCGTCGCCGGCCGCACCGTCGACCGCGACCATCTCCGAGCCGACCGCTGAGCCCGCATCCGCCCCGCCGGCCCTGGCGCTCTCCGACGCCGCCGTCATCCAGCAGCCGACGTTCGGCGGCGACGGGGCGCTCCGGGTCACAGTCAGCAACGACGGCGGCGAACCGTCCGCCGCCGCACCGATCGACGTCACCCTGCCGACCGGGGTAGCCGTCACCGGAATCGGCCTGGACGGATCACCGCTGTGCGCAGCGTCGTCGTGCTTGCTGCCGGCGCTCGACCCGGGCAGCAGCGTGACCGTGGTGCTGACGCTGAGTGCCGACACCGACGCCCTGAGCGGACCTGCCGGCGTCGCGATCGACGGCTCAACGGCCGGCTGGGAACTGACGATCGGTGGCGGCGCGGACGACGGGAGCGGTGTCGCAGTGGCCGTCACACCGGCCCAGTGGGGTCGCACACCGGACCGGCGGGGTCGCCGGGAGGACCCCGCCGCCGGCAGCTGACCATCCGGACGGGCGGCGCGACGTGCCGGCGCCGTCCCGGTTGCGTCACCGAGAGGTTTCCCACCGTGCCGCGCGCATCCGCCGGGATTGGGCTCCGGGCGGCCGTAGACTCGCCTGGTGAGTTTGATCGACACCGTCCGACGGCACCTGCCCGTCAAGTACCGCGAGCTGGCCAAGTTCCTGGTCGTCGGCGGCACGACCTATGTGGTCGACGTCGGTCTGTTCAGCCTGCTGTCGCATACCGTGCTGGCCAACAAGGTGGTCACGGCCAAGGCGATCTCCGTCCTGGTCGCCACCGTCCTGAGCTACATCCTCAATCGCGAGTGGTCGTTCAGCCGGCGCGGCGGCCGGGAGCCACGCCACGAGGCGATGCTCTTCTTCGTCGTCAACGGCGTCGCGCTCGGCCTCAACCTGGTGCCGCTGGCGCTGTCCCAGTACGTGTTCGGGTTCAACACCACGAACTACTCGTCGTTCACGGTGACGATCACCAACTTCATCTCGGCCAACATCGTCGGCACCATCCTGGGCATGGCGTTCCGTTTCTGGGCCTACCGCAAGTGGGTGTTCCCGGATGAGCTGACGCCGCACCCCGAGTTGGTCGCGGAGGCCGAGGCGCAGGCGGCCGCAGCCGCGCAGCACGACGCGCCCGCGCCGGTCACCCCGGCCACCGTCGACCGCGCACCGCCGGTCACCCACACCCCGTTGATCACCGATACCGCACAGCGGGACGCAGCGCCCGTCAACGGCCCACCGGCGGCCAATGGCACGGTGCACCGTTCGGCCAACGCCGCGCCCAGCACGACACCCGCCACCGGGTCGAGTGTCCCCGCCGGGCTCGAGCCGCTGGACACGGACGTCGAACTACCGGGCCACCGCAGAATCGGTTGACGCAGCATCGGTTGACGCCGCATCGGTCGACGCCGCATCGGTCGACGCCGCATCGGTCGACGCCGCATCGGTCGACGCCGCATCGGTGGCGGCCGGTGGCTGACCCACCGCGAGGAAGATCGCGAAGGTCGGCGGGGCCGCCCTGCGTAGCTCCAGCCGGCCGCCGTCGGCCTCGACGAAGGCCCTGGCCAGCCCCAGCCCGATCCCCGTCGACGACGCGGTGGACACCCCGCGGTCGAAAATGTGCGCGATGAGGCCGTCCGGCACCCCGCTGCCCTCGTCGCTCACCTCGAGCACGACCATTGCGGCGCGACTGCTGGACCGCACGGTGAGCACCACCGCCCCGGCGCCGTGCCGCAACGAGTTCTCCACCAGCACCCCGATCGCTTCCCGGAGCCGGCCGGGGCTGGCGTGCACGACGACGTCCCGCGGGCACCGGACGGTCAGCGTGCGGCCGGCGGCCTCCAGCGGCGGACCCCATTCCGCCTGGATCTCCGCCAGCTCGTCGAACAGCACCACCTCGCTGGCCCCGCTCGCCCGCTCCGATCGGGCGTTGGCCAGCAGGTCGTCGACGACCGTCACCAGCCGGTCAGTCTGCTCGAGCGCCTCTCGCACCTCCTCCGCGACGAGCGGATCGGGGTGCTCGGCGAGCTCTTCCAGCCGCAGCCGCAGCCCGGTGAGTCGGGTCCGCAGCTGGTGCGAGATGTCCCCGGCCAGGTCGCGTTCCCGGGCGATCAGCGCTGCGATGTCCTGCGCGGAGGAGTCCAGGACGTCGGCGACCCGGTCCAGCTCGACGACGCCGTAGCGGCGGCGGAAGGTGCGGAAATCCCCCGAACCCAGCCGGGCGGCCCGCCGCGCGACGTCGGTCAGCGGCGTCACCAATCGGCCCGCGGTCAGCAGCGCGACCCCGGTGCCGACCACCACGGAGAGCAGCACGGCCAGCGCGACCAGCGCCAACGCCCACCACTGCTCCGTCCGCAGATACGCCTCCGGCACCGACAGCCGCAGCACCCCGCCGCCGGCCATCGCCAACTGTTCGGTGTCCACCTGGTCGGTCTGTGCGGCGCCGATCGACTGGTCGATGCGCCCGGCCATCCGGATGTCCAGCCGGCCGCCCGCCGGTACCGCGGCCTCCAGTTGACCGAGGTCGATCTCGGAGGAACCGGATTGGTTCGCAATGGACGCCGCGATCGACTCCAGCCGGCTGGACAGGTCACGCCGCATCAGGTCGTCCACCACCCGCCAGGACACGATCGACAGCGGAACCCCGAGCGTCAGGACGGTCGCCGCGATCACCAGCAGGATGGAGATCAGCACCCGCCTGCGCATTTCTGATCAGTCCGTTTCGAACCGGAAGCCGACGCCGCGGACGGTGGAGATCCGCTGCTCGGCGCTCGCGGCGGTGCCGGAATCCTGGCCGGCCAGCTTTCGACGCAGCCAGGACATGTGCATGTCCAGGGTCTTCGAGGTTTTCATCGAGGGGTCGTTCCAGACTTCGGACAGAATCTCCTCGCGGGTCACAACCTGGCCGGCACGGCTCATCATCACCCGCAGCAGCTCGAACTCCTTGTTGGACAAAGCGATCTCGACGCCGTCCACCTCGACCTTGCGGGATCGGGTCTCCACCCGCACGCCGCCGATGTCCATCAGCGCAGGGATCCGCCGACGCTGCAGCGCCCGCACCCTGGCCAGCAGCTCGGCCATCCGGAACGGCTTGGCCACGTAGTCGTCGGCCCCGGCGTCCAGCCCGACGACGAAGTCCGCCTCGTCGGTGCGGGCGGTCAGCATCAGCACCGGCACGTCCCGCCCCGACAGCCGGATCCGCCGGCACACCTCGAGGCCGTCCAGGTCGGGCAGTCCGAGGTCGAGGATCACCAGCGTGATGTCGCTGCCGAGCTCGCCGAACGCCACCACCGCGGCGCCGCCGGTCTGCACCGGATGTACCCCGTAGCCCTCCCGCTGCAGCGCCCGGGTCAGCGGATGCGCGATCGCCGGATCGTCCTCGACCAGCAGCACCGTCGTCACCTCGACCACCCTACGGTGAGCGCGCCGCCGGCCGGGCAGCCGACCGCGGCCCGGCGACTCGACGACGTGGTCAGACCGGAGTGACGCCGTGCCGCCGCCGGGAGAACGTCCGGTCCTTGCCGACCGCGGCGGCCAGTCTGGCGATCAGTTCACCGCGCAGGTCTTCCGGTTCGACCACCGCGTCGACCACCAGCTCGCCGGCCAGATGCACCAGGTCGATGTCCCGCTCGTACTCCGTTCGTCTTGCCGTCACGAACGCCGCCCGCTCGTCGGGGTCGGCGATTGCCGCGATCTTGTTGGCATAGACCGCATTGACGGCCGGTTCGGCCCCCATCACGGCGATCTTCGCGGTCGGCAGTGCCAGCGTGGCGTCCGGCTCGAACCCGGGCCCGGCCATCGCGTACAGCCCGGCGCCGTAGGCCTTGCGAACCACCACGCAGATCTTCGGCACCGTCGCCTCCGACACCGCGGTGATCATCTTCGCACCGTGCCGGATGATCCCCTGCCGCTCGACCACGGCGCCGACCATGAACCCGGGCACATCCGCCAGGAAGATCAGCGGGATGTTGAACGCATCGCAGAGTTGGATGAAATGCGATGCCTTGTCGGCGGAATCGACGAACAGCACACCGCCGCGGAACATCGAGTTGTTGCCGATGACGCCGACCACCCGACCATTCAGCCGGCCCAGGCAGACCAGCAGCTCGCGCGCCCAGCCGGGGTGGATCTCGAACGTCGACCCGTCATCGAGCAGGGCCTTGGCGTAGCGGCGCATGTCGAACGCCTGCCGCTCCGACGCCGGTACCAGGGCCCGCAGGTCGCCCTTGCCGGGGCCGGCCGGTTCGCCCGCCGGCGGCTCCGCGGTCCAGTTGGCCGGGAAGTAGGACAGGTAGCGGCGCACCGCGTCGATCGCCGCCTGGTCGCTGTCCACCAGCAGGTGCCCGACCCCGGACACCGTGGTGTGCATCTTCGCCCCGCCCATCTCCTCCAGCGTGGTCTTCTCCCCGGTGACCATCTCGACCATCCGGTCGCTACCCAGGTACATCGACGCGTTGCCCTCGACCATCACCACGACATCGCAGAACGCGGGGATGTAGGCGCCGCCGGCCGCGGACGGCCCGAACAGCGCGCACACCTGCGGGATGGAACCGGAGGCCCTGACCTGGCTGTGGAAGATCTTCCCGGCGCCGCGCCGGCCGGGAAACAGTTCGACCTGGTCGGTGATCCGGGCGCCGGCCGAGTCGACCAGGTAGATCATCGGGACGCCGGTCGAGTAGGCCCGCTCGATGATCCGGATGATCTTCTCGACCGTTCTGGCCCCCCACGACCCGGCCTTCACGGTGGAGTCGTTGGCCATCAGGGCGACCCGGCGGCGGTCGACGGTGGCCAGCCCGGTGACCACGCCGTCCGCCGGCAGGCCGTCGGCCAGCGCGTTGGCGAACAGCCCGTCCTCGACGAACGATCCGGCGTCGACCAGCAGCGCGATGCGCTCCCGAGCGAACAGCTTGCCCTTGGCGGCGTTGGCCTGGTGGTACTTCGCGGCGCCGCCGGCCCGCACCCGGTCGGCCTGGTCGGCGACCGGGGAGGCAGGTTCGCGCGCGGCCGTGGGGTCGACGTCGAGCGCGGCCCGCTGGATGGTGCGCTCGCCGGTGTGCGGGGCGTCCGGGTGCGAGACCGACATCAGGCCTGCTGCGTGGGTTGACCCTCACCCTGAGCCGGGGCCGCCGGAGGGGCTGCCGGCGGGTTCGAGGTGGGGGACGGCGAGGTGGGGGACGTCGAAGTGGGGGACGTCGAGGTGGGGGACGGCGAGGTGGGGGACGTCGAGGTGGCGTCGGTGGGCCTGCTCGGCGGCTGGCCCGGGTAGCTGGGGGTGGAACCGGGCGGTGGGTAACCGGGTGGCTGCTGGTAGGCCTGGGTGGGCTGGTAGGCCCGCGGCGGGTAGCCCTGTTGCGGCTGCTCAGGACCCTGCTGGGAGTACCCCTGCTGGGGCTGTTGATAGCCCTGCTGCGGGTAGCCCTGTTGCGGGTAGCCCTGTTGCGGCTGCTCATAGCCCTGCTGGGAGTGACCCTGCTGGGGTTGCTGATAGCCCTGCGGAGGGTAGTTCTCCGTGGGTTGTTGGTAGTTCTGCGTGGGCTGTTGGTAGTTCTGCGCGAGCCGAGGGTCGTTCTGCGCGGGGGGCGCGTCGTCCTGCTGCGGCACCGGTCGTGAGTCCCGACCTTCCGGCCCGCGGTGCGTGCGTTCGCGCTCGTCCCGGATCAGCTGGTTCAGCTGTGCCTGCACCTTCGACAGCGCGGCCACGTTGCGGAATTTCAGCGGTTGGTCGGCGGAGGACTCCACGATCAGCGACCCGTAGCCCATCAGCCGACCCCAGAAGGTGACCTCGGTCTCCATGTTGGCGATCTGCCCCAGCGGGATCTGGTGCTCTCTCCGGGACAGCAGGCCCGACCGGAAGAAGACATGGTGGTTGGTGATGACGAAGTGTTCCGTGCGCCACCGGATGAAGGGCACCAGCACGAGCACCACGAGCGCGATCACCGCGGCCGCGACGATGACCCAGATCGCGGTCGACTTGTACTGCCAGTCGCCGCTGTTCAGCCAGGCGGCCAGCGCGGCACTCGCCCCGATGATCAGGATGAAGAAGACGGTGGGAAGGATCAGCACCTTCCAGTGCGGGCGCTTGTTGACGACGACGCGCTCGCCCTGCACCAGCAGGTTGTCGGGGTAGGCCATGATGTCCCCTCCATCGATCGGGACGCGGGTCCCGACATAGCGCGACGCCCTGGTGCGCCACACTCGCGATCACGGTACCTGCGCGGACCCGGAAGGGACGGATGGAACACATCACCCACGCGGGATCGAGATCAGCCCGTAGCCTGCGGCGGCCGCCGGCCGAACACCGCGGAGCCGAGCCGGACGATCGTCGCGCCCTCGGCGATCGCGTCGGCGAAGTCGCCGCTCATCCCCATCGACAGCTCGGTGGCCGACTCCGCACCCGGCAACCGCGCGGCCAGCGCGTCATCCCGCAGTCGGGCCAGCCGCCGGTACCCGGCCCGGACGGCAGCGCTGTCCGTTGAGTTGAGCCCGATTGTCATGAACCCGCGCACGGTGAGTCTCGAACACCCGGCGACAGCCTCGAACAGCTCGAGCGCCCGGTCCGGCGCCACCCCGCTCTTGGACTCCTCCCCCGACACGTTGACCTGGATCAGCACCTCGAGCCGGGCCTGGCGGACTTCCAGCCGGGCGTCGAGTTTGGTCGCCAACTCGGCCGAGTCCAGGGTCTGCAGGCAGCTGATACGACCGAGCAACTGATTGATCTTGTTCGCCTGCAGATGCCCGATGAAGTGCGTCTCGTGCGGGACCGCCTGCAGCTCATCGGCTTTCGCGACGACCTCCTGCACGCGGTTCTCACCTATCAGGGTGTGGCCGGCGCGCAGGATGGGCAGGATCGCCTTCGCCGGCTGCGTCTTGGTGGCCAGCAACAACCGGACATCGGACGGCTCGCGGCCCGCGGCCAGCGCGGCGGCGTCGATCTCGGCGCGCACCCGGCGCAGCCGCGGGAGGATGTCGTCGCCCGGGGTCGCCATGCTCCCGACCCTAATGAGCCGTCGCCGGGCGGGCAGGCGCGGGCAGGCAGGCGCGGGCGGCACGCGCGCGGGCGCAGGTGCAGGTGCGGGCGGGCGCGCTGTCCGGCCGGTCAGCGGTCCGGCCGCAGGTGCACCACATCCGCGGCGGCGAATACCCGCTGCCGGCCGGCGTCGTCCCGCACCAACAGCGCACCGTCGGGCGCGACGTCGACCGCGGTGCCGACCGCCCGCCCACCGCCCGGCAACAACAGCCGCACCCGGGCGCCGATGGTCGCGCACACCGACCGGTAGTCAGCGCGCAGCCCGGCCGCGTCGATGTCCCCGGTCGCCGCTGCCCAGGCCTCGATCAGCTCGCCGAACCGATCGAGGATCGCCGCCAGCAGGGCCGCCCGGTCCAGCGGGCCCCCATCACCGCTTGGGATCGCCGGCTCGGTACCGGGTACCGGACCCGCCAGCCAGAGCGAGGTGGCGTCGGCCCGCGGCAGCTCGGCGGCCTGCAGCGACACGTTGATCCCGGCGCCGACGACGAGCGCGCCATCTGCGACCTCGCCGAGGATGCCGGCGCACTTGGCACCGTCGATCAGCACGTCGTTCGGCCATTTGAGCTGTGCTCGGACACCGAATGAGTCCAGCGCGCGCACGATGGCCACGCCGAGCACCGCGCCGGTCCAGCCGCGCCGTTCGGCCGGGACCTGCGGTAGTCGCAGTAGCACGGAGAACATCAGCCCGGCGCCGGCCGGGCACAACCAGTCCCGGCCGGACCGGCCGCGGCCGGTCAGCTGCTCCTCGGTGGTCAGCACCAACCCGTGCGGCTCCGCGCGCATTGCTGCCAGGTCGGCGTTGGTGGACCCGGTCACCGAGGTGTGCGTCACCCGCCACCGACCGCCGCCGGCCAGCAGCGCGCTGACCCTCGCCGGGTCGATCGGCAGCCGGGACCGGGCGACCTCGGCGGGCATCTCTGCGGCCGGCACCGGGCCAGCGTAGTCACGCGGACCGGCCGCCCTGGCCGTCCTCGGGCCCTACGGCCACCCGGACGTTGCGGGTATCACAGCCGAGCGGCGCCCTCCCCGATCCCGGTGTGGGTACCCTCAGCCGGTGAGCCGGTCCGCGAGTGCCCCCGAATCGGCCGGAGCCAGCGACGCCCCCGCGCCGCCGACGGCGACCGGCGCCCCGCATACCACAGCGGGGAAACTCGCCGAACTCGAGAACCGGTGGGATGACCATGTGCATTCCTGGTCGGCCAAGGCCGTCGAGCGGCAGCACGCAAAGGGCAAGCTGACCGCCCGGGAGCGGATCGAACTGCTGATGGATCCTGATTCGTTCGTCGAGTTCGACGCCTTCGCCCGGCATCGCTCGGTCAATTTCGGTCTGGCCGACAACCGCCCGTACGGCGACGGGGTCGTGGCCGGCTATGGCACGGTGAACGGCCGCGACATCTGTGTCTTCTCCCAGGATGTCGGGGTCTTCGGTGGCTCGCTCGGCGAGGTCTACGGCGAGAAGATCGTGAAGATCCTGGATTTCGCGCTGAAGACCGGTCGCCCGGTGGTCGGCATCAACGAGGGCGGCGGTGCCCGCATCCAGGAGGGCGTTGTCTCGCTGGGGCTGTACGCCGAGATCTTCAAGCGCAACGTGCACCTGTCCGGTGTGGTCCCGCAGATCTCGTTGATCATGGGCGCCAACGCCGGCGGCCATGTCTACTCGCCCGCATTGACAGACTTCGTCGTGATGGTCGACCTGAAGTCCCAGATGTTCATCACCGGACCGGATGTCGTGCGATCTGTCACCGGGGAGCAGGTCACGCTGGAGGAACTCGGCGGCGCCCGCACCCACAACACCCGCTCCGGGGTTGCGCACTACCTGGCGCGTGACGAGGCCGACGCGATTTCCTACGTGCAGGACCTGCTCGCCTACCTGCCGTCGAACAACCTCACCCGGCCGCCGGTCTCCGATGACGAGCCGCCCGATCTCGATCTCACCGCAACGGATCTCGCCCTGGACACGCTCATCCCGGACGCGCCGAACCAGCCGTACGACATGACGATCGTGGTGCACGCGGTGCTGGACGACGGCGACTTCCTCCAGGTGCACGAGCTTTTCGCGCAGAACGTCGTCGTCGGGTTCGGCCGGGTGCACGGTCGCCCGGTCGGCGTGGTGGCCAACCAGCCGATGCACCTGGCCGGCACCCTGGACATCAATGCCGCGGAGAAGGCGGCCCGCTTCGTCCGCACCTGCGACGCGTTCAACATTCCGGTGCTCACTTTCGTCGACGTCCCCGGCTTCCTGCCGGGCACCGACCAGGAATGGAACGGCATCATCCGGCGCGGCGCGAAGTTGATCTACGCCTACGCCGAGGCGACCGTCCCGCTGGTCACCGTCATCACCCGAAAGGCCTACGGCGGCGCCTACGACGTGATGGGCTCCAAGCACCTGGGCGCCGACGTGAACCTGGCCTGGCCCACCGGTCAGATCGCCGTGATGGGGTCATCCGGAGCGGTGAACGTGTTGTACCGCAAGGAGTTGACGGCCATGGCCGCCGAGAAGGGCGAGGACAGCGCCGAGGTCGCCGAACTGCGCGCCGCCCTGCAGACCGAGTACGAGGACACTCTGGTGAATCCGTACATGGCGGCCGAACGCGGCTACGTCGACGAGGTGATCAAGCCGTCGGCCACCAGGGCGATGGTCAGCAACGCGCTGCGGATCCTGGCGGACAAGCGGCAGACCCTGCCGCCGAAGAAGCACGGGAACATCCCGCTATGACGGCTGGGCGGGTTCCCGCCGACCGCGCGACCGGCGACTCGCGGGAGGACGAGGAGGCGGCCGCGGTCCTGGCGGTAGTGGCCGCGCTGGCCGGTGCGTCGGCCCCGGCAGTCAGACCGGCTGCGCCGTCATCGATCTGGGCCGACCCGGTGCACCTGTTGGCCGACCGGCCGGAGCCGTCGGCCACCGGTTGGTGGGCGTCCGGAATGCCGCGATGACCACTGTGCTGTTGGCCTCTGCGTCACCGGCCCGGTTGGCGGTGCTACGGAGTGCGGGCCTGGATCCGCTGGTCATCATGTCCGGCGTCGACGAGGACGCGCTGCTCGCCGACCGCGAGCACCTCAGCGCGCCGGAGCGGATCCGCGCGCTCGCCGAGGCCAAGGCAGATGCGGTGGCGCAGCGGCTGGCGGCGGGCGGCCTCCCCGAGATCGACGACGATGACGTGGTTGTCGTCGGCTGTGACTCGATGTTGCTGATCGACGGGGAACTGCAGGGCAAGCCGGCCGACGCGGAGCAGGCCAAGGCCCGATGGCAACAGATGGCCGGCCGGGACGGGCTGCTGATCACCGGCCACGCGGTGCGGCGGGTGGTGGGCCGAGCAGTCGGCGCCCGGGCCGCTGACTCCCGGTCCACCGTCGTGCGGATGGGCCGACCGACCGACCGGGAACTCGACGCCTACATCGCCACCGGCGAACCGCTCGCCGTCGCCGGCGCACTGACCATCGACGGCTTCGGCGGCTGGTTCGTCGAAGGAGTCGACGGCGACCCGTCGAACGTGCTGGGCATCTCGCTGCCGCTCACCCGCGACCTGCTGGGCCGGGTCGGCGTGACGGTGACCGACCTGTGGCGGGCCCGATGACGGGGTCGCACCCGGCACGCCACCTCGTGCACCGCGTCAGCTTGTTGCACCACAGCTTGTTGCACCACAGCGCATCTCGCCACCGGCAGTCGAAGGGGTCACCGTGCACACCGTCCTGATCGCCAACCGCGGAGAAATTGCCGTCCGGGTCGCTCGCGCCTGCCGCGACGCCGGCCTGCGGTCGGTCGCGGTCTACGCCGACCCGGACCGGGATGCGCTGCACGTCCGGACCGCCGACGAGGCCTACGCGCTGGGCGGTTCCACCCCGGGCGAGTCCTACCTGGACGCGGCGAAACTGCTGGACGTGGCCGCCAGGGCCGGCGCCGACGCGGTTCACCCCGGCTACGGCTTCCTGTCCGAGAACGCCGATTTCGCCCAGGCGGTGATCGACGCCGGGCTGACCTGGATCGGGCCGACCCCGCAGTCGATCAGGGACCTCGGCGACAAGGTGACGGCCCGGCACATCGCGCTGCGGGTCGGCGCCCCACTGGTGCCCGGCACCGCGGAGCCGGTCGCCGGATCGGCGGAGGTCGTCGAGTTCGCCAGAGAGCACGGGCTGCCGGTGGCGATCAAGGCCGCGTTCGGCGGCGGCGGTCGCGGCCTGAAGGTCGCCCGCACGCTGGAGGAGATCCCGCACCTCTTCGACTCGGCGGTGCGTGAGGCGGTCACCGCCTTCGGCCGCGGCGAGTGCTTCGTCGAGCGCTATCTCGATCGCCCGCGGCACGTCGAGGCGCAGGTCCTGGCGGACCAGCACGGCACGGTGATCGTCGTCGGCACCAGGGACTGCTCGCTGCAGCGCCGTTACCAGAAGCTGGTCGAGGAAGCGCCGGCGCCGTTTCTCACCGCTGAGCAGCGCAGCAAGATCCACACCGCGGCCCGGGCCATCTGCGTCGAGGCCGGCTATCACGGCGCCGGCACCGTGGAGTTCCTGGTCGGCCAGGACGGTTCGGTGTCGTTCCTGGAGGTGAACACCAGACTCCAGGTTGAGCACCCGATCTCGGAGGAAACCGCCGGCATCGACCTGGTGCGCGAGCAGTTCCGCATCGCCGATGGCGAGAAGCTCCGCTGGAGTTCCGATCTCGAGCCGCGTGGGCATTCCATCGAGTTCCGGATCAACGGTGAGGACCCGGGCCTGGGCTTCCTGCCCGCACCCGGCACCGTCGCCCGGTTCATCCCGCCGGCCGGACCAGGGGTCCGGGTGGATTCCGGCGTCGAATCCGGCTCGGTGATCTCCGGATCGTTCGACTCGCTGCTGGCCAAGGTCATCGTCACCGGCGCCGACCGCACCCAGGCGCTGGAGCGGTCCCGACGGGCGCTTGCCGAGATGCAGGTCGAGGGGATGGCCACCGTGCTGCCGTTCCATCGCGCGGTGCTGCAGGACCCGGCGTTCACCGCCCCGGACGGCGTCTTCGACGTGCACACCAGGTGGATCGAGACTGAGTTCGTGAACACCATCGAGGCCTACGTTCCGCCGGCCGCCGCCGACGCGCCGGAGCAGGCCGGTCCGCTGCGCGAGTTCGTCGCCGAGGTCAACGGCCGCCGCGTGCGGGTGGGGCTGCCGGCCGATCTGGCGGAGGCGGTCGGGTCCGGCGGCGGCTCCCGGTCGGGCGGCCGTCCCAAGCGGGCGAAGGCCGGACACTCGGCGCCGACCCCGAGCGGCAACGCCATCGTCGCGCCCATGCAGGGCACGGTGGTGAAGATCGACGTCGCCGTCGGGGATACGGTGACCGCCGGGGACGTCGTCGCCGTCGTCGAGGCGATGAAGATGGAGAACCCGATCACCGCGCACCGCGACGGCGTCATCACCGCGGTCGACGTCGAGGTCGGCGGCACGGTGACCGCCGGCGGCGTGATCGCCGAGATCGGTGATGCCCCCGAGGCGTGATCGGCACCGCGGGCCGTCGGGCCCTTGCCATTCCCGCCGCCGAGCGCGAGAGTCGAAGGCCGACAAGCTGATTGCGACGAGGGGAAGAAACACTCGTGACCGCACAGAAGTTTCCCCCGCGCCGGCGGCGGGTGCGCGCGCCGAGCCGGCCGGCGCGGTGGACTCGATGACCGTCAGGTAGCGGTCGTCGCGTCAAGCAACGGTCTGCTGGTGCCCGACCGATCTCGCGACCTTCGACGGAATGGTCCGGCGGTCGCTCGACGATTCAGCGCCGGCCAAGCCCACGGGGACGGCCGCCGCGATGCGGGCCGGCGACTTACCCTTCGACCTGCACCTGCCAAAGTGGGCGGATCTGGTCTCGGACCTCGCGGCCGGCTGAGCCTTCAGGTCTACGCAGTATCGTGACACTGCCTGCAATCCGGCGAACGAACGGAGATCCAGATGGCTCCCACGCTGACGACCGAGCGGTTGATCCTGCAGGAATGGCGGATCGAGGACGCGGCCGCGGCGCTGGAGATCTACGGCAGCACCGACGTTTCCCGCTGGCTGAGCCCGGCGATGGATCAGGTCCTCGACCTGGCCGCGATGCGGACCGTGCTGCAGGACTGGATTCGCCAGGACACCGAGGCGGCGGCACCGGTGGGCCGCTGGGCGATCCACCGCCGGTCGGACGGCCGGATCATCGGTGGTGTGGTGCTGCTGCCTCTGCCGCCGCGCGGTGACGATCTGGAGATCGGCTGGCAGCTGCTGCCCGAGATGTGGGGGCACGGGTATGCCACCGAGACCACCCACAGCGTGGCCGGCTGGGCGTTCACCCAGAGCCTGGAGGAGCTGTTCGCGGTCGTCCGGCCCGGTAACACCAGGGCGGCCGCGGTCGCCCGCCGCAACGGCATGGAATGGGTGGGCGAGACCGACAAGTACTTCGGGCTGACGCTGCAGGTCTACCGGCTGCGGCCGGCCGACCTGGCCCTGTCGATCCGGCGTCACGCCGAGTCCGGCGCCGGCTGACCGAGCGCGTCCACGCTGAGCCGCAGTGCCTGGTCACCTGCGACGGAGTCGTCAGGCGTCATTGAACGCAGCGAGCGGTCCGGCCGCCTTTTTCCGGGCACGCTCTAGAGTCGGGACGTGAGCACAGCAGCATTTCCGGGATCGGACCCTTCGAACATCCGCGTCGGCGACGCCGAGCGCAACTCGGCGATGGACGCGCTGGGTGAGCATCTGTCCTCGGGGCGGATCGACCTGGATGAGTTCGGTACCCGCAGCGCCCAGGTCTCGCAGGCCAGGACGGTGGCGGACCTCCGGTCGCTGTTCGTCGATCTGCCGGCCCCGCATCCGGTGCTGCCCGGCCCGGCGCCGCAACCCAGGGCGGCCGTCCAGCCTGCCCAGCGGTCCCGATCGGACGTTGCCCGCCGGGACGACGCCCGGACCCCGGCGCAACGCATGACGTCCGCGGCGATCGCCGTGTCCGGCATCGTCGCGACCGTACTGTTCCTGGCCCTGCACCTGCCCTGGTACATCTTCCTGCTGCCCGCGGTGATCGGGATCGTGGCCAGCGCGGCGTGGGGCGGCGGCCGGCAGGACGGCGGCCGCTGATGCCGGCCACCCCGACGCCGCCGGCCGACGCAGCCCGCCCACGGTACCCACCGGCGGTCCGGCGCAGGCTGACGATCACCGTCGGCGGCAACCTGCTGCTCGCCCTGGTCTGGCTCGGGCTGTGGATCTGGAAGCCCGCAAACTGGTGGAACCTGGCCCTGGCAGCGGTGTTCGCGGTGGTGGCGCTGATGGTGCTGGCCGACATCCGGCGGCACCGTGCCCCCGGCGCCGCCCGACCTTGACTTTCAGTGCGCTCGAAGGTGTCATCGTCAACCATGGACATTCTCCTCGGCCGGGACACCGGCGGCGTCAGCATCGCCGAGGCGGCCCAGCGCTGCGGGCTGACCACGCACACCCTGCGCTACTACGAACGCGATGGGTTGCTGCTCGAGGGTGTCGGCCGGGCCGCCACCGGACACCGCAGGTATACCGAGCGCGACCTCGGCTGGATCGTCCTGGTCACCCGACTCCGGGCCACCGGCATGCCCATTCGCGACATCCGGGCGTACGCGGAGCTGTGCCGGCAGGGTGACGGGAACGAGAGCGAGCGACTCTCCCTGCTGCTGGCCCACCGGGACCGGGTGCTGGCCCAGCTGGCGCAAACAACCGCGCACCTGAGCGCGATCGACGGCAAGATCGGGATCTACCAGGACCGACTGGACCCGACCGGGCAGTGATCCGGCAGCCGCCCTTGACTTCGAGCGCACTCGAAGGGACAGGGTGGTTGGCATGACGATCTCAACCACCATCGGTACCCGCACCCTCGGCTCGATCGAGGCAGGCAGCGACCTAACAGTCTCCACCCTGGGCCTGGGCTGCATGGGCATGTCCGAGTTCTACGGCAACGCCGACGAGGCGGAGGCGGTCCGCACGATCCGTCGGGCGCTCGATTTCGGCGTCACCCTGCTGGACACCGCCGACATGTACGGCCCGCTCACCAACGAGAAGCTGGTCGGCGGCGCCATCGCCGGCCGCCGCGACGACGTCGTGCTGGCCACCAAGTTCGGCAACGTCCGGGACGCCACCGACCCGTCGCGGCGGCGGATCGACGGCAGCCCGGAGTACGTGCGGCGGGCCTGCGACGCCAGCCTGCAGCGGCTCGGCGTGGACCACATCGACCTGTACTACCAGCACCGGGTGGACCAGTCGGTGCCGATCGAGGAGACGGTCGGGGCGATGGCCGAGCTGATCACCGCCGGTAAGGTGCGCCGGCTCGGGTTGTCGGAGGCGTCGGCGGCGACCATCCGGCGCGCCGCAGCGGTCCACCCGATCACCGCGCTGCAGACCGAGTACTCGCTGTGGACCAGGCACATCGAGGCCGAGATCCTGCCCACCATCAGGGAACTCGGGATCGGCCTGGTGCCGTATTCGCCGCTGGGCCGGGGTTTCCTGACCGGGAAGATCACCTCCGCCGACAGCCTGGCCGTCGACGACTTCCGCCGGCAGAACCCCCGGTTCGTCGGTGACGCCCTCGAGGCCAATCTGGCGCTGGTCGAGAAGGTGCGGGCGATCGCCGAGCGCAAGGGGGTCACCGCCGGGCAGCTCGCGCTGGCCTGGGTGCTCGCCCAGGGCGACGACGTCGTCCCGATCCCCGGCACCAAGCGGGTCGCCTACCTGGAGGAGAACGTGGCGGCTGCGGCCGTCGCGCTCACCGGCGACGATGTGACCGCGCTGGCCGAGGCGATCCCGGCCGACGCGGTCATCGGCGAGCGCTACCCGGACATGTCCAGCATCGACGGCCGCAGCTGACCCGGCCGGGTGCGCGGGCGGGGCGGGGCGGGGCGGCCGCCGCGGAGCCGGGCGAGGCGGCGCGGGTGACCGCTCGCGCGGTCGGTGCAACCGCTGCTGCTTCGCACAACGTCCGCAGCCGTTGTGGCGTGCAGCGCAGGTTGTGGCGACGCGACCGCCCGGCCGACCTCGCCCCGCCCAACCCTGCGCGGCCCACCCTTGCGCGGCCGACACCCCCGCGCGGCTGACACCCCGCGCGGCTGACACCCCGCGCGGCTGACACCCCTGCCCGCAGCCCGCGCCCGCCGGGCACAACACCCAGTGTCAGGCCACCGGTGAGGTGATCAGCTCCCGCACCTCGGGGGCCTCCAGCCGCATCTTCTCGGCGGACTCGTCGTCCGGCTCGGTCTGCGAGCGCCGTTCGGCGTCCACCCTGGCGCCGTACACCTCGACCTCCCGCGCGGCCTGGGCGTCGGTCCAGCCCAGCACCGGCGCCATGATGTCGGCGACCCGCTGCATCGACGCGGTGCCGCGGTGCGCGTACTCGATGGAGATCCGGGTGCGCCTGGCCAGTACGTCCTCCAGGTGCAGCGCGCCCTCGTGCGTCACCGCGTACAGCGCCTCGGCCTGCAAGTAGTCGTCGGCGCCCGGGATCGGTTGCAGCAGAGAGGGATCGGCGACCGCAGGGGCCAGCACGTCGTGGATCGCAGAGCCGTACCGGTCCAGCAGGTGCCGGATCCGGTAGGGGTGCACGCCGTGCTGGGCGCCCAGCCGGTCCGCCTGGTTCACCAGCGCCTGGTAGCCGAGCGCGCCGACCAGCGGCACGTCGTCGGTGCAGGACGGGTTGATCCGGCCGGGCAGGTCCTCCGCGGCGGCCTCCACGGCATCGGCGCCCATCACCCGGTAGGTGGTGTATTTCCCGCCGGCGATGGCGATCAGCCCGGGCGCGACCCGCGCGACCGCGTGCTCCCTGGACAGCTTGGACGACTGTTCGCTCTCCCCGGCCAGCAGCGGCCGCAGGCCCGCGTAGACGCCCTCGATGTCGTCATGGGTCAGCGGCACCGCCAGCACCTTGTTCACGTGGTCGAGGATGTAGTCGATGTCGGCCTTGGTCGCCGCCGGGTGCGCGAGGTCGAGATTCCAGTCGGTGTCGGTGGTTCCGATGATCCAGTGCGATTTCCACGGGATGACGAACAGCACCGACTTCTCGGTCTTGAGCATGATCCCGCTCTCCGAGGTGATCCGGTCCCGCGACACCACCAGGTGCACGCCCTTGGAGGCGCGAACCCGGAACCGGCCGCGGCCGCCGGACAGCCGCTGCAGCTCGTCCGTCCACACCCCGGTGGAGTTGATCACCACCCGGGCGCGCACATCGGTCTCCGCCCCGGTCTCGACATCGCGCACCCGGACGCCGGCCACCCGGTCGGATTCCTTGAGAAAGCTGATCACCTGGGTGGAGGTGCGGATCACCGCGCCGTAGCCGGCGGCCGTCCTGGCCACCATCATGGTGTGCCGGGCGTCGTCGACCTGACCGTCGTAGTACTGGATGCCGCCGACCAACGAGTCCCGGCGCAGCCCGGGCACCAGCCGCAGCGCACCGGCCCTGGTGAGGTGCTTGTGCCCGGGCACCGACCGCGCCCCGCCCATCGTGTCGTACATGATCAGCCCGGCGCCGACGTACGGCCGCTCGATCACGTGCTTGGACAGCGGGTACAGGAACGACACCGGCTTGGCCAGGTGCGGGCAGATCTTGGTGAGCATCAGCTCGCGTTCGTGCAGCGCCTCGCGCACCAGGCCGAACTCGAACATCTCCAGGTAGCGCAGGCCGCCGTGGAAGAGCTTCGAGGAGCGAGATGACGTGCCGGAGGCCAGGTCTCGCGCCTCGACCAGGGCCACCGAGAGCCCCCGGGTGACGGCGTCGAGGGCGGCGCCGGCGCCGACCACACCGCCCCCGATCACCACCACGTCGAAGGCCTGCCCACCGAGCGCGGTGAAACTGGCTGCCCGCTCGGCCGGCCCCAACCGCGAACTGGTGTCCATCATCTCTGCGGTCATCTCGGCCGTCCCTCGCTCTCAGGGGCGACCCCAGGACGCCCGTGCGGTGACTTCACCGGGCGCAGCGGGCCCGATCGGGAAAACCCGTTCCAGGATGGCCGTCGAACCGGCGCATTCCACGCTACCGGCGCCGGCAGGGTTCGCAACCGAGAGCAGCACTACAGTGAGTAGGCACTCACATGCATCAGCCGCCGGCTGAGTTCGGTGATCGACCCGGCCAGCGACGGGTAGACGCTGAACGTGTACGCCAGATCCTTGACGGTGAGCCGGTTCTGCACGGCGACCGCGATCGGCAGGATCAGTTCGGAGGCCTCCGGGGCCACCACCACCCCGCCGATCACAATGCCGGTGAGCCGGCGGGCGACGATCTTGATGAAGCCCTCCTCCACGCCGAGCATCTTGGCCCTGGCGTTGGTGGCCAGCGGGATCATCAGCGTCTGGGCGAGCGCCGGGCCGGTCGCCGCCTCCACCTCCGAGTACCCGACGGTGGCGATCTCCGGGTGGGTGAACACGGTGGAGCACACCGTCTTCAACCGCAACGGGGCGACGCCCTCGCCTAGCGCGTGCCACATCGCGATCCGGCCCTGCATCGCCGCGACGGAGGCCAGCATCAGCACGCCCGTGCAGTCGCCGGCCGCGTAGATCCCGGGTACCGAGGTGCGGGACACCTTGTCTACCTGGATGAAGCCGGCGGCGGACACCGCGACCCCGACCTTCTCCAGTCCCAGGTCGGTGGTGTTCGGGACGGCGCCGACCGTCATCAACGCGTGCGAGCCGCGGACCTCCCGGCCGTCCTCCAGGGCGACCACCACCCCGTCGCCCTCGCGCTCGACCGACATGGCCCTGGCCCGCCTGGCCAGCACGCTGCCCCGCGCGGAGAAGACCTTCTCGATGACGGCCGCGGCGTCGGCGTCCTCGCTTGGCAACACCCGGTCCCGGCTGGACACCAGAGTGACCTTGACCCCCATCTCGGTGTAGGCCGAGGCGAACTCGGCGCCGGTCACGCCGGAGCCGATCACCACCAGGTGCTCGGGCAATTCGGTGAGCGAGTACACCTGCCGCCAGGTGAGGATCCGCTCGCCGTCGGGCACCGCGTCGGGCAGGATCCGCGGACACGCACCGGTGGCGATCAGTACGACGTCGGCGGTGTGGTCGGTGACGGTGCCGTCAGCGGCGGTGGACACCACGTGGTGCGCGGCCAACCCGGGCCGGTGGTCGGAGAGCACCGCGGTGCCGTCGATGATCGTCACCCCGCCGACCCGCAGCGAGGCGAGGATGTCCGCGGATTGGGCCAGCGCCAGGTCGGCGACCCGGCCGTTCACCACGGCGATGTCGACAGCCACCTGGCCCGGGTCGACCGTCACCCCGAGGTTGCCGGCGGCCAGCACCGCGGTCCGCCCGCCGGCCGTGGCGATGAACGTCTTGGACGGCACGCAGTCGGACAGCACGCAGGCGCCACCCACCCCGTCCCGTTCGATGAGCGTGACGTCGGCGCCGTACTGGACCGCCACCAGCGCGGCTTCGTACCCGGCCGGCCCCCCGCCGATGATCACGATTCTGGTCATCGGCCAACCGTATCCCGGCTCCGGCTACGCTCTGCTCCCATGGCGTTGTACGCGGCTTACGGCTCCAACATGGATCCGGCCCACATGCTCCAGCGCTGCCCGTCGTCGCCGGTGGCCGGCACCGGCTGGCTGCCCGGCTGGCGGCTCACCTTCGGTGGCGAGGACCTGAGCTGGGACGGCGCCCTGGCGACGGTGGTCGAGGATCACGATGCCGCTGTCTTCGTCGTGCTCTACGACATGGCCGATTCCGACGAGCGGACCCTGGACTCCTGGGAAGGCGCCGACCTCGGCCTCTACAGCAAGATCCGGCTCCGGGTGCACACCCTGGACGGTGAGGTGCTGGCCTGGCTGTACGCCCTGCAGGCCTTCGAGGGTGGGCTGCCCTCCGCGCGGTACCTCGGGGTGATCGCCGACGCCGCGGAGGCCGCCGACGCGCCGGCCGAGTACGTCACCGACATCCGCAGCCGGCCCCGCCGGCCGGGCGCCTGACCGGCGGATACCAGCCGGGCGACCATCGCCGACCAACTGCACCCGCCCCTCCAACGAGGAAAAGCACCCCTGATGGGCCTCGGGACCAGCCGACAGTGACGAATTCCGCGCGCTGAGTGAACTTCGAGTTTCCGGCCGGCCGATTGTGAGTCACACTCCGGACACGGATGCACCACAACCGTCGTGGTCGATCCGCGAAGGGGCACCGTTGTCGGGTCAACGCTGGGCAGTCTCGCGACCGGTGCGCGCCCCCCGCTGGACCAGCCTGTGCACCGCCATCGCGCTGCTCGCCGCGATGGTCTCCGTCGGCGTCTTCGTCGCGCCGACACCCGCGCGGGCCGACACCGTCAGCCCGTTCACCCCGGCCTTCAGCACGCAGGACAACGGTGCGATCGCGCTGATCGGGAACAGTCAGATGACCTGCCCCGAGGCGGTGGCCGGCTGCACGGCCGCGCGCGCCGGCACCGGGACAACGAGCGGGCTGAACAACAACAACTGGAGCATGGCGTTCATCGACGCCGACTCGGACTCCACGACGACCAACTCGACCAGCGCGGACCTGGCCCTACCAGCGGGGTCCACCGTGCTGTACGCCCTGCTCGTCTGGGGCGGACGGAAGACGAGCCCGTCGGCCCCGATCACCAAGGTGGCCTTCAAGCCCAGCGGTGGCGCGTACTCGACACTCACCGGAACGACCTCCGAGAGCACGATCGGCGTGCCGCCCTACCAGGGCTTCATCGACGTCACCGCCCAGGTGCTGGCGGCCGGCAACGGCACCTACTGGGTGGCCAACATCTCCGCGTCGCAGGGCAGCGACCGGTATGCCGGTTGGTCGCTGGCGGTCGCCTACCGCAACCCGGCGGCGCCACTGCGGGACCTGGAGGTGTTCAGGGGGTTCGCCGAGGTGAACACGTCCGCACCGAACAACACCGTGAACATTCCGATCGGCGGCTTCCTCACGCCGGCCGGCGGACCCGTCAACGCATCGATCGGTTTCGTCACCTGGGAGGGCGACAAGGGCTCGACCGGCGACGCCGTCAAGCTGAACGGCACGACGCTGTCCGCGGCGACCAATCCGGCCACCAACTTCTTCAACTCATCGATCAGCGACGCCGGCACGCCGATCACCACCCGATCACCGAACTACCCGAACAACTTCGGTGTCGACGTGACCAGAGTGAGCGCCAACGGGGTGCTGCCCAATGGGTCTCGCTCGACCACCGTGGACCTCAGCACCAAGGACGAGAGCTACTACCCGGGGATCGTCACCACCCAGATCGACCTGTTCACCCCCGCGTTCAACCCCGTCTCCAAGGCCGCCTCCAACCTGTCGGGCAACAGCCCCGCACAGGCCGGCGACACCCTCGAGTACCAGATCACGCTGACCAACACCGGTCAGGATCCGGCCGACCGATCGGTGATCACCGACCCGTTGCCCCCCGGCATCACCTTTGTGCCCGGCAGCATCGAGGTCACCACGAACACCGGCGCCGCCACCGGCAAGGTCACCGACACGACGGGCGACGACATCGGCGAGTACCTGGCCGGCTCACGGACGGTCCGGGTCCGGGCCGGCACCGGGGCGACCGCGTCCGCCGGCGGCACCCTGGGCATCAACGCCACGATCTCCTTCCGGTTCCGGGCCACCGTCGATCGGGCAGCCTCGGGCGGTACGGTGACCAACACCTCATCGCTGGCCTACCGGGCGCAGACCATCGGCAAGGACTACACCTTCGTCGGTAACGCCGTCGGCACTCCGGTGGCCACCCTCGCCGACCTGCAGGTCAGCAAGACCTCCACGCCGACCAGCCAGACCGCCGGCACGGCGGTGACCTACACCCTGACCGCGAAGAACAACGGCCCGACTGCGGCCAGCAACGCCGTCATCACGGACACACTGCCCGACTCGCTGACGTTCGCCTCGTCCGCCCCACCGGCCGGCACGAGCTGCTCGGTCAGCGGGCAGGTGGTCAGCTGCACGACGGCCACCCTGGCCAACGGGGCCAGCGTGGTGGTGCCGATCGTGGCCACCATCTCGCCGGCGACGGCGGCGGGCACCGTCACCAACACCGTCCGGGTGTCCTCCGACACCGCCGACGACGTCGGGACGAACAACACCGCCGGCGCCGCCACCCAGGTCACCACCGCGGCGGACGTGTCGATCACCAAGTCCGCGTCCCCGACGTCCGCGTCGGCCGGTGAGCAGGTCACCTACACGCTGGCGGTGGCGAACGCCGGCTCGTCCAACGCCACCGCCGTGCAGGTCAACGACCCGATCCCGGCCGGCCAATCGGTGCTCAGTGCCATCAGCAGCACCGGCAGCTGCACGCTGCCACCGGGCCTCCCGCCCACCGGCACCGTGGGCTGCGCGCTGGGCACCCTGGGGCCGGGCGGCCAGGCGACGATCACCATCGTCACCAGGATCGGCGCCAATGTCGCGGCCGGCCCGGCGACCAACACCGCCACCGTCTCCACCACGACCCCGGATCCCAACGCCGCCAACAACTCCGCCTCGGCCACCGTGGCCATCGCCGCCGCAGCGGACCTCGCGGTCAGCAAGACGGCGGCGACGAACCCGGTCGTCGCCGGCACCGGCGAGACCTTCACCATCACGGTGACGAACAACGGCCCCTCCGACGCCCAGCAGGTCGTCGTTGCCGACCCGGCGGTGCCGGGCCTGACTGTGCGGTCCGCCGGGCCGACCCAGGGCAGCTGCACGGTGACGGGCGGCGAGGTGTCCTGCGCCGTCGGCACCATCGCCGCCGGCGGCGTCGTGCGGGTGACGATCCAGGCGGACGTCGCCCCGGACGCCGCGGCCGGCCCGCTGACCAACACCGCCTCCGCCTCCGCCTCCACTCCGGATCCGTTGCCGGCCAACAACTCCGGGGCGGCGACCATCATCGTCAGCACGAGCGCCGACCTGGAGCTGACCAAGAGCGCCACGCCGAGCACGGTGGTGTTCGGCCAGGTGGTGACCTACTCGCTGACGGTGCGCAACAACGGCCCGTCGCAGGCCGTCGGCGCCTCGATCAGCGACCCGCTGCCCGCCGGGCTGACCTTCTCCACCAGCCCGGACGGCTGTACCGCGGCCGCCGGCACGGTGACCTGCCCGGTCGGCACGCTGGCCGCCCGCGCCGGCCGGACCGTCTCGTTCACCGCCGCGACCCCCGCCGGCGGGTCCGGTGACGTGACCAACATCGCCGTGGTCAGCGCCACCACCGCCGACCCGAACACCGCGAACAACACCGCCAGCGCGGTCTCCACATCGCAGGCGCAGGCAGATCTTTCGCTCACCAAGTCGGCCTCCGACAGCCCGGTGGCCGGCGGCCCGATCACCTACACGCTGACCGCCCGCAACGCCGGTCCGTCCACCGCCACCGCAGTGGTGGTCACCGACACGGTGCCGGCCGGTGTCACCGTCACCTCCGCCACCGGCGGCGGGATCACCTGCACGACGGCGGGCGCGGTCGTCAGCTGCCCGGTCGGCACGCTGGCCAGCGGCCAGTCCGCCGTGCTGACCATCGCCGGCACCCTGGCGCCGGGCGTCACCGGATCGTCCACGAACACCGCATCGGTCTCCTCACCGGTCCTCGACCCCTCGCCGGGGAACAACACCGCAACGGCGACCAGCACCGTTGGCGCGCAGGCCGACGTGGCGACGATCCTGGCCCTCGCGTCCGGTCAGGGTGCGACCGTCACCGCGGGCAGCACGGTGAACTACCGGCTGACGATCCGGAACAACGGCCCGTCAACCGCGGTCGGGGTGGTCGCGACCGGCCGGGTGCCGGCGGGGCTGACCCCGGTGGTCGGCTCCAGCGGCGGCGCCTGCGTCGTGCTGGACGGCGCCGTCAGCTGCTCGATCGACCGGCTGCTCGGCGGTCCACTCGCACCGGGCGCTGAGCTCACCATCCCGCTCTCCGCGCTGGTCAATGCCTCGACGCTGCCCGGCGCGATCCCGGCAACCGCCGTCGTCGGCTCCACAACGCCGGACCCGATGCCCGCCAACAACTCCAACTCGGTGACGATCCAGGTGGTGGCGGCGGCCGACCTGGCCATCGCCAAGTCGGTGAGCCCTGATCCGCTGGTCGCGGGCGGCGCGGCCGGCTATGCGCTGACGATCAGCAACGGCGGCCCGTCCGACGCCCGGGATGTCGCGATCACCGACACCCTGCCGGCGTCCGTCACCGGGTCGAACCCCACCACCAGCGTCGGGAGCTGCGGCATCGCCGGCCAGCTGGTGAGCTGCACGGTGCCGGCCCTGCCGGCCGGCACCAGCGTCACGGTGACCATCCCGGTCGCCGTCTCGCCGACCGCCACCGGCACTGTCGCCAACACCGCCGCGGTCTTTGGCGGTACCCCGGATCCGGTGCCGGGCAACAACACCGCCACGATCAGCAGCCCTGTCCAACAGCAGGCCGACCTGGCCCTGGTGAAGACCGCGGACCCGGAGCCGGCCGTCGCGGGATCCGCCGTCACCTACACCCTGCTGCTGGGCAACATCGGGCCGTCCGTCGCCTCCGCGGTGACGCTGACCGACGCGCTGCCCGACGGCCTGCTGGTGCTCCCGAACGGGGTCAGCAGCAACGGCGGCCGCTGCGCCGCGAACCCCGCCGGCAGCCGGGTGGACTGTGCGTTCGACGCGCTGCCCGTCGGCGCCGGCCGCACAGTGGTGGTGCGCGCGCTCATCCCGGCCGGCACCCCGGACGGCACCAGCCTGACGAACACCGCGACGCTCGGCTCGCCGACGGCGGATCCCACCCCGGACGACCGCACCGCGTCCGCCATCAGCACGGTCACCGCCGCCGCCGACCTTTCCGTGTCCAAGGCCCCGGTCAACGACCCGCCGGAGGCCGGAAACCGGCAGGGCTACGTCTTGTCGGTGACCAACGCCGGACCGTCCATCTCTCGCGGGGTCGTGCTCGCCGACCCGCTGCCGCCGGGCACCACGTTCGTGTCCGCGGAAACCAGCACGGGCAGCTGCTCGTTCGCCTCCGGCACGGTCAGCTGCGCGGTCGGCGACGTCCCTTCCGGCCAGTCGCCGACGGTCCAGCTCACTGTCGCGCTGGACCCGGGCCTGGGCGGCAGCACCCTGGTGAACGCCGCCACCGTGCTCTCGGCCCCGGCCGCCGGCGCCCCGACTGCCGATCCGGACCCCACGAACAACACCTCGTCGGTCAGCCAACCGGTCGCCGCGCGCTCGGACCTGACGCTGGTCAAGCAGATCACCAGCGGACCGATCGTGGCCGGCGGGCAGGTCGGCTACCGGGTGACGGTCAGCAACGGCGGGCCGTCCGACGCCCGCAACCTGGTGCTGGCCGATCCGGTCCCGGCCGGCACCGCCCTGGTGTCGGCGACCGCCTCCGACGACGGCACCTGCCAGCCGGCGGCCGTCGTCAGCTGCGGTTGGCCGCTGGTCCCGGTGGGCGGCAGCAGGACCGTCACCGTGCTGGTCACCGTCCCGTCCGGCGCGGTCGCCGGTTCGATCATCAGCAACACCGCGACAGTCCGCTCCGACAGTTTCGACAACGACCCGGGCACCGCCACCGCTACGGTGTCCGCCCCGGTGACCACTGCCGCCGACCTGTCCGCGGTGAAGGCGGTGCTGTCCGGGTCGCCGGTGGCCGGCGGTCAGGTGCGGTGGCAGGTGGTGGTCGGCAACGCCGGCCCGTCCGACGCCGCCGCGGTCGTGCTGGACGACGCCCCGCCGGCCGGGGTCACCTTCACCGCGTCCAGCACCGGCACCGGCACCTGCACCATCGGCGGTGCCGGCTTGCACTGCGAGCTCGGCACCCTGCCGGCCGGCGGGTCCGTCACGGTGACCGTGGACGGCGCGCTGGCCCCGGACTTCGCGGCTGCGACGGTGACGAACGCCGCCACCGTCGGCTCGAGCACCCCCGACCCCGACCCGACCAACAACACCGGCAGCGTCACCAGCAGCACCACCACCAGCGCCGACCTGGCGATCAGCAAGACCGCGACCGCCGCCTTGTTCACCGCCGGGACCCCCGCGGGCTGGACCGTCACGGTGACCAACGCCGGGCCGTCGACCGCCGCCGGCGGCGTCGTCACCGACACCCTGCCGGCCGGGCTGACCGACGTCACGGCCGCCGTCGTCGGCGGCGGCGACTGCACCGTGCAGGCGAACCCCGACGGCGGCAGCACCGTGCTCTGCCCGCTGCCCCCGGTGCCGGTCTCCCCCGCGCCGCCGGTGCAGATCACCGTGGCGGCCACGGTGGCCCCCGGCGTCGTCGCGCCCACGGTGATCAACGCCGCCGCGGTGACGGCCACCACCCCCGACCCGGATGGCACCGACAACGCCACCTCGGTCAGCAGCCCGATCGGCACGTCCGCCGACGTCTCGCTGGTCAAGTCGGGTCCGGCCGCGGTGCTGGCCGGCGAGCAGATCAGCTGGACCCTGCGGGCGGCCAACGCCGGGCCGTCCGACGCGCAGGCCGTCGTGGTCACCGACACCCTGCCGGCCGGGGTGAACGGGGTCACCGCGGTCGGCCCGCGGGGTCCCTGCTCGGTCGTCGGCGGCGGGGTGACCTGCTCCCTCGGCGTGCTGTCGGCGGGCGGCACCGGCGAGGTGGTGATCACCGGCACGGTGGACCCGGCCTTCGCCGACGGGCAGCTCACCAACACCGCTGCCGTCACCAGCGGCACACCAGATCCCCTTGACGCCAACAACTCCGCCGCCGTCGGTTCCGACGTCAGCAGCGGCGCCGACGTCTCGGTGAGCAAGTCGTTCACCGCCGGCGACGCCGCTGTCCCCGGCCGCACGGTCACCTGGAGCGTCACCGCCGGCAACGCCGGGCCGTCCATCGCCCGGAAGGTGGTGATCACCGACGCCGTCCCGGCCGGGGTCAACGGCGTCACCGCGGTCGTCGCCGCCGACCCGGACCGGTCCGCGACCTGCTCGGTGACCGGCAGCGTCGTCAGCTGCCGGGCCGACGCGATCGCCCCCGGCCGACCGCTGCGGATCACCATCAGCGGCACCCTGGACGCCGGCTTCGCCGCCGCGACCCTGGACAACGTCGCGGACGTCGCCGCCGACGACGACAGCACCCCCGACAACAACCGCTCCGCCGCCGCCACGCCGGTGCAACCGAGCGCGGACCTGGCCATCGGCAAGGTCCTGACCTCCGGCCGGCCCGTCGCCGGCACTGACGTCGCCTTCGAGCTGGACATCGCCAACCTGGGGCCATCGGACGCCGCCGCAGTGCGGATCGCCGATCAGCTGCCGAGCGAGATCGACGGCGCCAGCATCGTTGTCGCGACGGACACCGGCAGCTGCGGTGTCGATGGCGACCTGCTGCTGGCCTGCGGGCTCGGCACGCTGGCGCCCGGCGCGCGGGTCAGCGTCACCGTCACCGGCCGGCTCGGGCAGAGCCTGGGCAGCCTGCTGACCAACACCGCGACGGTCGCCTCGCCCACCCCCGACCCGGCGCCCGGCAACAACAGCTCGACCGCCGTCGGGTCGATCGACGAATCCGCCGACCTCGCGGTCAGCAAGACCGGTCCGGCGTCCGTGGTTGCCGGGGCGGACGTGAGCTGGCGGGTCACCGTCACCAACAACGGGCCATCGGACGCGCGCGACGTGCTGCTCGCCGACCTGCTGCCGGACGGCGTCGCCGACGCCGTGATGACCCCCGACGGCGGTCCGCCGTGCGCGGCCGTCGCGTCCTGCACGCTGGGCACCATCCCGAACCGCGGCTCGGTCTCGCTCACCGTCACCGGCACCCTGGCGTCGGGTTTCGCCGAGCCGTCGATCACCAACCAGGTCCGGGTGTCCTCGCCGTCGCCCGACCCGGACGCCAGGAACAACGAGACCTCGGTGCCCGCGGCGGTGACCACGGCGGCGGACCTGCAGGTGGTCAAGTCGGTCACGCCCGACCCGTTGGTGCCCGGCCGGGCCGCGACGTACACGGTCCTGGTCGACAACGCCGGGCCGTCGGACGCCCGGGCGACCATCGCCACCGACCCGCTGCCGGACGGGTTGACCGTCCGGCAGCCCGGGGTGTCCGCCTCGCAGGGCGGCTGCGAGCTCCTGGGCCGCACGGTTTCCTGCGAGCTGGGCGACGTTCCGGGCGGCGGCCGGGCGACCATCAGCATCCCGGTCGACGTCGCCGCGGGATACTCCGCCGCAGCCCTGACCAACGCCGCGTCGGCGTCCTCGCAGACCCCGGACCCGTTGCCGGACAACAACACCGGCACCACCACCACGGCCGTGACGGGCCTCGCCGATCTGACCCTGACGAAGACCGGCCCGGTGACCGCGACTGCGGGAGACCCGCTGAGTTGGACGCTCGTGCTGGTCAATGCGGGGCCCTCCGTCGCCCAGGACGTGGTGGTCAGCGACCCGATCCCGGCCGGCGTGGTCGGCGCGTCGGTGTCGTCCACGCACGGCAGCTGCACGATCACCGCAGGCCCGGTGGACTGCGTCATCGGCGCCCTGGCACCCGGCGACATCGCCCGGATCCAGGTCTTCGTTGCGGCCGCGGTCGATCCCGGCTTCACCGGGGACACCATCGCGAACACCGCGACGGTGAGTTCCGGCACGCCGGAGCCCGACCCGCAGCCGGAGGTGCCGGACGGCCGCAGCTCCACCGCCACCACGGCCGTCACCGCATCCGCCGACCTGTCGGTGAGCAAGGTGCCTACCGCACCGGACGTCGCGGCCGGCGGCCGACCGGGGTGGACGGTGACGGTGACCAACAACGGGCCGTCCACCGCGCGCGGCGTCAGCCTGACCGACAGCACGACGCCCGCACTGGCCCGGCCGAGTTACCAGACCGCGGACGGCGCCGCGCTCGACTGCCCGGGCGGCGTCTGTGTGCTGGGCGACATCCGGCCGGGACCGGCGAACGCGGTGCCGATCACCGTCTCCGGCGACCTCGCCGCGGACTTCACCGGTGACACCGTCGCGAACACCGCCGCCGTCGCCTCCCCCACGCCCGACCCCACGCCGGGCAACAACGACGCGACCTCCACGGTGCCGGTCTTCCGGTCGGCCGACCTGCTGCTGACGAAGACCGCCGACCGGTCCGCCGAGAACCCGGCCGTCCCGGGCGAACCCATCAGCTGGCAGCTCACCCTTCTCAATCGGGGCCCGTCAACGGCCGGCGATGTCGAGCTGGCCGACCTGCTGCCCGGGCTGACGAACGTCACCGCGACGGCGGACGGAGCGAGCTGCGACGAGCAGGTCGTCTGCCGCATCGGCGATCTCGCCGTCGGTGAGCTGAGCAGCGTGCAGATCACCGTGACCGGAACGCTGCCCGCCGACTACCCGGATCAGTCGATCACCAATGTCGCCCGCGCGACGTCGTCGACCCCTGATCCGACGCCCGGTGACCAGAGCGCCACGCTGAGAACACCCGTCGCCGCGGCCGCCGACCTGGCGATCACCAAGACCGGCCCGGCGGCCGCGGTGACCGCCGGCTCGCCCATCGCCTGGACCGTGACCGTCACCAACTACGGGCCGTCGGTGGCCAGGGCGGTCACCCTCGCCGACCCGGCGCCGGCCGGCGTCACCGGGCTCGCCGCGGTGCCCGACACCGGTTCCTGCACCGGCGGGAGCTGCGCGCTCGGCGACCTCGCTGTCGGCGCCACCGCCAGGATCACACTCACCGCAACGGTCGCCCCCGGCTTCACCGGCGCCGCCGTGCGGAACGTCGCGTCGGCCACCTCCGACACACCGGACCCGGTGGGCGACAACAACTCCGCCAGCACCAGCACGCCGGTGACGGCCGGTGCCGGGTTGTCGATCAGGAAGACGATCTCGCCGGACCCGGCCGTGCCGGGCGCCCCGCTGACGTTCACCCTGACCGTTGCCAACGCCGGCCCGTCGACGGCCAGGTCGGTCACCGTGCTGGACAGCCTCCCCGACGGGCTGACCGATCCGGTGGCGGCCGCCAGCAGCGGCAGCTGCGCCATCACCGACGGCACCGCCCTGCTGTGCACCACCGACGCGCTCGACCCGGGCGCCCCGCTGGTGGTGACCGTGACGGCGACCCTGGCGGCCGACGTGCCGGCCGGCACGGTGTCCAACACGACCACCGTCGCCGCCGAGACCGATGACCCCGACCTGTCCGACAACGGTGCCGGCGCCGGGGTTCCGACGATCCCCGCCGACCTGACCGTGACCAAGTCGGCAACCGTGCCGCAGGTCGCTCCCGGCCAGGCGATCGGCTGGACCGTCACCGTCACCAACAACGGCCCGGGCACCGCGCGCACCGTCGCGGTGCAGGACACCCTGCCCGCCGGGGTGACGCTCGGCACCACCGAGCTCACCGGCGCCACCGGCTCCTGCTCGGGCGATCCGGTGGTGCTCTGCCTGCTCGGCGACCTGCCGGCCGGCGACACCGCCACCCTGCTGATCACCGGGACGGTGAACCCGAGCACCCAGGGCACGCTGACCAACACCGCGGCCGCGACCTCCCCCGACGAGTCGGCGCCCGCGGACAACGTCGCGCAGGCCGACACCACCGTGGTCGCCGCCGCCGACCTGGCGGTCGCCAAGACCGTGACCGGGCCGGCGCCGGTGGCCGGCGGCCCGGTCAGTTGGACGCTCGAGGTGGGTAACCGCGGTCCCGCGGTCGCCCTGGGCGTGCTGCTCACCGATCCGCTGCCGGCCGGCCTGGGCGCTCCGGTGCTGCCGGCCGGCTGCGTCCTGACCGGCGGCACCGTCGCCTGCGCGGTCGGCGATCTGCCGGTCGACGGGGTGGCCAGCAGGGTGATCACCGCAACCGTCGACCCCGCGGCCCGCGACACCCTGGTCAACACCGTGACCGCGACCGGGCCGACGCTCGATCCGGACCCGGGGAACAACACGGCGACGGCGAGCAGCCCGATCGGGGTGTCCACGGCACTGGCGGTGAGAAAGACCGCCGACCGCAGCCGGCCCGCGGTCGGCGAGTCCGTGGTCTACACGATCACCGTGAGCAACGCCGGACCGTCTGCGGCCCTGGGGGTCTCGGTCACCGAGCAGCTGCCGACCGGCGGCGTGGTCGTCGCCGGCAGCGGCAGCCAGGGCAGCTACACCAGCAGCACCGGGATCTGGACGGTCGGCACCGTGCAGCCCGGCCTGCCGGCCGTGATGACGCTGACCGTCAGCTACGACCGGCCGGGGGAGGCGGTGAACACGGTGTCCGTGACGTCGCTGGACGGCTCCGGCGCGCTCACCGCGAGTGCACCGGTCACCGTGCTCCCGGCGCCGGTCACCCCCGGCGAACCCGGTCAGCCCGGTCAGCTTGGCGAACCCGGTCAGCCGGGGCTTCCCGGCTCCCCGGACCTGCCGACCACCGGCTTCGCCGCGCAGCGGTTCGCGCTGTGGGGGCTGGGCCTGCTGCTCGGCGGGCTGGTGCTGCTCCGGCCCGCGAGGCGGCGGCGCACCGATCCCCCGCCGCCGTCCTGACCTGGCGTTACAGTTGGCCGCATGGTCGTGCGCAACAAGACCGTGCCCACCGGAGCGGACGTGGCCGGGTTCGTCGCCGCGATCGCCGACGACCGCCGCCGGGCGGACGCTGCGCTGTTGATCGCGGCGATGAGCGAGGTCACCGGTGCGCCGCCGGTGATCTGGGGGACGTCGATCGTCGGCTTCGGTAGCCGGCACCTGCGGTACGACTCCGGCCGGGAACTGGACGTCCCGCGGGTCGCGTTCGCGCCGCGCGCGGCGCAGAGCGTCGTCTACGTCAGCGGCGGGTTCGACCGCTACCAGGATCTGCTCCCCCTGCTCGGCCGGCACTCCACCGGCAACGCGTGCCTCTACCTGAAGAACGTCGCCGACGCGGACCCGGCTGCGTTGCGGGCGGTCATCGACAGGTCCTACCGCTTTATCGACGGTGCCGAGCACCCGGACCCGGCCGACGGCACCTCAGTGCCGTAGCGCGGCCGCCGCGGTATGCGTCATCAGCCGGATCCCGGCGGCGATCGCCCGCTCGTCGACAGTGAAGTGCGACGAGTGCAGGTCGACCCTCTTGCTGCTCCCGTCCCACACCCCGAGCCGGGCCAGCGAGCCGGGGACCTGCTCCAGGAAGACCGCGAAATCCTCTGCGCCGGTTGACTGCTCGGCCAACCGGATGGCATCCGGACCGAGCGCGCGCTGCGCGGCGGTGGTCATCAGCTCGGTGGAGAACAGCTCGTTGTTCACCGGCGGAACGCCCCGGTGGTAGGTCAGCTCGAACCCCGCCTCGGTCGGCGCCAACAGCTCGGCGACCAGCTCGCGGACCAGCGGCTCCGCGGCGTCCCACGACCGCCGGTCCATCATCCGCAGCGTGCCGCGCAGCTCGCCGGCTCTGGGGATCGCG
>Ga0208851_1000098_pt1 | contig 36392 bp, 26 predicted proteins | sample NGESurshal092012_FD_184481 | JGI IMG/M metagenome (GOLD analysis project Ga0208851, IMG submission 184481) | Arctic peat soil microbial communities from Barrow, Alaska - NGEE Surface sample 415-2 shallow-092012 (SPAdes) | ecosystem: Environmental > Terrestrial > Soil > Wetlands > Peat ... | reverse complement strand
CCTAACGGCCACCGCGTGCGTGTCACCCCAGCACCGGAGCCCACGCGCCGACCCTGCAATCCCGCGAACCCGTGCTGGGGACACGGAAACCGTGGGGGAACCTGTGGTTGATTCATCGGTGATCACGCGGAAGCGAGCGCCGCGCGCCCACGGGGGGCAGGCCCCCTGGCCTGCCCCCGCCGTCGGACTGTCAGGGGCCGCAGAGGGCTCCGGGGTCAAGGGCGGCCGCAGGCCGTCGCGGCAGCGATCGCGCAGCGACCCTTGAGGTCGCAGGGGCGGCCCCGTAACCTGCGCGGCGCGTCACAACCCCACCGCGCGGTGTGACCCTCCGGCCGAGCTGGGTTTCCCCCGGGTGAAGTCGGGGCCTGACCGGAGCCCGTCAGGTCGCTGAATCCCCCTCCCGAAACGGGTACAGATCAGCAGCCAGGCAACTCGATCCAACACCGTTGCCCCGCAATGTCACCCGCCCACCGCAACCCCTCCGCCGACCCACATTCATGCCGGAAGACCCACAAAAGACAATCCGACGCCGTGATCGGAAACTGTTCTCCCTCAAGCGATCTGCGACCCAGCGCCCAGCCGCGTCGCCCGGCATCGGGCGGCGTCCAGCGGCTGACTGTACTCCTCGAACAGCTCGGCGGCCTCGCTGAGCAATTGTGCCGAGTCGTGGTCGCGCCCTTGGGCGGACGACAAGTGTGCGCGGGCCTCGAGCAATGCGGCCTGCCAAGCAGTGCCATCCCACATAGCGGCCGACTTCTCGGCCACCTGCAGATGTCTTTCCGCGTCCTGGATGTCGCCGACGTCCGCGCAGGCGATGGCGGCCGGGACGGCCAGCATCACGGAGCAGAACGAGCACCGGTCCTGGAATCCGACGGCCGCCTCGGCGCGGTGCACCACCGTCCGCGCGGCGTCCGCATCCGCAGCAGCGGCGATCATGGTGCCGAAGACCCGTTGGATGAGGTGCATCGAAACGCTGGAGAATCGGGCGAGCGGTAATGCCTTGTGCAGCAATCGGTTCGCCTCGACCCGTTCCCCCAGCGCCAGTTTGACCTCCGCAAGTCGCTGCAGGCTGTGCGCCTCGCCCGCGGTCGAACCGATGTCCCGATGCAGATCCACCGCCTCCTGGAGTTCGCTCTCCGCCGCGGCGAGATCGCCTTTCAGCAGGAAGCTCTCACCGCGGAGCGCGGTCGCGAAGGCCACCGCCCGCAACACGCCCGAACGTTCCGCAGTCGCCCGCAAGGTGCCGGCGAGCTCGAGGACTTCCTCGTACGGGGTCGGCCCGTAGAGGAGGAATTCCGCGACACACAAATGCGAGTCGAAGATTCGCGCCGCCAGCTCGGGGCTGCGCACGCCGCGCCGCAGTTCGATCCGTAGCCGTTGGGACCACTCGCCGCGGGTGTGCGAGACCAACCCCTGCAGCCCGACGAGGTCGAACCATTGCCATTCCTCCGGACCACCGAGCGCGACACGTGACCGCGCCTGCGACGCCGCCTCGTCTGCTGCCTCCAGATCGCCACGGAAAAGGGCGAGGTTGCCCTGCGCCAGTAGCAACTCCGCGTCATCCGGGGACCCGTTCAAGGTCAGCCCGTCCAGCGCCACCGCGGCAGTCTCCAGGTCCCCGGCGATGCTCGCGGCCCTGGCCAGTCGTGCCCGCAGCCGCGACCGCAGCGCGGGGTCCGTGGTCACCGAAAGAGCCTCGCGATAGGCACCCACCGCGCCGGAATCGGCGCCCGCCATCAGCAGGTCGGCCCGCAGCCCGAGGAGTCGTGCCAAGTCCGCACCGCGCGCCTGTTCGCGTACCGAGGCCAGCGTCTCCAGCGCCTCGCGATAAGCACCCAGCGCTGCCTCCGTCTCAGCCGCGCGGAGCATCCACGGCACCGCGGCCGACCGGTTCCCGCCCCACACCAGGTGGAAGCCGATACGGGCCGGCGATCGATCCAGGGTCTGCAGCGCCTGCGCGGCCTGGCGGTGCAGCGCCAGGTGCCGCGATTCAGGCATTCGCTCGAGCGCGGCGTCCCGCAGCAGCGCATGCCGGAAGGCGTAGCCGGTATCCGTGCGCACCAGCACCCGGTGCTCCAGCGCACGGTCGATGACGGCGAACGCGTCTTCGTCGGCCATGGCGGTCACCGCGACGAACTCGTCGGTGTCGAAGGCGACGCCGAGCACGGCCGCCGCCGCGAGCGCATCGATCTCGGCATCGGACAGCTCGGCGGGCAGCACCGTCGCGGCGTTCGGGTGGCCGTCGACGCTGGCCCGGGCCAACTCCACCACCGCGAAGGGCAGACCGTCCGACGCGGTCCACACTGTGTCGATCAGCTCGGGCGCCGCATCCGGAGAGTGCCGCAGGACCAGCATCGCCACGTCGTCGTACTGGAGGGTGGTCATGTCCAGGGTGACGGCGTTGCCACGGCCGAGCAGGCTGTGCCGTACCTGGGCCAGCGCCGGGCACAGCTGGGGCCGGTGCGCGATGACGATCAGCACCCGGTCGGTGAGGGTGCTGCGGGCCAGGTAATGGATCAGCCGCGCGCTCGCGTCATCGGCGTCGTGCGCGTCGTCGATGACCAGCACCGCGCCGGCTCCGGCCGCCGCGAGCCGGACCAGTTCCGTCACCGCCACGAAGAGTCGCTGGTCACCACTTTGCGCCCGCCAGGCGCCCTCGCGTCCCGACAACGCGCGCTCGATTTCCTCCCGGAGCGCATCATCCAGTCCGTCGAGCAGGGACGGGTGACGGCGGCACAGGTCGGCCACCGCCTCCAGCACCGGCGCATACGGCCAGGCGCCCTCGATCTGCGCGGCCGCCCCGCTGCCCACCCGCATACCCGTTGCAGCAGCGTAGGTTTCGAGCCACCCGAGCGTCGCAGTCTTGCCGACTCCGGCCGGCCCGCCGAGGAACACGGTCCGTCCGCGGCCGGCGGACACCTCAGCGATCAATCCCTCCAGCCGGCGGCGTTCGCGTTCCCGTCCGACGAGGTCGAAGGGAGTCGACGGTGCCAAGGACCGATGCGCGGCAGGGGTGGCCGGTCCGGCGGCTTCGGCGTCCAACAGTTGATCGCGCAGCCTCTCCGCGGCCCGGCTCGGTGCGACGCCGAGTTCGGCCCGTAACGCTCGCTCGAGCCTCTCGAACTGGCGCAAGGCGGCACGCCGGTCCCCTCGTCTGGCCAGCGCTGCGATCAGCTCGAGGTGGGCACGTTCGTCGGCGGGGTCGACGGTGGTCAGCACCTCCCATCGACCGGCCAGCCGCAGCAGGTCGAAGTAGAGCAAGCGCAGCCGGTCCCGGACATCTTGCGCCCATGATTCGTAGGGATCCTCGGGCAGCAGATCGCCGCGATAGCGGTCGGCTGCCGAACCGGCGGCGACGGCGTCCCGCGCGGACAGCGCCGCTTCGGCCTGCGCCTGGAATACCGCCGCGTCAACCTGCACGTCCTCGTCCGGCCCGCCCGGCCACAGTGCGACCAGCTCGCCGGCCAGCACCACCGAGTTCGGATGACCCATCGCGCGCCGGGCGTAGTGCGCCGCCTTGTGCAGCCGGGGCGCGGCCTCGTCGACAGTCAGCTCGGGCCACAGGGTGTCGATGAGCTGCTCGCGGTGCAGCCGGCGCCCCGGTACCAGGGCGAGGATCTTCACCAGCGCAGCGGCGTGCCGCCGTCGCCACTGCGCCGACGGCACCGGCGTCCCGGCGACGACGACCTCGAAACCACCCAGCAGGGTGACGTGGACATCCATGGCTCGACGGCCTCCCGGGCCGATGGTAGTGGTGACCTCTACTGACAAGTCAGTCTGGTCTGTCGGTTCGCGTCCATGGGTCAGGCCACCGCGGCCAGCGCAGAGAGTGCTTCCACCTCGTCCGTCATCGCCGAGGAGAGGGTGCGCAGCAGTGTCCGGATGCTGGTGAGATCCCAACGGTAGGAAGCGATTTCCTCGGTCACCCGCAACATCGGGAGGGACAGCCGATCACGGGTGGCCTGGTAGCCGGCGAGCGCGGATTGCAGTCGCGCACCATCCGGCGGTGCGGAGAGCACGGCCTGCGACAGCAGTTCCGCGTCGCGGAGTGCCGCCGTCATGCCGTGGGTGCTGATCGGGTCGATCCAGTGACCGGCGTCCCCGACGAGGGCCCAGCCGGGGCCGTGGGCCGGGCGCAGGTAGCCCGGCGGAAGTACCTTGCTGTACCGCACCGGCTCCACCCGGACGGCCTCACGCAGCCGCAGGCCGATCCCGGCCGGTTCGGCCAGCAACTGCAGCGCGGCCAGCGGCGATCGGGCGGACACCAGGTCCTGCATCCGATCGGGGTGCGCGCCGACGAAGACACAGGTGAGGCCGCCGTTGGTGGGTATCGCGCCCGCGGTCAGTCCGGGGCGGTAGAACCACTCGTACCCATCGGAGGGGAAGTCGGCCCAGTAGCCGTACAGGTAGCTGCTGGCCCAGCGACCGACGGTGCCTTCGGCGGCACCCGCGGACCGGGCCACCAACGAATTCCGGCCGTCGGCGCCGATGACCAGCGGAGCCCGTTCGATTCTCCGGGCGCGGGAGCCGACGCCCGCGATGGGGCCGATGGGTGCACGGCGATCGATACCGGCACCGTGGCCCACAGGGTCGCCAAGGCCTGCCCGGCGATCCTCGATGATCACTCCCGCCACCCGCCCGTCGGTGTCACGCGCCAGGCCGGCCACGGCAGCGCCGAACTCGAAGGTGACGCCTGCCCTTTGCGCGGCGTCGACCAGCAGCGCGTCGATCACCGTGCGGCGCGGGGCGTACAGCGCCTCGACTCCGGCCGCCGGCCTGATCGACACTGCCACCGACTCCGCCCCGTAGTGAAAGACGGTGCGCCGCACCGGTGGTGTGCCCGCATCGGCGACGGCGTCCAGCACGCCCCAGCGCTGCAACTGCAGCACCCCGCCGCGCATCAGCGCATGGGTCGACACCGTGTCGCCGCCGTATCGCGAGCGGTCGACGCACAGCACACGCAGGCCCGCGCGAGCCAGCAGCATCGCGGTTGCCGCCCCGGCCACCCGCGCCCCGACCACGATCACGTCCCAGTTGCGGTCCTTGTGGGCGTCGCTGTTTCGGTTGTTCATGATGCGCTCCTCACGGTTTCGACCGGCACACCGGCCAGCACGGTGGACAGCAGGTGGTCGACGACGATCGCCGCGTCGTGCCCGACGCCGTCGAGAAACGTTGAGCTGCGGCGGGTCTGCCAGCGTTGGCCGACCACCGCCAGGCCCGGCGCCGCGGTGAGACCGGCGGAGTGCCGGATCTCGCCGGCGGCGTCAAGCACGGGAACGTGCAACCAGGGATAGCTGCGCCGGTAGCCGGTCGCCCACAGCACGGACCGAACGCCCGCTGCCCGCAGGTCGAGCCGGTCGGGCGCGGCCGCGGACTCCAGGACCAGTCGACGGAAGGGATCCGGACCGGGATCCCGAGCGAGAACCTCGGATTTCAGGCCTGTCGCAGCGATATGATGGTCGATTCGCCGGAGCAAACCGGCCAATGTCGCGTCCGCCGCTCCGGCAGTCACACCAAGATCATCGGCAAACGTGACCCGTGTGCCGTCGAGGCCGACAAGCCTTCCGCCCAGCCGAATTCCACGCGCGGCCAGCGACGGCAGGTCGACCTCGCGAGGATGACCCCCCGCTTCCGGGCCGCTGCCGACGATTTGCAGCGAGGGCTCCGGGTGCCGGTGGATCCGTTCGCGATCCACCGGCCGGTCGAGCAGGCCCATGCGGTCCAGCCACCACATGATGTCCCGTCCGCGATACCGGCGGGGCAGCCGGGTGTGCCGGCCGACGGCCAGCATCACCTGACGCCCGTCGGCGGCGAGCTCATCGGCGAGCTGCGCGCCGGTCGCCGAGGCCCCGACCACCAGCACACCACCTGCGGGCAGCTCGGAAGGGTTCCGGTACCGATCCGGCGTCAGCTGAAGGATCGACGGATCAAGCCCGGCTGCCGCCGCCGGCACCGCCGGCACGTCACAGAAGCCGGTGGCGATGACGACGGCGTCGGCGGCCCAGCTGCCCGCGTCGGTGTGGATCAGGTACCGGCCTCTGTGTCGGCCACCGTGTCGGCCACCGCGCCGGCCACCGTGCAGGCCACCGCGCCGGCGGACGGACAGCACCGTGGTGTCGTGCCGGACCGGGGCGTGGAACGACTCGGCGTACCTGTCGAGGTAGCCGGCGACCTCGACGGCCGGCATGAACCCGTCCGGATCGTCACCCCGGTAGGACCAACCGGGTAGCCGGCTCATCCAGTTCGGGGTGAGCAACCGCAGCGAATCCCACCGTTGACTGCGCCAGCGCTCGGCGGTGCGGCCGCGCTCGAGGATCAGGTGATCGATGGACGCGGCCGTCAGCAGGTAGCTGACCGCAAGGCCGGCCTGGCCGGCACCGATGATCACCACCCTGGTGCTGGGCATGGGTCTCTCCTGATTACTGTGCTGGACGTTGGACTGCTGAATGCGGAACGGATCAGGCGGCGCTTGGGGTGGTCACCTCGACCACCACGTCGGTGCCGTTGGTCAGCACGTCGTAAACGGCCGACCGCTTGCGGGACTGCTCGACCAGGCCGGCCAGCTTCTCCGGCGAGGCGTCACCATCAATCTCGAATTTCACCCGGATCTGCTGGTAGCCGTTGCGCACCGAGTCGGACAGTCCGAGGATGCCCAGCAGGTCGATGTCACCCTCGACGGTCGACCGCACGCGGTGCAGGGTGATGCCGCGGGCGGCGGCGATGTTGCCGATCCCGGACGTCAGGCACGCCGCGACGGCGTGCAGCAGGAATTCCACCGCTGTCGGCCCGTTGTTGGTCCCCACCAGCACCTCCGGATGGTCGGCGTCGTAGGTGAACGGCGTCGTGCGGGTGCCGTCCTCCATCCCGACGCCGTAGAAGCCCTGGATGGTGGAGCGGCTGTGGGTTCCGCTGACCCACTCGTTGCGAGCCCGGAACTGGAACTGCGCCGCTGCCGGCTGGGCCTTGACGGCGTCCAGGGTGGCAAAGAGCATCGGGACGTCGACACCGTTGAGTGCGGGTCGTTCCTGCGTGCTGGTCATGGTGGTTCTCCTTCGAGTTTGTGGTGTCCGGGTGTCTGCCCGGCCGCCAGGAATCGGACGACAAGCTGTCGCTGAAGGACGCTAGGCACCTGCCCTTCCCCGGACCTTCCCCGCCGCGATCGAGAGGGGGAAGGCCGGCGGAAGGGCCGTGCGGGACCGTGCTGGACCATGACCACCCACCGACACGCCGCTGACTGCGGCCCTGTCCCCGACGACGCGCCAGCGGGCACCCTGCTGGGCATCTGGGCACACCCCGACGACGAGGCCTACCTCAGCGCCGGACTGATGTTCCGCGCCCGCGCGGCCGGTCACCGGGTGGTGGTCGCGACCGCGACCCGCGGAGAACTGGGCACCGACGATCCGGACGAATGGCCGACGGACCGGCTCGCCGCCGCCCGCGAAACGGAAATGACTTCCAGCCTGGCGGCGGTCGATGTCCACGAACATCACTGGCTCGGTTACCGGGACGGCACTCTGCCGCAGGTTCCGCCAGGTGACGCCGTCGGGAAGATCACCGGGCTGATCTCTGCCATCCGTCCCGACACCATCGTGACGTTCGGGCCGGACGGCATGACCGGGCATCCCGACCACCGGACCGTGTCCAGCTGGGTGACGCTGGCCTGGACGGCAAGCGGGCGCCGGGCACGGCTCTGGTACGCGACCCTCACTCCCGAATTCCACCGGGAGTGGGGCGCGCTGAACTCCGACCTCGGACTGTGGTTCGAGGGATCGGCGCCGCCCTCGGACCCGGTCGCCGACCTGGCTCAGCTGGTGCACTGCGACGGCGAGCTGCGCGATCGCAAGTTCGCCGCGCTGGCCGCGCACGCATCGCAGACCAGCGGCCTGATCGCGCTGGTGGGTGCCGAACGGTACCGGCAGTGGTGGTCGACGGAATATTTCGTGGACGCCCGGACCGGCCCTGGCCGCAGACCCGCCGCATGACGAGGCGCCGGCGGAAAACGTTCGCGTCATCCCCGCGGGGTGATGCCGATCATTGTCGGCGAGAAAGATAGGGTGAGCTGATCACTCTTGGGGGCCCTGCCATGGACCAGCTCGACCTCGCCCGCATTCAGTTCGCCACCACCAGCATCTATCACTTCTTCTTTGTTCCGGTCACCATTGGTCTGGCCATCCTGGTCGCCGTGCTGCACACCCGTTGGCACCGTTCCGGCGACCCGGAACTGCGCCGGTTGACGCGGTTCTTCGGAACGCTGATGCTGATCAGCGTCAGCGTGGGCGCGGTGACCGGGCTCGTCCAGGAATTCCAGTTCGGTATGGACTGGTCGGCCTACTCGCGGTTCGTCGGTGACGTATTCGGCGCACCGCTTGCCATGGAGGGCCTTGCCGCATTCTTCCTCGAGTCCACATTCCTGGGATTGTGGCTGTTCGGCTGGAATGTGCTGCCCAAAGGCGTCCATCTGTTCACCGCGTGGATGGTCCCGCTGGGCGCCTGCCTGTCCGCGTTGTTCATCATTGCCGCGAACTCCTGGATGCAGAACCCGCGCGGCTACACGATCAACCCGGACACCGGACGCGCCCAGCTGAACGACATCGGGGCGGTCTTCTCCAATCCGGTTTTCCTCTGGGGCTATGTGCACGCGCTGCTCGTCGCGCTGATCTTCGGCGGCGCCGTGCTGCTGTCGGTATCGGCCTGGCACCTGCGCCGCGGCAATCACGCCGCGTTGTTCCGTGGCACCGCCAAGCTCGGCCTGTTCGTGCTGGCCGTGGCCTCGGTGCTGCAGTTCCCGGTCGGCGGCCGGCTCGGCATCAATGAGACCAACTACCAGCCCATGAAGATCGCGGCCGCCGAGGCGAACTGGACGACCTGCCAGCCCTGCTCGTTCTCGGTCATCCAGATCGGCGGCTACAACCAGGACGAGACCCCGACCAAGATCATCGAGATCCCGCATCTGCTGTCGGTGCTGGCCACCGGGACCTGGGACGGGGAGGTGCAGGGGCTGTCCGAGCTGAACACCCAGTACAACCAGGAATACGGGCCCGGGTACTACGTGCCCAACGTGTTCATCCAGTACTGGTCGATGCGCGCGATGGCCTACCTGGCCGTGCTCGGCTTCCTCATGGGCATCTGGGGCGCGGTGCTGCTGTGGCGCAAGAAGTTCACCCAGTCGCGCTTCTTCCTATGGGTGTGCACCTGGCTGATCCTCACCCCGTTCGTGATGGCGACAGCCGGCTGGCTGCTGACCGAGAGCGGCCGCCAACCGTGGATCGTGCAGGGCCTGATGCTGACCTCCACCGGGTTGTCCGGATCTGGCAGCGCTACCCAGGTGGCGATCAGCCTGGGTGTGGTCATCGTGCTGTACAGCGCGATCGGGGTGATCGCCGCTGTGCTGATGGTGCGGCATGCCAGACGGGGCCTCGTCGACGAACCCGACCAACCCTCACCATCGGCGGATCTCGCCACCACAGGGCCTTCCGTGCCCTCGCTGACCTACTGAGGTGACGACCGTGATCGAGGTGAAACAGTGACCCTGTCGATTGTCTGGTTCGTCGTCGTCGCCTTCTTCTGGACCGGCTTCTTCGTGTTGGAGGGCTTCGACTTCGGGGTCGGTGCGCTGCACAAGATCGTCGGCCGGACCGACCTCGAGCGCCGGGTCGCCATCAACACCATCGGACCCGTCTGGGACGGCAACGAGGTCTGGCTGATCGTCGCCGGCGCCGCGATGTTCGCGGCCTTCCCGCCGTGGTACGCCACCTGGTTCTCCGCGCTGTACCTGGCGCTGTGGCTGTTGTTGGCCGCGCTCATCGTCCGGGGAGTGTCCTTCGAGTTCCGCGGTAAGTTCGACAGCCCGACCTGGCGTTCGACCTGGAGTTGGACGCTGACCATCGGCTCGGTGCTGGCACCGCTGCTGATCGGGGTGGGGCTGGGCGATCTGCTCGTCGGGCTGCCGATCGATGCCGACGGCAACTTCACCGGCACGTTCCTTGACCTGCTTACCCCCTACGGCCTGTTGGTCGGGATCACCGTGCTGGCGCTGTGCCTGTGGCATGGCGCGACATTCCTGACCATCAGATCCACCGGAGTCGTCCTGCAACGTGCGGTCTCGCTGAAAGAACGGTTGTCGCTCCCTGCGACGCTGCTGGTGATCATCTTCGCGGTGTGCACCTACCTGACGGTGCGGCCGGGTGCCGGCGGCATCATCGCGCTGGCCATCCCGATACTGGCCGTGCTGGCCGCATTCGCGCTGGCCCGCGGCGCCCGCGGGGGCGGCCGAGCGTTCGCGGCGACCGCGGTGGCCATCGGCGGCGTCATCGCCGCGATATTCGCGAACCTGTACCCCGCGGTGATGATCTCCACCACCGACGACGCCTACACCCTGACCGTCGAGAACAGCACGGCCAGTTCGTATTCCCTGACGGTGATGACGATCGTCGCGGCGGTGATGGTGCCGCTCGTGCTGGCCTACCAGGGTTGGACCTACTACGTGTTCCGCGCCAGAGTCAAGGGACCGGCAGCCCCGCCTGTGGTCGAGCAGACGCCGGCCGGGTAGCCGTCTGAATACCACCACCTGGTCTGTGGCGGGTGAGTGGTTGGTCGGTCAGTTGTCGGCCGGCGGCCGGTCGGAACCTCTGGCAACAGCGGGCACCGGTCCGCGGGCCAGCAGCCTGGCCAGCCGCTGCACCAGTGGCCCCGGGTGCCGTAGCCGGACGCCGCGGCCGACGCTGGTGATCAGGGCATGCGCCGCGGTGGCGTCGATGTCCCGCAACGACGCCAGGTCCAGGTCACGATCACCGCCCCGGGCGGCCGCGGCCACCACGTCGAGCACCGCCGCGTAATTGGTCGCGTTCATCCGGCCGGCCAATCGCAACCATCCGGGGCGGGGCCGGGTGACCCGCAGCATCGAGTCGTCGTACAGCGCGTCGTCCACCACTTCGCTGTCGTGCAATTCGCGGATGCGGTCGACCTCGTCATAGGTCAGGTTCGCCCGGCGGTAGGGGCAGAGCACCGTCAGTGGCTTACCCCTCATCAGCCGGTGGACGGTGGATTCCTGCGGCCCGAGGCCGATGCCCGGGTACACGCCGCTCAGCCTCACCCCGCGGTACCCGCTGCCTTCCGCGTCATCGATCTGACGGGTGAGTTCACCGGCAACGTCATTCTCGGTCAATCGGAAGAATTCCTGGGACGGACCCGCGCGCAGAATCACGAGTTCACCGCGCCGGGTGGCCGTCACCGGGTCTCCGCCGACTTCATCCAACCTGACGGTCAGCTCTGTACCTTCGTCTTCGGTCAAGCCGACGAGGATCACGCGTTCCCCGCGGTCCATTCCGCCGGCAACGAAGCCTGCCAGCACTTCCCACCACTGCTCATCGCTGGTCAGCACCGCACAGGAGTGCGCACCATTGCGCACCACGTCTTGGATCAACAGAGCGACCCCGCCTCCTTGCCCCCTTGATTCACCGCCCCGCACCGGCGGTCTGGACATCAAGGCTACTCGCAAAGGAGCCGCTGGATCAGGTACTTCGATTTAGCAGCACCAGCGACCGTGGGCCGACGCGGACCTGTTGGGCGGCAACCACCGTTCCCCGGTTGGCCGGTTCGTAGCTGTCCGACTGGACGGTCCAGCTGTCCCCGCGGGTAACCCCACCTACAGCGGCTCCACCAACGGGGGGCAGGACGAAATCCAGCGGTTCCCACCAGCCGTTCACCAGCACCGCGAGGTCGTCGTCCAGCATGGGTTCGCCGTCAACGTCGGGGTCGGGGTCGACGGAGCCGGACAGCACCAGCGTGACGCTCTTCGCTGCTGCATCGCGCCAGTCTGCGTCCGTCATCGGTTGGCCGGCCGGCGTGAAGAAACGCTGGGTGTGCGGGTGCCGTGGATAGCTGCGGCGCCTCAGCGCGGGGTGTGCCAGCCGCAGCGCGATCAGCTCCTTGACGAACTGTTGCAGCTCGAGGTCCTGCGCCGACCAATCCCACCAGGCAATCTCGTTGTCCTGGCAATAGGCATTGTTGTTGCCCTGCTGGCTGCGTCCGACCTCGTCACCGGCGAGCAGCAGTGGCACTCCCCTGGCCAGCAGCAGGGTGGACAGGAACGCTCGCGATTGCCGGGACCGCAGTTGCCGGATGTCCGGGTCGTCCGTGGGTCCTTCCGCGCCGCAGTTCCACGACCGGTTGTCGCTGGTGCCGTCCCGGTTGTTCTCGGTGTTGGCTTCGTTGTGCTTGTCGTTGTAGGCCACCAGATCGGCCAGGGTGAACCCGTCGTGCACCGTCACCAGGTTGATCGAGGCGTCCGGGCCGCGCCGGTGCCGGGTGTACAGATCCGGCGAACCCTTCAGCCGGGTGGCCAGGTCCGGGATCAGCCCGTCGTGGCTGCGCCAGAAGTCCCGCACCGTGTCACGGAACTTGCCGTTCCATTCGCTCCAGCCGGCCGGGAACCGCCCGACGTCGTAGCTGTCGCCCTGCCCGACATCCCACGGCTCGGCGATCAGCTTCACTTCCGACACGATCGGGTCCTGCCAGACCAGGTCGAAGAACGCCGCGACGTTCTCGAATCCGCCGTCCTGGCGGGCCAGGGTCGAGGCGAGATCGAACCGGAACCCGTCGACGCCCATCTCTGCGACCCAGTAGCGCAGCGAATCCATGATCAAGCGCAGGCAGGCCGCGTTGCCGACGTTCAGCGAATTGCCGCAGCCGGTCGTGTCGACGTACCGGGACCGGTCGGCTGGATCCAGCCGGTAGTACGCGGCGTTGTCCAGGCCGCGGAAGCACAGCGCGGGCCCTTCCGGCCCGGCCTCTGCGGTGTGGTTGTAGACCACGTCGAGGAGCACCTCGATATCCGCGGCGTGCAGTGCGCGGACCATGGCGGCAAATTCCTCCACCTGCCCGCCGGGATTGCCGGCGCGCACCGCCGCCGAATACCCGGAGTAAGGGGCGAAGAACCCGATCGTGTTGTAGCCCCAGTAATTCGTCAGTCCGCGTTCGACCAGAAATGCCTCAGGCACATTGTGATGCACCGGCAGCAGTTCGACGGCGGTGATTCCCAGCTGTTTCAGGTAGGCGACGGCCGCCGGATGCGCCAGACCTGCGTACGTCCCGCGCAGTGCCGGCGGGATGTCGGGGTGCCGCGCGGTGAAACCCTTGACGTGCAATTCGTAGATGACCGAATCCGAGATATGTCGGCGGGGCCGTTGCCAACCGTCATCATCGGCGTCGATCGGGTGATTTCCGCGTACCCGATCGATCATCAGGGCGCGTGGCGTGCAGTCCGCCGAATCCAGCGGGCTCGGCCGGCTCGGATCGTTCTCGTCGTGGGCGTAGACGGCAGCGGGAAAGGACGCGGAGCCACTGATGGCGTGGGCATACGGATCGAGCAACAGCTTGTTCGGGTTGCAGAGCAGGCCCGCGCCCGGATCCCACGGGCCGTCCACCCGGAACCCGTACGCCTGACCGGCCTTCAGGCCGCTCACTTGGCCGTGCCACACCCCCGCGTCGAGGCCAGGAAGGGGAATCCTGGTCTCGGTACCGTCCCGGTCGAACAAACACAACGTCACCGACTCGGCCACCGATGAATACACCGCGACATTGGCGCCGTCGCGGGTAAGGGTCACACCGAGCGGATGAGGACGACCCGGCCGCACTCTCACAGACATGGCTGAAATCTAAGCCACCCCTGCACCGCATGCTGAGTGCGTTTGCTTTTCGTTCACCCAACAGACACGCTGGCCACGCGGGGGACGCGGAATTCATGCGTTTGGGAGGATGATCCGCTGGGCTTTCCTCAGCAGAGTCGTTTGCGAGTAAACCGGGAGGTTCCGTGCCGAAGGTCGTCGTGGTGGGTGGTGGCATGGCCGGGGTGGCCTGCGCGCTGGAACTCGGTCGCAAGGACGTCGAGGTGGTGCTCGTCGACCGCCACGACTACCTGCAGTTCCAGCCATTGCTGTACCAGGTGGCCAGTTCGCAACTGCCAGCCGAGGACGTGGCCCGGCCGTTGAAGGTGATCTTCGAGGACCGACCTTCGGTGACGGTCGTCCAGATGGACGTCGACACCGTGGACGTCGGCAGCAAGACGGTGACCGGCGTCGACGGGTCGACGGTCACCGGGGATTACCTGGTGATCGCCGCGGGTTCGCAGCCGAACTTCTTCGGGGTGACCGGCGCCCGCGAGCATTCGTTCCCGCTCTATTCCGTGGTCGATGCCGAGCGGTTGCGCCTGCATCTGCGGGAACAATTGCGGGCCGGCACCGCGGCCGGCGCGCCGGCCGGGCCCGATCCCGACCCGACCGCGCTGACCGTCGTGATCGTGGGTGGCGGCCCCACCGGGGTCGAAACGGCCGGCGCTCTCGGGGAACTGTTCGGCGCTCTCAAGGCGAAGAACCAGCTGCCGGACATCGCGTCCGTGCACCTGGTGGACCACGGCAAGGCGCTGCTGGCGCCCTTCTCCGACAAATCCCATCAGTATGCGTTGGACAAGCTCACCCATCACGGGGTGAAGGTGACGTTCGGCGTCGCGGTCACCGAGGTTGCCCAGGACAAGGTGCACCTGTCCGACGGCAGCCAAATCCCCACCCGCACGGTGATCTGGGGCGGCGGCGAATCCGCCGGTCCGCTGGCCGGTACCTGCGGCGCCCCGCTGGGCCGAGGTGGGCGCGTCGACGTCGGACCGGACCTGACGGTGGCCGGCTTTGACGGCGTCTTCGGCGTCGGCGACGTGGCGAACATTCCGGGTCCGGACGGCCGGGCGCTGCCGCAGCTCGGCTCGGTGGCCCAGCAATCCGGGAAGTGGGCGGCCCGCAACATCCTGGCCCAGGCCGCGGGCGAACCACTCAAGCCTTTCAAGTACAAGGACAAGGGCATCATGGCGATGATCGGCCGGAACGCCGCGGTCGCCGAGGTCGGCGCGCACCGGCACCAGGTGGAGGGGCCGATCGCGTTCGCGGCGTGGCTCGGCCTGCACGCGATTCTGCTCAGCGGCGTGCACAGCCGGATCGACGCGTTCATGGAGTGGGCCGACGACTATTTCCACGCCGACCGCGCGGCGGACATGGAGCTCGGTGGCACGCCGAGCCGTATCGCCTGGCCGAACGATGCAGAGGACCGGCCGACCATCACCGTCAGCTGACCCCGAATCCGCACTCCCGAGCCTTTCCAGCCCGCCGATGCTGTTGCCGAGGAGTCATCACATGCCGGACAACTACGACGTGATCATCATCGGGTCAGGAGCGGGCGGCGGAACGCTCGCGCACCGGCTCGCCCCCTCCGGGAAACGGATCCTGATCCTGGAGCGCGGTGACTGGCTGCCCCGCGAGGTGGAGAACTGGGATGCCACCGCGGTTTTCGTGGACAACCGGTACGTCTCGCCCGACACCTGGTACGACAAGGAGGGCAAGACCTTCCAGCCGCAGGTGCATTACAACGTCGGCGGTGCCACCAAGCTGTACGGAGCAGCGTTGTACCGGTTGCGGGAGAAGGACTTCGGCGAACTCCATCACCACGACGGGATCTCCCCGGCCTGGCCGGTGCCGTATGCCGATTTCGAGCCGTACTACACCCAGGCCGAACAGCTCTACCAGGTGCACGGGATCCGCGGGGAGGATCCGACCGAGCCGCCCAGCAGCGCGCCGTACCCGTTCCCGCCGGTGTCGAACGAGCCACGGATCCAGCAGCTCTACGACGACTTGAAGAAGATCGGGATGACGCCGTTCCACGCCCCGGCGGGCATCCTGCTGAACGAGGCCGACCCCGCCTTCAGCGCGTGCATCCGCTGCGCGACCTGCGACGGCTTCCCCTGCCTCGTGCACGCCAAGTCCGACGCCGAGGTCATCGCGGTGCGGCCCGCAATCGCGCACCCAAATGTCACCTTGCTGCGGAACGCGCACGTGCAGAAGCTGCAGACCGACAGCAGCGGTCGCACGGTGACCGCCGTGCTCGCCACTGTCGACGGCGCGGAGCAGCAATTCACCGCGGACATCGTGGTGGTGTCCGCCGGCGCGGCCAACTCCGCCAAACTACTACTGGGCAGCGCCAACGACCGGCACCCGTCCGGGCTGGCCAACGGCTCGGACCAGGTCGGCCGCAATTATGTCTTCCACAACAGCCGGGCGTTCCTGGCCGTCTCGCTGGAGAAGAACCCCACCCGGTTCCAGAAGACGTTGGGCGTCAACGACTTCTACTTCGGTGACGACGAGTTCCCCTATCCCATGGGCAACATCCAGATGGTCGGCAAGAGCTCGGCACCGATGTACCGCGGCGAGAAACCGCTGGAGACGGCCCTGGCGCCGACCTTCGCGCTCGGCGACGTCGCCGAGCACGCCGTCGATTTCTGGCTCTCCACCGAGGATCTGCCGCGGCCGGAGAACCGGGTGACGCTGGCCCCGGACGGGAACGTGGTACTCAGTTACACGCCGAACAACCGCAAACCGCTGGACGAGCTGTACTCCCGGATCAAGAAGAACCTCAACCACCTCGGGTTCCACCCGCACCACCTGATCCCCCGCACCGCGTACATGAAGAACGACATCCCCATCGCCGGCTGCGCGCACCAGGCCGGCACCGTGCGGTTCGGCGCGGACCCGCAGACGTCGGTGCTGGACGAGAATTGCAGGGCCCACCAGCTTGACAACCTGTACGTGGTGGACACCAGCTTCTTCCCCAGTATCGGCGCAGTGAACCCCTCGCTGACCGCCGCCGCGAACGCCCTTCGGGTCGGCGACCACCTGCTCGAGCGGCTCGGCTGAGTCCGGCGGATGGCGGACACCAGGGCCGCGTCGCGGGCGGCCCCTTTCCTGGTCTACGGCGCCGGACTGGCCCAGGGGCTGGCGCTGGTCTCGTTCCCGGCGGCCAGTTCGATCCTGACCAGTCCCACCGGGTACGACCTGAGCACGGCGCAGTACGGGCTGATGTTCCTGCCGCAGGTGGTGCTGGCCATCACCGCTGCCGCGTTGTCCCCGGTGTGGGCCAAACGCTGGTCGCTGCAACGTGTCCTGCAGGCCGGCCTGATCGCGAACCTGCTGGCGATGCTGTTGCTGGTGGCCAGCCAGTTGGTCGCGACCTCCGGTGTGGCCTACCCGATCCTGCTCTGTGCCACCGCCGCCCTCGGCTTCGGTTTCGGGTCCACCGTGCCGGCGCTGAACACCTTCGCCGAGCACCTGGATCCTGCCCGCCAAGACCGGTCGGTGCTGACCCTGAATGCGCTGCTGGGCACCGGAACCGCGCTGGCGCCGCTGCTCATCGCGTTGTTCCTGGCGCTGGGCGCCTGGTGGCTGCTGCCGCTGCTGGCCGCCGCCGGATTGATCGGCTTTGTCATTGCGGCCCTGCGGGTTCGGCTCGACGCGGGACCATCACCGGCCGCGGGGGGCCATCGGGCCGCACTGCCGGGCAGGTTCTGGTGGTACGCCGCCGCGGTGCTGCTCTACGGCGTCTGCGAGACGCTGTTCGGCAACTGGTCGAGCCTGTACCTGGTCGGCGAACGCGGGCTGTCCGCCGGGGTTGCCTCGCTCGCGCTGGCCGCCTTCTGGGCCTGTGTCACCCTCGGCAGGATCATCGTCGCGGCGTTGACCCCCAAGATTCCCGCCACCGCGGTCTACCTGATCCTGCCGGTGCTGATCGCCGCGTCCAACGTGGCCGTGGCGGCCTCCGGCAATGCGCTGACCGCTGTGCTGGCCTACGCCGCAGCGGGTTTCGCCTGTTCGGCGATGCTGCCGCTGAGCCTGAGCCTGGCCGGGCAGGAGTTCCCACGGCTCGGCGCGACGTCCTCGGGTGAACTCATCGCGGGCTACCAGGTCGGGTACGGCATCACTGCTTTCGGGGTCGCCCCGCTGCAGTCGCTCACCGGGATCAGCATGGGTGGCATCTACCTGGTCGGTGCCGGCATCGCGGTGGCACTTGCGGTGGTCGCCCGGATGGTCACTGCCGGGCTGACGCGGCACCCGGCGACGCCCTGACGCGGGGCCGGCGGCAAACGGCATGACAGACCACTCGACACACCCATTCCACCAGCAGAGAAGGAAGCAACGATGGCGACCAAGCGGAAGAGTCCGGCGGCAGCGGAACGGGCACGCCTGGCCGAAGCCGACGCGGGCACCCAGCCGTGGCGGGACTGGGGGCCGTACCTGTCCGAACGGGCCTGGGGCACGGTGCGCGAGGACTACAGCCCTGACGGCGACGCGTGGGACTTCTTCCCGCACGACCACGCGCGGTCCCGGGTGTACCGGTGGAACGAGGACGGCATGGCCGGGTTCTGCGACGAGACGCAGAACTGGTGCCTGGCACTGGGTCTGTGGAACGGCACGGACCCGATCTGCAAGGAGCGGATGTTCGGGCTGACCGGCCCGCAGGGCAACCACGGCGAGGACGTCAAGGAGTACTGGTGGTACCTGGACGGCACGCCGACGCATTCCTGGCACACCTGGCGATACCACTACCCGCAGGGTGAGTTCCCGTACGGCGACCTGGTGGCCGAGAACGCCCGCAGGTCGAGGCTGGAACCCGAATACGAGCTCATCGACACCGGGATCTTCGCCGACAACCGTTACTGGGTCGTCACTGTCGACTACGCCAAGGACGGCCCCCGGGATCTGCTGATGAAGATCACGGTCGAGAATGCCGGGCCCGACGAGGCAACGCTGCACGTTCTGCCCACGTTGTGGTTCCGGAACACCTGGTCCTGGGGATACCCGGACCACCCGGTGCCGCACCTGAAATGGGCGGGCGACCGCATCATCGGGGACCATTCCAAGTCCGGTCCGCTGGTGCTCGCCGGGGACGGAGCTCCCGAGGCGCTGTTCTGCGACAACGAGACCAACGACGAGCGGTTGTTCGGCGGAACCAACGTCAGCGCCTACCCCAAGGACGGGATCAACGACCACGTCGTGCGCGGTGCCGATACCGTCAATCCGGCGCTGGTCGGCACGAAAGCCGCACTGCACTACACGGTCTCGGTCCCGCCCGGTGGTTCGTCGGTCATCAAGGTCCGGCTGGTCGGGGTCCCCCATCCGGCGCTGGACGCCGACCCCAGCGCCCCGAGCAAGGCCACCATCGATCTCCGACGCGGCTTCGACAAGGTGGTGGCCGCACGCAAGACCGAGGCCGACCAGTTCTACGCCTCGGTGTTGCCGGAGCACACCACAGCGGAGACTGCGATGGTCGCCCGCCAGGCCTTCGCCGGACTGCTCTGGGCAAAACAGTTCTTCCACTACGACGTCAAGCGCTGGCTGTCCGGCGACCCCGGGCAGCCGACGCCACCACCCGGCCGCGGCGCGATCCGCAACGGCGACTGGCGTCATCTGAACAACCACGAGGTCATCCTGATGCCCGACCCGTGGGAGTACCCGTGGTTCGCCGCCTGGGACCTGGCATTCCATTGCGTCACGCTCGCGCACATCGACCCGGCGTTCGCCAAGTCACAACTGGTGCTGCTGCTGCGCGAGTGGTACATGCACCCGAACGGCCAGTTGCCCGCCTACGAATGGAATTTCTCCGACGTCAACCCGCCGGTGCACGCGTGGGCGGCAATCCGGGTGTTCGAACTCGACGGCGGGACCGACTTCCATTTCCTGGCAAGGATCTTCCACAAACTGCTGATCAACTTCACCTGGTGGGTGGACAACAAGGACTACGGGGACAACAACCTCTTCGAGGGCGGGTTCATGGGGCTGGACAACATCTCCCCGCTCGACCGGTCGACCCTGCCGCCCTCGCAGGGGTATGTGGAACAGGCCGACTCCACCGCCTGGATGGCCATGTATGCGCTGGACCTGCTGGACATGGCACTGCGACTGGCGGCGCAGGACATCGCCTACGAGGACGTGGCCACCAAGTTCTTCGAACACTTCCTGACCATCGCCGGCGCCGCCAACAACGCCGGGCTGTGGGACGACCAGGACGCCTACTTCTACGACGTGCTGCACCGCGCAGACGGCGTCGACGTGCCGATCAAGGTCAAATCCCTGGTCGGTCTGGTGCCGGTGACCGCCGCGCTGGCCTACGACCGCCTGATCATCGAGAACCTGCCCGATTTCCATGCCAGGGCGAACTGGTTCATGGCCAACAACCCGGAATTCATGTCCTCGTTCCACATGCATGAGATCGACGGGGTGAAGCACCGGTTGCTGGCCATGGTCCCGCCGGAACGGGTGGTACGGGTGTTGGAGACCGTGTTCAAGGAGACGGGACTGCTGTCGCCCTACGGCATCAGGGCGATCTCGGCATGGCACCGGGACCATCCGTTCAGCGTCGAGGTGGGCGGCGTCACCGAATCGGTCGATTACGAACCCGCGGAATCGACCACCGCTTTGTTCGGTGGCAATTCGAACTGGCGCGGCCCGATCTGGATGCCGCTCAACGCGTTGCTCATCGAGGCGCTGCGGGATTACGACGCGCTGTCCCCCGGTGACATGACCGTCGAATACCCCTTCGGATCAGGACACCGGCTCGACCTGTCCGCGGCCGCCGACGACATCTCACGCCGGTTGATCTCGATCTTCCTGCCGGGCCCGGACGGCCGCCGCCCGGTGCACGGGTGGTACGACGTGCTGGCCACCGATCCACGGTGGAAGGACAACATCCCGTTCCACGAATACTTCCATGGCGACAACGGGATGGGGCTCGGCGCAGAACACCAGACCGGCTGGACCGCGCTGGTCGCCCACCTGATCCTGACCACCCCACCGCCAACGCTCCCTGAACAGGTCCACCTGCGGCCCTGAACCCCGCCCGGGAACCGCGGCCAGCAGCCCTGCCCTCCACCCGACCGCACTCACCCCCCATCTCACACGCACAGGAGCCAAACCCATGAGCCTGCACGGCAAGGTCGCCATCGTCACCGGCGGCAACAGCGGTATCGGCAAGGCGATCGTCCTCGAACTCGCCGCCCAGGGCGCGAGCATCGTCATCGACTACGTCTCGCACGCCGAGGCCACCGAGGAGTTGGAGCAGAAGCTCGCCGCTCTCGGCGAGGACCAGGTGATCGGTGTCGACGCGGACGTCAGCAAGGTCGCCGATCTGCAGGCGCTGGTCGACGCGGCGGTGAAGAAGTTCGGCCGGGTGGACATCATGGTCAACAACGCCGGCGTGGAGACCAGGACCGGTGTGCTGGACACCACCGAGGCGCAATACGACTTCGTGCTGAACGTGAATCTGAAAAGCGCATTCTTCGGCACCCAGCTCGCCGCGAAACAGATGATCGCGCAGGGCGGCGGCGGCGCGATCATCAACATCAGTTCGGTGCACGAGGACTGGCCGATGCCGGGAAACACCGCCTACTGCCTGTCCAAGGGCGGGGCGCGAATGCTCACCAGGACCGCGGGACAGGAGCTCGGACCCAAGGGCATCAGGATCGTCAACGTCGGTCCTGGCGCGGTGGCCACCCCGATCAACACCTCGACGATGGCCGACCCGGAGAAGATGAAGGTCCTGGACACCGCCATCCCGCTCGGCCGGATGGCGGAGCCGTCCGAGATCGCCAGCGTGGTGGCGTTTCTCGCCAGTGACGGCGGCGCCTACATCAACGGCACCACGGTTTTCGTCGACGGTGGGCTGATGCATTCCAGCCCCGGCCTGTAGTCAGCTCGACAGGCGCGGCCCGTCTCACACAGAGCACGGAACAGCGAGCACGGCCCGGACCTGGTTTCCCAGATACGGGCTGTGCGCTGTATTGATCAATCTGTCGCACCGGTAACATTTCGTGGTGGGTCAATGACCATCGGTCGCCCCGGCCCTGTCCCTGGAGACCGGGGCGACCGAGGCCACTCGCTCCCCGGCCGGCGGTTTGACGGTTCCGATCGCCGGGGAGCGAGGGTCTGTGCGGAGCCAGGTGACGTCAGGATGTCGCGGGGCTCGGCCGGCTGAAGACGAACGCCATGACGTAGGACTTGGTGGTCCCGTTGTCGATCTCCGCCGGCAGGCTGGCCAGCTGTTCCCGGGCGGCGGCCGGATCGGCCAGCGCCAGGTACTGGGCCATGTACTCCCCGAACTGTGCGCCGTACCCGCCCGCCGTGGCCTCGGCCAGGTTGGCCTTGATGCGGTCGGCGTCACCGGCCAGGTACGTCGAGTACGACCCCATCGGGATCAGCTGGATACCGAGCATGGCGCCCGGCTCCGGGCTGAACCAGGTCGCGTAGTCCCGCTTGCCGCCCCAGTTCAGCGCGGCGATCTGGTGGGTGAACTCGGGGAACTCGCTCAGGTCCGTGTTCGTCCAGTAGAGCTTCGCCGAGTTGGCCTCGGTGCTCATCATCCAGACCGCCTGGTTGTACAGATCGGTGTTGCCGCGGACCTTGGCCCACATGGCCAGCCCGTTCCAGGCGTTGACCGACTCGCTGGAGGATTCCTGGTTGTTCCCGTCCGCGAAGGGCGAGGAACCGGAGGCCCACGCGTGACCCGAGTACGGATCGAAGTTGCGGTACTGCGGGAAATCGGCGGTCGCCCGGTCCGAGGCGATGTCGGCGGCGAGCAGGTCGACGACCGGGGCGATCTCATCGGCCAGTGCCTTGTCGTTCTCGGCGACAACCGCTGCGGCGTAGAGCATGTAGCCGTAGTGGAAGTGGTGGTCGTTCTCCTCGTCGGAGCCGAAGGAGGCTTCAAGGCCGATGATCGAGGAGATGCCGTCGTCGTAGACGAAGCACTTCGTCGCGGCGGTGTCGCAGCCCTTCGGGTTGAACCACTGCTTCAGCTCGGCGGTCAGGCCGGTCCGCAATGTGGTCGCGACGTCTGTGACATTCAGCTGCTCGGCCAGGGTCATCAGGTTCGCCGCCCGGTAGAGCATCTTGCCGCCGAAGTAGGTATCGGTGGCGGACGCGGCAAAGTCGATCGACGCGGCGTCGGTCTTGATCTGCGCGATGACGGCCTGCTTGTCCTCGTCGGACATGCCGGACACGTCGAGCCTGTCGGAGGGCTCCGCGAGCGGCGCGGTGGTCGTCAGGGACGAGCCCGAATAGAGGTCCATGGCACCGTAGATGCTGGCGTACCTGCCGCCGCTCTTGGTGCCGCCGTCGACGCTCTGGCCGGCCATCGGCGCGATGGCGGTGTCGCCACCGTTCTTGGTGACGTAGTTCAGGGTGGTCTTCACGGTGTCCCCGTCGACCGAGTGGTCGACGGAGGTGCTGACCACCGGGTCCGCGGCGAGCTTGGCCAGCGCGCCCGAATCCTGCCCGTCGGGTGTGGCGAACAGGGTGATGGTCGACCCCGGCTTCAGGGTGACCTTGCCGCCGGCATCCACGCCGGCGCCGTTACCGGCGACCAGGCCGTACTCGTGGCCGGCCACGGTGGTGGTGAAGAGCCCGTCAGACTTCTGGGCGAAGATCGGCTCGACCGGGATGGTCTGGTCGGTGGCCGCCGTGTAGGTGACGAACGGCGAACCCTGCACCAGGATCACCGATCCGAGCGCGTTGCCGGAGGCGTCGCTGTAGGTCGAGGTGAACGACAGCGTGTCGTACGCGGTCACCTGCATCTTCTGCGCCCCGAGCGGAACCTGGATCTGCGGGTTGTTGCCGCCCATGATCGTCTTCTCGGACGCGGTGACCTGCGGCAAACCGATCGCGAACCCTGTGTCGGTGAGCGCGGCGGACAGCGGCATCGGGAACACCGGCTGCGGCTGACCGCCGAAGACCAGCCCGGAGAACCAGCGGTTGGTCGGCGGCACCAGGCCGTCGACAAGCCGGGTCGGCGCGATCTTGGCCACGTTCTTCTCGGTGATCGCGGCCAGGTCGGCGGAGATCTCCGGCGCGGACGCCGGGTTCGCCACGATGCCGGTGGGTCCGTCGTTCGATGAGGAATCGGCGGAGGTGTTGCTGGTGCAGCCGGCCACCAGGGCGACCCCGGCGATCAGCGTGAGCGGCTTGGCCAGTTTCGACCAGACCTTCGCGCCGCCGGTGCTTGTCGTGGTCACGGTGTCCTCACGATGGGAGGTGTAGGAGTCGGGACTCCCGGAAGAGGTCATTCGGGTCCCTGTCATGCGGCGGCCCCGAACCAGCCGGTGACGGTGGTGGTGATGTCGGTGATGGGTCCGTCGTTGCTGAGGTGGAGGGTGGCCTGGACGGGGGTGCCGACGGCGAACAGGCCGGTGCCGTTGGCCAGGTCGGGGCTGTAGGCCTTGACGATGGTGCGGGCTTCACCGTTCTCGGTGCTCACCTTGATCTGGGAGACCTGGGCGGTGATGTTCTGGTTGTTGGGCAGGGTGACGTCCAGGGTGGCCTGGGCGGGGACGCGGGCGTAGTCCTTGGCGGTGAGCAGGAAGTCGGCTTCGACGTACATGGAGCCGGCCTGCTGGACGGTGGCGATGGTGGAGTTCGCGGGGACGAACGCGCCCTTGGCGTAGGACAGGGTGTCGATCTGGCCGGCGTTGGTGGCGGTGATGACCAGGGTGTTGTCGTTCTTCACTTCGTGGGTGAGATTGTCCTTGTTGACAAGGCCCTGGGCCAGGTCGCGTTCCAGGGCGGCGGACTGCACCTCGAACAGGGGTTGCCCGGCGGTGACCTGGTCACCGGTGTGCACGTACTGCTCGGTGATGGTGCCGGAGTAGTCGGTGCCGACGGGGTAGTCCTCGGCGACCAGGGAGGCGGACTTGCCCGCGACCTTGCCGTTGGTCGAGTTCAGGTACATGGTCAGGCCGGCGGCCAGGACAACGACCGAGAGCAGCCCGAGTGCGAGGCCGATTCGTTTACGCCAGGTCATGGTGGGGTTTCTCCAGGACTATGCGGGGCCCGCTGGTGCGGGCCCGGGCGGCCGGTCCCGGAGTGAAGTTCGGGACCGGTCCGCGGGGACAGGTGTCAGTTCTGGTGGTGCTGGGATGGTGTCCGGTGGTGCGCGCCGGCCGTCAACCGGCGCCGGGTGCAGCTATCTGGTGGTGCTGTCTGGTGCTGTCTTGCTGATCGGTGCCCGCGGTGGATCAACGGGCGCCGACGGGGGTGAGTTCGTCGTAGGTGCGTTCGGCCAGCCCGTTCCCGGCGATCGCGGGTTCGGGGTGGGTGGCGGCCTTCTTCGCGGCCCGCTTGGCGCCGACCGGGGGTTTGCCGCGGGCTTCGCGGCGGTTGTTGCGGGACTCGCGGACCGCGGTGGCCACGAACAACCCGAGGATGACCGTGTTCAACAGGTTCCAGAACAACGCCAACGTGAACGAGGACACGGTGAGCGCCTGCCAGATCCCGACCACGGAGGTGATGGCCAGGAACACGAACGCCATCAACTGGTGGGTGATGAAGTTGAACGGCGAGTTCTTCTTCGTGGTCGACCCGGTGACGTGCCATTTCTGGTCCTTGCCGAGCACGGCGTTGACCAGGGCGCGGCCGTAGATCGGGAACGACGCGGTGGCCAGCATCAGCGTTTCCCACCGGAACGAGCCGATGGTGTACAGCGCGACGACGACCTGCATGAAGTAGAACCCCAGGTAGTACAGCAGCCACTGGCCGAACGACACCCCGGAGTTGATCGGCGCCAGGCCGAAGTAGATCTGCAACGGCGGCACCAGCAGCAAAAGCCCGGGAGCGACGCCCATCAGGTAGAACGTGGCGGTGCCGAAGTACTGCAGCCGCTGGTCCAGGGTGAGCTTGAGCTTGCGGGAGAACGGGTTGGACTTGAACAGGATCTCGAACCCGCCGGTGGCCCACCGCAACTGCTGCTTGGTGTAGGCCTCGATGGTGGTCGGGGTGTCCCCGATGGCCAGCACCGTGGAGATGTACACGCTCTTCCAACCCTTTTCGTGCAGCCGCAGGCTGGTCCACACGTCCTCGGACTTCGAGGCGGTGTACATGCCGCCGATCTGCTCGATCGCTGTCCGCCGGAAGATCACGTTGGTGCCCACGCAGAATGCCGCGTTGAACCGGTTCTTCCCCGGCTGGATGAACCGGTAGAACACCGATTGCATGTACCCGGCGCCCCGGGAGATCAGGTTCTGCAAATTGCCGTACGCCTGCGGGGTCTGCACGAACGCGACCTGCGCCTCGGCGAAGAACGGCACCGTCTGATACAGGAAATCGGGGGCCGGCACGAAATCGGCGTCCAGGATCACGAAGAAATCTCCGGACGTCACGCCGAGGGCGTGGTTGATGTTCCCCGCCTTGGCCCCGGCGTTCCCCTCACGCACGACGTACTCCGCACCGAGCCGGGCGGCCAGCGCGCGGACGTCGTCGGACTTCCCGTCGTCGAGCACATACGTGGTGTGCGCACCGTGCATCGCCACCGCCGCGGACACCGTCCGGGCGATGGTGTCCAGGTCCTCCCCGTAGGTGGTGATGTACACATCCACCGCCACCGGCGCATCATGCAAATACATCGGCAGGGCGGTGAAGTCCGACTCGGCGGTCAGGGTCTTCTGCGCCGGTCCGTACAGCCGGGTCTGCGCATTGTGGAACCGGTAGCCCCGAGGGTTGTGCCCCGAGGACAGAATCGTCCACAACGACATCAACGCCTGCACGATGATCACCGACTCCGCGGTCAACACCATCAGATACGGAATCCAGTTACCACGATTGGAAAAATCGAACAGGAACGTCGTGTACAGCAACACACCGATCGTCGCGACCAACACCAACATCATCAACGAAGGCGAATCACGCGCACCACGACGACGATCATCGGACTCGCGCACATCAATGTCCGGCGCCTGCGGAGCAGGCTGGTCAACTCCCCCGGCAGCAACCTGAGAATCAACCGAAGAATCAACCTGAGAATCAACCTGAGAATCGACACGGTCTAGGGACATGGAAAATCGCTCCCCCACGAGAGGGTCAGGGACGGCTCGGGACGAAAGGAAATATCGGGCTCTCCGGATCAGGGCCGGAGGTCTCGGTGATCAGCCCGGGAAGTTCTTGGTGGTCTTCCAGGATCTGATCCGGCGCTCGTCATCGAACGCTCGTGATGTGTCTATCGACCACCGGTGATTCGCAAGACCGTCAATGCTTGCTCTTCTGGGTGGTAGCCCAAGCTTCCTGCATCGATAAAGTACCGTCAACGTAATCGACTTCACCCCTCCGTTACCGAACGTCATCACTTTCGGGTGACGGACCGGGTTCACCACCCCTGAACTGGTACGACGACTTCGTTCGTGGACGATCAAGTCTCCGCGCGGGTTCACCCGCATCGCGCCGTGAGGGTGTTCACAGGGCACGGCGGGCAACGCGCTCCACCGTGTGACGTCCGAAGCGCCGCAAGGCCCTGCCCCGCATTTGTGACCTTTGGCCCGATCGTGGCGGACCCCGACCTGGATAGGCTTTGAGCCGCCGGTCGGAGCCGATCGGTACCACGGCGCGGCTCCGCCGAGCGGTGGTTCCCCGGTCGAGAAAGGCCGCACACCCATGGCCCTGCGCAAAGTCGCGATGCTCACCGCCGGGGGCTTCGCCCCCTGTCTGTCCGCCGCGGTCGGCGGGTTGATCGAGCGGTACACCGAGCTGGCGCCCGAGGTCGAGATCATCGGATACCGCTACGGATACCAGGGTTTGCTCAAGGGCGACCACTACCCGGTGACCCCCGGCGTTCGGGCGAGGGCCCGGCTGCTGCACCGCTACGGCGGGTCGCCGCTGGGCAACTCGCGCGTCAAACTGACCAACGTCAAGGACCTCGTCAAGCGGGGCCTGGTAGCCGAGGGCGCAGACCCGCTGAAGGTCGCCGCCGACCAGCTGGCCGCCGACGGCATCGACGTGCTGCACACCATCGGCGGCGACGACACCAACATGACCGGCGCCGACCTGGCCGCCTACCTGCATGAACACGGCTACGAGCTGACCGTCGTGGGCCTGCCGAAGACCATCGACAACGACATCGTGCCGGTGAAGCAATCGCTGGGCGCCTGGACAGCCGCCGAGGAGGGCGCCAAGTTCGCGCGCAACGTCGTCGCGGAGCACAACTCGAATCCGCGGATGCTGATCATCCACGAGATCATGGGCCGGAACTGCGGCTGGCTCACCGCGGCCACCGGCGCGGCGTACGACCGCTGGTTGGGCACTGAACGGTGGCTGCCCGAATTCGGGTTGTCCCGCGACGCGTGGAACATGCACGCGATCTACGTCCCGGAGGCGGAGTTCGACCTCGAGGCGGAGTCAGACCGGTTGAAGTCCGTGATGGACACCGTCGGGAACGTCACCATCTTCCTGTCCGAGGGCGCCGGCGTGGACAGCATCGTCGCCGAGATGCAGGCCAGGGGTGCCGATATCCCGCGGGACCCGTTCGGTCACGTCAAACTGAACTCGATCAATCCCGGCGCCTGGTTCGGTGAGCAATTCGCCGCGCGGCTCGGCGCCGAGAAGGTGCTGGTGCAGAAGTCCGGCTACTTCGCGCGGTCCGCTGCACCCGACGAGACCGACCTGCTGCTGATCAAGCAGATGACCGACTACGCGGTTGGTTGCGCGCTGCGCGGTATCTCCGGCGTGGTGGGCAACGACGAGGAGCAGAACGACCAGCTGAGGGCGATCGAGTTCGCCCGGATCGCCGGCGGCAAGAAGTTCGACATCCGCCAGCAGTGGTTCCGGGAGTTGCTGGAGCGCTCAGGTCAACCGGCGCCGGCCGCCGCCCCAGTGCACTAGCCGTTCCTCCCGACCGAAACCGCTGGGCATCCCGCCCCGCGTGCGGCAGGGTGTTCGGGTGACAGCTTCCAATCTCCAGGTTCATCCGCTCTCCCAGGCCGACCTCGACGACATCCTTGACCTGGATTCCTCTGCCTTCGGCCAGGACCCGCCTCGCGACTTCCTGGACGACCTGGTGGTTCCGTACCTGGAACTCGATCGCTACATCGGGGTACGGGATCCGCTGGCGCACCAGGAACTGGTCGCGTCGGCCGCCATCCTGTCCAAGAAGATGACCTTTCCCGGTGGCGCCGTGCACCCGGTGGCCGGCGTCACCTGGGTGGCCGTCCGCCCTGGCTGGCGCCGGCGCGGCCTGCTGCGGTCGATGATCACCGAGCAACTGCACGACCTGCACGCGACCGGCGGCGAGCCGGTCGCCATCCTGACGGCCAGTGAGGCGGCGCTGTACGGCCGCTACGGGTACGGGCAGGCCATCGGGCAAGCCCGGCTGGAGTTGTTGCACGGTGCGTCGCTGCGCCCCGGCACTCCCACCGAGGCCGTCGTCGAGACCCGCGCGGAACGGGCGCGTCCATTCGCGCGGGCGCTCTACGAACGGGTGGCCCCGACGGTGGCTGGACACCTGTCCCGCACCGATGCCGTGTGGAACCTGCGGACCTCCGATCACGCCGAGCTGCGAGACGGCGCGTCACGGCGGCGGTGGGCGCTGCACCCCGACGGTTACGTCTGTTATCGGATCAAATCCGGGTGGGCCCATCACGGCCCGGACAGCCAGCTGGTGCTGGACGAGATCTGCGCGGCCACTCCGCTGGCCCTGGCATCGCTCTGGCAGTACCTGATGTCGATGGACCTGGTCCGCAAGGTCAGTTACCGGGCCGGTTGGGTGGACGATCCGCTGCGTGACCTGCTGCTGGATTCCCGACGGATGCAGCTCACCGTCTCCGATCACGTCTGGCTGCGGATCGTGGATGTGGACAGGGCGATCGGGCTGCGCTCGTACAGCGTGCCGTTCCGCGCGGTGGTGGAGCTCACCGATGTGCTGTGCCCGTGGAACGCCGGAACCTGGGCGCTGGACCTGACCGCATCGGGCGGCAGAGCGGCCCGCAGCACGGCCACCCCGCAGCTCCGCCTGGACATCGTCGACCTCGGGGCGGCCCTTCTCGGTGGCACCCCACTGGCGCGGCTCGCCGCTGCCGGCCGGGTCACCGGCGATCAAGCCGCCGTGCGGGCGCTGGCCGAGGCGCTGACGACTGCGCTGGCTCCCTGGTGTCCGGAGGGCTTCTGACGCAGCGGCGGTGGCCCGCCGGGCCAGCCCCAGTGGGCCGGCGAGGCGCGCGCAGCCCGCCGTCGGGCATGCTGAGGCCATGGAGCAGCCACGACCTCTTCGTCGCCGGAGGCGCTCGTCACGACGGGGCGCCGGTCCGCCAGCTGGGCCCAGCGCCGGCGAGGCGACCGACACCCCGTCCACTCAGGACCCGACGGCTGCCGCCCCGACCGCCGACGCGGCGACCGCGAACGTCCCGAAAGGGCCTGGGGTGACGGGCGGAGTGGGCATTGGCCAACCGGGGCCGGAGGATTCGGATGACGACGGGATCTCCGCGCCGCCGGGCGAGGTGACCAGCACGCAGAACCAGCCGCTCGCGGTCACGGTGGTGGCGAATGCCACCTTCGAGGTGCCCGCCGAGCTCGACGACTCGCCGGACGCTACCGATGCACCAGGAATGCCACACACATTCTCCGGTTCGCCGGGAACGGCGGCAACGACCGCGCCGGGCCATCCTGCAGAGCGCGGGCGGCCGTCCGGCGAAGGGCAGCGGCGGAGTTACCGGACGCCGCGCGAGGACCAGTCGGAGCGGTCGTTACGGGCGCTGGTCACCACCCGGTCCACGCAGGTGTCCCCCACTGCGGCCATGCGGGCGCGCGAGGTTGCCGTACCCACGGCGGCGGATCTTCTGGACGCGGAGGCGGACCTGGTGGTGGTGCGCCGACATTACGTCCCGCCGACGGCCCTGGCTGCCGGGCGGCGGCGCGACCGCTCTGAGCGCCGCCCGAGCGGGGGCGGTCAGCCGGGCGGCAGCCAGACCGGCAACACCCAGTCAACCGGCGGCAATCAACCGAGCGGCCAGCAGCAAGGAAGCCCTTGACGGATCGGACGGCGGGTCCACCCAGCGGCTGACGGCCGCTCCGGCTCGCCGCGTTCACCGTGGCGACCGCTCAGTGGTCGCGAAACCGCTTGCTCCTGTTCAGCTTTCGGGCAGGGTCTGCGGGACCGGATCCGCCTCGTAGGCCGCCACCTGGTCGATCCGCCGCTGGTGCCTCGGGTCGTGCGAGAACGGGGTGGCCAGGAAGGTGTCGACAAAGGAGATCGCGGTGGCCTCGTCGTGCATCCGGGCACCGATCGAGATGACGTTCGCGTCGTTGTGCTCGCGGGCGAGTTGCGCCGTCTGCAGGTTCCAGGCGAGCGCGGCGCGGATCCCGGCGACCTTGTTGGCGGCGATCTGTTCACCATTGCCGGAGCCGCCGATGACGATGCCCAGCGAGCCGTGGTCGGCCACCACCCGGCGCGCGGTCGCCAGGCAGTAGGCGGGGTAGTCGTCAGTGGCCTGATAGGACGCCGGGCCGATGTCGACCACGTCGAACCCGCCGTTGAGGTGGCTGATGAGCGCCGACTTCAACTCGAAGCCGGCATGGTCGGAGCCGATGTAAACGCGCATGGCGGTCAGTCTGTCAGCACCATCCGGTCACGGCACGACCAGGACCGGGAACTTCTGCCGCGCCACCACCGCCCTGGAGACCGAGCCGGAGGCGATGCGGTGCAACAGATCGGAGAAACCGGTGTGCCGCTTGCCCACCACCACGCACGCGGCATCGCGATCTTCGGCGATCCGCACCAGCTCGGCACCCGCCTCTCCGGTGGTCGACACCAGCTCCCAGGTCACGCCGGTCAGGTCGCCGGACGTGGTCAGCGCCGCGACGAGCTCGGATTCCACCTCGTTCTCCGCCTGGTCGTTGGCCCCGATCTCCTCGGGAATCGGCACGTACCCCTCGACCATCGGCATGGCGCGGCGGCGGACGTGCACCAGCAGCAGGGGTTTGCCGGTGGCCAACGCCAGGAAGGCCGCCGCGCGCAGTGGCCGTCCGCAGGCCAGTGCGTCGTCAACGCCGGCCACGATCGGACCGGACCTCATGTCCCGGGGCAACGGGATCCCGCTCGGGGTCACCTCGGCGCGACCGGCGGTATCGACGGTCGTCGTCGAGGACGGGCTCGCCGCCGGATCGCCAACCGGCACGGGCTCTGGTGAAACCGCGCTCATGGCGGGCCCCCTTCGGGGACGTAGCAGCCGACCAGGACCCCCGCGGACGCCACGACCGCCTGGTCCACCCGGTTGGTCGGCCGGCACAGCGGGCTCAGACCAACCGTGGCACACTCCGGCCGCGGAGGCGAGCAGGGCCGCGCCGGTAGACCCGACGGGTGATCAAGGACACCGGGATCGGCCGCCCGCGGCGCGACCACGGGAGGAATGGGCAGGGAGATCGGACGACAGGAAGCGGATCAGTCGAACCGGGGCCGCTCGGTCCTGGTGCGCTTCATCTCGAAGAAGTAGGGGAACGCGGCAAGGGCGACCGCCGCGTCCCAGAGCCGACCCGCCTCCTCGCCGCGCGGGATCCTGGTGATCACCGGGCCGAAGAACGCGACACCGTTGATGTGGATGGTCGGGGTGCCCACGTCGTCGCCCACGGCGTCCATCCCGGCGCGGTGACTTGCCCGCAACTTCTCGTCGAACTCGGTGGACGTCGCGGCGTCGGCCAGGTCGGCAGGCAGGCCGAGTTCGGCCAGCGACTCGCGGATCACCTGGGCCCGGTCGGACAGCTGCCGGTTGTGGATGCGCGTCCCCATCGCGGTGTACAGCGGGGCCAGCACCTCGTCACCGTTGCGCTCGGCGGCGGCGACGGCGACCCGCACCGGACCCCACGCGGTCGCGAGTCGACGCCGGTAGTCCTCGCTGATGCCGCGGTTCTCGTTGAGCACCGCCAGGCTCATCACGTGGAAGTGGACATCGATCGGCCGGACCTTCTCGACCTCCAGGATCCACCGGGACGTGACCCAGGCGAACGGGCAGGCCGGATCGAACCAGAAATCGGCCCTAGCCCTCTCCGTGGGCACCGGTAAACGCGCTGTGATGTCCGATGTGACGCGATCCACGCTCCGGATCTGCTCGCCGGCGGCGCTCTCCGGCGCGTCGACGGCGCTCGCGGTGTGGGTCATCAGTACTCCTGTCCTGCCCGCAGGTTGCGTTCACCGGCGCGGGCACTTCTTATGACGGTTCCCCGGTCAGCGATCATTCGGTGCCCAGGTCATCAGGTGACGAATCCTTCGCTCGGGTAACCGATCCGCCGACTAGGTTGTTCCCTGGACGACACCGCACCTCAGTTCTCGAAGGGACCGATACATGGCGCAGGCGCCCAACCTCACCCGCGATCAGGCAAAGGAGCGGTCAGCCACCGTGCGGGGGCCCTCCTACGACGTCGAGATCGACCTCACCGACGGGGCGGGCGGCCCTTCCGAGAAAACCTTCGGCAGCAGGGTGGTGGTCAGGTTCGAGGCCGGCCCCGGGGCTTCAACGGTGATCGATTTCCTGGGTGACGCGATCCGCAGGGCCACCCTCAACGGCGAGAACATCGACGTCGGCGCGTGGACGACGTCCACCGGTTTGCCGCTGGCGAGGCTGGCGGAATCCAACGAACTGGTCCTGGACGCGGTCGGTCTTTACATGAACACCGGCGAGGGCCTGCACCGCTTCATCGACCCGGTCGACGGTGCCGTCTACCTGTACACCCAGTTCGAGACCGCAGATGCCAAAAGGCTTTTCGCCTGCTTCGACCAACCGGACCTGAAGGCGAGGTTCACCTTCACGGTGACCGCACCGGCCGACTGGCAGGTGGTGTCCAACGGTGCCACCGCCTCGACCGTCCCCGGTCCGGGCGGCGCGACCATCCACCAGTTCGTCACCACCGAACCGATGAGCACCTACGTCACGGCCCTGATCGCCGGCCCTTACCACGTGGTGCGCGACCACCACGACGGCATCGATCTCGGCCTCTACTGCCGGTCCACCCTGGCCGAGTATCTCGACGCCGATCGGCTGTTCACCGAGACGAAGCAGGGCTTCGACTTCTTCCACCAGGCCTTCGGCGTGCGGTACCCGTTCGGCAAGTACGACCAGCTGTTCGTGCCGGAGTTCAACGCCGGTGCCATGGAGAACGCCGGCGCGGTCACCTTCCGCGAAGAGCACATCTTTCGTTCCCGGGTGACCCGCTACCTGTACGAACGGCGCTGCGAAACGCTGCTGCACGAGATGGCCCACATGTGGTTCGGCGACCTCGTCACCATGCGCTGGTGGGACGACCTGTGGCTGAACGAGTCCTTCGCCACCTGGGCCTCGGTGGTTGCCCTGGTGTCCGCCACCGAGTACGCCTCGTCGTGGACCACGTTCGCGAACCTGGAAAAGTCCTGGGCCTACGTGCAGGACCAGCTGCCGTCCACCCACCCGATCGCCGCGGACATAGTCGACCTGGCCGCGGTCGAGGTGAACTTCGACGGCATCACCTACGCCAAGGGGGCCAGCGTCCTCAAGCAGCTCGCCGCCTACGTCGGGTACGAGCAGTTCCTCGCCGGGCTGCGCGAGTACTTCGCCGCGCACGCGTTCGGCAACGCCACCCTGGAGGACCTGCTCACCGCGCTGGAGCGCAGCTCCGGTCGGGATCTGAACAGCTGGGCGGCGGCCTGGCTGCAGACCACCGGACTGAACACCATCAGCACTGAATTCGCAGTCGACGAGCGGGGGCGCTTCACCGAGTTCGCAGTCCTGCAATCGGGCGCCGAGCCCGGGGCCGGCGAGCGCCGCCCGCACCGGCTGGCCGTCGGTGTCTACGACCGGGACGGCGCCGGCGCGCTGGTGCGAACGCACCGGGTGGAGCTGGACGTCGAGGGTGAGCGCACCGTCGTCCCCGACCTGATCGGCGTCACCCGGGGCGCGCTGGTGCTGGTCAACGACGACGACCTGACGTACTGCAAGGCCCGGCTCGACCCGGACTCGCTCCGCACGGCGATCGACGGCATCGCCGACGTCACCGAATCGCTGCCCAGGACGCTGCTGTGGTCGGCCGTCTGGGAGATGACCCGCGACGCGCTGATGCGGGCCCGGGATTTCATCACCCTGGCGGTCCGCGGGCTGGCCACCGAGGACCAGGTCGGCGTGCTGCAGCGGGTGCTGGCGCAGCTCCAGGTGGCGGTGGGGTCCTACGCCGAACCCGGTTGGGCCGCCGCAACGGGCTGGCCGGCGGTGTCCGGCGCGCTGACCGATCTGGCGCTGTCGGCCGAGCCGGGCAGCGACACCCAGCTCGCCGCGGTACAGGCACTGGCCGGGGGCCGACTGCAGACCGAGCAGCTCGAGCTGATCGCGGGGTGGCGGTCCGGCGGCGCACCGCTGGACGGCCTGACCATGGACACCGATCTGTCGTGGACCCTGCTCGGCGCGCTGGTCGCCCACGGAACGGCGGGCGCATCGGACATCGACGCCGCGGCCGCCGCCGACCCTACGGCTTCCGGTGAGCGCCGGGCGACGCAGCTGCGCGCGTTGATTCCGGATCCGGCGAACAAGGCCGCGGTGTGGGATCGGCTGATCGGCGATGACGGGATGGCCAACGCCCTGCAGAACGCGGCAATCGGCGGGTTCGCCCATCCAGCTCAGGCGGAGTTGCTGGCCCCGTTCACCGAACGGTATTTCGCCGCGGTGAGCGACGTCTGGGACAAGCGGTCCATCGAGGTCGGGAAGCGGATCGCCGTCGGGCTGTACCCCAGGTGGGCGGTCGAGCAGAGCACCGTCGACGCCGCGTTGGCGTGGGACACCGGCGAGCACCCCACGGCATTGCGCCGGTTGGTGTCCGAGGGTCGCGCGGGCACCGAGCGCGCGTTGCGTGCCCGACGGGCGGACGCGGGCTGAGCCCGGGTGGCCCGTCGGGGGCCGAAGGAAGCGATCGGCGCCGCCGGCCGACTACCAGGTCGAGCGTTCGGGAAGGGTGCCCGCCTGGTCGGCCAGGATGCGCACCCCGGTGACCAGCGCACCGCTGATGTCCCCCTCTGCGCACGACGCCACCACGGCCAGCACCGCCAACTTGGCCGCCCGATCGCTGACCCGCCGGTTCGCCTCGGCGCCGGTGACGACTTCGACCACCCGCTGTCCCGGCGAGAGTGCCAGCAGTACCGCGGTCGGCGCGTCCTCGTCGAGCCCGGAAAGCAGGCTGTCCGCGGTGGCCCTGGTGTTCTCCCCCAGGTCACCCAGGTAGACCGAGAACCGAAGGCCGGTAAAGCGTTCCGCCTCGCGGATCACGTCGTCGAGAAATTCCAGCTGTGCCGTCGTCAGGGGCTGGGCAGCCTCGCCCGCCGGGCCGGCCTGCGGTTCCCAGTTGGGCGGGGCCTGCGCGTCCAGTTCCGTCGATGACATTGTCGTCGCCAGTTCACCAGGTGCCACGTGCGCCTCCTCGGGTCGTACCGGCGGTGATCGCGCCGCCGGAGTACGCGACCGGCTGGTCGCCCGCCCACCAGTGCGGTGCGTAGTCCCAGCCCTGGCCGGGGCGGTACCTGGCCCGCCGCTTGGCGTGATGGGGCACCAGCACGAGCACCGCGATGAGGCCGTAGATCAGCACAGGAATCCCCACGAAGACGGCCAGGGTCTGGGCGATGGTCATGGCGATCACCGTAACGGACGCCCCGCCGCGCGGCCGGGCAACCCGGCTGTTCACTGGCGATGATCGGCAATCACGTCGGATCAGTGTTGATCAGTGTTGATCACTGTTGATCACTGTTGATCACTGTTGATCACTGTTGATCAC